>Ga0209174_10000043_pt1 | contig 91342 bp, 48 predicted proteins | sample JI91814BDNA_FD_187505 | JGI IMG/M metagenome (GOLD analysis project Ga0209174, IMG submission 187505) | Wastewater effluent complex algal communities from Wisconsin, to seasonally profile nutrient transformation and Carbon sequestration -... | ecosystem: Engineered > WWTP > Effluent > Algae...
CGGTAGTAAATACTACTGGTTGGTCTTCGAGGGTTATTAAGCCAGTAGGTGCCACAGCAGTAGGTGCATCGTTAATAGGATTAACGGTAACTGCGACGTTTTGTGTACTAGTGCCACCTGCACCATCAGAGACAGTAACTTGTAGAATTACGGTGCCGTTGAAATTAGCCGCTGGAGTAAATACCCCTGCGCTATAAGTACCACAACCGCTAGGCACGGTCACGCTAGATACAGTTAAGCTGCCTTGAGCAGTTTCAACATCAGATGCACCCAGAGTTACTGGGGTAATAGATAAAGTTGCATCTTCATTTACCGAGAAAGAAGTATTGGTAAATACTGGCAGATCATTAACTGCAGCTACAGTTACAGTTGCGCTGTTAGCAACAGTTGTGATGCCGTCAGTGATGTTGTAATTTAGAGTTACATTACCCGAGGCGTTCGCTGCTGGAGTGAAGGTGAAGGTACCATCACCGTTATTAGTAATAATACCATTGGCTGCACCACCAGATACAGTAGGTGTACCAGAGATACTTAAAGCATTGCCGTCAATATCGGTGCTGCTGCCTACTAATTGCGCAGTTGTAAATACTACTGGTGTATCTTCAGATGCTGTCAATGTTGCAGCCACCGCGGTAGGTGCATCATTAGCTGCAGTAATATTCAGAGGAATAGTCTTAATAGTGGTGGCAGTACCGTCAGATACTGAAACTTGTAATAATACAGTACCATTGAAATTAGCAGCTGGTGTATAGACGCCTGCACTATAAGTACCGCCACCTTCGACAATAGTCACACCAGTTACAGTTAAGCTGCCTTGAGCAGTTTCTACATCGGTGGCGCTAAGTAATGCTGGAGTAATAGTTAATGGCGTATCTTCAGCCACAGTTAAAGAGGTGGCGCCAATTACTGGAGCATCATTGACTGCGGTGATAGCAACGGAGGCGCTGCTAACAGTGGATGTAGTGCCATCGCTAATGCTGAAGTTAAGAGTAGCACTACCGTTGGCGTTAGCAGCTGGAGTATAAGTCCAAGTGCCATTATTGTTATACACTACAGTACCGGCTGTTGCGGTAACGGTATTATTTAGAATAGATAGAGTATTACCATCGATATCAGAGCTGGTACCTAATAATTGAGCGGTAGTAAATACTACTGGTTGGTCTTCGAGGGTTATTAAGCCAGTAGGAGCCACAGCAGTAGGTGCATCGTTAATAGGATTAACGGTAACTGCCACGTTTTGTGTACTAGTACCACCGGCACCATCAGAGACAGTAACTTGTAGAATTACTGTGCCGTTGAAATTAGCTGCTGGAGTAAACACACCAGCACTGTAGGTACCACAACCGCTAGGTACTACTACGTTAGAAACTGATAAGCCTGCAAGGTTGGTTTCTACATCAGAGGCGACAAGAGTTGCAGGAGTGATGGATAAAGTTGCATCTTCATTTACGGAGAAAGAAGTATTGGTAAATACTGGTAGATCATTAACTGCAGCTACAGTTACAGTTGCGCTATTAGCTACAACACTAGTACCGTCAGTGATATTGTAATTTAGAGTGACATTACTCGAGGCATTAGCTGCAGGAGTGAAGGTGAAGGTACCATCACCGTTATTATTAATAGTGCCATTGGCAGCACCACCAGATACAGTAGGTGTACCAGAGATACTTAAAGCATTGCCATCGATATCAGAGCTAGCTCCAACTAGTTGTGCAGTAGTAAATACTACAGGGCGGTCTTCAGATGCAGATAGAGTTGCAGCCACAGCAGTAGGTGCATCATTAGCTGCAGTAATATTCAGAGGAATAGTTTTAATGGTGGTGGCAGTACCGTCAGATACTGAAACTTGCAATAATACAGTACCATTGAAATTAGCAGCTGGTGTATAGACGCCGGCGTTATAAGTACCGCCACCTTCGACAATAGTCACACCAGTTACAGTTAAGCTGCCTTGAGCGGTTTCGACATCGGTGGCGCTAAGTAATGCTGGAGTAATAGTTAATGGTGTATCTTCGGCCACAGTTAAAGAGGTGGCGCCAATTACTGGCGCATCATTGACTGCGGTGATAGCAACGGATGCGCTGCTAACAGTGGATGTAGTGCCATCGCTAATGCTGAAGTTAAGAGTAGCACTATCGTTGGCGTTAGCAGCTGGAGTATAAGTCCAAGTGCCATTATTGTTATACACTACAGTACCGGCTGTTGCGGTAACGGTATTATTTAGAATAGATAGAGTATTACCATCGATATCAGAGCTGGTACCTAATAATTGAGCGGTAGTAAATACTACTGGTTGGTCTTCGAGGGTTATTAAGCCAGTAGGTGCCACAGCAGTAGGTGCATCGTTAATAGGATTAACGGTAACTGCGACGTTTTGTGTACTAGTGCCACCTGCACCATCGGAAACTGTTACTTGCAGAATTACCGTGCCATTGAAATTAGCTGCTGGAGTAAACACACCAGCGCTATAGGTACCACAACCGCTAGGTACTACTACGTTAGAAACTGATAAGCCTGCAAGGTTGGTTTCCACATCAGAGGCGACAAGAGTTGCAGGAGTGATGGATAAAGTTGCATCTTCATTTACGGAGAAAGAAGTATTGGTAAATACTGGTAGATCATTAACTGCAGCTACGGTTACAGTTGCGCTATTGGCAACAGTGCTGGTGCCGTCAGTGATATTGTAATTTAAAGTTACCGCCCCCGAAGCATTAGCTGAAGGAATAAAAGTATAAGTGCCGTTGCCATTATCAACGATAGTACCAGAGCTTGGAGTTATAGTTCCAGAAATGCTCAAGGCATTGCCATCTATATCGGTACTTGCGCCAACTAATTGTGCAGTTGTAAGAATTACTGGTGTATCCTCATTAGCTGTTAAACCAGTAACAGCGGCAGCAACAGGTGCATCGTTCACTGCGGTAATGTTTACTGTGGCGTTTTGATTAACAGTTGTGGTGCCATCACTAACAGTATATGTAAGAGTTACTGGTCCATTGTAATTTGCTGCTGGCGTAAAGTTCCAGTTTGGTGAGCTACCGCCAATAGTACCAACTGCGGATCCGCCAACTACTGAAATTCCGGTAACAGAGAGTGTATTGCCGTCTGCATCAGCCGATCTGGCTAATAAACTTGCGTCAGAAATAGCGATAGCACCGCCATCCTCATTACCACTAAACGCTGTTGGTGCAAATACTACAGGGGCATCATTTACTGCAGATATATTTACGGTAGCGCGTTGATCTACAGTAGTTGTGCCATCTGATACTGTGAAATTAAGAGTAGCCGCGCCATTAAAATTAGCTGCTGGCGTAAAGGTCCAAGTAGGAGAACTACCGCTGATGGTACCTTGTGCTGCAGAGCAGGTAACAGCTGTAACCGATAAACTATTGCCGTCAGCATCAGTAGCATTAGCCAATAAAGAAGCTTGGGTAATTGTTACTGCGCCACCATCTTCTGAGCCGGCATATGCAGATGGAGCGTTTACTACTGGTGCCTCGTTAACTGCGCTAACATTAACGGTTACGTTTTGGTCAGTAGTGGTGGTGCCATCCGATACCGTAAAGGTTAAATAAGCTTCTCCATTAAAATTAGCATTGGGTGAGAATGTCCAAGTGCCATCACCATTGTCTAACAAACTACCTTGGCTAGAGGTAATGTTTGAAATGCTCAAAGTATCGCCATCAACATCAGTTGCGCCAGCAAGTAGTGTGCTTTCATTAATTATTAAACTGCCATCTTCTGCAACTGCTAGAGCAGATGGTTCAGCAACTGTTGGTGCATCATTAACTGGGTTAATTACAATCGAAGCAGTGTTACCAGTAACAGTGCTGGTGCCATCAGTAACGCTATAAGTAATGGTAGTGGTACCGTTATAATTAGCTGTTGGTGTAAACAACCAAGGAGTGCCGGCGCTGCCATTACCACTTACATATGTAGCGTTAGCAACTGTAGGGGTGCCAGAAATACTCATGCCACCACCGGCATCGGTCATACCAGCGAGTAATTGTGTTGAGGTAACGCTAATCGTGCCATCTTCGTTAATTGCAGGTAAAACAGGTTTAGAGGTTTGTACTGGTGCGTTGTTGGTGTCTAAAGTAAGAGTTGAAATTGTAACCGCACTAGCAGCACCAAATTTAAAATTATCCGAAGTTGCAGCACCAGTAATTGTATCTTGTCCATCACGTCCGGCAATTTTATCAGTTATAGTGTACACACCACCACTAAGGGTAATAGTATAATCGCTTCTAGGGCCAGAATATACCATAGTATCAGTACCACCAGCTGAGATGATTATACTATCTTGTCCGGCACCACCAGTGATGGTATCGTTACTGGTACTGCTAGCGGTTATAGTATCGTTACCAGCGCCACCAGACAATGTAGCGGCAGTGGTCCCGGACTTAATAGTATCGTTGCCTGATCCACCGCTGATCGTCGTAACAGAGTTAATAATATTAGCGGCCGTGATTTGGGTGCCACCACTAAATTCAAATCTATCTACGTTGCTGACGGTGTCGGTACCATCTGGTGATCCATCGCGTAAATCAACCACAGTATAAATACTACCGGAAAGAGTTATGTTATAATCAGCGCGGGTACCGCTGTATACTACTGTGTCTGAGCTACCTGCTGTACCGCCACTGCCGCCTTCCATGTTAATCGTATCATTACCAGCACCGCCAGTTACTCGGTCATTACCAGCAGCAGTGGTTATAATATCATTGCCATCACCACCTTGTACGGTGTCTGCACCACGTGCGGTTATGATGGTATCGTTGCCATCATCACCATGTACGATGAATGCATCGGTAGTACTACTAGAGCTTCTTTGGATGATATCATCACCATCATTTCCATGAAAAACAGATGCATTATTATGCGAACCAATATTTAAAGTATCATTACCATCACCAAGATTAGTATTATAAACCTGGTTAGAACCAGATATTGAGAAATTGTCATTACCAGCACCATAATAATAAGTACCGGCAGTATTTTGTGTACCAGTCGTAGTGGTATTATCAGGATTAACAGTTAGTGAAGTAGTGCGCACTGTATCTACAGTTGTTGCGGTACCATCAGTAGGCACTGCACGCACAGTATAAGTAATTGTTGCAGCGCCATTAAAGTTATCAGCAGGTGTAAAGGTCCATGGTCCACTACCCGAAATGCTACCTTCAGCAGCATTAACGGTAACTGAAGTTACTGATAATGTGCTATCAATATCACTGGTGCCAGTTAATAATTGCGCCTGAGTAATCTGTACAGTGTTACTCGAATTCGCGGCGTTAGTAATAGTATTTTCGGTAACTGTACTTAAACTTGGGGTGCCAAAAGTAGTTGCATCGTTAACGGCTGCTACTGGGATAGTTAAAGTTTTAGTAACTGTACCACTGGCACCATCACTCACAGTGAAGTTTAAACTTGCATTACCATAGAAGCCTGGCGTTGGAGTAAATGTCCAATTACTGCCGGCTGCTGTAACTGTACCGCCGCTTACTGCAGTAAGATTCGAGATGCTCAAAATTGCTGAGTCAACATCAGCTGCGCCAGCCGCAGTTAATAAATTAGCGGCATTGATAGTTAAAGAATTATCTTCATTAATGCTAGCAAGAGTTACGTTATTTGCAGTAGGCGCATCATTAACTGAACTTATCACTACAGCAGCATTTTGGTTGACAGTTGTGGTGCCATCTGAAACAGTAAAGCTTATATTGGCTACACCGTGATAATTAGCGGTAGGAGTAAAGGTCCATGGTCCGCCAGCGCCGCCGGATATTGTACCGTTGGTTGCTGTTGGTATGCCGCTTATGCTTAAAGAGTTGCCATCTGCATCAGTAGCTTGAGCTAAAAGTTGAGCTTGGGTAATAGTAACTGTGCCGCTATCTTCATTCATAGTATAGGCGACAGGAGAGTAAACTATTGGTGCATCATTCACTGCAGTAACAGCAAGTGTGGCGGTATTGGTTGTTGTTGTATTTGTATCTGATACGGTATATGTGAAAGTTGCGGTACCATTAAAGTTGGCAGCAGGTATAAATGTCCATGGGCCGGTGCCGCTGATGGTACCCTGAGCTGCTGGTACTGTCACATTACTTACTGTTAGAGCATTTAGATCAGCATCTGTTGTATTAAGTAGTAAATTAGCTTGAGTAATGGTCACGGAGCTTGCATCTTCGTTTACTGTGCCAATAGTTCCAATTGAGTTTAAAGCAACTGGAGTGCTTTGTACTGGAGCGTCATTAACTGCGGTTAGATTAACCGTAGCAGAAGTTGCTGTTGAACCTGTGCCATCAGAAATACTATAGTTTAAAGTTACAGCACCAGAAGCATTTGCTGCTGGAGTATAGACCCAATATCCACGTACGCTATCATAGGCTACTGTGCCGCTACTTGCTGTTACAGTATTACTAGAAATAGATAGTGTGCTATTTTCAGCATCAGAGCTAGTACCGAGTAACTGCGCTTTAGTTATAATCATTGGCACATCTTCTGTGCCAGATAGGGAAACAGCTGTGCCTATAGTAGGGTTATCATTCACTGCAGTGACAGTTACCGGAATAATCTTAGTAGTGGTTAATGAGCCATCAGTCACGGTCACAGTAATATTAGCGGTACCATTAAAGTTGGCAGCAGGGGTAAACACGCCGCCGCTATAAGTACCCACACCAGCAGGTACTGATACTGATTGAATAGTAACCGTGCTGCCTTCGACATCGCTTAAACCAAGGGATGCAGCATTTAAAGTAATTGGTGTATCTTCTGCGGTGGTTAAGCTAGAGGTTGCAATCACAGGTGCATCATTAACGGCAGTAACGGTTACACTGGCGGTATTGGCCACGGTGGTAGTACCATCGGTAATATTGTAACTTAAAGTAACTGCGGCACTAGAGTTGGCAGCAGGAGTGAAAGTCCAAGTACCGTTGAGATTATCGACAATACTACCTGAGCTTGGAGTAATAGTACCGGAGATACTTAAAGCATTGCCATCGACATCGGTGCTGGCGCCAACTAATTGTGCGGTAGTAAATACTACCGGTTTATCTTCATTAGTAGTTAAGCCCGAGACAGCAGCTGCTACTGGTGCATCGTTAACTGCAGTGACAGTTACAGGAATAATCTTAATAGTAGAGTTAACGCCATCAGAGACGGTAACGGTTAAGTTTACAGTACCATTAAAGTTAGCAGGAGGCGTGTACACGCCGGCACTGTAAGTACCTTGGCCAGCAGGTACGCTAACGCTAGATACGGTTAAGCTGCCTTGAGCGGTTTCAACATCGGTTGCGCTAAGTAATGCTGGAGTAATAGTTAACGGTGTATCTTCGGCTAGAGTTAAGCTGGATGCGCCAATTACTGGAGCATCGTTAACCGCAGCTACGTTTACTGTGGCACTATTTGCCACGGTGGATGTGCCATCAGTAATATTATAATTTAAAGTTATCGCGCCGTTAAGGTTAGAAGCTGGAGTGAAAGTATAAGTGCCATTGCCGTTATTAGTAATGGTGCCATTAGCAGCGCCACCAACTACAGTAGGTGTTCCGGAGATACTTAAAGCATTGCCATCTGCATCGGTGCTGGCGCCAACTAATTGCGCAGTGGTAAAGATTACCGGTTGATCTTCAGTACCCGATAAAGTTGCAGCTACAGCGGTAGGTGCATCATTAGCTGCAGTAACAGTTACCGGAATAATCTTAGTAGTGGTTAATGAGCCATCAGTCACGGTCACAGTAATATTAGCGGTACCATTAAAGTTGGCAGCAGGGGTAAACACGCCGCCGCTATAAGTACCCACACCAGCAGGTACTGATACTGATTGAATAGTAACCGTGCTGCCTTCGACATCGCTTAAACCAAGGGATGCAGCATTTAAAGTAATTGGTGTATCTTCTGCGGTGGTTAAGCTAGAGGTTGCAATCACAGGTGCATCATTAACGGCAGTAACGGTTACACTGGCGGTATTGGCCACGGTGGTAGTACCATCGGTAATATTGTAACTTAAAGTAACTGCGGCACTAGAGTTGGCAGCAGGAGTGAAAGTCCAAGTACCGTTGAGATTATCGACAATACTACCTGAGCTTGGAGTAATAGTACCGGAGATACTTAAAGCATTGCCATCGACATCGGTGCTGGCGCCAACTAATTGTGCGGTAGTAAATACTACCGGTTTATCTTCATTAGTAGTTAAGCCCGAGACAGCAGCTGCTACTGGTGCATCGTTAACTGCAGTGACAGTTACAGGAATAATCTTAATAGTAGAGTTAACGCCATCAGAGACGGTAACGGTTAAGTTTACAGTACCATTAAAGTTAGCAGGAGGCGTGTACACGCCGGCACTGTAAGTACCTTGGCCAGCAGGTACGCTAACGCTAGATACGGTTAAGCTGCCTTGAGCGGTTTCAACATCGGTTGCGCTAAGTAATGCTGGAGTAATAGTTAACGGTGTATCTTCGGCTAGAGTTAAGCTGGATGCGCCAATTACTGGAGCATCGTTAACCGCAGCTACGTTTACTGTGGCACTATTTGCCACGGTGGATGTGCCATCAGTAATATTATAATTTAAAGTTATCGCGCCGTTAAGGTTAGAAGCTGGAGTGAAAGTATAAGTGCCATTGCCGTTATTAGTAATGGTGCCATTAGCAGCGCCACCAACTACAGTAGGTGTTCCGGAGATACTTAAAGCATTGCCATCTGCATCGGTGCTGGCGCCAACTAATTGCGCAGTGGTAAAGATTACCGGTTGATCTTCAGTACCCGATAAAGTTGCAGCTACAGCGGTAGGTGCATCGTTAACAGCTGTAACATTAACAGCGGCAATTTGTGTAACTGATGAGTTTGCACCACCGGTACCATCGTTAACTGTGAAGGTTAATGTTGCAACTCCATTAAAGTTTGCTGCAGGTGTAAAGGTCCATGGTCCACCGCTATTGCCACTGATGGTACCTTGTCCAACTGGTACTGATACTTGCGTTACTTGTAACGCATTACCATCTACATCATATGCTCTACTCAATAGCGAAGCTTGAGTGATAGTTATAGGTGATCCATCTTCATTCATATTGAACGCAGCAGGAGAATAAACTACTGGTGCATCGTTAAAGTTGGTTACAGGTAATGCAGCAGTTTGATGTGTAGATAAGCTGCCATCAGAGATATTATACGAAATTGTAGCGGTACCCCTAAAATCAGGTGCAGGGGTAAAGGTCCAGTTACTGCCAGAAGTTCCATCAGCAGGTCCAGTAATTGTACCTTGTGATGCTGGGACGCTTACGCTAGTAATATGTAATGTTGTGCCAGCATCCACATCACTGGCACCAGCAATTAAACTAGCAAAGCTAATGGTATTGTTTGAACTATCTTCTGCTACTGCAGATAAAGTAACAGGAGCGCTAACTATTGGCGCATCATTTACGTTGTTTACTACCACATTAATAGTATTTGAAGTATAAGCCGTACCATCAGAAACGTTGAAGCTAATAACTGGCGTACCGACAAAATTGGCGGGTGGTGTGAAGGTCCAAGTGCCATTACTGTTGCTGCTGATCGTGCCAGTTGATGCGCTAATATTGGTAATGCTTAGAGCGTTTCCATCTACATCAGTAGCACCAGCTAATAATTGCGCTGGTGTAATTATGATTGCAGAATCTTCATTCATACTTAAATTACTTAAAGCTACAACTGCAGGAGCATCATTTACAGAATTAACTGTTACATTAAGGCTTTGGGTTACAGTTGTATGTTGATCAGAAACTGTAAAACTTAAATTCAATGGGCCATTATAATTAGGGTTTAAATTACTTAACGTCCAAGTGCCAGTTCCGCTGTTAAAGCTAAGTGTTCCTTGCGGGCTGGTTACATTGGTAATGCTTAAACTATCTAAGTCAACATCAGTAGCACCAGCTAGTAGTTGAGCGCTTGTAAATGAAAGAGTACCATCTTCTGACATGGTTAAAGCTACAGGCGGCGCAACTGGTGCATCGTTAACTGCTGCAACATTAACATGTAAAGTTTGATTAACAGATGCAGAACCATCAGACACAGTGTATTGTAAATTTAGTGTTCCATTGAAGTTTGCGTTAGGTGCAAAACTCCATATGCCATTGCCAGCATAATTTAATGTGCCTTGTGTCGATGTTATATTAGTTACAGTTAAAGCATTGCCATCAACATCGTACGCATTAGCTAACAAATCAGCTTGGCGAATAATCAAAGTACCGTCTTCTTGCATGTTCAGCGTGACTTCTGGAACTACTGGAGCGTCATTTAATGGGGTAACCATTACATTCAATGCTTGAGTAGTTTGTAGTTGTCCGTCTGAAACCGTAAAGTGTAAATTTGCAGGGCCAAAGAAATCAGCAGCTGGGTGATATGTCCAGGTACCATTGCCATTTACAGTTAAAGTGCCTTGGTCTGCGGTAATGCTGGTAATAGTTAAATTAGCTGAGTCTACATCACTTGCATGCGCTAGTAGATCTGAAGGATGTATAATCAAAGCGCCATCTTCTTGCATAATCATGTTTACTGCAGTTGCAACTGGTGCATCGTTAACTGGATTAATAGTAACTGCAATATTTTGGTTAGTAGTTATTTGACCGTCAGAGACACCAAAGCTTAATTGTACGTTGCCATTAAAATCTTGTGTAGGAGTAAAGGTCCAGGTACCGTTACCATTATCAACTAAAGTACCATTAGCTCCAGTGTAAGAGACATTAGTTACGCTTAATTGACCAGAGGTATTATCTACATCAGAGGCATAAGTTAATAGATCATTCGCGGTAATTAATAAACTGTTATCTTCGTTAATAGTATAAGATACAGGTGTTACAACAGCTGCATCGTTAACTGGATTAATAGTAACTGCAATATTTTGATTAGTAGTTATTTGTCCATCAGATACTCCAAAGCTTAATTGTACGTTGCCATTAAAATCTTGTGTAGGAGTAAAGGTCCAGGTACCGTTACCATTATCAACTAAAGTACCATTAGCTCCAGTGTAAGAGACATTAGTTACGCTTAATTGACCAGCGGTATTATCTACATCAGAGGCATAGGTTAATAGATCATTTGCGGTAATTAATAAACTGTTATCTTCGTTAATAGTGTAAGATACAGGTGTTACAACAGCTGCATCGTTAACTGCGGCGATATTAATAGTGGCGCTACTTGCGGTAGTTAAGAAACCATCAGAGACGCCAAAGCTTAAATTGGCCACACCATTGTAATTAGCAGCTGGTGTGTACGTCCAAGTACCGTTACCGTTATCAACGATAGTACCATTGGTGGCTGTGACGTTAACTGCGGTTAAGGTTGAGCTATCTATATCGTAGCTCGAGCCAACTAATTGTGCATTAGTGAAAGTAACTGCGGTATCTTCAGTGGCTGCTAGTGTAACTGGAGCTGTAACAGCTGCATCGTTAACTGCGGCGATATTAATGGTGGCACTGCTTGGGGTGGTTAAGAAACCATCAGAGACGCCAAAGCTTAAATTGGCCACACCATTGTAATTGGCAGCTGGTGTGTACGTCCAAGTACCGTTACCGTTATCAACGATAGTACCATTGGTGGCTGTGACGTTAACTGCGGTTAAGGTTGAGCTATCTATATCGTAGCTCGATCCAACTAATTGAGCATTAGTGAAAGTAACTGCTGTATCTTCAGTGGCTGCTAGTGTAACTGGAGCTGTAACAGCTGCATCGTTAACCGGATTAATAGTAACTGCAATATTTTGGTTAGTAGTTATTTGACCGTCAGATACTCCAAAGCTTAATTGTACATTGCCATTAAAATCTTGTGTAGGAGTAAAGGTCCAGGTACCGTTACCATTATCAACTAAAGTACCATTAGCACCAGTGTAAGAGACATTAGTTACGCTTAATTGACCAGAGGTGTTATCTACATCAGAGGCATAGGTTAATAGATCATTTGCAGCAATTAATAAACTGTTATCTTCGTTAATAGTATAAGATACAGGTGTTACAACAGCTGCATCGTTAACTGCGGCGATATTAATAGTGGCGCTACTTGGGGTGGTTAATTGACCATCTGAAACACCAAAGCTTAAATTAGCCACACCGTTATAGTTGGCGGCAGGGGTGAAAGTCCAAGTGCCGTTACCATTGTTTACTACAGTGCCGTTAGTGGCAGTAACATTTACTACTGTCAATGTAAAGCTGTCAACATCCGTGCTACTACCAAGTAATTGCGCGCTAGTAAAGGTAATGGGGACATCTTCAGTTGCAGAGAATGATACTGGGCTTGTGATAGGTGCATCATTCACTGGGGTAACGTTTACATTTAATAATTGATTTGTAACTACAAAACCATCTGAGACTGAAAATAATAAACTAGTATTGCCGTTAAAGTTTAATGGAGGAGTATAACTCCAAGTGCCATTGTGGTTGTTGACAATGCTACCTTGCAATGTTTGAATGTTTGTGATTGATAAAGTATTGTTTCCGTCAACATCAGAAGCATTAGCTAATAAATCAGATTCACGAATTAACAACACGTTATCTTCATTTGCGCTCATGTTTACAGGGTTTACTACTGGTGAGTCGTTAACTGGCGCAACAGTTAAATTAATTGCCTGGGTAGTTGTAGCTAATCCATCAGTTACGCTAAATTGTAACGATAGATTACCATTAAAGTTTTGCGCAGGCGTGAATGTCCAAGTGCCATTATGATTGTTAACCAGCGTACCTTGTGGGGCAGTTATGTTAGATATGCTTAACTGCCCAGCTGTATTGTCAATGTCAGTTGCACGCGTTAGCAAAGTCGCTTCACTTATTACCAGGTTTGTATCTTCAAACATATTATAATTGATGCTTGTAACAATTGGCGCATCATTTACAGCTGCGATATTGATGATTGCAGCGCTTGGTGTAGTTAATTGTCCGTCAGAGACATCAAAACTTAAGTTTGCAACGCCGTTGTAGTTAGCAGCAGGGGTGAAGGTCCAGGTGCCATTGTTATTGTTAACTATTGTACCGTTGGTAGCGGTTACGTTAACTGCAGTTAATGTTGAGCTGTCGATATCATAGCTAGAGCCAACTAGCTGAGCGTTAGTGAAAGTAATTGCTGTATCTTCAGTGGCAGCTAAAGTAACAGGAGCTGTAACGGGCGCGTCGTTAACTGCCGAAATATTAATTGTCGCGCTACTAGGTGTGGTTAATTGGCCATCTGAAACACCAAACGTTAAATTATCCACGCCATTATAGTTAGCATTTGGAGTAAAAGTCCAAGTACCATTATGATTATCCACAATGGTACCATTAGTAGCTGAAACGTTGACCGCAGTAAGAGTTGAGCTGTCTATATCATAGCTAGAACCGACTAATTGTGCGTTAGTGAAAGTAATTGCTGTGTCTTCAGTGGCTGCAAGAGTTACAGGGCTGGTTATTGGTGCATCGTTAACTGCCGTAATATTAATTGTCGCGCCACTTGCTGTAGTTAACAGTCCGTCAGATACTCCAAAGCTTAAGTTTGCAACACCGTTGTAGTTAGCAGCAGGGGTGAAGGTCCAGGTGCCATTGTTATTGTTAACTATTGTACCGTTGGTAGCTGTTACGTTAACTGCGGTTAACGTTGAGCTGTCAATATCGTAGCTAGAACCGACTAGTTGAGCGTTAGTGAAAGTAATTGCTGTATCTTCATTGGCTGACAATGTAACTGGAACAGCAACCGGAGCTTGGTTTATAGGTTGTACATTGACATGAATTAGTTGATTACTTATTACGCTACCATCTGAGACAGAGAATAGTAAGTCTGCATTCCCTAAGAAATTGTTGTCAGGTGTGAAACTCCATGTGCCATTAAAATTGTTTACTATTGTTCCATTTAAGCCTTGTATGTTTACAATTGATAACGTGTCGCCAACATCAACATCAGAAGCGTGAGATAATAAGTCTGATTCACGTATAATCAGTGTGCTATTTTGATCTGTGGACAGGTTGACTTCTGTAACAACTGGTGCGTCATTAACTGGGATAACGTTGACATTAATATTCTGACTGGTTGTCGTAACACCGTCAGATACAGAAAATTGTAAATTTAGATTGCCATTAAAGTTTTGAGCAGGGGTGAAACTCCAAGTGCCATTATTGTTGTTAATTACGCTACCTTGCGTAGTAGTAATGTTGGCAATAGTTAATGTATTGCCATCGATATCTGTAGCATGAGATAACAAGGTAGATTCATTAATGATTAAAACATTATCTTCGAATATATTCATACTCAAGCTGGTGACAACAGGAGCATGGTTTATAGGTATTATATTTATATCTGCTGTTTGGCTAACAGTTGCCGTGCCATCAGATACAGTGAAGTTTAAATTGGTATGGCCATGGAAGGTTGAATTTGCAGTAAATGTCCAGGTGCCGTTACCATTGTCAACTAAAGTACCATTAGTGCCAGCTGGAGCTGTGACGCTGGTTATGGTTAAGATATCACCTAGATCTACATCAGACACTCCGGCAAGTAATTGTGCACTAGTGATAGTTATTGAATCTTCAGACTGCACGGTATAATTAGCTATATTAACCACTGGCGCATCATTTACAGCAGCGATGTTAAGAACTGCTGAACTAGGCGTAGTTAACTGCCCATCAGAAACACCGAAACTTAAATTTGCAACGCCATTGTAATTAGCGTCTGGCGTGTAAGTCCAAGTGCCGTTGCCATTATTAATGATAGTGCCGTGGGTAGCGGTTACGTTAACTGCAGTAAGGGTCGTGCTGTCGATATCAGAACTGGTACCAACTAATTGTGCGTTAGTAAAAGTTATGGCTGTGTCTTCGGTAGCAGCTAAAGTAACTGGGTTAGTTACCGGTGCATCGTTAACCGCTGCAATATTAATGGTGGCGCTACTTGGGGTGGTTAATTGTCCATCGGAAATACCAAAGCTTAAATTAGCTACACCATTGTAATTGGCGGCAGGGGTGAAAGTCCAAGTGCCGTTACCGTTGTCAACTATTGTACCATTGGTGGCCGTGACGTTAACTGCTGTTAATGTCGAACTGTCAATATCGTAGCTAGAACCGACTAATTGTGCATTGGTAAAAGTAACAGCAGTGTCTTCGGTAGCAGATAAAGTAACTTGGTTGGTTACTGGTGCATCGTTTACGGCGGCAATATTAATGGTTGCTGAACTAGGCGTAGTTAACTGCCCATCAGAAACACCGAAACTTAAATTTGCAACGCCATTGTAATTAGCGTCTGGCGTGTAAGTCCAAGTGCCGTTGCCATTGTCAACGATAGTACCATTAGTGGCCGTGACGTTAACTGCAGTAAGGGTAGTGCTGTCGATATCAGAGCTGGTACCAACTAATTGTGCGTTAGTAAAAGTTATGGCTGTGTCTTCGGTAGCAGTTAAAATAACTGGGTTAGTTACCGGTGCATCGTTAACTGCCGCGATATTAATGGTTGCAGAACTTGCGGTAGTTAATTGTCCATCAGAAATACCAAAGCTTAAATTAGCTACGCCGTTATAATTAGCGGCTGGCGTGTAAGTCCAAGTGCCATTGTTATTATTAACTATAGTGCCGTTAGTAGCTGTTACGTTGACAGCGGTTAATGAATTGTTATCTGGATCACTACTTGAGCCAATTAATTGCGCATTAGTAAAGGTAATTGCAGTGTCTTCGCTAGCCGCTAATGTTACTGGTACAGTAACTGGCGGACTGTTAGAATTTGAAATATTGATAATCGCACTGCTAGGGGTAGTTAATTGGCCGTCAGACACACCAAAACTTAAATTAGCCACACCGCTGTAATTTGCAGCTGGCGTAAACGTCCAAGTGCCATTACCGTTATCAACGATAGTGCCGTTGGTAGCGATTACGTTAACTGCAGTAAGGGTAGTGCTGTCGATATCCGTACTGGTGCCAATTAATTGTGCGTTAGTAAAGGTAACCGGTGTATTTTTAGAATCTGTAAGAGTGACTGGGGAAGTCACAGGCGCGTCGTTTACTGCTGCTATATTAATGGTCGCAGAGCTAGGGGTCGTCAATAAGCCATCGGTTACATTATAACTTAGGTTAGCTGCACCATTGTAATTAGCTTCAGGTGTGTAAGTCCAAGTGCCGTTGCCATTATTAACTATAGTACCGTGGGTAGCGGTTACGTTAACTGCAGTAAGGGTCGTGCTGTCGATATCAGAGCTGGTGCCAACTAATTGTGCATTAGTAAAAGTTATCGCTGTGTCTTCGGCAGCAGATAAAGTAACTTGGTTAGTTACCGGCGCATCGTTAACTGCCGTTATATTAATAGTTGCGGAACTGGCAGTAGTTAATTGGCCATCAGAAATACCAAAGCTTAAATTAGCTACGCCGTTATAATTAGCAGCTGGAGTAAAAGTCCAGGTGCCATTGTTATTATTAACGATAGTACCGTGAGTAGCGGTAACGTTGACAGCGGTTAATGAATTGTTCTCTGGATCACTACTTGAACCAATTAATTGCGCATTAGTAAATGTAATTGCAGTGTCTTCGGCGGTGGATAAAGTAACTGGGTTGGTTACTGGTGCATCGTTAATTGGGTTAATTGTTACGAAAACTGTTTTTTGTATTGGCTCGAAGCCATCAGTTACAGTAAAATTAAAGCTAGCAGTGCCGTTATAGTTAGCTGCTGGGGTAAAAGTCCATACGCCGTTGCCGTTATTAACTATAGTGCCGTGCGTGTTAGCAGTTGGGGTAACATTCGAGACAGTTAATATATCGAAATCAGCATCAGTGGCGCCAGAATTTAACAATAGTTGAGTAGCGGTTATTGTCAAATTAGCATCTTCATTCATCGTATATGAAACGTTATTAGCTAAAGGTGCATCATTTACAGAATTTACGTGTATGCTGCCAGTTGATGATATTACAGTGGTGCCGTCGGCTACATCAAAAGTCAAACCAATAAAACCATTAAAATTAGGGTTAGGAGTAAAGGTCCAAGTTCCATTGGAGTTGTTAATTAAGGAACCATTAGCGCTAGACGTTAAACTAACGTTGGTTGCAGTTAATGCCGTGCCATCAACATCAATTATATTGCCTAACAAATCAGATTGTCTGATTGTTACGCTGTTATCTTCAAGTGTATTGATGATAGTTGCGCCAGAACCTACAGTTGGTGCATCATAGATAGGAGCTATGTTAACATGTATGTCTTGGGTCGTAGATTTGCTACCGTCAGAGACAACAAATTTCACATCTATCAGACCATTTAAATTAGCATTAGGTGTGAAGTACCAAGTGCCGTCATTATTGTTTACTACGGTACCATTATTACTGTAAACGTTAGTTACGGTTAGAGCACTGTTCTCTACGTCGGTAGCATTGGCTAATAATTCGGTGTTAGTAATAATTAGGGTGCTATCTTCCTGCATACTCTTGTTGACAGCCGCTACAACAGGCGCATTATTATTAATAACCGTAGGCGGTATAATAATTGGTGTGATGGTAGGTGGTGTAATAGTAACAGTAGGGGCAGTGGTTGTTTCTGTTGTTGGTACATAGGTGCTGCTGACCGTCTCAGTGGTGTTTGTCGTGCTTGAGTCTGTACTACTAGTTGTTTGTTCGATTTCTGGATCAGCGGCGTTTTCTTCAGCGTTTTCAGCCGTACTTGCTGGAGTTTCTTTTGGAATTTCACTTTGAGTGCCAGCAGCTATAGCCTTGGTACCAAATTGTGTTGCTTTTGGTGCAATCGTTATATTAACTCCACCGCTAATTGCTTTCGTCGTGTTATCTGCTGGCAATGCTTCGACGCCAGTTTTTCCTACGGTTGCGCCGAAATTATCTTGCAGGTTGCCAAAATTAATTTTGGCAAAATTGAGCTCTGATCCAGTTACGTTATGCGTTGTTTGCAGATGTTGGTTTTTATTAAAGCTAGGATCATTAGTTTTTGTGGCGTCGGCAGTCGCTTCGGCGATGATGTTTTGGGTAATAATCTTGTCAGCCTGAATGGTGTCAACGAATTCTTTTTTCACTAAAGCAAAGGAACCTTCACGATCTGGTTGCATATACACTGAATTTATTTCTACGGGTTGTTCGCCTTGGGCAGCTGATTGATCAAGATTTTCGTGGCCAACGTTCTCCTTCAGGTTGTGATCTTGCACACCACCAGCTTGATCTTGTGTTAACAATTCTTGTATCGCGGCCTGGCCAGAAGGAGCATGCTCTACTTTCACAGACTCCGTATCTTTCCAGGATGGACCGCTACCCTTTTCATTAGACACTTTTTTTCCCCATGCACAAAACAAGCATATAAAATGCCTCTACCCTAGTTAAATATAGTATTAAACGTAGGTGAATTAGTTATAAGGCGGGGATATTTTTGTTTTTATAGGGGTACTTGCACCTATATGAGTGTAAGTGCAAGATAATGCTTACAGCAGCGTATAGTATGAGATGTTATAGCAAAATTACCATTCAACATGTTCTACATTGTTGAAATTCAAAGTGCTGCCATCGTGTAGAGTCAATGAACCATTGGCTGAACCAGCAAAATCTAAGCGGTTTTCGTTTATTACGCCGGTTACATCGGTGCTTAATGTAGCTGAATGTCCATCGACAATTAATGTCCATGAATAAGTATCATTTTGAGTAATCGATACTGAGGTTGTAGAATCAAGAATTATACAATCAGCCCAACCTAAGCCAGAGCCAGCATTAAAAGTATCATGACCTTGGCCGCCACCGAAGTGATAGATGTTATTGCCAGTTTCTGCAGTAATAATATCATTGCCAATATCACCAAAAATGTTGGCGCTAGCATATTTGCCTTGTAGGCTTACAGTGTCATCACCTGCGCCAGTATGAATATTAAATATACTTGAATCGTTATTGCCAGTAATAGAGATTACATCGGCACTATCATCGCTGTTAATATTGAAAGTATTGTTTAAACTATCGGCAGTAGTTTTTGTAGATATATTAATATGATCGCTGCCATCGCCGGTCTCTACTTCGCCACGGTCAGCATTATATATATTAACAGTACTATTGCCGTCATTACCTAAGTGAACATCAGTACGATTGAAATCATGTAGTGTAACTGTGCCAGCGTTTTGACTGGAGGCATCAATGTTTTCGGCGGCGCTAGAGGATTGCATAGTAACACTAGCATTAGTTGTAGATGCAAAATTAGATAATATATGCGCACCATCAGTTGCTGTGACGGTATAATCATGATTAAACAATGCTGGTTGACCAATCTCGTAGTTATCAGCACTGTAGTAATTTGGATTAATTGCTTGTTGATTATTGATGTCAAAATGTAAATCATTAGCGTTATGTACAACGTTAACACCTAGTTGTTGGCTGGTGCTAGCTAAGCCATCAGATACTGTATATTGTAGGTTTACTGTACCGCTAAAGTTTGCAGCTGGTGCGAAAGTCCAAGTGCCGTTACCGTTGTCTGTTAGAATGCCTTGGGCAGCTGTAATGCTGGTAATTGACAAGTTGGCGCTATCTACATCAGTTGCGTGCGATAATAAATCTGCGGCAGTAATTAATACCGCGCTGTTTTCTATCATATTTATCGAAGCAGTTGAAACAACAGGTGCATCGTTAATTGCGTTAACAGTTATATTTAACGCTTTAGCAGTAGTTGTGCTACCATCAGATACAGTAAAGCTTAAAGCTATTTGACCGTTGTAATTAGCTGGTAAATTATTTAAAGTCCAGGTGCTGTTAGCGCTATTAAAACTTAATGATCCTACAGGGCTAGTTATGCTGGCTATACTTAGAGCGCTGCCTTCTACATCACTGGCACCAGCGCTAGCTAATAATTGAGCATTAGTAAACGATAAGCTGCCATCTTCAGACATTGACATGTTAACTGTAGATACAATAGGTGCATCATTAACTGCAGATACTGCAACATTAATGCTTTGATTTACAGTAGTTGTGCCGTCAGATACAGTAAAGGTCAAGCCAGCTGTACCATTAAAGTTAGCAGCAGGGGTAAACGACCAAGTGCCGTTGCCATTGTTGACTATAGTACCTTGAGCTGAATTAGTTACACTTATATTCGATATGCTTAAAGCATTACCGTCTACATCAGTTACACCAGCAAGTAAAGTTGCTTGATTTATAACTAGAGTATTGTCTTCAGCAACACTCAAAGTAGGTAAGCTGTTTATTACAGGAGCATCGTTTACTGCGGCTACGTTTACGATCGCGTTTTGTGCAACAGTTGCGGTGCCATCGCTGGTTACAAAAGTTAAAGTTGCAACGCCATTGAAATTGGCAGCTGGAGTGAAAGTCCATGGGCCACCGCTGTTGCCAGATATAGTACCTTGTGCAGCTGCAACAGTTACGCTAGTTACAGTTAGAGTATTGCCATCTATATCGCCAGCATGGCCCAATAACGAAGCTTGAGTAATTGATAAGCTGTTGTCTTCGGTTGCGTTGTAGATAGTAGGTAACGCAACGACAGGAGCATCGTTTACAGCTGCAATATTTACAGTTGCAGACTGAGTAATATATGATGAACCATTATAAGTGGTAAAGCTTAAAGCAGCTACACCATTAAAGTTAGCAGTTGGTACAAAGGTCCATGGGCCACCACTATTGCCAGTTATAGTACCTTCTGCTGCTGGAACTGCGACACTAGTTACAGTTAAAGTAGATCCATCAGGATTTGAAGTATTAGCTAATAAAGAAGCTTGAGTAATACTTAAGCTGCCGTCTTCTTTCATGCTGAAAGCTGCAGGAGAATTTATGATTGCAGTGTCAGCTACAGGTGTGATTGTTACGTTAGCGGTTTGAGTAGCACTTGTTAAGCTACCGTCTGAAACAGTAAAGCTAATTACGGCGCCACCAGTATAATTTGCTGGAGGATTATAAGCATACATGCCATTGCCAACGCTGACGATAGTACCTTGGTTGACGCTGATGCTAGCAATGCTTAAATTAGTGCTATCAATGTCAGAAGTATTGGATAATAGCGAAGCTTGGCTGATTAATACTGCGCGATCTTCTAAAGTAGTAAAGCTTACAGGGCTACCACCAGCTACGGGTGCATCGTTCACCGCTGTTACATTAATAGTAGCAACTTGTGTATAGGTAACAGCTGAGCTTGAGGTACCATTATCTGATACTACAAAAGTTATATTGGCAGTACCGTTAAAGTTAGCTGCTGGTAAGAAACTCCATGGACCGTTGCCACTGCCAGTGATAGTACCTTGTGCAGCTGGTACTGAAACACTGAGAATGCTCATAGTTTGATTTTCTATGTCCTTTGTAGCACCGCTGAGTAATTGGCTCTTGGTGATACTTAAGGCAGTTGTAGTATCTTCTACAATGGCTGATAGAGTAACTGGAGGTACAACTGGTGCATTATTAACATCAGTTTCTAGGTATGGTCCACAATCATTACCAGTACTATCTATAACAGAAGAATACCATATGCCATCGGTAAATTGGAATTTCTCAACGTGGGTATATTTATCAACGCCATCGCGGTTAGGCATTAAATCAGTTACAGTATAAGTTCCGCTACTGCTCTTAAGCGTTACTACATACTCATTTCTAGCGCCTGAGAATATTATAGTATCGCCATATAAGTCGCCAGTAGCATGAACGCCTACACCGCTACCACCATCTACAGTATCATTGCCTTTACCAGCGTATATTGTATCCCAACCAGCGCCAGTATTAATTATATCATTGCCGGCACCTGCGTCAATTATGTCATCACCGCTGTTAGTATTAATTGTATCTATGCCAGCGCCAGTTTTAATATCAGAAGCAGAGTAGGTACCACCAATAGTTATATTATTAACGCCTTCACCAGCGTTAATTGTATACTTGCCGTAATCTAAATCTTTAATTACGTAACCAGTATATGTGTCAGCTTCTGTTGGTGCATTTGCATCCGCTATGCTGGTAATGTTAATAGTGTCTGCACCGCTGCCAGTATTAATGTCACCACGTGCTGAAGAGGCTAAAGTTACTGAGCTGTTACCACCATCACCTAGAGTTACGTCACTACGTTCAAAATTAGTTAATTTTATAGTTGCATTTGAATCGTCAAACGCAAAGGCATTTTGTACTTCACCAGAATTTACTTTTAATTGAACATTGTTGGCCGAGCTGTATGTTTCAGTAATTGAGGCATTTTGAATGTCGGTGCTATTTACAGTTGCAGTAGTTGTAGCATTGTACTGTACAGCTAGGTTGCTGCCCGCTGTGTAAAAATTTGGATCCAACGTTTTTTGATCGTTAATGATAAATTTAGCATTGTCAGCTATAGATGCAATGTTAATAATTGCAGACTGAGTTACTGGTGTAGCAATAATGTTATCTGTAACTGTATAGGTTAAATTTGCTACGCCATTAAAATCTAGTTTAGGTGTAAAGGTCCATGGGCCACCACTAACTCCAGTAATTGTTCCTTGAGAAGCTGGTACAGACACGCTAGTTACAAGCATAGCGTTGCCATCAGCATCAGATGCATTTCCAAGTAGATATGCTTGGGTAATTTGAATTGGTGCGCCATCTTCATTCATACTTAAAGCAGTCGTAGGTGCATTTACTACTGGCACATCATTAACAGAGGCTATATTAACAGTAGCTATTTGTGATGCAGAACTTGCACCATTAGAAGCAGTAAAAGTTAAACTTGCGGCGCCATTAAAGTTGGCGGCAGGAGTAAATACCCAGTTGCCATTACCGTTTACGTAAATAGTACCTTGGTTAGCAGGTACAGTAACATTTGTTACTGATAGAGCATTGCCATCGACGTCAGTTGCAGGAACAAAATCTGCAGTACATATAATCATCGGTGTATCTTCGGCACCACTTAATGTTACAGCTGGTACTGATAAAGCATCGGCTACAGGAGCAACATTAACCACTGCTTTTTGCGAGACTGTTGCTACACCATCGCTGGTTACAAAAGTTAGAGTTGCAACGCCATTAAAGTTAGCTGCAGGTGTAAAGGTCCATGGTCCACCACTGTTGCCAGAGATAGTACCTTGTCCAGCAGCGACTGAAACACTAGTTACAGTTAATGCATTGCCATCAATATCATAAGCATGGTCAAGTAATGAAGCTTGAGTTATGGATAAAGTAGTATCTTCGTTCATAGCATAAGAGGTTGGCATTACTACGATTGGCGCATCGTTTACTGCAGCTACGTTTACGGTAGCATTTTGTACAACTGATCCTGTGCCGTCACTGGTGGTAAAAGTTAAAGTTGCAGCGCCATTGAAATTAGCAGCTGGTGTAAAGATCCAAGGGCCACCGCTGTTGCCGGATATAGTACCTTCGGCAGCAGGTACAGAAACGCTAGTAACTGTTAAAGCGTTGCCATCTGCGTCAGTAGCACCAGCTAATAAAGATGCTTGAGTGATAGATAAAGTACCATCTTCATTCATGCTAAAGGCATTTGGAGCGTTTACAACTGGTAGATCATTAACCGCTGCAACTATTACGTTGGCAGTGCTAGAAGTTGTAGCAGTACCATCTGAAACAGTGTAACTAATAGTAGCAGTACCGTTGAAATTAGCAGCAGGAGCAAAGGTCCATGAACCATTGCTGTTGGCTAATATAGTACCTTGTGCTGCTGGTACGCTAATTGCAGAGATGGTTAAATTGCTACTATCAATATCGGTAGTATTAGCTAATAAAGCAGCTTTGCTTATGAGTATGCCAGTGTCTTCAACTGTATTGAAGTTGGCAATTGCGCCAACTACTGGGGCGTCATTAACTGTAGCAACACTAATAGTTGCGGTGTTAGCTTTTGAAGCTAAGCCATCTGAAACATTATAATTTAAAGTTAAATTACCGTTAAAATTAGCAGCTGGAGTGAAAGTCCAGGTGCCATTATTATTGTTAACTAGAGAACCTTGCGAACCAGCAGCAAGAGCTACATTAGTCGCAGTAAGAGTTGCGCTATCTACATCAGAAGAGCCAGCAATTAATTGTGCGTTAGTGATTACTATTGGTGCGCCATCTTCGTTCATGCTAAAGGATCTTGGTGATACTACTGGAGCATCGTTAACTGCGGCAACGCTTACAGCTAAAGTTTGTACAACTGAAGTGTGACCATCAGATACGGTAAATTGTAAATTTAGGTTACCATTAAAATTAGCAGCTGGGGCAAAAGTCCAAGTATCGTTGCCGGTGTAACGTATAGTACCTTGAGTACAAGTTACACTTGATACGCTTAATAAGTCGCCATCTACATCATAAGCAGAAGCCAATAAATCTGACTTATGAATTATTAAAGAACCATCTTCTTGCATGCTCATTGCTACGGTAGGAACTACAGGAGCGTCGTTAACATCTCTAACTCTAATATTTAAAGCTTGGTTAGTAGTTGCTGTGCCATCAGATACGCTGAAAGTTAAGCTTAGAGCACCACTAAAGTCATGTGCTGGTGTGAAACTCCATGTGCCATTATGATTGTTAACTATAGTGCCTTGTGCGGCAGTAATATTAGTTATGCTTAGTGCATTACCATCGGCATCAGTTGCATGTGATAATAAAGATGACTCATTTATAACAAGAGTAGTATCCTCATTCATGCTCATATAAACTTGAGTTACTACAGGAGCATCATTTACTGCTGCAATGTTAATTGTTGCGCTGCTAGGTGTACTTAATGAACCATCGCTTATGCTAAAGCTTATGGTTGCGGTACCACTGTAGTTAGGATCTGGTATAAAAGTATATGTACCATTATTATTGTCAACTATAGTACCATGCGCTGCTGATAAGCCGACTATTGATAGTGTTGGGCTATCTATATCGTAGCTAGAACCTAATAACTGTGCTTTGGTGAAGATTATAGCTGTGTCTTCAGTAGCTGCTAAAGTAACTGGAACTGCAACTGGTGCATCGTTAACGGCTGCGATATTAATTGCAGCAGAGCTGGCAGTTGTTGCTTGGCCATCGGAGATACCAAAGCTTAGAGCTGCAGGGCCATTGTAGTTAGCATCTGGTGTGTATGTGAATGTACCGTTAGCATTAGCAACGATAGTACCATGAGTAGCTGAAATATTAACAATGCTTAAAGTTGCAGAGTCTATATCGTAGCTAGTGCCTAATAATTGTGCTGCAGTGAATGTTATCGATGTGTCTTCAGTAGCGGCCAATACTACTGGAACTGCAACTGGAGCATCGTTAACGGCTGCGATATTAATTGCAGCAGAGCTGGCAGTTGTTGCTTGGCCATCGGAGATACCAAAGCTTAGAGCTGCAGGGCCATTGTAGTTAGCATCTGGTGTGTATGTGAATGTACCGTTAGCATTAGCAACGATAGTACCATGGGTCGCTGAGATATTAACAATGCTTAAAGTTGTACTGTCGATATCGTAGCTAGTACCTAGTAATTGTGCAGTAGTAAAGGTTATAGATGTATCTTCAGTAGCTGCCAATGTAACTGGCACTGCAACTGGGGCATCGTTAACTGCAGCGATATTAATTGCAGCAGAGCTGGCAGTTGTTGCTTGGCCATCGGAGATACCAAAGCTTAGAGCTGCAGGGCCATTGTAGTTAGCATCTGGTGTGTATGTGAATGTACCGTTAGCATTAGCAACGATAGTACCATGGGTCGCTGAGATATTAACAATGCTTAAAGTTGTACTGTCGATATCGTAGCTAGTACCTAGTAATTGTGCAGTAGTAAAGGTTATAGATGTATCTTCAGTAGCTGCCAATGTAACTGGCACTGCAACTGGGGCATCGTTAACTGCAGCGATATTAATTGCAGCAGAGCTGGCAGTTGTTGCTTGGCCATCGGAGATACCAAAGCTTAGAGCTGCAGGGCCATTGTAGTTAGCATCTGGTGTGTATGTGAATGTACCGTTAGCATTAGCAACGATAGTACCATGGGTCGCTGAGATATTAACAATGCTTAAAGTTGTACTGTCGATATCGTAGCTGGTGCCTAATAATTGAGCTTTTGTGAAGATGATAGCTGTATCTTCAGTAGCAGCTAAAGTAACTGGTACTGCAACTGGTGCATCATTAACGGCTGCGATATTGATTGCAGCAGAGCTAGCAGTTGTTGCTTGGCCATCAGAGATGCCAAAGCTTAAAGCTGCAGGGCCATTGTAGTTGGCATCAGGAGTATAAGTGAATGTACCGTTAGCATTAGCAACGATAGAACCATGAGTAGCTGAGATATTAACAATGCTTAATGTTGCACTGTCGATATCGTAGCTAGTGCCTAATAATTGTGCTGCAGTGAATGTTATCGATGTGTCTTCTGTGGCAGCTAAAGTAACTGGAACTGCAACTGGAGCATCGTTGACAGCTGCGATATTGATTGCAGCAGAGCTAGCAGTTGTTGCTTGGCCATCGGAGATGCCAAAGCTTAAAGCTGCAGGGCCATTGTAGTTGGCATCAGGAGTATAAGTGAATGTACCGTTAGCATTAGCAACGATAGAACCATGAGTAGCTGAGATATTAACAATGCTTAAATTAGCGCTGTCGATATCGTAGCTAGTGCCTAATAATTGTGCTGCAGTGAATGTTATAGATGTATCTTCAGTGGCAGCCAATACTACTGGAACTGCAACTGGAGCATCGTTGACAGCGGCGATATTGATTGCAGCAGAGCTAGCAGTTGTTGCTTGGCCATCGGAGATACCAAAGCTTAAAGCTGCAGGGCCATTGTAGTTGGCATCAGGAGTATAAGTGAATGTACCGTTAGCATTAGCAACGATAGAACCATGAGTAGCTGAGATATTAACAATGCTTAAATTAGCGCTATCTATATCGTAGCTAGTGCCTAATAATTGTGCTGCAGTGAATGTTATCGATGTATCTTCAGTGGCAGCTAAAGTAACTGGAACTGCAACTGGAGCATCATTTACGGCTGCGATATTGATCGCAGCGCTGCTATGTGCAGTTAATTGACCATCAGATATATCGAAACTAAAATCGGCAGCGCCATTGTAGTTTGCATCAGGAGTATAAGTAAAGGTACCGTTAGCATTAGCAACGATAGTACCATGAGTAGCTGAGATATTGACAATGCTTAAAGTTGCGCTGTCAATATCGTAACTGCTACCTAGTAAGTCAGACGTACTGAATGTGACCGCAGTATCTTCAATGGCTGCTAATATTACAGGTGCTGCAACTGGCGCATCGTTTACTGCAGCGATATTAATTGCTGCGCTACTATGAGAAGCAAGTTCGCCATCAAATACATCAAAACTTAAAGCAGCGGCACCATTGTAATTTGCATCTGGTGTGTATGTGAATGTGCCATCACCATTATCAACTATTATGCCATGAGTTGCGGAAATATTAATTATGCTCAAACTAGAGCTATCTATGTCATAGCTAGCACCTAGTAAATCAGCAGTGCTAAAGGTAATCGAGGTATCTTCAACTGTAGCTAAAGTTACTGGTGCTGCAACTGGAGCGTCATTTACTGGAGCAATATTAATTAAAGCTGAGCTAACTGAAGTTAATTGACCATCAGATATGCTAAAACTTAAATTAGCAGCGCCATTGTAATTAGCGTCAGGAGTATAAGTAAAAGTACCATTATGATTGTCAACGATAGAACCATGTGTGGCAGAGATATTAACGATGCTCATGCTAGCACTGTCAACATCATAGCTGTCACCTAATAAATCTGCAGTAGTAAATACAATTGCAGTATCTTCTGTAGCTGCTAATACTACTGGAATTGCTATTGGCGCATCATTAGTAGAGTTTACGTGAATTACCGCATGATTATCAACTGCTACTGTGCCATCGTAAACTTTAAAGTGTAAGTCTAAATCGCCATTAAAGTTAGCGTTTGGTGTGAAAGTCCAAGTACCATCGTTGTTATTAATTAATATACCGTGTGAGCTGTGTTCTAGGCATACTTCAGTGGCAATTAGCATGTCACCGTCAACATCTGTAGCACCAGCAACTAACTGTGCATTAGTAATTATTATTGATTGTTCTTCGCCAATAGTAAATTCTTGAGGAACAACTACAGGAGCATCGTTTACTGCTGCTACATTGATTACGCCAGAACTATGAACGTTCAATGTGCCATCATTAATATTAAAACTTAAACCAGCATTGCCATTGAAGTTTGGATCAGGGATGTAAGTCCATGTGCCATTATGGTTGTCAATTATTTGTCCATGTTCTACAGTAACACTGTTTACTGTTAAGGTATCATGATCTACATCCGAGCCACTACCGAGTAATTGTGCAGCGCTAAATGTGACGCTGGTATCTTCAACTGCAGATAATAATACAGGTACAGCTATTGGTGCATCGTTTACTGCTGCAACGTTAATTATTGCAGAGCTTGGAACTTCAACTGTGCCATCAAAAATACTAAAGCTTACTGCAGCTGGTCCATTGTAGTTAGCATCAGGAGTATATGTCCATGTGCCGTCGCCATTGTTTACAATCGAGCCGTGTTCAGCCGAAACGGTATTAGCCATTAATACGTCATGATCAACATCATAGCTAGCACCTAATAGTTGTGCATTAGTAAATATTACACTGGTATCTTCAACAGCATTAAGCGTTACTGGAGCAGCAACTGGCGCATCGTTAACAGGAATTACGTTAATACTGGCTGAATTAGCCACTAGAGCTGTGCCATCAGAGACGTTAAAGCTTAAAGCTACTTGGCCATTAAAGTCATGATTAGGCGTAAAGGTCCAAGTGCCGTTATTGTTGTCAATTAATACGCCTTGTGCGCCAGCAGCAAGAGCAACATCTCTGGCAATTAAGGCATCACCGTCGACATCAGTGGCACCGGCTACTAATTGTGCATTAGTAATTAATATTGAATTGTCTTCAAGTACGCTAAATGCTCTAGGTGATACCACAGGCGCATCGTTTACTGCCGCAACGTTAATAACACCAGAACTTGCTACGTTAACAGTGCCGTCATTGATATTGAAGCTTAAAGCTACAGGGCCATTAAAGTTAGCATCAGGGACAAAAGTCCAGGTGCCATTATTGTTATTAGTTATATGGCCATGATTTACAGAAACTGCATTTACCGATAAACTGTCTTGGTCAACATCGTAGCTAGCGCCTAATAATTGTGCGGTAGTAAATGTTATTGCGGTGTCTTCGGTAGCTGCCAATGCAACAGGAGCAGCAACTGGCGCATCGTTAACAGGAATTACGTTAATACTGGCTGAATTAGCCACTAGAGCTGTGCCATCAGAGACGTTAAAGCTTAAAGCTACTTGGCCATTAAAGTCATGATTAGGTGTAAAGGTCCAAGTGCCGTTATTGTTGTCAATTAATACACCTTGTGCGCCAGCAGCAAGAGCCACATCTCTGGCAATTAAGGCATCACCGTCGACATCAGTTGCTCCAGCAACTAATTGTGCATTAGTAATTAGGATTGAATTATCTTCTAATACACTAAATGCTCTAGGTGATACCACAGGCGCATCGTTTACTGCCGCAACGTTAATAACACCAGAACTTGCTACGTTAACAGTGCCGTCATTGATATTGAAGCTTAAATCTACAGGGCCATTAAAGTTAGCATCAGGGACAAAAGTCCAGGTGCCATTATTGTTATTAGTTATATGGCCATGATTTACAGAAACTGCATTTACCGATAAACTGTCTTGGTCAACATCGTAGCTAGCGCCTAATAATTGTGCGGTAGTAAATGTTATTGCGGTGTCTTCGGTAGCTGCCAATGCAACAGGAGCAGCAACTGGCGCATCGTTAACAGGAATTACGTTAATACTGGCTGAATTAGCCACTAGAGCTGTGCCATCAGAGACGTTAAAGCTTAAAGATACTTGGCCATTAAAGTCATGATTAGGCGTAAAGGTCCAAGTGCCATTATTGTTGTCAATTAACACACCTTGTGCGCCAGCAGCAAGTGCAACATTGGTAACTGATAATACATCGCCGTCGACATCACTTGCACCAACTAAAAGTTGTGCTTTAGTGATTAGGATTGAATTGTCTTCTAATACACTAAATACTCTAGCTGATACAACCGGTGCATCATTCACTGGTACGACGTTAATTATAGTTGAGGTTGCTACGTTAGCTATGCCATCATTGATGCTAAAGCTTAAAGAAGCAGCACCGTTAAAGTTTGGATCAGGAATAAAGGTCCAAGTGCCATTACCGTTATTGATTATATTGCCGTGATTGACAGATACGGTATTAACGCTTAATGCATCGCCGTCTACATCGTAGCTATTACCTAATAATTGTGCAGTAGTAAATACAATTGGGGTATCCTCGACTGCAGATAAAACTACTGGGGCTGCAACTGGGGCATCGTTCACTGCAGCAATATTGATAACTGCACTGCTAGGGGTACTTAATTGACCATCAGAAACATTAAAGCTTAATTGTGCAGCACCATTGTAATTAAGATCTGGTGTATAAGTCCAAGTGCCATTATGGTTATTAATTATTGTACCATGTGTTGCAGTAACATCAGTAGCTGTTAATACGTCACCTTCAACATCTGTGCTTGCACCTAATAATTGTGCGTTAGTAATAATTATGGCAGTGTCTTCAATTGCAGATAAAATAACTGGTTGAGTAACTGGTGCATCATTTACTGGATTAATTTGTACATTAATATTTTGTGTTGTGACTAAAGAACCGTCAAATACGTCAAATCTAAGTTCAACTGCACCATTAAAGTCATGATTAGGCGTAAAAGTCCAAGTGCCATCACCATTATCATGTAATAAGCCTTTGTTACCATCGTAAGCGACGTTAGTTATATGTAATTGATCTGGTGTATTATCTGCATCGGTTACATTAGCTAACAGATCGCTAGCACGAATTATTAAGCTGTTATCTTCATCAATTGCGTAATTAACAGGCGCTACAACTGGTGGGTTGTCAACTGAAGTAACATGTACATTAATATTTTGTGAAGTAGCTAATTGACCGTCAGATACGGCAAAGTTAAGTTGTATATTACCGTTAAAATTCTCAGTCGGTGTAAAGGTCCAAGTGCCATTACCGTTGTCAATTAGTGTGCCATTACCGTTGTCAATTAGTGTGCCATTAGCACCAGTATAAACCACGTTGCTTACATATAATTGATCAGCAGTATTGTCTATATCAGAGGCATGTGCTAGTAAGTCGCTAGTACGTATAAGCACGCTGTGATCTTCAGCTACATAGTAATTTACTGGTGTAACTACTGGGGCATCGTTAACAGGAGCTATTTCAAGTGCTGCACTGCTAGGAGTGCTTACTTGACCATCAAATATATTAAAACTTAAATCTGCATCACCATTGTAATTATGATCTGGAGTATAAGTCCAAGTGCCGTTATGATTATCAACTATAGTACCATGAGTCGCAGTGACATTGGTTGCGATTAAATTAGTGCTATCTACATCATAACTGGTGCCTAATAAATCGGCATTAGTGATTATAATAGGGATATCTTCGTTTAAACAAATAGTAACAGGAGCGGCAACTGGTGCATCGTTAACTGGCGTAATATTAACCGCAATATTTTGTGGAGTTACAAGTTCCCCATCAGAAACTCCAAAATTAAGTTGGATACTACCGTTAAAGTCATGATTAGGGGTAAAGGTCCAAGTGCCATTACCGTTATCATGGATACTGCCATTGATGCCAGAATATGATACATTAGTTACATACAATTGATTAGCAGCATTATCAATGTCGGTGGCGTGGGCTAATAAATCACTTTCTCTGATTAATAAACTATGGTCTTCTTCAATTGTATAGCTAACAGAAGATACAATTGGTGCATCATCAACTGGAGTTACGTCAATAAATATTTGTTGTGGAGTTGTTAAGCTACCGTCAGAAATTGCAAAATCTAATTGCACTGCACCGTTAAAGTCAGGATTAGGGATAAATGTCCAACTGTTATCGCCATTATCTTGTAATATACCATCGTGGCCACTATAAGTTACATCAGTTACCTGTAACTGAGCATTAGTATGGTCTACATCATAAGCATGATCTAATAAATCGCTAGCACGAATTAGTAAAGTATGATCTTCTCCAATAAAGTAATTAACTGGAGTTACATCTGGAGCATCGTTAACAGATCCTATATTGATTGCAGCGCTGCTAGGAGTGTTTAATTGGCCATCAGAGACGTTAAAGTTTAATACAGCAGGGCCGTTGTAATTGGCATCTGGAATGTAAGTCCAAGTACCATCATGATTATCAATTATGGCACCATGTGTGGCAACAACGTTATTTACCGATAAACTAGTGCTGTCGATATCATAACTAGAGCCTAATAATTGTGCTGTAGTATAAGTAATTGATGTGTCTTCAGTAGCAGTTAATGTAACTGGCACAGCAACTGGGGCATCGTTAACAGGAGCTATATTGATTGCAGCGCTGCTAGGAGTGTTTAATTGGCCATCAGATATGTTAAAGTTTAATACTGCTGCGCCATTGTAATCGGCATCTGGAATGTAAGTCCAAGTACCATCATGATTATCAATTATGGCACCATGTGTGGCAACAACGTTATTTACCGATAAACTAGTGTTGTCGATATCATAACTAGAGCCTAATAATTGTGCTGTAGTATAAGTAATTGATGTGTCTTCAGTAGCAGTTAATGTAACTGGCACAGCAACTGGTGCATCGTTAACAGGAGAGATTGTTACGTTAATATTTTGTGGAACTGTGGCAATGCCGTCAGTAACTGCAAAGCTTAATTCTACAGAGCCATTAAAATCATGATTAGGTGTAAAGGTCCAAGTGCCATCGCCATTGTCGCTTAACACGCCGTTAGCACCAGTATAAGCTACGTTAGTTACATATAGTTGATCAGCGGTATTATCTACGTCGCTCGCATGAGCTAATAAATCACTGGCACGGATAATTAAACTGTGGTCTTCTTGAATAGAATAACTTACTGGTGCAGCTACAGGAGTATCGTTAACAGGAGCTATATTGATTGCAGCGCTGCTAGGACTGTTTAATTGGCCATCAGAGACGTTAAAGTTTAATACAGCAGGGCCGTTGTAATTGGCATCTGGAATGTAAGTCCAAGTACCATCATGATTATCAATTATGGCGCCATGGGTGGCAACAACGTTATTTACCGATAAACTAGTGCTGTCGATATCATAACTAGAGCCTAATAATTGTGCTGTAGTATAAGTAATTGATGTGTCTTCAGTAGCAGTTAATGCAACTGGCGCTGCAACTGGTGCATCGTTAACAGGAGAGATTGTTACGTTAATATTTTGTGGAACTGTGTCAATGCCGTCAGTAACTGCAAAGCTTAATTCTACAGAGCCATTAAAATCATGATTAGGTGTAAAAGTCCAAGTGCCATCGCCATTGTCGCTTAACGCGCCGTTAGCGCCAGTATAAGCTACGTTAGTTATATGTAGTTGATCAGCGGTATTATCTACGTCGCTCGCATGAGCTAATAAATCACTGGCACGGATAATTAAACTGTGATCTTCTTGAATAGAATAGCTTACTGGTGTAACGACAGGGGCATTATTAATAGGATGGACATTTACATCGATATTTTGCGGAGTGGTTAATTGCCCATCGGTTACTGCAAAACTCAATTGTACATGGCCATTAAAATCTTGGGTAGGGGTAAAAGTCCAAGTACCATCACCGTTGTCATGTAAAATTCCGTCTGCACCTGTATAAACCACGTTGGTAACATGTAATTGAGCAGCGGTATTGTCTACATCACTAGCATGAGTTAATAAGTCACTAGCTCTAATTAATAAGCTATTATCTTCGTTGAGGTTGTATGCAACAGGTGTAACCACTGGTGCATCGTTAACTGGAGTAATATTAATGTTTATATTCTGAGGTGTGCTTAATTGTCCGTCAGAGATGCTGAAGCTTAATTGTACCGCGCCGTTAAAGTCATGATTAGGCGTAAAGGTCCAAGTGCCATTATTGTTGTCGATCAAAGTACCATTGGCGCCATTGTAAGCAACATTAGCCACACTTAATTGGTCGACAGTATTATCTATATCACTAGCATGGGCTAATAAATCACTGGCAGTAATTATTACACTATGATCTTCGCTGACTGTATAATTAACTGGAGTGACTACTGGTGCGTCATCTACAGGTACAACATTGACATGTATTTGTTGAATGGTGCTGGCGCTGCCATCAGATACGGTAAAGCTTAAATTTACATTGCCGTTAAAGTTAGAATTTGGTGCAAAGCTCCAAGTGCCATTATGGTTATTAACTAGAGTGCCTTGTGGCGCAGAAATATTAGTTATTGTTAATAAATCGCCGTCAACATCTGATGCTTGTGCAAGTAAGTCTGCTACACGTATGATTAATGTGCCGTCTTCTAACATGTTCATGTTTAAATCAACGGCCACAGGAGCATCATTAACAGGTAATACGTTTACATGTAAAGTTTGATCGACATTAAAAGTGCCATCATTGACAGTAAAGAGCAAGTTTAAATTGCCATTAAAATCAGGTGCTGGCGTAAAGCTCCAAGTGCCGTTATGATTGTTTACTAGTGTGCCTTGTGGAGCGGTAATATTGGAGATGCTTAAAATATCGTTATTAACATCAGTTGCATGTGCTAATAAATCAGATTCACGAATAGTTAAAGTATTGTCTTCTAATACTGACAAGCTTACTTCTGGAACTACTGGTGCAACGTCTATTTCTGCAACTGCTATATGTAACAGCTGATTAGTGGTTAAAGTACCATCAGAAATGGTGGCGACTAAATCTAAATTGCCACTGAAATTATGTGCTGGTGTAAAACTCCATGAACCATCATGATTGTTTACTAAAACACCTTGGCTGCTAGTAATATTGGTTACTGTTAATCTGTCACCATCAACATCATTTGCATGTGCTAACAAATCAGCTGTTTGAATAATAATAGTATCATTTTCAAGCATGTTGAAACTTAAATCAGTAGCAGTAGGTGCATTTTCTACAGGTAACACATTTACATCAATATGTTGGCTAGTAATTAGTATGCCATCGGTAACAGCAAAATTTAATGCAACCGTGCCGTTAAAATATTGATTAGGAGTAAAAGTCCAGGTACCATTGTGGTTATCAATTAAAGTACCGTGTGAGCCAGTGTAACTAACATTAGTTACACTTAACTCAGCAGCAGTATTATCTATATCGCTAGCATGGGTTAATAAATCACTAGCCCTGATTAATATGCTATTGTCTTCGTTAATAGTATACGAAACAGGTGTAACCACTGGTGCATTATCTACAGGTAATACATGCACCCTGATATTAGAAGGTGTATACAATTGGCCATCACTAACGTTAAAGGCTAATTGAACGTCACCATTAAAATGCAATCCAGGAGTGAAGGTCCAAGTACCATTGCCATTGTTGTGTAACGAGCCATTGTTGCCAGTGTACATGACGTTTGTTATATTTAAACCAGCAGCTGGAGTATCAATGTCAGTAACATGTGCTAGTAAATCACTAGCTTTAATTAATAAACTACTGTCTTCATTGATGGTAAAGTCAACTGGGGTTACAGTAGGTGCTGCATTAACATTGTTAATGTTAACGCTAATGTATTGCGATGTTGTTAATTGGCCATCAGTAATACCAAAGCTGAGTTGTAAGCCGCCATAAAAATTCAATGCAGGTGTAAAAGTCCAAGTACCGTTGCCGTTATCATGCAAGGAACCATTGCCGCCGGTGTAAGTTACATTAGTAACGCTTAGTTCGGATGCGGTATTGTCTACATCAGTAGCACGAGCTAATAAGTCGCTAGCTCTAATTAGTAACGTATTATTTTCGTTAATAGTATAAGCAAGCGGTGTTACGACTGGCGCTATGTTTACATGATTTACGTTAACATTAATATCTTGTGGAGTTGTTAGTATTCCATCAGTAACGGCAAAACTTAATTGTAATGGGCCATAGAAGTCTTGCGAAGGAGTAAATGTCCAAGTACCGTTATTGTTATCAACTAAAGTTCCTTGATTACCATTGTAGGAAACATTAGTAACAGATAGTTGCTCTGCAGTATTATCTACATCAGTTACATTAGCTAATAAATCACTAGCTCGAATTAGCAAGCTATTGTCTTCATTAATTGTATAATTAATTTCTGGTACTACGGGCGCAATATTAGCGTGGTTTACAGTAACATTAATATTCTGTGCAGTAGTTAGCTGGCCATCAGATACAGAAAAATTCAATTGTACTGGGCCGACAAAATTAGCTGCGGGTGTAAAGGTCCAAGTGCCGTTATGGTTATCAGTAAGTGTACCATCGGAGCCACTGTAAGCAACGTTAGCAATGCTTAATTGTGCTAAAGTATTATCTATATCGCTGGCATGAGCTAACAAATCACTTGCTGTAATTAACAGCGTGTTATCATCATATATTGAGTAAGAAATAGGTGTGGCAACTGGTGCATCGTTAACAGGATTAATAATCATGTTTATAGATTGACCAATAACACTTCTGCCATTGCTGACACTAAATTCTAGCTGTTCGGAGCCATTATAGTCAGCAGTTGGTATAAAAGTCCAAGTATCATTATGGTTGTCGATTAGCGAACCATGAGTTCCTACATATTGAACATTAGTTATGCTTAAATCGTTAGACGAAAATAAAGAATCGTTGGCATGAGTAAGCAATGACTCTTTAGTAATAACAAAGCTATTATCTTCATTTGTGGTAAATACAGCTGGAGTTACGCTTAAGCTGTTATTTACAGATGCAATATTTATAATACCTGAGCTTGGAGTTGATAGTTGGCCATCTGTAACATCAAAACGCAGTGATGCTATACCGCTGTAGAAGTTCTCTGGAGTATAAGTCCAGGTGCTATTGCCGTTGTCAACTATGGTACCATGAGTGCTGGTTACGTTAATTGGCGTGATAGTTGAGCTATCTACATCATAACTGCTGCCTAGCAATTGCGCAGCAGTAATTATAATTGGTGAATTTTCTGTGGTAGCTAAACTTATTGGGCTAGTAATTGGTGCATCGTTAACTGGATTTACAGTAACGCTAATATTTTGCGGTGTTGTTAACTGACCATCAGAAATCGCAAAGCTTAATTGTACAGCGCCATTAAAGTTTAGATTTGGCTTAAAGGTCCAGGTGCCGTTATTGTTATCAGTAAGTGTACCATTGTTGCCAAGATATGCAACGTTAGTAACGCTTAGTTCAGCGGCGATATTATCTACATCAGTGGCATGTGCTATTAGATCACTAGCTCTAATTAGTAGGCTATTGTCTTCGTTAATTGTATAAGATACAGGAGTTACAACTGGTGCATCATTAATTGGATTTACTGTAATGTTTACTTTTTGTGGTGTAAACAAAGATCCATCTGATATTGCAAAATCTAGTTTTACATTGCCGAAAAAGTCTTTATTACCAGTAAAAGTCCAAGTGCCATCGCCATTGCTATATAGTGATCCATTAGTGCCGGAATATGTTAAGTTTACAACGCTTAATTGATCAGAAGTAGTATCTACATCCGTAGCATTGGCTAGAAGATCACTAGCTCTGATTATTATGTTACCTTCTTCATTAATAGTATAATTTAGTGATGTTACATCTGGAGCTTGGTTAACTGGTAATACGGTAACAGCTATATTTTGGTTAGTAGATAATTGGCCATCGCTAACATCAAAACTTAATTGTAAGTTACCATTAAAATTAGTTTCTGGATTAAAGGTCCAAGTGCCGTAGTTATTATCAACTAAAGTACCATGGGCACCATTGTATTGTACATTTGTTATATTTAACTGCGCAAATGGGGTGTCTATATCTGCAGCATGTGCCAGTAAATCTTGTTTAGAAATAATTAACGCGTTATTTTCATTAATAGTATAATTAACTGGTGTGGCAATTGGTGCTTGGTTGACAGGGATTACTGTTATATTAATATTTTGTGAGGTAGATAATTGTCCGTCGCTTACCTCAAATTGTAATTTTAAGTCGCCATTGAAATCAGCCGCTGGAGTAAAGGTCCAAGTGCCATTGCCATTATCATGTAAACTACCGTTGAAGCCATCATATGATACATTTGTTATGCTAAGTTGTTCAAATGGGGTGTCAACGTCAGTGGCATGGGCTAGTAAATCTTGTGCTGATATTAAGATATTTTGGTTTTCGTCGATTGCGTAACTTATTTGCGTGACATCAGGCGCTTGATCAATTGGTGTTACGTTAACGTTAATAGTCGATGGAGTAAATAAAGTGCCATCACTGACAGTAAAATTAAGTTGTAAACTGCCGGTAAAGTTTTCTGCTGGAATAAAGGTCCAAGTGCCATCGCCGTTGTTTTGTATGGATCCATTTTGTCCATTGTAAATTAAATTGGTAACACTTAATTGTTCTGCAGTATTATCTACATCAGTGGAATATAAAAGTAAATCACTAGCTCTTATCAGTAAAGTATTATCTTCTACAATAGTAAAGTTAAATACTGGTACTGCTGGCGCATCATCTACAGGCTTAATAGTTAAGCCTATCTCGTGGCTAGTGGTTAGTCCACCATCAGTAGCTGAATATGTGAAATCTATATGACCATTGAAATCTTGATTAGGTATGAAAGTCCAAGTACCATTATTATTATCAGTTAAAGTGCCGTTATTACCAATATAAACCACATTGCTTATAGCTATTTCGCCTAGAGTATCACCTAAATGTGCTTGTAAAGTGCTGGTTTTGATTAACAAACCATTGTCTTCATTTATAACGTAAGTCATTGGCGTGTCAGGTGCGCTAGTATTTAAAGGATTTACCGTAACATTAATATTTTGTGGAGTGCTTAATTGTCCATCAGTAACACTGAAACTAAGTTGTACTGCACCATTGAAACCTGTATTTGGAATAAAAGTCCAGGTGTGGTTACCGTTGTCTTGTAACGTGCCATTGCTGCCATTATATTCTACGTTATTTACGCTTAATTGATTAAACGGAGTGTCAAGATCATAAGCGTGATTTAATAAATCATATTCTGTGATTAATAATCTATTGTTTTGATTAATAGAGTAATCAATTGGAGTTACAACTGGAGCTAGATCAAATGGTAATACTGTGACGGCAATATTTTGTTGCGTAGTTAAAATGCCATCTGTTACTCCAAAATTTAATTGTAAATCGCCATTAAAATTCTGTGCAGGTATGAAATTCCAAGTGCCATCGCCATTGTCATGTAATAAACCAAGGTTGCCAGTATAAGAAACGTTAGTGATACTTAATTGATCATGCGTGTTGTCGATGTCGCTGGCATGTGCTAACAAATCTTGGGCGGTAATTAATAAAGTACCATCTTCGTTCATGGTATAGCTTACTGGAGTTACATCTGGTGCAATATCTGATGGAGTGATATTTACATCGATGTGAGCTGGCGTAAATAAGGTGCCATCGGTAACGGTAAATTCGATTTGTAAGTTACCAGTAAAATCCTTGGTTGGTGTAAAAGTCCAGGTGCCATCACCGTTGTTATATAAAGATCCATTAGCGCCAGTATATAACACATTAGTTATGCTTAAGTTACTTAATGGATCATCGACATCTGTTACTTGTGCTAGCAAGTCACTGGCAGTTATTAATATGCTGTTGTTTTCTATTGCAGAATAAGCAACTGGTGCTGCTACTGGTGCGTCATCAACAGGTAATACTATTACGTTTATGTGCTGTGAAGTTACAAGACTACCATTCGTTACGTCAAAATTTAATTGCACTGCACCAAAGAAATCTTTCGCACCGGTAAAGGTCCAAGTGCCGTCATTATTGTCGTGTAAGGTACCATTAACACCACTATAGCTAACATTAGCAACGAATAAAAGTTCGCCAATATTACCTGGATTAATCGCATGCGATAATAGCTCCTGACTGGTGATCAATATGGTGCTTTCTTCGTTCATGGTGAATGAAATTGGTGTAACACTAGATTCAGTTACTACTGGATTTACGGTTACATCAATGTTGGATTGAGTAGTATGCACACCGTCAGTTACGTTAAAACTTAAATTTAATGCACCGGTAAAATTAAATGCCGGTGTGAAGATCCAAGTGCCATTGCCATTATCGCGTAATGTGCCCATATTACCGTTATAAGCAACGTTACTTACGCTCAAACCTAAATTAGTATTGCCGAAATTATCTGCATCTGAGGCTTGTGCTAATAAGTCCTGGGCTGTGATCAACACAGTATTATTTTGATCGATACTGTAAGATAAACCTGGGGCCACAGGACCTAGATCATTTACTTGCGCAATGTTAACTGCAACATTAGCCGTTACAGTATTACCAGAGGCATCTACTAATTGATATTTAAAGCTATCGGCACCATAGAAATTAGCTTCTGGAGTATAAGTATATGTACCATCATGATTGTCAACTAAAGCACCATGATGTGCACTGTTTAATTCTACTTGTTTTAATGCACCGCCGTTAGTGCCTAATGTATCATTAACCAGTAACTGTGCTGCTGTAAAAGTAACGCTTTTGTTTTCGAAACCAGAAATTATGTCGGATCTGGCATTAATTGCTACGCTATTGGTAGTATTTTCATCCGTAGGCGTAGGCGTAGATGTCGGAATAAGAATGGTTACCGGTGGTACATATGGTGGTATGGTTGGTGGCTGTGGCAATTCAAATTTTTCATCTGGCGATTCTTTTGGTGGAGGAATTGGTTCTGGGGTAGATTCAGGCGCTGGTGCCTCTGTTTCTACTGCTGGGGCAGCTTGTACAACTATAGGAGCAGCCTGGTTACTTGTTGCGTGATTTGTATTAATTTCATCTAAGCTAACTTTTGCTGCAGGTGCATTATTACTTATTTTATCTGGTGTAGAATAGACTTTAGTAAAGCCTAATTCTGAGCCTGGAAGATTGGCTAAATTTTGTGGGATATTTAATTTTGAGAACTCTTCGGTACCGACGTGTTTAGTATCATCAGATCTTTGTTCTTCAAGCAAGCTACGTTCGATTATTTTATCATCTTGAATCGTAGTTAAGAATTCTTTTTTGGTTAACTCGAATTTACCTTCGTAGTTTGGTTGCATATACACAGGATTTATATTACCGACACCGACATTTTCACTGTCGGCGACCTGCATATTCTCATGTCCTACGTTTGCTTGTAGGGAGTTGGACTTGCCACCTCCTTGATCTTGCGCTAACAATTCCTCAGAAGCCGATTGTCCAGACGGTGTATGCTGGACTTTTATGCCATCAGAATCCTTTAAATTGTTATCGTCACTAGTGCTTTCAGCCACATCTACTCCTTTTTTATCCAGTGAATATTGCTAAACACCTGTACTCACTGAGTAAATATAGTATCGATCTAATTATTAGTTAGCTTTTTGCCTAATATTTTCTATACTGAATACTGGAATTACACCGAAAAGCGGGAATATGCAATGTTTGATTCTAGGTCTAAAGACATTATGCCGGTCAGAACTTGGCTTACTAAGCCAGATGCATACATCGGTTTGTTAATGTCGTCCTTTGTAATCAATATGCTGGGATTGGTATTTCCAGTGTGCGTGTTACAATTTTATGATCGTGTAATACCACATAAGAGCGGCAGTACATTAGCGGCAATGGTATGTTTAATCTTGGTGGCATTGGCGTTAGAAACGGTATTTAAAATCATGCGTTCTTACGTTAGCTCTTGGTCAAGTGAACGCTTTACCTATAATATGGGACGCAAACTGTTCCACAGGTTATTGTATAGTGACTTAAGTGAATTTGAAAAAAATACTGCTGGCTTATATTTAGATAAATTCAACTCGGCCGAATCACTACGTGAATATTATTGTGGGCAAAATCTAACCATGCTGGTAGATTTACCATTTGTTTCTGTGTATTTAATATTAATCTTTGTAATTAATAAATACATGATAACAATGCCATTGTTTGTAATTATAATAATGTTTATACATTCATATTTATTTGAAAGTCAAACATTTGTCAAATTAGAAAACAAAATAAATTTGATTGAAACCAAATCTAAGTTTTTGATCGAGATGATTTCAGGCATTCATACGATTAAAGCTTTAGGTATGGAAGAGCAGTTTATGCGACGTTATGAACGCTTGCATAGACAAGAAATTCAAAGTAATTATGAATTGATTCAGCGTTTGTCGCAAAATTCGCGTTCTGGTAATTTATTTTCTCAGTTAGCAGTTATTTTAACCGTGTCATTTGGTGGAGTGATGGTTATTCATCGTGAACTATCCGTAGGTGGTTTAGCTGCGTCGATTCTGCTAGTCGGTAAAATCATGCAGCCAGTGGCTAGTTTAATTACCTATTTGCAGAAAAAACAAAATATAGAAATTGCCAAGAAAAATTACGATTTTATTATGAGCTTCCAGCCAGAATATCGCGAAGATGCCAATACTATGACAAATTTTAAGGGTGAAATTAATTTGCGCAATGTTAGTTTTAAATATCCTGGTGCAGATCGTTATGTGTTTAACAAATTAAATTTACAGGTAGACGCCAACCAAACTGTGATAATTCATGGTGACGGTTTTAGTGGTAAAAGTACGTTATTATTATTGCTCTGTAGTCTATATAAGCCTACCGAAGGTGATTTCTTTGTCGATGGCATTAATATAAAAGATGTTGATTTAGAACACTTACGTCGTAAAATGTCATTAATGCCAGATAGCGGCGAGTTATTTGATGGCACAATCATGGATAATTTAACTTTATTTGAAGCTGACAAGTATTCATCTGAAGCAATAGAAATATCCAAACAAATAGGTTTACACAATATAATCGAAAATATGCCTAGCTCGTATAATACTGTTGTTGGTACTGGTACAGTAGATATGCTTTCTAAGGGACATAAACAACAAATACTGATCGTAAGAGCATTGGTTGGCAATCCTAGGGTGATTTTGTTTGATGAAGCCAACATTGCTTTAGATATCGACTCGGATGTTAAATTAAGAAAATATTTTGGTACTATAAAAGGCACTTGTACCATGATTCTGGTAACTCATCGACCATCACTATTAGAGATGGCAGATAAACATTATAGGTTAGAAAATGGCTCACTGGTAGAGTTTAAATGGCAATAGAGCAAACTTTAGTGACAGCTGCCCCGTTAGGTAAGGGCAAACTTGGCAACGTTTGGGTTAAAGGCGGCGTTAAGTCATATTTTACTAAACCTAAAGAACTGGTTAATTTGCTAGAACCGCTAGTATTGGCTTTGCATTGGGGTGGTGATTATCGCCAACTAGTTGAAGCTTTGCCGCATTTTGCTGACGATTTAGATTTAACTGAATTTTTAAATGTTATGTCAACTATCGATTATAATAACGAAAATTTAGATATGTCATTGCATAAAATACCTGAAAAATACATGCCATGTTTATTTATTCCTCAAGATGGTACTGCTTTAGTGGTGTTAGAAAAAAGAGGTATGAGTCTATTAGTTATAGATGGTGATACCGGTAGTGAAATGACGATTGAGTCTAAAAGAGTTCCCGGCGTGGTGTATATTTTTTCTCCATTTGATACCGATAAAGCGGTAGTAAAAAAACACATAGAATCATTTATGCAAAGCTTCATACGTTTTAGGCCGTTAGTAAGTCAAATATTTGTATTGACGCTAATGTATAACATACTTATGGCGGCAGTGCCTATTTACACGATGTTAATTTACGATAAAGTAATACCATCGGAGTCTATGTCGATGGCGGCGAGTTTTTTAGTGGGGATTTTGATTTTTGTGGCTGGCGCACAAATGTTAGCGGTAGCTAGAATTAAGATTGTGGCGTACATAGGGGCCAGATTAGATAAAACCATAGGTGAAGCGATTATTCAGCATTTATTGTATCTGCCGCCGTCTTATACCGAAGGTAATACAGTTGGCGCACAAATAACACGTATCAAGAGCTTTGATAATATTCGTGATTTTTTCACTAGCAATATTGCCATAATGGCCTGTGAATTCCCGTTTGTAGTAGTATTCTTAGGCGTGTTATTTTTTGTTGGCGGCTGGTTAGGATTTGTGCCAGTAGTTTTAGGGCTGTTGTTTTATGCTATTTATCATGTGGCCAATCCAATGGTAGATAGATTTGTTAAAATTCAATCGGCACATCTAATGTTAAAACAGTCATTCTTGTTAGAATCATTTTTTAGAATGCGTGACATCAAAGAAACAGGGCACTCTGATGTTTGGGAAAATAAATTTCACGAAATGTTAATACGTTTAACGCACAATAGTTTTGAGAATACGTTTTATAATGCAACTCTAGGCACAGTATCTGAATTATTTATGATGTTAGCTGCGTTAGTAATGCTAGTGTTAGGAGCGTACTTGTCGATGCATGATAGCTTATCTTTAGGCGCGTTAATTTTGACTATGATGTTGACCTGGAAAGTATTGAATCCATTAAAATCATTTTTTTCTTCGTTGCCAAAAGTAGAGCAGATTTTCAATAGTATCGTACAGGTAAATAAATTGTTTGGTATCCAATCGGAGCGCACTACCGAAAAAGCCACGGTGCCTGCAGATATAGAAAAATCAAAAATTGAGTTTAATCGAGTAACTTTCAGATATCGTCAAGATCTAGCGCCAGCGATTTTAGGTATTAGCTTTGTGGTACAGCCTGGAGAGTTAATCTGTGTGGCAGGGAAAAATAGCTCTGGAAAATCGACCTTATTGCGACTAATATTAGGCCTATATAGACCACAGGCTGGCAATATTTTGATTAATGATATGAACGTACAGCAGTTCGACCCAATTGAACTGCGACATACTATTGCTTATATGCCACAAAGTATTCAATTGTTTTATGGCACCATAAAGCAAAATTTATTGTTTGGCAATATGGTTTCGACAGATGCTGAAATCCAGGAGGCCGCAACGTTGGCAGGGGTACATGAAGACATTATGGGCTTGCCTAAACAGTATAATACCCGCTTGGGTGATGAAAAATCATCTGAATTTTCTAATACGTTTTTACAAAAAATAGTTTTAGCACGTACTTATCTTAAACATTCTTCAATCATGCTGTTTGATGAGCCTGCTAATGGTTTTGATCCGGAAACTGAAAAAAACTTTATCGAAGTAATAAATAAACTACGTAAGAATTCAACTATTGTGTGGGTTACGCATCGACCATCACATTTAAAAATTGCTGACAAAATTTTGTACATGGAAGGTGGTGAAGTAGCCTTGTTTGGGGATGCATCTAAAGTTTTAGAGCGATTACCAAGGAGTTCGATATAAAATGGATGAGTTGATATCGACAACTAAAGTAAGTAAAAGGCACAGTGTTTCGCATTTGCTTATGTCAGAAAGGCTTGCCGAGTCTGGTAGCCCGCGGATTATTATCGCCTCAATGTTAGTCTTAACTTCGGTAATTATAATTCTGTTAATTTGGGCGGGAATGACTAATATTGATGAAATTACTTCTGGTGTGGGCGAAATTGTTCCTTCGGATCATATTGTGCCAATACAACACATAGAAGGTGGTATTGTTTATAAAACCTATGTTAGGGATGGTTCAATAGTTAGAAAGGGTGATTTATTATTCGAATTGAATCCAGAGCCGAATACCTCGGATCTTAAACGTTTAAAAAAACGTCAAAATGCTTTGGAGATTGATATTCTTCGTTTGCAAGCAACATTGAGTGGCAAAAATATCACTAAAGATGATTTGCTAAACGCAGTAACCTATAAAGATGTAACTGAACCATCGTTGTTGCAATTACAATTAGATAACGCGGATATGTACCAGAACCAAGAAATTCAACAACGCGAGTATAATCGTACGCAACTTGCAAGCAGGCTCGAACAAGAAAAAAATAATTTGCTTAATACCGAAGAGCAAATTTTCCATTTGAATGAACGTAAAAAAGTTCTGGAAGATCAAGTTAAAATGTATGATACGCTCAACGAACAAAAAGCCGTGTCAAAAGTTGATTTTTTAAATATTAAAGAGCGCTTGCAAGAAGTAATTGGTACTTTATTGTCAGCAATTAAAGATCGCACTACTATTTCTACTACGGTGCTAGATTTAGAAAATAAATTAAAGACTTTAGAATTTGACAAAGAAAATTTAGCTTTAAAACAACTTAACGACAATACGTCACAGCTGCTGGAAGTAAGAGAACAAATTACTCGTGCGCAAATAGCCGTGGATAGATTGTCGGTAGCTGCTGAAATTGATGGTGTCGTAAAAGGGTTTTCTTTGCATTCAGGTGATGTTATAGTTGCCGGTACTGAAGTGTTTCAAATAGTGCCGATTGACTCTAAACTGTTCGCCGAAATAAAAGTGTCAACTACCGATGTTGGACACGTAAAAGTTGGTGATGAAGTACAGGTTAAAGTTGGTACTTATGATTTTGCCACTTATGGTTCGATTACTGGTGAATTAGCTAGTATTTCTGCTTCTACTTATCTAGATCCAGAGAAAAAGCCTTATTATAAATGTGAAGTTAGATTGAACGTAAATTACTTGGGAGCTGATCCGACTAAAAATCTAGTATTTCCAGGTATGACTGTTACTGCTGATATTAAGACTAGTAAAAAATCGTTGTTGAAATATATGCTTAAACCGATTAATCGTACCTTTAACGAAGCATTTAGGGAGAGGTAACGGCATGAGCTTAACTTTATCACATCAATTAACCATTTGGCTCAAAAGCAAGATCAATACTGATTTTGATGAGAATACTGTATTCCAGCTCAAATTGTCAGCAGCTAACCAAGCTGGGGCCACGGATGTTATTCTAGGGCTAGATTTAATTTGGTTTGTAGTTATCCATTTTGATGATAGTGACAATGTTAAACTATCGCACGTAAAAGAACTACTACAAGAACCAAACTTGTTAATTCGTTTCAAACAGACGTTAGAAGATCCCAAAGTAAAACGTTTGTTAGCCGAGTTTTTACTGTTTAATTTTAATTATCTAGATGCACTTAAGTCATTTATTGATTTTACCAAGCTTAATTTGCCCATTGATTTTATTAGCCATGCTTTATTTATTCGTCGTGGTAATGGAGCTGATACTGTTGCTATAAATGCCGAACGCTTAAAGATAGTCGAGGCAGTATTAAAATCGAGTTTTGTCTTACCAGCTAATTCTTTAATTAACACCGAAGGCGCGGTGCTACGCAAAGTATTATTACTGGATGGAGTTGATAATAAGTTCAATGTGGCACAGCAATTGATCAATGCCGGTTATAAATTATTTAATAATAATCTTAGTGGCAACGCCGATGTAGCCCTGGCCTTAATTGACGCTCGCGCACGACCTGAATGTATGGCTATGATCCTGGCGCATAAAGATCAGTTTGCCCGGATTATGATTCAAATAGATGACGGGCAGCAGAATTTAGCCGACTATTATCACTGGGTTAAAGAAGATAGAGAAACAGTTAAATTCTTGGAAGAATTAGGGGTTAAGCGTAGCGCCCCCAAATCTAGTGGCCCTGGCCTCTAACCATAACAACGTTTTGCATTTTTATGTTGGAATACTTATAATGTGGTAGGTAGATAGGCCATAGATTATTTGTAGTTACACCTTAGGTGCCAAATGCAAGAAGTAGAAGATAAATCACATAATACTGAGTTAACCATATTTGCCGCAGCGCAACTGCCGGCAAGCAGTATGGACAGTTATATTCACTATGCAAATTCCATTCCCATCTTAAGCCGTGAAGAAGAGGCGCAGCTGGCCAGAGAATGGCATGAGCAAGAAAATCTGCAGGCCGCCCAAAAGCTAATTTTATCCCATCTACGCTATGTTGTACGTGTAGCAAAGAGTTATATGGGTTATGGTCTAAATCTGGCCGATTTAATCCAAGAAGGCACTATTGGTTTGATGAAAGCGGTTAAGAAGTTCCAACCAGAGAAAGAAGTCCGTTTGGTTACTTTTGCTATGCACTGGATTAAAGCTGAGATGCATGAATTTATTATTCGTAACTGGCGCATAGTTAAGATTGCTACCACCAAACCACAGCGTAAATTATTTTTTAAATTGCGCTCCAAAAAGAAAAGCACCAGTTGGCTCACGAACCAAGAAGTAAAAGATATCGCACAGGATTTAGGTGTTAAAGAAAAAGACGTACTGCAAATGGAAGCACGTTTAGCTTACAGCGACACGCCGTTTGATTTGCCAGGCGATGACGATGCTGATGGTAGTGAGCGTATGATTTATTCGCCAGTTGAATATTTAGAAAATAAAACTGGTAATCCAGCGTTAGAATTAGAATCTGATGCATCACGAGACAAAGATCATGCTGGTTTGTATGCTGCTCTAGAAAAATTAGATGCACGTTCGTTATATATAGTCCAACAACGTTGGTTAAACGAAGGTGAGAAAGCGACCTTGGATGATCTAGCTAAACATTTTTCGGTATCTAAAGAACGTATCCGCCAGATCGAAGCTAAAGCCATGGCACAAATAAAAGATCAATGGGCTACTTCAACCTAGCACAATTTAATCAAGTACTGATCAAGAATATCAAATAAGATGAATCCGCGTGTGTCTAGATCTTCGGCTTTAGCCTCGAAAGCTACTGGTTTTACGATTGCTAAAATAGCCGCACTGTTAGCTGTAGTTTATACTTTTGCACGCGCCATTCAACTTCGGCGGCAGTCTATATAGATTCAGCTAATGGGCAAGATTAACAATAGTAATACAATTGTGGTTGGATGAGCTGTTGTTCCCTGTAAGCTTGTAGCCCTTGAAATTAATGCTTGCATTTAAAGCTATGTGTCTATTAGAATAGCTGGGTGACTTAGGTGAGCTTGTAGAAAATAACAGGATAAAATAACTATGACAATTCAGCTTGAAAACGCAGAGTTTAACTTAATTTGGTTGCAAAATAAAATGCCGCTAGAGCAAGTTAATAATTTAATAGAAATTATTGCAATGCATCCTAAGGTAACATTTAACATATGGGTAGATGCCATTGAGACTACAAAGTTACTGGTTTCACAGTTAGGAGATTTTAGCAAAAGAGTAAACTTTAAATACCTAGCCGAGTTAGATGAAGTACCAGAAGAAGTGCGTAATATTATTTATAGCAGTTTGCAAGCTAATATATTGGGAGGCGTAGCTGATATATATAAATTGTTTGTATTAACAAGATTATCGGCAAAAGATCAAGTAGCTAAAAGATACAGATATTACATTGAAGCTGATAATTTAATTAACCAAGAGTTTGCTAATAAATTTGATGGCATGGAATTTGGAGCATTATACCTCGATAACGAGGTAGATATGGCAAAAATATCTTCTATACAACCAGATTGTTTATTTTTAGATGCTGGGTATGATGAAGTGGGAATGCATAAACAGTGTCAAACTGTATTTGGACGTATATTTAAAGATGAATTATTACAGATGTATTTTAATGAACTGTTGCAGCATGCACAAAAAAATAAAGGTTTGTCCGAGGTAGATGTAATGCAAACCTACCCTGTCCTCATTGTAGCGTTTATCACAAGCTCATTTATGAAGAATAAAAATAATAGTGATATCTTTGGTTTAAATAAATATTTATTGAGTATGTCTGAAATGGGTAAATCATTTCGGACCATGGACAGGAGATTTAAACGTAGCTGGGTAACCGTGGAGACAGATAAGTTAATGCCGGTAGCGAGTGGTTGTCTCTCTAGTCTTATAATGCTACGTCTTTTAGAACTAGGCGATCCTACTTCCTTACAAGAAATGAGTAAGAGTTGTCTAGATTTTTTAAGTAGAATGTTCTCTGTGAAATTTGACACTCAATTAGCTTTGATAAAGTACATGACCTTTATTGTGAAAGGCCTAAACGATCCTAAAGATGCGGGCGTGGTGAGTATATTAGATAAAGCTAAAAGTTTTTATAGTGCTTCTAGCTTTAAGAGAAAGCCCCCCCTCATATTTAATAAAACCACAACTAGTGGAGAAGTGCCATTAGTATCGGCTATGGATAATTTAAAGGTTTCAGCGTCTAGTGACGCGCCTAAGAAAAATAAGAACAAAAATAATGGGGGATGGAAAAAAGGGTTTTTATTGTAGACTGATTTCCCCGCACATACGAGAAAATCCAGCATACCCCTTTGCTGGAATACCTATCAGTGATAAGATTGGTATTGTTACGCTTGTAAAAAGTTAGTTAGCTTTAGTTGTACCCATGAGATTGATGTAAGGTAAAACATAATGAGTTTAAATGTATTTCCCATGACGGCCCCCGGTATTGAGGCTTTGCGTAAAGAATTGCACGAATTAATTACCGTAGCTCGCCCCAAAGTTATTCAAGACATAGCCACCGCCAGAGCTCATGGCGATTTAAAAGAAAATGCTGAATATCATGCTGCGCGCGAACAGCAGTCTTTTATCGAGGGACGTATCCGCGACATTGAAGCTAAATTAGCGAGTGCTAGGGTAATTAATATCAAAGATATGGAAAATACCGGCAAAGTGATATTTGCCGCTACTGTAAAATTAATAAATCTAGAGAATGACAAGCAGGTCACCTATCAAATCGTTGGTGATGAAGAAGCCAATCTAAAAGACGGCAAAATATCGATTAATTCGCCGATCGCACGGGCGCTGATTGGCAAGCATGAAGGCGATGTAGTAGATGTGCAAGCACCGGGCGGAGTTATTTCTTACGAAATTGATTCTGTAGAGTATGTCTAAAGCTAAATCTAAAAGTAGTAAACAATGGTTACAACGCCAACAAAATGATGATTATGTTAAGCGTGCGGTGCGTGAAGGATATAGGTCAAGATCTGCATATAAGTTAATTGAAATAAATCAGCGCGACAAATTATTTAAACCTGGCATGACCGTAGTAGATCTTGGAGCTGCGCCTGGGGGTTGGTCGCAAGTAGCAATGCAGTTACTTGGGGACAATGGTCGTGGAAAAGTTATAGCACTGGATATATTGCCTATAGATCCGATAAAAGGGGTCGATATAATCCAAGGGGACTTCAGAGAAGCTGAAGTATATGCTGAGCTTATCAAAATGTTAGATAATAGGCCAGTAGACCTTGTAATTTCAGATCTGGCCCCCAACTTTAGTGGTATAAGCGGCATTGATGTGCCGCGTGCAGTATACTTAGCAGAGATAGCTTTGGATTTTGCCCAAGAAGCTTTAGTGCCAGGTGGTAGTTTTTTAGTAAAACTCTTTCAGGGCGAAGGGTTTACCGAATATGTGCAGTTTTTAAAGAAATGTTTTAAGTCGGTGGTAGTGCGTAAGCCTAAGGCTTCAAGAGCTGAATCGCGAGAGGTTTATTTGCTCGCAACAGGTCTACGTGCTAGTTCAGAACGACGTAATGGAAATAATGAGGTGTCTTTTGAATGACATGGTAAAGAATCTAGTTTTATGGTTAGTTATTGCACTGGTACTGATGTCGGTGTTTAGTAACTTTGGGCCAAATACGCAGCAAGCTAAGACAATGCAATATTCGCAATTCTTAGATAAGCTGCATGATCGCGATGTTAAACAAATCACCATCGATGAGCGCAATATAAATTGGGTTACCAATAGTGGTGATACTTATAATACTTATGCTCCAGTTGAATATGATTTATCAGTCGTAGACAAGTGGGTAGAGAATTATGGTGTGGTGGTCGACGCTAAACCGCCAGAACAACAAAGCTTATTAATGCACATCTTTATTAGTTGGTTCCCAATAATATTATTTATTGGTGTGTGGATCTTCTTTATGCGCCAAATGCAGGGCGGTGGCGGTGGCCGTGGTGCAATGTCATTTGGTCGTAGCCGAGCTCGTTTAATGGAAGAAGACAAGATCAAAGTTACATTTGCTGATGTAGCTGGCGTGGAAGAAGCTAAAGATGAAGTAAAAGAATTAGTCGAATTCTTACGTGATCCAGCTAAATTTCATAGTCTTGGTGGTCGGATGCCAAGTGGCGTGTTAATGGTCGGCCAACCTGGTACTGGTAAAACTTTATTAGCTAAAGCGATCGCTGGCGAAGCTAAAGTACCGTTCTTTAGTATTTCTGGTTCGGACTTTGTGGAGATGTTCGTCGGGGTTGGTGCCTCACGTGTACGTGATATGTTTGAACAAGCAAAAAAACATGCCCCCTGTATTATTTTCATCGATGAAATTGACGCTGTGGGTCGGCATCGTGGTGCTGGCTTAGGTGGCGGTCATGATGAACGTGAACAAACGCTTAACCAGTTATTAGTAGAAATGGATGGCTTTGAAGGTAACGAGGGTATAATCGTAATTGCGGCTACCAATCGTCCTGACGTATTAGATCCTGCGTTATTACGTCCAGGTAGATTTGATCGTCAAGTGGTAGTGCCGTTACCAGATATTCTTGGTCGTGAACAAATTCTAAAAGTGCATATGCGTAAAGTACCGATGGCCGATGACGTGGTGCCAAGAAATATTGCGCGTGGTACGCCTGGTTTTTCCGGGGCAGATTTAGGCAATTTAGTAAATGAAGCCGCGTTGTGTGCTGCTAAAGAAGGTAAGCGCGTAGTCTCTATGGATCAATTCGAACGAGCTAAAGATAAAATTTTAATGGGTGCCGAGCGCCGTTCGATGGTGATGTCAGAAGAAGAGCGAGCTAACACCGCGTATCATGAATCTGGACATACGATTGTAGGTTTGGTCGTACCAGCGAGTGAACCTGTATATAAAGTTTCCATTATTCCGCGTGGCCGTGCTTTAGGTGTGACGATGTCATTACCGGAGACTGATCCGCTAAGTCATAACTTGCAACAACTAGAAAGTAGATTAGCCATGATGTTTGGTGGTCGAATTGCCGAGGAAATTATTTTTGGCAAAGAAAAAGTTACTACTGGTGCCAGTGATGATATTAAGCGCGCCACTAGATTGTGCCGCGATATGGTTACTAAATGGGGACTTTCAGAACGTCTCGGACCATTAGTCTATGGCGATGAAGATGGCGAAGTGTTCTTAGGCCATAGTGTGACTAAGACAAAAGATATTTCTGAGCAGACTGCACAAGTGATTGATGAAGAAGTGCGTAGGCTAGTCGACAAAACTTATAAAGTAGCTAAAGACATTTTAGAAAGTAAAAAAGATATTTTACATAAAATGGCAGCAGCTTTGTTAAAATATGAAACTTTAGATGCCGATCAACTAAAAGACATTATGGCTGGTCGTGAACCAAAAGAGCCTAAAGATTGGGTGGATAGTGATGATCATAAAGGCACTAAGTCGCAAGTGCATAAAAATAATGTCACTGAATCTGCTGGGAAACATGGCGGAGAGGTGGATGATAATTCGCCGGTGATTAATCCGATAAAGTAAAGAACGAACATGAATCTAGGTGTATTAAATTTACCAACAAGTCCAGTGGTAATGGGGGTCTTAAACTTGACCCCCGATTCTTTTTATGACGGTAATGCTTATACCAGTATTGAGGCGGCAGTGGCGCGTGGTGAAGAGATGCTGCGGGAAGGCGCGGCGTTGATTGATGTGGTTGCAGAATCAACTCGTCCAGGCGCAGATAAGATGTCAGTACAAGCAGAACTAGATTGCGCAATTCCAGTAATAGAGCTATTAGCTAAACGTGTGGCAATCCCAGTATCGATTAATACTTCTAATCCAGAAGTCATGCAAGCGGCAGTACAAGCAGGTGCCAAAATAATTAATGATATTCGGGCCTTAACTAAGCCTGGTGCAATGAATATGGTAGCCAAATTGGGGGTGCCAGTTTGTTTAATGCACATGCAAAATGATCCAGTTACGATGCAATTGACTTCAAGTTATCAGGACGTGGTGAGTGAAGTATATCAATATCTAAAACATAGAATTGAGGCTTGTGTGGCTGAGGGCATAGATGCAAAAAAAATCATAATTGATCCTGGTTTTGGCTTTGGCAAAAATTTGCCACATAATTTAAAATTATTGCGTTCGCTACAAGTATTTAAAAATTTACAACATCCGATTTTGGTTGGCTTATCAAATAAAAGCATGATTGGCCAGATATTAGATGTTGGTGTTGAAAGACGGGTCTATGGCAGTATTGCTGCAGCAGTATTTGCTGTTAGTAAAGGCGCAGATATTATTAGAGCACATGATGTGCAAGCTACGGTTGATGCGATTAAAGTTGCAATCGTCATCGCCGCACCGTAGTTAAAGAGGAAGTAAGATGACAGAAAGAAAATATTTTGGTACTGATGGTATTCGCGGCAAAGTTGGTCAAGGCCCAATTTCCGCGGATTGGTTTTTGAAGTTAGGTTGGGCAGTAGGTAAAACTTTATCTGCACAGCAACACGGTAAAGTTCTGATCGGTAAAGACACTAGAATCTCTGGTTATATGTTTGAATCAGCTCTAGAAGCTGGCTTAGCTGCCGCTGGTACTGATGTACATTTATTAGGTCCAATGCCGACTCCAGGCATTGCATATTTAACTAGAACGTTGCAAGCAGATGCAGGCATAGTCATTAGTGCCTCACATAATTCTTATATAGATAACGGCATTAAGTTTTTTTCGCCACAAGGCACAAAATTATCTGATGCTTTAGAACAACAAATTGAAAAATATTTAGATCTACCGATGACTACAGTTGAGCCTAAATTTATTGGCCGTGCAGTCCGGATCAAAGATGCACAAGGGCGTTATATTGAATTCTGTAAAAGTACTTTTCCGAGTAGATTAAATCTAAAAGGTTTAAAAATAGTCGTAGATTGTGCCAATGGTGCCGCCTATAACATCGCCCCAAGTGTGTTTGAAGAATTAGGCGCAGAAGTAATTGCAATCGGCGTATCACCAGATGGTTTAAATATTAATGATCACTGTGGTGCAACTGCGCCGCAAGCGTTAGCCGAGCGAGTTAAAGCTGAGAAAGCAGATTTAGGTGTGGCTTTAGATGGCGATGGCGATCGAGTTATTCTAGTTGATCATACTGGGGCCATAGTAGATGGCGATGAGATTTTATTTATTATCGCTCGTTGGTATACCCATCATAATCGTAATGTCGGTGGCGTAGCTGGTACACTAATGAGCAATTTAGGCTTAGAGCAAGCATGTAAAAAACTAAATATACCATTTTGTCGCACCAAAGTTGGTGATCGTTATGTGCTCGAAGCGTTACAACAACGTGAATGGGTGTTAGGTGGTGAATCTTCCGGACATATATTGTGTATGGATGCGCATACAACTGGTGACGGTATAATTGCGGCATTAAAAGTATTGGCTTCTATGGTAAGTTTTGGTGAGACCTTGTTGCAACAAAAACGATATATGCAAAAGCATCCGCAGGTATTAATTAACGTACCATTAGCAGTGAATATTGATCTAAATACGCATGCAATTAAACAGGCAGTATTAGCGGCTGAACAGGAATTAAGCTCGCATGGGCGAGTCTTGTTGCGTGCTTCTGGTACTGAGCCATTGGTGCGCGTCATGGTCGAAGGCTTAGATTCTAGCTTGATTAAACGCATTGCTCAGGAATTAGCAGATAGCGTAATTAGCGTTGCAAGATATGCTGGAGAGCCGCATGCGCAAGTATTTAGTCGCCGGTAATTGGAAAATGAATGGCTCGCGTACTATGGTTGCGAGCTTGCTGCAAGATTTAATACTTAAATTGGCCGATATGCCTGCAGATTTAGATTGCGTAATTTGTCCGCCCAGTTTATATCTAGAACAAGTAAATAATATTATTCAGAATTCAAACTATGAAAAATTAATCCAACTTGGCGCCCAAAATAGCGCTAGTAGCGCAGCGACTGCGTTCACAGGGGAAATTTCCCCAGTTATGCTGCGTGAATTTGCTTGTACTTATGTTATAATTGGCCACTCTGAACGGCGGCAGTTGTTGCAGGAGACCGATGCGCTGGTAGCGGCTAAGTTTCAGCTAGCAAAACAATCTGGTTTGCGGCCGATCTTGTGTGTGGGTGAAACGCAAGCAGAAAATGCTGCGGGTCAGGGCTTTGCGGTGGTAGCACGGCAGTTGCACGCGGTAGTGCAGCACGTAGGGGTGCAGAGTTTTAGTGACGCGGTGATTGCTTACGAGCCAGTATGGGCTATTGGTACTGGTTTAACTGCGACACCAGAGCAAGCGCAAGCCATGCATGCGCAAATTCGTGCCAGTTTAGCGGCCTTAGATAAAACTATTGCTGCTAATATCAGGATAATTTATGGTGGCAGCGTAAATAGTAGTAACGCTGCAACTTTGTTTGCACAAACAGACATAGATGGTGGTTTGATCGGGGGTGCTTCGTTGAAAGCACAAGATTTTAGTGGTATTTGTCACGCAGCAATGAGTATGACCAAATGATAATGCAACAATTTATATTATTCTTTCACTTGCTTTTAGCGTTTGTGCTAATAGGCTTGGTTTTAGTGCAACATGGTAAAGGTGCAGATGCCGGTGCCGCATTTGGTAGTGGTGCATCAGGCACAGTGTTTGGCAGTGCGGGTAGTGGTAATTTCATGACACGGCTTACAACTATAGTTGCATGTTTGTTAGCAATTACCAGCGTCAGCTTGACTTTGTTAGCCAATAAAACTGATCGACCAGAGACTTTAAGTGACAAGTTGTTAAAACCAGATACAAGTTTAGTAGTGCCGCAGACACCAGCACCCAGTGATGTGCCAGAAGTGCCAAATTAGTTAATTAGCCGATGTGGTGGAATTGGTAGACACGCTATCTTGAGGTGGTAGTGATCGAAAGGTTGTGCCGGTTCGAGTCCGGCCATCGGCACCATAACCCAGCCCCCTGTACATAGCCACGGCAAGCGCCTATAATTTTGCTATGCCACAGCACTATTTGCCTATATTAATATTTATTATTGTCGCCATTGGATTGGGTCTTGTGCTATTAGCGCTAGGTTTGTTGCTTGGTCGGAATGCACCAAGCGCAGCTAAGCTCGACCAATATGAATGCGGTTTCCCAGCGTTTTCTAACTCACGTATGCGTTTTGATGTGCGTTATTATTTAGTAGCGATCTTATTTATAATTTTTGATCTCGAAATTGCTTTCCTATTTCCATGGGCCGTAGTAATTAAGCAAGTGGGTTGGGTAGGGCTTAACGCTGTATTAATCTTTCTTGGCTTACTAACTGTTGGCTTTATTTATGAATGGAAAAAAGGGGCCTTAGAGTGGGAATAGATAATATTTTAGAGCAAGGCTTTGTTACTACCACCGCAGATGCGTTAATTAACTGGGCGCGTTCTGGTTCGATGTGGCCAATGTCGTTTGGCTTGGCGTGTTGTGCAGTAGAAATGATGCACGCTGGTGCGGCACGTTATGATTTAGATCGTTTTGGCGTGATGTTTCGTCCCAGCCCACGGCAAGCAGATGTAATGATTGTCGCTGGTACGCTAGTGAATAAAATGGCACCAGCGTTGCGTAAGGTTTACGATCAAATGGCTGAGCCTAAATGGGTAATTTCTATGGGTTCCTGCGCGAATGGCGGTGGCTATTATCATTATTCATATTCAGTAGTACGTGGTTGTGATCGGATTGTACCGGTGGATATTTACGTGCCAGGTTGTCCACCAACTGCAGAGGCTTTAATTTACGGCATTCTGCAATTACAAAATAAAATAAAACGTACTAATACTATTGCTCGCAAACGAGAGATAAGTTAAATGTCAACCGTAGAAAAATTACTAACTCGTATTGAAAATCGCTTTGATCACAGCATAGTGGCTAAAATTACTCACGGTGAATTAACCTTAGAAGTGCAAGCCGCAGATTTAGTGGCGTTTTGTCAGTGCTTACGTGATGAACCTGATTTTAAATTTGAACAGTTGATGGATATCTGTGGCGTCGATTATCTACATTATGGCGCTAGCGAATGGAGCACAGAAAGCTCTACACGCGAGGGCTTTAGTCGAGGGGCTGAGAAAATTTATATTTCTGATCGCAAATACCCTGCACGTTTCGCAGTAGTCTATCATTTATTATCAGTTACGCGTAATCAACGTTTGCGTTTGCGCGTGTTTGCGCATGGTGAAGCACCTAGCATGCCATCAGTGGTTAATATCTGGCAATCTGCTAATTGGTACGAGCGCGAGGCGTTTGATTTATTTGGCATAAATTTTACCGGGCATCCAGATTTGCGCCGAATATTAACTGATTATGAATTTAACGGTCATCCGTTTCGTAAAGATTTTCCATTAATTGGTGAGGTAGAGATGCGTTACGATGCAAAAGCTGGCAAAGTAATATACGAGCCAGTAAGCATCGAACCACGCACATTAGTGCCCAAGGTTATACGCCAGGTAGGGGTCGCACACCCGTGCGACCCGTTGCGCGAACCGCATAAATCACGGGAAACATAAAAAATGCATGAAATTTTAAAACACGTACGCCTAGAAGAATTTCAATACAAAGCGATAATTTCTGCCTTCACCCACAGTTTTCTGCATGATGATAAATTATGGGTATTTGGCTCGCGCGTAGATATGCATAAGAGTGGGGGTGATATCGATTTATATATCGAAACCATGGCCACCACTGCGGAAGACGCGTTAAAATTTGAAAATAAATTTGTGCATACGATCTGGGAAAAAATTGGTGATCAGAAAATTGATGTTGTCTTAAACATGGTGGCTGTACCTGGTAATCCGTTACCGATCTATGATGTGGCCAAAAATCATGGGGTAAGGTTATTATGATTTGGTTCAAAAAATATTCAGTTGCAGATTTACAAACTATGCCATTTAAAAAGTCACTGATGCAGGATAGCTAGTAGCTCGACTACCGCATCATACGCTATACTGAGGCCAGGTATTTATAGCTGGTAAAGGGCTACAATCAGTGGCTGATATTAAGAATTACACCATGAACTTTGGTCCGCAGCACCCTGCGGCGCATGGTGTACTGCGCTTGATCCTTGAGATGGACGGCGAAGTAGTACAACGCGCTGATCCACATATAGGCCTATTGCATCGGGCTACCGAAAAACTCGCTGAATCTAAGCCGTATAACCAAAGTATTGGTTACATGGATCGTTTAGATTACGTCTCCATGATGTGTAACGAACATGCATATGTATTAGCGATTGAGAAACTTTTAGGCGTGCAAGCGCCAATTCGCGCGCAATATATACGCACTATGTTCGATGAAATCACACGTATTTTAAACCATCTTATGTGGCTTGGCGCGCATGCAATTGATATAGGAGCGATGACAGTATTTTTATATTGTTTTCGGGAACGCGAAGATTTGCTCGATTGCTATGAGGCGGTTTCAGGTGCACGTATGCACGCTACTTACTATAGGCCAGGGGGTGTGTATCGCGATTTGCCACATGCTATGCCGCAATATCAAGAATCACGCTGGCGCAATAAAAAACAAATCAATAAAATTAATGCTAATCGTCAAGGATCTTTATTAGATTTTATTACTGACTTTACCGATCGCTTTCCTAAATGCGTAGATGAATATGAGACGTTGTTAACGGATAATCGTATCTGGAAACAGCGTACAGTTAATATTGGTATTGTATCGCCAGAACGCGCGCTGCAATTAGGTTTTTCCGGTCCGATGTTGCGTGGTTCCGGCATTGCCTGGGATTTGCGTAAAAAACAGCCATATGCTGCGTATAGTAATTTAGATTTTCAAATCCCAGTTGGTAATAACGGTGATTGTTATGATCGCTATTTAGTACGAATTGCTGAACTAAGACAATCTAATTCTATTATTCAACAATCCATAGCCTGGTTACGTAATAATCCGGGACCAGTAGCGATCGATGATCATAAACTTATGCCGCCAGATCGCGCGACGATGAAAACCAATATGGAATCGTTAATTCACCATTTTAAATTATTTACTGAAGGTTACTGTGTTCCAGCTGGAGAGGCGTATGCTGCAGTTGAACATCCTAAAGGTGAATTTGGCATTTATTTAATTTCTGATGGTGCCAATAAACCGTATCGTCTCAAAGTTCGCGCGGCTGGTTTTGCGCATCTATCGGCGATGAACGAAATGGTGCAGGGATATATGCTGGCGGACGTAGTGGCGATCTTAGGCTCCCAAGATATAGTATTTGGCGAGGTAGATCGTTAATGACAATTTTAACTACGCCAATATATGCACAAATTGACCAAATGTTGACTAAGTATCCGGCAGATCAACGGCAGTCGGCAGTAATGTCGGCGTTAATGCTAGTGCAAAAACACAACAATGGCTGGCTAACTACCGAGTTAATGGACCAAGTAGCGGATTATATTCGCATGCCAAAAATTGCTGTATATGAAGTAGCTAGTTTTTACAGTTTATTTGAGTTAAAACCAATTGGCAAACATAAAATTTGCGTTTGTACGAATATTTCTTGTATGTTACGCGGCAGCGATGAAGTTGTGAATTATCTAAAACAAAAATTACAGATTAATTTAGGCGAAACTACAGCCGATGGTAAGTTCACTTTAAAATCAGTTGAGTGTTTGGCGGCCTGTGGTGGAGCACCAATGTTGCAAATTGGTGATACTTATCACGAAAATTTAACTACAGCTAAACTCGATAGCATTTTAGCGGGGCTTAGGTAATATGTTACAAAATCAAATATGTTTTCGTACTTTACATTTACCTGAACCATGGACGCTTAAAACTTACGAAAGTGCTGGCGGCTATCAGATGTGGCGCAAAATTCTACGTGAACAAACCCCAGCCGAAGAAATAGTTGCAGCCTTAAAATTATCTGCCTTACGCGGGCGAGGTGGTGCTGGCTTTGCTACCGGTTTAAAATGGAGCTTTATTAATCGCGCAGCTCCTGGGCAAAAATATGTAGTGTGTAATTCCGACGAAGGTGAACCAGGTACGTTTAAAGATCGAGATATCTTGCGCTTTAATCCACACCAAGTAATCGAAGGCATGGCTATTGCTGCTTACGTTATGGGTGCTACGGTTGGGTATAATTATATTCGTGGTGAATTTGCTGAGCCAATTGCTCGTATGGATGCTGCGTTACAAGAAGCAAAAGCTGCGGGGTTACTGGGTGAAAATATTTTATCCAGCAACATAGATTTTGCTTTATATAACGTCTACGGTGCCGGTGCGTATATTTGTGGCGAAGAGACGGCATTAATGGACTCTATTGAAGGCAAAAAGGGTTTGCCCAGATTTAAGCCGCCGTTTCCAGCGGTACATGGTGTTTTTGGTAAACCGACGACGATCAATAATACCGAAACTTTTGCTTCAGTACCGGTTATATTGGAAAAAGGAGCTGAATGGCATTTAGCACAAGGCAAGCCGAATAACGGTGGTTTTAAAATCTTTAGTGTCTCGGGGCATGTGAATAAACCTGGTAATTATGAAATCCCGTTAGGTACGCCGTTTACTGAGTTACTAGCTTTAGCTGGTGGTGTGTTGGATGGAAAAAAGTTAAAAGCAGTTATTCCCGGTGGCTCGTCGGCACCAGTGCTGCCAGCAGAAGTAATGTTAAATTTAACTATGGATTACGATGCCATTGCTAAAGCTGGTTCGATGTTGGGTTCAGGGGCAGTAATTGTTTTAGATGAAACAACAGATATGGTAAAAGTTTTGGCGCGCATAGCAGAATTTTATTTTGAAGAATCGTGTGGTCAATGTACTCCATGTCGTGAAGGCACCGGTTGGATGGCGCGTTTATTGCATAACATTGCCCATGGACGTGGTCAAGTTGGTGATTTAGACAAGCTAGATTCAGTCGCAAGCAATATCATGGGGCGGACTATATGCGCGCTGGGTGATGCTGCGGCGATGCCGGTACGCAGTTTTATCAAGCATTTTCGTGGTGAATTTGAAGCCTATATTCCTACAGCAGGATAATATTTATGGTGCGTATTGAAATTGACGGTGTAGAAGTAGAAGCAGAAGCTGGATCGATGATTATCCAAGTTGCTGATCAACTTGAAATTCCCATTCCACGTTTTTGTTATCATCGTAAGTTGTCAGTGGCGGCAAATTGTCGGATGTGTTTGGTGCAAGTTGAAAAAGCTCCCAAGCCATTACCAGCTTGCGCCACGCCAATTGCTGACGGTATGAAAATTTGGACCAAGACACCGGCCGCGATTGATGCGCAAAAATCGGTAATGGAATTTTTGTTAATCAATCATCCCTTAGATTGCCCCATTTGTGATCAAGGTGGTGAATGCGAATTGCAAGATACCTCCATGAGTTACGGTCAGGATTTTTCCCGTTTTAATGAAGAAAAGCGTGTAGTATTAGATAAAAATCTGGGTTCGTTAATTGCTACCGATATGACACGTTGTATACAATGTACTAGATGTGTACGCTTTGGTACGGAAATTGCTGGCGAGCGTGAATTGGGCGCTACTGGCAGAGGCGAAACGGTAAATATTACCACTTTTATAGAGCAAAATATTAACTCAGAAGTATCCGGTAATATTATTGATTTATGTCCAGTAGGCGCACTTACCTCTAAACCATTTAGGTTTCGTGCTCGTGCTTGGGAATTAACACAGTATGCAAATATCAGTCCGCATGATTGTATTGGCTCAAATTTATATTTACATGTGTTAAATAATAAAGTAATGCGCGTAGTACCAAGATCAGCCGAACATTTAAATGAAATCTGGCTATCTGATCGAGATCGCTTTAGTTATCAAGCCTTGCAACATGACGAACGTTTACGCAAGCCAATGTTACGTAAACAAAATAATCTTGCTATAGTTTCGTGGTTAGAAGCGTTAAAATATGCTGTCGCTGGCCTAAAATTATCGATCGATACTTATGGTGCCGATCAATTAGCGGTTTTAGCTTCGCCGAGTGTGACTGTCGAAGAATATTTTGTGCTACAACAATTAACTCGTAGTTTGGGCGGTAAGAATATTGACCATCGTTTACGCCAATTAGATTTCACTAGTCAAGTGCAAGCACCGTTATTTCCTAATTTAGGCTTGCAATTTAATGAGTTAGAACAACAAGATCTAGTGTTGCTGATTGGTTCACAGCTGCATAAAGAGCAGCCAGTTGCTGGCTTAAAATTACGCAAAATGGTAGTGCATGGTGGTAAAGTATGTGTGCTTAATCCGGTAGAATTCAAATTTAATTTTGCGGTCGCGGCACAAAGCATAGTGTCACCAGCGGATTTGCTAAACGAGTTGGCCGGTGTGGCCAAAGCAGTGTTGGTGTTAACTAAGAATGCCAATATTCCAGCAGCTTTAAGCAATATTAAAAGCAGCGAGCAACAAATTTTAATCGCACAACAAATACTGTCCGGTAAAAAAGTTGCGGTGCTTTTAGGCCAGCTAGCTATAATGCATCCTGAGGCAACGGCATTAATCGCGTTAGGTAATTTAATTGCACAAGTAACTAACGGTAAAATTGGGGTATTAAGCGATGGTGCCAATGCTGCCGGCGCGTGGTTAGCTGGTTGCGTTCCGCATCGTTTAGCTGGCGGCGCGACTACCTTTGCTATCGGTAAAAACGCCCTCGAGATGCTCAGTAAGCCATTAAAATGTTATATCTTATATGCGTTAGAACCAGAGTTCGATAGTTTATTAGGCGAACAGGCGTTAAGCACGTTAAAACAAGCTGATTTTGTTATAGTATTTAGTTCGTATCAAAGCCAAGCGTTATTAGACATTGCCGATGTTATCTTGCCAATTACAACTTTTGCTGAAAGTACAGGCACCATGGTAAATCTAAACGGTGAATGGCAAACCACCACCGCAGTAGTTGAGCCGTTTGCTGACAGCCGCGCCGGATGGAAAGTTTTGACGGTGTTAGGCAATTTAGCTGGGTTGGAAGATTTTGAATATAGTTCTAGTACGCAAATTTTAGATAAGCTAAAAGCTTTGTTACTTGAGATCAGTAAGCAAACCACAGATTATTCACAAATTAATTTACCAGATACCTTAAATATTACTGCGCCTAAAAAACTATCTAGAATTGCGCCGGTGCCGTTATATGCCGCAGATAGTTTAGTAAGAAGGGCTACGGCTTTGCAAGCAACCAGTGACGCAGTAGCAAATCCCACTGTACAAATGCATAACAATACAGCAAAACAATTTGGTATTATTGATGGCGCATTAGTTACGGTAAAAACCAGCACCGGTCAGGTATTATTACCAGCAGAAATTAATAATCGCATTGCAGAGTTTAGTGTCTTGATCTACCAAGCGAATAAGCACACCAATTGTCTAGGGGCCATAGATTCGGACGTGGAGTTAATTGTATGAGATATATGGGGGATGGGGGTATGTTAAATATTCCACCATTCGTGCTAACTTTGCTACACATTATAGCTACGATAATTGGTCTAATAGTCACAGTGATTATTTTCACGTATGCTGAGCGTAAAATTATTGCCTATATACAAAACCGTCTTGGCCCCAATCGAGTTGGTCGAGGTGGTATATTGCAGCCGATTGCGGATGTTTTAAAGTTATTACTTAAAGAAGTAATAAAACCCACGCATGCGAATTTGTATTTATTTCTCATCGCTCCAGTTTTAGCTTTAGCGCCGGTCTTAGCTGCTTGGTCGGTAGTGCCCTTAGCTAAGGGTTGGCAAATAGCTGATATAAATGTCGGTATTTTATATTTAATATCTATGACCTCGCTTGGTATCTATGGCATAGTAATAGCTGGCTGGGCATCGAATTCTAAATATGCGTTATTAGGTGCAATTAGATCGGCTGCACAGATAGTGTCGTATGAGATACCAATGGGTTTTGCTTTGTTGGGGGTAATCATGGCCGCAAGGAGTATGAACTTAACTACCATAGTTACCAGTCAGCAAGGTGGAATTAGTCATTGGTATTGGTTGCCGTTGTTTCCCTTATTTATTGTATATTGGATTTCGGCGGTGGCTGAAACTAATCGCGCACCATTTGACGTAGCTGAAGGTGAATCGGAAATCGTTGCTGGATTTCATGTGGAATATTCAGGCATTCCATTTGCGATATTTTTTCTCGCTGAATATATCAATATGATTTTAGTCTCAGTCTTAGCTGTGATCTTATTTGCTGGCGGTTGGTTGTCGCCGGTCGAAGGTTTTCCAGCTTTACAGAGATATGTGGCTTGGGTGCCAGATGTAGTCTGGTTATTAGCCAAAACTAGTTTCTTTATGTTTTTGTTTCTATGGTTTAGGGCTACTTTTCCTCGTTACCGGTATGATCAGATTATGCGTTTAGGCTGGAAAATTTTTATACCAGTGACGTTATTTTGGATCATTGCTGAGGCAATAGCTATCCAATTAAATATACAACCGTGGTTTAGCGCATGATTAAACAAATATTTAAAACTTTTTTATTGTGGGAATTACTTAAGGGGCTGAAATTAACCGGCAGGAATTTATTTGCGCGTAAAATAACGATCCAGTACCCGGAAGAAAAAGCTCCCAAGTCGGCGCGTTTTCGCGGCTTGCATGCTTTACGGCGCTACGCTAATGGTGAAGAGCGTTGCATAGCGTGTAAATTATGCGAAGCTGTTTGTCCAACACTGGCAATAACTATTGAATCTGAACCGCGTGCTGATGGCACTCGTCGTACCACTAAATATGAGATTGATTTATTTAAGTGCATTTATTGTGGTTTTTGTGAAGAAGCTTGTCCAGTTGATTCTATCGTAGAAACTTCACTTACCGAATACCATTTTGAAAATCGCGGCGAGCATATCATGGGCAAAGAGCAGTTGTTAGCCATCGGTGATAAATACGAAGCGCAAATTGCCGCAGATAGGAAAGAAGATGCACAGTTTAGATAATATTTTATTTTTAATTTTTGCTGGTATTGCCTTAAGCTCTGCTGGCATGGTAGTGATCGCCAAAAATCCAGTGCGGGCTGTATTATGCTTAATTTTAACTTTTATAGCTACTGCGGCTACTTGGCTAATGCTCGATGCCGAATTTTTAGCTATTACTTTAGTCTTGGTGTATGTAGGCGCAGTAATGGTGTTATTTCTATTTGTGGTCATGATGTTAGATATAGACTTTGCAGTGTTGAAAGCTAAGTTTACCAGGTGGATACCGTTAGGCGCCAGTTTTGCTCTGATTTTAACTTTGTTATTAATACAGATTATTGATCGGGATAATTTTAATGTTTTACAACAAGGTAAAATTTTGGCTTATGGCCAGGGTGCCAGTAATGTTGCTTTGTTGGGCGAGCAAGTATTTACTAAGTATTTGCTGCAATTTGAAATCGCTGGGGTATTGTTACTAGTTGCAATTATTGCTGCAATTGGTTTGATTCATCGTGGACCTCGCAACCGTAAACAACAAAATATTGCCGAGCAGATCAAAGTTAAGGCTAGTGATCGTGTACGCTTAGTGGCGGGAGATTAAGCATGCAACAGTATTTAATTTTTAGTACTTTATTATTAGCCATTGGCATAGTCGGCTTATTCGTTAATCGCAAAAACATAATCGTGCTGTTAATGTGCATAGAATTAATTTTGTTGGCGGCCAATACCAATTTTATAATTTTTGCTAAATACTGGGGTGATATTTCTGGTCAGGCATTTGTATTTTTTGTGATGACAGTTGCTGCCGCTGAGTCGGCAATTGGTTTAGCTTTATTAGTGTTAATTTTTCGTGAAAAGCAAAGTATTAATGTTGAAGATTTGGATCAATTAAAAGGGTAGCCGTATGCAAGAGTTACGTGCTTTAGCATTATTAGTAGTCTGCGCGCCATTAATTGGCGCGGTGGTAACTGGCTTATTTTGCCGTTACCTGAGCCGTACTATTTGTCATTGGTTGACCTGCACGCTAGTAGGCGTGTCGTTTGTTGCTAGTTGTTATATGTTAAATGGCTTTATAATCGGCAAATTTACTGTCTGGAACGAAATAATCTATGTCTGGGCTAATACCGGCAATTTAACTTTAAGCGTGGGCTTTCTATTAGATAAATTAAGCGTGCTTATGATCACCGTGGTGAATTTTATCTCATTGATGGTGCATATATATACCATAGGTTATATGCGTGATGATCCTGGGTACCAGCGTTTTTTTAGTTATATCTCGTTGTTTACCTTTGGCATGTTGATGTTGGTCATGGCTAATAATTTTATGCAACTGTTTTTTGGCTGGGAAGCGGTCGGCGTAATGTCGTATTTATTAATTGGCTTTTGGTATAAAAAGCCCAGTGCGATATTTGCTAATTTAAAAGCATTTATAATTAATCGGGTTGGTGATTTCGGTTTTCTATTGGGCATAGCTGCAATTTTAAAATTTACTGGCAGTTTACAGTATACAGAGGTATTTACGGCCATACCGGGATTGGCTGATAATCAATTTGCTATAGACCTAATTTGTATTAGTTTATTTATTGGCGCGATGGCCAAATCAGCCCAGGTGCCATTACATGTCTGGTTGCCGGATTCTATGGAAGGCCCCACACCAATATCTGCGCTAATCCACGCCGCTACCATGGTTACCGCTGGAGTATATATGGTGGCTAGAATGTCGCCGATTTTTGAGTATTCAGAACTAGCTTTAAGTTTAGTGCTGAAAATTGGCGCTATTACTTGTTTGTTTATGGGTATCTTAGCTGTGGTGCAACGCGATATAAAACGCATTATTGCTTATTCTACTTTATCGCAGTTAGGTTATATGGTAGTGGCGTTGGGCGTATCCGCATATAGCGCGAGTATTTTTCATTTAGTCACGCATGCGTTTTTTAAGGCATTATTATTCTTAGCTGCTGGTTCTTGTATCTTAGCGGTGCATCATGAGCAAGATATATTCAAAATGGGCAATTTGCGCAAATATATGCCAATTACTTTCGTTACGATGTTACTTGCAACTTTAGCTTTAATCGGTTTTCCTGGGACCTCGGGTTTTTATTCTAAAGACTTAATTATCGAATCAGTAGCGGCTTCTACGTTACCAGGCGCAGATTTTGCCTATAGCGCGGTGTTGTTGGGGGTATTTTTTACCGCGCTATATTCGTTTAGATTATTATTCGTAGTATTCTTTGGTCGCGAACAGATGACTGCAGAAATTCGCGCGCATGTGCATGAATCGCCAGCAGTCATTTACTGGCCATTGGTAATTTTGGCAATACCATCAATATTAATTGGCGCTATTATGGCTGAAAGTATGGTCAACGGCTTGTTAGATGAAGCAATCTATGTGCTGCCGCAGCATCAAGCACATCTGCACATTATTAGTATCGTGCACGGGTTTTTCTCGGCGCCATTTATGATGTTAGCCTTAGGCGTTACAACTGCCTGGTTGTGTTATAGCCGCTATCCGCAGTTTCCTGCGTATTTGCAAACTAAAACCACGGTGCTTAACCAGGTCTTGAAGCTTAAATATGGCTTTGATTTACTTAATGAGCAGCTAATTATGCCGGCAGTGAAATCATTAGCTAATTTCTGTTGGAATGTTGGTGACATCTTATGTATTGATGGCATATTAATTAATGGCACCGCTAAAACTATAGGCAGATGTGCCAATAGACTGCGAGAAATCCAAACCGGTTATTTATACCATTATGTGTTTGCTATGATTATTGGTTTATGCATGCTGGTAGTTTGGTTATTAATTTTGCGCTAGTTATAAAAACTGAAGAGGAATATTAGTGTTCACACTCATACCATTGTTAAGTAGTATTATCTGGCTACCGATTGCTGCGGGAGTAATAATGTTGCTTGCAGGCAAGTATGTACAAATCGGCAATATTTTACGCAATTTTGGTTTATTAATCTCATTAATTAGTATGTTGTTAATTATTTGTATAATTAATAACTTTGATTTAACTACTTGGCAGATGCAATTTACAGAGAATAGTGCATGGCTGCCAAATTTAGGTATTGAATATGCATTAGGCATCGACGGCTTTGCCTTACCATTAGTTATGCTGACAGCATTTATGAATTTTTTAGTGCTAATTAATGCCAAGTCGCAAATTGCTGAGCAGCAGCTAATCAAATATTCTGCATTATTTTTAATCATGCAAGGCTTAATGTGCGGCGTGTTTCTAGCGTTAGATGCAGTGTTGTTTTACGTGTTTTTTGAAGCCATGATGATTCCGATGTTTTTATTAATTGGCTTGTGGGGCGGGCAGAATAGAGTTTATGCAACGTTAAAGTTTATTTTATATACTTTCTTTGGCTCATTATTTTTATTAACTGCGATTATATATTTAAATCATTTGGCTACTAGTTTAGGGCGTACTGGTAGCGCAGCGTTTTTGATTGCCACTTTTCAAGATATGCCAATTAGTCTAGCTGCCCAGACATGGTTGTTTTGGGGTATGTTTATTGCGTTTGCGATTAAAATCCCCATGTGGCCGGTACATACTTGGTTGCCAGATGCACACGTTGAAGCGCCAACCGGTGGCTCGGTAATTTTAGCCGCGATTACCTTAAAAATGGGTGGCTACGGTATGTTGCGTTTCTTGTTGCCAATCGTGCCAGCTGGTTGTGCAAAATTTGCTGATATAATTATAATTTTGTCACTAATAGCAATTGCCTACATTGGTTTAGTGGCCATTGTGCAGAAAGATTTGAAAAAACTTATAGCTTATTCTTCGATTGCACATATGGGTTTTGTAACTTTAGCTTTATTTGTAATTTTCAAATTATTACCCGCGTCAGCAGATAGCGCCATTATTGGCATAGAAGCTGCGATGCTGCAAATGTTATCCCATGGTTTTATTTCAGGGGCGCTGTTTTTTTGTGTTGGGGTATTATATTCGCGCATGCATACCCGGCAAATTAGTGATTTTGGTGGCGTAGCAAACTCGATGCCGGTATTTGCTGGGTTCTTTATGTTATTTGCGCTGGCTAACGTAGGCTTGCCTGGTACTTCTGGTTTTATTGGGGAATTTTTGATTATCTTGACCAGTTTTAAAGCTAGTTTTATTTATGCGTTTGTTGCGGGGTTAACTTTGATTTTAGGCGTGGCATATAGCCTCTGGATGTATAAACGAGTTATGTTTGGCGAAGTGGCTTACAGCTCGATTGCCGCACTTAATGATTTGAATTTACAGGAAAAACTAGTATTTACTTTATTAGCTGGCATAATAATAGCAGTTGGTGTCTGGCCAAATCCAATTTTTGAGTTAATGCACAGTACTACAGCGCATCTGGTGACGCAGTTAATGGCGGTTAAATAGGAAAAATTCATGAATCAAGTAATGTTAAATTTAATCATGCCAGAAATATTTATTGCTATAATGGCATGTATTATCTTAATTGCTGATGTATTTTTGCACAAACAATCTAAGTATATAGCCTATATGCTTAGTTTGTTTACCGTAACCTTTGCTGCTGGGCTGACAGTAAATGCTATTCCGGATATTTCGCAAACTATATTTAACGATTCGTTTATTGTCGATAAATTTGGTAGTGCTTTAAAGCTAGTACTGTATGTTTTATTGGGTTTAATCTTTATTTATTCACGTAGTTACATGCAAGATCGTAAAGTGTTGCATGGTGAATTTTTTGCGTTGAGTTTATTTTCACTGCTGGGCATGATGGTCTTGATTTCCAGTGGTAATTTCTTGACTTTATATCTTGGTTTAGAATTATTAGTCTTGCCTTTATACGCAATGATAGTAATGGTAAAAAAACAGCCACAGTATACAGAAGCGGCAATGAAGTATTTTATCATTGGCTCGTTAGGTGCTGGTTTATTGCTATATGGCATATCTTTAGTATATGGAGCTACCGGCAGTTTTGTGTTTACTGCAGTAGCGAATGCAGTAACTGCACCAGCTACGTTAAAGTTGGGCATGTTATTAGTAGTCATTGGTTTAGCTTTAGAATTTGGCGCTGTGCCATTTCATATGTGGTTGCCGGATGTATACGAAGGGTCGCCTACTGCCGTAACGATGATTGTTGGTACTTTGCCGAAGATTGCAGTATTTGCTATGGCCTATAGATTATTAACTTTGGCATTTCCTAATTTGCATGTCTATTGGCAGCAGTTGTTTATGTTATTAGCCGTATTATCGTTTGGTTTTGGTAATATAGTGGCTATCGCGCAGACTAATATTAAACGCATGTTAGCTTATTCGACGATTGGCCATATAGGCTTTATCTTATTAGGCTTATTTGCTGCGCCGCAGCAGGGTTATTTAGCAGCTTTGTTTTATACTATTGTTTATACTTTTATGGCGTTAGCAGCATTGGCTATGGTTATGCGTTTAAGTCAAGCTGGTTTTGAGGCGGAGTTAATTTCAGATTTTCGTGGCTTAAATGCGCGCGATCCATGGTTAGCCTTTATTATGTTATTAATAATGTTATCCTTGGCTGGTGTGCCGCCATTAATTGGCTTTTACGCTAAGTTTTTGATTTTGCAAGCAGTAGTAGCTGCTGGTTACAGCTGGTTAGCAGTTTTAGCCTTGTTATTCTCAGTGATTGGCGCGTTTTATTATTTACGGGTAATCAAATACATGTATTTTGATCAACCGCAAGATATCCAGCCAGCATTAAGTACCAACAGTATGTCTGGGACAGGGCGGGCCTTGATGTCGATCAATGGCTTTTTGTTATTGTGGTTAGGGGTGTTCCCGGGTTTAATTCTGTTCTGGTGTGTGTCGGCATTACAGTAAATTGTTGATCTCAGATTAGTTATTAGTAGCGTTTGAGTTTGCGATTGTTTTCATTAGTAGTAGGGTCAGGTTTAAGTTTTTTATTTGTCTCACCTTGTATATTTGGTTTATTTTTCAGTATTGGATTAACTGTATCCAATTGCGATTGCTGCAATAATTTCCGACAAATAACCATATCTTGGTATATTTGTTGAATTACAGATACATCTTTTAAGTCGACACACTGCTGAATGTGTTCATAGAGTGCATCTGACACAAGGCTTAAATATGCTGCTAAGCCATTTATAACTCTATTTCTAGTTAAAACGCTCCCTGCTACATATTCTTGATATAGATCAAGTGCCAGGGTTATATTTTCTGTTGCTTGTTGCATTGGTATATAATGTTTGCCGCCATATGGATATTTTCTGTTCCTATGGAACCCCCATTTGCTTAGGGCTTCTTTCAGATCTTCTGCTTCTTGCTGAGCTGCTGCATTTTTAACGAACTGACGGGTTAATGTTTTAAGCTGCTCCAGATTTTTTAATAATTCGCATGCCCTTGCATGAACAAGAAATGGCGTGTTTTCAAAGTCTTGAAAAAAATCGCTAGCAAGTTTGGCTATGGCATTTGTTTGTCCGATGTCAGAGTTTAATAATTATTTCAAGCACTCATATTGCAAACCTTCATGCGAATAAGCAGGAAATTTATTGCTTAATGCTAGTCTGTTGCTATCAACTTCTTTGTGAACTAATCTTTTTAATTTTTCTATTCTGATTTTAATTTTTTTATCTATGATTTTTATATTAGGTCTTTTTTTCCAGTTAAAAATACTAGTTTTAACTTTCGCTGCGCCAGCATCGGTCGCAAGCTGATTTTTGCTAGCTTCTAGCTGTAAAATCTCAGTGCAAACAGCTTGGGCTTTTTCTGCGGTGCTCTTTTGTTTTTTTCTAAATAAATACATCTAAAATTAACCCATTGTACCTATATATTACTAGGACCAAAATTTGTGACAAAAGTTCCAGTGTTAGTACACCGGTGTAATTCAGCACTGAACTTTCGTCTAGTCCCATGGTCTAAACGTTATAAGCAGTAAATTTTAGGTGGATAAAATGGTCTGGTTCGCAAAGACAATAGGTATGCAAGAAGTATATGAGCAAGAAAGTGATGATCTAGAAGCTTATATTGATCAAGACTTAGCTAACGATAACCTAGATAATGCCCAAGTAAACCAAGTTAACCCAGATGTATCGTTACTCCATAATTATGATGCTGGTACTTCAAGTCTAGTACAAATTATCGCTGCAGCTGCAGTTTTGGCTAAAACTAGAATTTCTACATTTGCAAAATCTTTTGCGCGCCCTGGTTTAAACTCGCTTAAGCCAAGACCCCAAACCGTGCTGCCTAAGACTACGATTAATCCAAACTTAGTTAACCGCGCACATGCAGTATTGCAATTTTTCCCTAATCCTACTTTTAATCAAACTCAAACAATGGGTTTTTTCGGGATGAATATTGCCTTAAGACCAACGCCAGTATTAGCCAAAAAAGTTGATGCCGATCAAGATGCTCTAGATAAGTATAAGCTCAGTTTATTAGCTAAAAAACATAGAAATTCCGTATGATCTATACTTAAGCTATAGCTTTCCTCTGCACAAGGATTTGCCATGGTTGATGCGAAGTCTCATCCTAGCCACATTAAATTAACCTCACATCCAAACGGTATCGACAAACACGTTTTGCCGATCCATTGGGGCGAGCTTGACCCACAGGTACGAGGGCCGATCATTGGCACTACTACCAATATTAAAAATCACAACGTTATTGGCACGCATGCTGGATCCTATGCTATTTATCGTGCACTCGGTGTGGCTGCTGGTCAGTTGGATCCAAATTATGTGCCGGACTTTACCAATACTGGGCCAATTGAGACTATTGGTCCGTATCCAACTTGGGGTGAGCCCAATAAAATTGTCTCGATGGACCCGTTTGGGCATATAGTCGGTTTAGAATTTAAACAACAAATAGCGCAAGGGCTAGATATCCGCCCGACTATTGCTATTACGCGTGCGCACATAAATATTCCAGAATTAACTAGCGCAATTAAGGCTGGGCGTTTGCAGCCGGATGGTAATTTGCTCAAAGAAAATGGCGAAGTAAAAGTAACCAAAGCGGCCATCGATCCAGTGTGGTATTTACCCGGGATTGCGCAACGCTTCGGTTGTGATGAAACCAAATTACGCTATACAATTTTTGAAAATACCGCAGGCATGTTCCCAGAATTAATTACTCGTCCTGATCTAGCGGTATTTTTGCCACCAATCAGCGGCATGACGGTATATTTTTTTGGCGATATTAACGATATTAATAATCCAACAAAAGAGTTAACTTGTAGAGTACATGATGAATGTAATGGTTCAGATGTTTTTGGTTCAGATATTTGTACTTGCCGTCCATATTTGGCGCATGGTATTGAATTGTGTATTCAATCCGCACAACGTGGTGGTTGTGGACTGATAGTGTATAACCGTAAAGAGGGGCGGGCTTTGGGCGAAGTTACTAAATTTCTAGTTTACAACGCACGTAAGCGGCAAGTTGGTGGTGATACCGCGAATAATTATTTCGTGCGTACTGAATGTGTAGCTGGAGTGCAAGATATGCGTTTCCAAGAGCTAATGCCGGATGTGTTAAGTTGGCTAGGTATTAGCAAAATTGATCGCTTTGTATCAATGAGTAATGTTAAATATGATGCAATAATCAAACAAGGCATTACGATTAAGCAACGCGTGTCGATTCCAGATGAATTAATTCCTGCAGATGCCTTGGTAGAAATGAATGCCAAAAAAGCTGCCGGCTATTTCTCAGATTGTATACCAGGGACAGATGAACTTGAAAACACTAAAGGGCGAGACTTATAAAAATCGTTTGTTAATTGATCATTTACGATCATTAACAGGCATTAGAACCGAATGCAATAATTTGTTGCTGCTGGCTACGCAGCAACAATTACTTCATTTGACTTATCATCCAGAGAATATGCAGTCAGTAGTAGATTTTGTGTTGCAAACTATGCGTAATAATTATCATACCTTGGATATACCGTATCATAGTCGTTGGCGGCATTTTGAAGCTGGCGGAATAGATAGAATTAAGATATTAAATAATACTTGTACCGGTTTGGAACAAGCTATGCGCAATGTTGAGCTAGTAATTATCAGCGTGTTGCTTGATGCTGGCGCTGGTGTCGCCTGGCGTTATATGGATCATCTATCTAATACAACTTTAAGCAAGTCCGAGGGATTGGCAGTTGCGAGCTTTAATTTATTTATGCAGGATTTTTTTGCTGATGCGAGTACTTTACAAAATATGACAGCACAGGCTTTAGCTGATGGCTTACAAGTTTCGGATAAAAATCCATTAGTTGGCCTTAATGGTCGAGTAGCAGTATTGCAAGCACTAGGTACAGCTATTGAAAATAAAACTGAATATTTTGCTGACAAGCAAGACTCGATGCGTTTAGGCAATATTGTTAAATACTGGTTGCGACATGCTGTAAATAATACTTTATCGATGAGTATAATATTTACCTCGTTATTAGATGCCTTAGAGCAAGTGTTAATCGGAAAATTTTTTGTCGATGATGTAAGTTTGGGCGATGTTTGGCCGCATCGTTTATGTGTCTCTGAATTTAATCCGCAAGGTTTGGTGCCGTTGCATAAACTAACCCAATGGTTATGTTACTCTTTAATTGAACCATTACAGAATATTGGCTTAACTATTACGGATATAGATTTATTAACTGGCTTGCCAGAATACAGGAATGGCGGCTTATTCGTTGATTTTAAAGTTTTAACGCCTAAAGATGCAAATATGCTTAATATTCAGCATAGCTTGGACTCAGAATTTGTGATTGAATGGCGAGCAATGACAGTAGCATTATTAGATGTGTTAGCAGAAAATATCCGCGCTAAATTAGATGTTACTGCCGTACAGTTGCCGTTAAGTAAAATCTTACAAGGTGGAACATGGGCAGCTGGTCGTGCCATAGCTGCGCAGTTACGGGTTGATGGAGGCCTACCTTTTAGCCTAGATAGTGATGGCACGTTATTTTAGTAGTATTGAGGATAGAATTATGGATCAGGTAACTGTTATCAAGCACCCGTTAATTCAAGATAAATTAACTATTATGCGGAATAAAAATACTGATAGCGGCATGTTTCGCATGCTATTAAGCGAGGTTAGTGAATTATTAGCCTATGAAGCAACTAGAAATTTAGCGACGTATACTCAAGAGGTTATAACTCCTCTGGATGTAACAGCGAACTGTCAGGTAATTAAAAGCAAAGATATTGCTTTAGTCTCAATTTTACGTGCTGGTACTGGCATGTTAGATGGGGTATTAAAGCTAATGCCTTCGGCTAAGGTAGGGCATATTGGTTTGTATCGTGATCCAAAAAATTATTCGATTATAGAATATTATTTTAAGATGCCATTAAATCTCGATGGTAAACAAGTTTTCTTATTAGATCCGATAATGGCTACTGGCCATTCGGCAGTTGCCGCAATTGATCGGTTAAAAGAGAGTAGTCCAGGCAGTTTAGTTTTTATTTGTTTAGTTGCGGCCCCAGAGGGGATTAAGTATTTTACTGAGAATCATCCTGATGTTACATTATATACGGCGGCTATTGATACAGGCCTAGATGCCAGGAACTATATTGTTCCTGGCTTAGGTGATGCCGGTGATCGGATGTTTGGTACAGTCTGATAAAATTTTATACTTTACCAGCGCCGGTTTTTAGATTAGTTTTATCAACTGTTACATGCTCTTGCGTTACATTTGCGCTAGGAACTTTTAGCAGTTGGATCAGTTTTGGCACTTCAGTGTGGTATAACTCTAGAACAATCGCACCAGCATCTGAAGCAGTAATTAATACGCGTTGATGACCTAATTCAGTATCACGGATACTTACTTTAGTGATTTTGTCTAGTAAAATCGAGAATACTTTCTTGTTGTTGTACAAGAATATTCTTTGATTAGTCAATACCGCAGCTTGGTCGTAGTTATAATAGCTAATAGCTTTATAGCCAGTTAATTGCTCGCCATTATTTAGTAACTTATTACTATTTAAATAAGACATAGCTTTTGGTTCAATGGCTGGAGGTACTTGTAGACCCATTTTTGGACCCATCATTACTAATGCACCAGCTATGGCAGCACAAGCTATGACGATAGCGGTTATAATATATTTAAGCCTCATGGTGGCGATTCCTGTATTTTTAGATGGACGTTGTTTTAGCTTTTTCATACTAGTAAGGTTAGACGTTATTTGCCAAATTAACAAGCTGGGCGGCTAATTATTAGGACTATGATGTGCGTGCTGTTTGCTGATTGGTTGGGCGTGTTAATAATTTTAGGTTAAACCATATTCACTAAACTCATTAAATCTTCAACGTTGTGCGTAGATATTTGGGTTTAAATAATGTGTAAACGCAGTTTTTTAAACTGCGTTTTTAGCGGCTTTATCAGAGGTTGTTTCTTGGTGATCGATTATCACGTCTTTTTGGAGATGACTCCGGAGTTGAATCCTCAGATGAATTTGGACTTAGGTTGGTAGCAAGCGGAGAATGATCGTTAAAAGTTAATACCCAAGTCTTAAAGTCGTTTGGATTACGATTTCTCGGTCTTATTGGTGGCATATACCGTGAACCTAAATTATTTTCATTATTATTAAATAAAGATGCACCTATAGGCATTAATTCTTCTTGTTGTTCTTGCTGTTGACGGCGAAAGTGTCTCTGTTCTCTAATGTTTGGAAGTGCAAGTTGCATATCATGTTGCCGTGGTGGAGTGCTAGGAGCTATATCATTATTTTCAAATATTGTTGTAGCTGCTGTAGTAGCAGTGCTTGCCATAGCGGCTGTAGATGAAGAAGCTGTTGAAGCAGTCAAATCAATAGTTTCATCTTCAGCATTCAAGAAATCATGCAACAAAGATCTTCTTACATGTCTTGATATGTTCTGGTTACGTTGTCTTTTATTTGCGCCATCATTTTTGTTGCTTGAGTCAGTAAATAACAGTCTTTTTTTGCCCATGGTGTGTTCCTTTTATATTATAATAAAAACAGATTTTGCGAATCGTATAGATTTTCAATTAAGAATAAAAGACACATATGCACGGTTTATATGCACGGTTTATATGCACGGTTTATATGCACGGTTTAGTAGCAGCTACCAATTCTATATCTGAACTTGACGGTTGATTATTTTCTAACGATGTATGGTGTTCTGTTTTAGATGATTCAGTTGTTTGTGCAGCTTTTTGTAGTATCACTGGTTTTGTTTCGCCTGGTGGCTGAAATTCGATAGCTACCTTGTCACCGAATTTAGCCTTAATAGCAATCATAGCCTCTTCAGCTTTTGCTTTATCTGGTGCATTAATTGTAAACGTTAATGCGCCGGTCATTACTTCTTTAACTTTATCGTAGATTTCTTGTTGGCCTGCGGCATTTTTTACATCGGTTATTTTAATGTTCAAAGTGTTAGGTTGGAACTCTGTTAGTTCTGCAGTTGTTTTGCCTGTACTCTTGTTACTAATAGTTAGCTTATCTTTTGTTCCGTTTAAAGATGCATATTGCATGGGGCTAGCGTCGAATTTAGCTTTAATTTGCTCTAAAAGTGAGGCACCGGTTGGAGCTGGTGTAGCAGCGCTGGTTACGGAAAATGTTACAGGAACAGCTGAGGCTAGTGAGCCACTTGATGATGCAGCTCCTTTGTGCATAGCCGTAATACTGGCTGCACTAGGTGTTGGCAAATGAGTTTCTCTTGGGGGCAATGTTCCAGGCTTAGTGCCATCACCTTTTAGTGCTGCAAGCCGCTCTAGAAGGTCTTCTTGATTAGCTCCAGCTACCTCTAGGGGGACAGTTTCTTCTTGTTCATCGTCATCATCTTTAAGTGCTTTAAGCCGAGCTTCAAGGGATTCAACAGTTTTATCACCATCACCCGACTCAATATTGGATCCATATTTAGATTGATTGTCATAGTAATCTGATTGTTGTTCATCTTCTTGCTTCTCATAATAGAAGGAGTAGCTGTTGTCAGAAAATGTATCGTCTTCACCAACCACTATTTCTTTTCTCAATTTGTCTAAATGGCCGATGAATGTTAAAATTTCATCTTTTTTTGCGGGTGCATTAGGTTGTATAGAATCAGTTGTTGGCGTTTGATCAGTAACACCACGTGCTGCATTAACTAATCCAATCGCGACGTTTAGCATAGCTGTTCCAGCCGCCTTAACATTTTCTGTTGTAAATATTGGGCCTTGCGACTCTCTGCCATCAAATGGCACAAGCATTTCGGTTAATTGACCAAGCTTTTCTTTAATCGCATTATACGAGGGATTATTTTTATTATCTGTATTGGCAACCCATTCGGAAATCTTTTGTATAAAAAATTTTGGTGGATTGTCAGAAAATGTAAGGTTGATGCCAGCTTCTTGATAAACAGAGATGCAAACTTTTCTGAAGTTATCATAAACTGCGGCATTTTTAGCAAAAAATCGAGGGTTTTGTTCATTTTTTGCAACTGATTCACTTAGCTGCAACAGAGCTTCTTGATAATTTATGTTTTTAGGTTTTTCTGCAGAGGCTGAAACTTTAGCTGGTGCGGTGGCGGTAAAAGCGACAGATTTTAGTTGTTTTAGTTTACCTTCAATAGACGAAATTTTGTTGTTAGCAAATTTATCCCATGTTGTATCAACTGCGCCTCCAGTTACACCTGCACCTGACGGTAGAGTTAACTGTTTTTTTTTCTTTGAAAATGTCATTTATGTTTATTATAGAATTATTAATATGTGTAAAATCTTTGTCGTTTATTGATAAATTAATATTATTAATACGAACAATTGCAGCAGAAATTCTTTTATCAATGGGTTGGTATATATCGGCATGGAAAGTATCATCCAAGCTTGCTGCTGCTTCACATAATCCCAAAAAAGCTTTTTTTACTTCTTCTGGTGGTGTACTATTTTTATTATCGTCGACTACTTTCTTAAAAGCTGCTAACTTTTGTTGTAGATCCGCAGTGCTTATCACGCTTGGAGCCCCCCGCAATCCTTTTACACCATAAGTAAGTATGACACATAAAAAATGCTTGTATACGCACTTTGGGGGTAGTTATGTTAAACACAACGCAATTTTATGCCAGCTATGCTGGTTGTTGCGCCAAGGGGTTTTCGTCCACTGAAAAAATAAATCTAATTTAAACTTTGCGACAGAATCGTGCAGGTGCACTCGTGTATATGTTATCTATTATATGTTGTTTTATTAATGTATTATCGCGCCATTAAAATTGAAACTGAGAAAACAATTGAGAAAAACAGCGGTAGATCATAGACTTAAACTGAGTCGAAATAATGAAAACAAAAATAATAAAGGGCATGGCTCTATACAATACCTCCCGCTACCTCTTTTACATACTCAGTCAATAAGCAGTTCTGGCACGACATCACCAAACCTATTATCGCTGTCGACACACCTAAACACTGCTCAAATACCCATAACTCCAAATAGCTTTGAACTCAACCATACTTTACAATTTACAAACGTTCTACCCCCGAGCCATCGCCCTAGCGCACCAATGGCTTCATCGGCCATAAAGCCACTCCCCATAAACGATGAACAAAAAAGTGACCTCACCGCACCACAAATTTTCAATAACGAAATGTTGGAAAGGGCTGCAACCTCAGATGAAAAGTTTGAAAATATAGTCCACTCTTTAGGGATTTATTTCCCTAAAAAGACACTAGAGGAACTAGCAAATAAAGGCCTTGCAGAAAAATATGAAGGACTATTTCTTTTTAGTAAAAATATTCTTAACTTAAAGGGCTGTGATGGAGCTACGATTGAACATTATGTTTTTCTTCTAAAAAAATTTGTTATTGATAATAAACTTAAGCCACAAAAAATAGTAATTTGCTCTGTCCCTACTAGTAGCAACGAACCATCATTGCATGGTATTACTAAAGTTGCGAGTGAACTCGCAACAGAAACTGGTAATATAGATGGAACAAAGATTTTAACTCGCATAGTTAATAAAAAACGATTTAGTGCCGGTATGAGCGAGAGGAGTATTGAAAATGCATCGTGTGGATTAAATGTTGGTGCTGCTGGAGTGCAAGGCAAAGCCATTCTTTTGCTGGATGATATATGTACATCAGGCTGCAGCATGTTGGCAGCGAAACAAGAGTTGATGAATAGTGGTGCTGCCAGAGTTGTATGTTTAGCTCTTGGTTATACTTATAACCGAGATTTTATACAAAATTATACCCGCTCACCATTAGTAGAAGCTTTGCTTAAGTGTATTAAAGTAGACGATAAATATACCGAATACTTTTCAGTAATTAAAGAGTCAAATGATTTTTTAAAAGCACAAGCACCCATCCCCCAATCTTTAAGGCCCAACTCACAAGTAAATGCAATCGGCACAACCAGTTCCACACAGTTTCCTTCGACAGGCCGCCGTCTTGGGTCATCATTTAGAAGAGTAACTCAAGTTCGGGTCCCACAACTCACATTAAGTTTCAAGCCACCTAGAAGCACTCAACCTCAGGTCACACAACCCACATTAAGTTTCAATCCACCTAGAAGCACTCAATCTCAGGTCCGACAACCCACATTAGGTTTCAATCCACCTAGAAGCACTCAATCTCAGGTCCGACAACCCACATTAATTTTCAATACTAATAAAAGAAAAAGCGACGAAGAAGATAGGGATGCTACCCCTGATAGAGCCAAGTTCCAAAAAATTACTCAGTAGCTGCACGTTGTTTTGACTGGTTTCTGATACCAAGGTCGGTAGTTTTATTTAAGATGATGTAAGCAATACGAGCTTCAATTTTTTGTGAAGCTAATTTGCGGCTATAAAATTTACCGCCAAGTAAAGTTGCTTAAAATGGCCTTAGGGGATCCCCAAAAAGTTTGCGACAGAATTCAAGCGCGTGTTACACTTAGCGCAGGTAGGGAGGGGATTTTATGACATTGTCTGTTGAGCAAGTATTAGCCATAAACGCTATGTCAGGAGCTAAAAAAGCGGCGTTGATGTCAATGGTCACTGGGCAAAGTGAGGATGTTTCCTCTTTTAAAGGTTTTTTTGCTTTCGTAAAGAAAATTAAACCAGCTTGCACAGAGGATGAGTTAAAAAAATTATTACAGATAGCAGAGAAACAAGTTTTGGCATCAAAGCAAAACAATATACATATTATCTCTGTTTTAGATGAATCTTACCCCGTAATGCTAAACAGCACTCCTAATCAGCCACTAGTACTTTTTGCAAAAGGTAATTTATCGCTTCTTAATGCCAATCTTTCAATTGCAATTGTTGGCACTAGGGAAGCCAGTGAATATGCTGTAGAAACTGCTCAATCCTTTGCTAAATCCATGGCGGATGAAGGGGTTTGTATTGTAAGCGGGTTGGCTTTAGGTTGTGATACGGCCGCACATAAGGGAGCGCTTGCTACGTCTACGTCTATTATCGGAAACACTATAGCAGTTATGGCTCACGGTTTAGATAGTGTTTATCCGCCAGAAAACCGGGCGCTTGCTGAAAAAATAATTGAGAATGGTGGATGTCTAGTTAGTGAACATGCGCCTGGAGTAGGTATACAGCGTGCATTTTTTGTGGCGCGCAATCGAATTCAAAGCGGATTATCTGTAGCAACAGTTGTCATACAATCAGGGGTATCTGGTGGAACGATGACGACCGCCAGGCATTGTTTAGCGCAAAAAAGACTATTGATTTGTATGGCGCCACCTTCAACAAATATTGATAATGCAGACTATGCTGGTAATGAGCAATTGATTGCTAAGGGAGCCAAAGTTGTGCGCAATATTGAAGATATAAAATTGCTTGTTAATAATAACACTCCTTCAACCAGCGCGTTAATTCCTGACAATCAACGGACGATATTATTCCATAGCTCGTGCGCGAAAAGAAGGAAAAGCAATGATTCAAGGCTACAGGAATCTATAATAAAATATATGAAGCCAAATCTTTTTTTACAAACACAAACACCTAATAAAAGTATAAGCTCTATACCCATTTCAACTACAGCATCCAATACAAGCAGTCAAGATTCGTCACTACGAGTCCTTACTTCATCTTTAATAATCAACCAACCATTTAATCCGCCTAGATCTATACAAACACCAGCATTTAATAATGCAATCGGCGCAGCCAGTTCCAACACACAGCTTAATGCCGATAATAGTATCATAAGTACACAACGAAGGGCTCGTGCTCCAAAACGTAAGCGTTGATTCTGTCAAAATTAGCCTAATTTTTGAAAATAACTTGTTTGGCGTCTGTCAAATATAAAATACTTCCATGTAATCTAAAATATTGCCCTTAGTCATCTGTCGCGTGAAGGGGACAGCTTGCGTAGCGAGCAGGGGATGTGCCAGTAAAATTAAATTACCAGCACAACTACAGAACCATCCCCATAAATTATCAATTTGTAAAAGATGGTCGCGGTGTATCTATCCTAGATTTTTTCTGAGGTGAAGACGAAGACGAAGACGAAGACGAAGACGAAGACGAAGACGAAGACGAAGACGAAGACGAAGATGAAGATGAAGACAACGCTACTTGGCTAAACTCTGACATTGAAGAGGGAGATATCGCTGAATTCTCTGCGGCATACATAGCTGCGGTGGTAAATGCCAAGATTATCGATTTCTCAGCTTCTTGCGATAGCTGCGGATCCTCTTTCTCTTCTAACTTACGTGAGATTTTAACTGTGTGTTCCTCAGTCGAGAGTTTTCTTGGGCTATCATGATCTTGAGAGCCTGAGCTGATTGATCTCTCGTGCTGGCGCTTTAAGAAATTACGCAGCCCGTAGTAGTCTCCAGCAGTAGGCGATGTTTGCAGGCTTGATGTAGCGCTGCTGTCTCTACTTATACCCTCCAAAGATGGCATGCCGTCTGCGTCTGTGGATTTTATTTTGCTCATATCAAAAAAACTATAATCTACTAAGCTTGGAGAAGCGCTTGAAGATTCAGACCAAAATCTTGGGCGTCCTTGCTGATGCGATGGGCTTACCATTGGTGTTGGTAGTGGAGTGTTTACTTCAAGCATCAATTTATCAAAATCTGCTTTATCGTTCATCAAATTACGGATTGCTTCTGGGCTATGATTTAACGAGCGCATGCTAAGTTTAAATAAACTGGGACCAACAATTCTAGACAAAAACACATATACTTCTTTTAAATTAAACATAATCGATAAACGCAATGGACTCTCTAAACTGCCATTACCTTGGATAACTTTGTTTAATTCAGCTATTGAGAGGCTAGATTGTATTTTAGAAAATAGATCATGTAGTAGTAATACTTTCTCTAAAATACTCGTGTTTTTATCGCGGATTATTAGCTTACAGTCGTCTATGCTTGCTGTTATTGTTTGTTCTTTTGCGGCGTAGGATTCTAGTGCTTTAATTACGTCGGTAAATTTACTTTTTTGTTGCATGAGGGGAATTAAGTCTTCTACATGATGGCTGCTGCAATGTCGATGCTCATGGCCTGCTGTAGACTTTCCAGCCAATGGCGTATCTTCGTTCAAATAATTTTCGAAAAAGTTATGCACTCTAGAACATTCTTCACCAGTATGTAATTCTAGGTTTGGATGATCTGTTAATAGTTGCGCAAACGGCTTTTGATTCGGCCAGAAATCGGTGCTGTTTATAATTAATGTGTTAAAAGTGTCTCGCAAATCGCGATCCACTGCTAAACGCAACGGGCTAACAGGACTGCCTGCGCCTTGCACAATAGATCGAACTTGTTTTGTTCTATGGTATTCATCATCGGGGTCTAAGCATTTTCCAGCTTGTTTGGCAATTTCTGCATCCGTTTGACCAGATGTTATTACATAATTTAGTTTTGCAATTTTTTCTTTTAACTCATCGTCACTAAGATATTTAAAATTTTTGTCGCCGTACATTGTTTTATACCTCCGAACATTATACTACGCAGTTCGTCATATAATCTCACATGTTTAGCGTTAAAAGTCTAATATAATTTTATTTGGGCGCGCGACTAACACTTGATCCGGCCAAAATAAACCCCGCTGGCCCCCTTGCATTTCCCTTAGAAAATAGGTAATCTACCAAAACTTATCGCGGGGTGGAGCAGTCTGGCAGCTCGTCGGGCTCATAACCCGAAGGTCGTAGGTTCAAATCCTGCCCCCGCTACCAAACAAAAGAATGTAAGGGGCCCCGATAGGGGCTTTTTATTGCGTAGTGAAGGTGGGCCATGGGCCCATTTTTTGTTTTAACGTAGGGTATAATGAATCGGCATTTAGCTTTAGAAGCGGTTATAGCCCCAGTTGTAACCAGCATGGGGTATGAATTTGTAGGGTTAGAGTACTTGGCATACGGTGGCAAGCACACTACTTTGCGTATCTACATGGACTCCCCGACGGGAGTATCGTTGGACGACTGTGAAAAAGTTAGTCGTCAAGTTGACTCGGTATTAGATGTAGAGTCAGAATTAGTACGTGGTGCATATACGTTAGAGGTATCTTCTCCTGGGATAGATCGCAAGCTATTCACTTTGGAGCAGTTTCCTCGTTTTATAGGGAAGGTAGTACGTTTATCGCTTAAAGCTCCATTGGCAGCTGATGCTAGCGATCAACGCAATTATATAGGGACATTAAACGCAGTTAACGAAGAGCAAGTGTCTCTAGAAGTTAATAGCTCAATTATTAATGTAGAATTTGCAAATATTGCACAGGCTAATGTCATAGACGAGAAAGCGAGATTATAGTTATGAGTAAAGAAATTCCTCTAAAACTAATAGTAGATGCTGTGTCCAATGAAAAGGGCGTCTCAGAAACAGTTATATATGAAGCTTTAGAAGCGGCATTGGTGTCGGCTACTAAAAAGAAATATGGTGCACATATCGAAGCCAGAGTGGTAATCGATCGTAAAACTGGTACTTATGACACGTTTCGTATTTGGACAGTAGTGTCAGATCCAGAACAAAATCATCCTTTAGAGCTTCCGTTTAGCGAGATTACACTAAGTGCAGCGCAAATAGACGATCCAAAAATCCAAGTCGGCGATACTATAGAAGAACAATTAGAGTCAGTAGAATTTGGCCGTATTGCGGCGCAAACTGCTAAACAAGTAATAATTCAAAAAGTACGTGAAGCAGAGAGATCGCTAGTAGCTACTGAATTTAAAGCTAAGCAAGGACAATTGGTCAACGGCGTAGTGAAAAAAGTAACGCGTGATACCATTATTGTTGATCTAGGTGGCAATGCGGAAGGGATCTTGAAAAAAGAACATACGCTACCAAAAGAATCATTCCGACCAGGTGATCGGATCCGTGCTTATTTAGAAGAAATTATTGCTGATACTCGCGGCCCACAAATTATATTAAGTCGTACCAGTAGAGGCATGCTGGCAGAAATGTTTAAGATCGAAGTGCCAGAAGTTGGTGAAGGTATTATCGAGATTAAGGCTATTGCACGTGATCCGGGCGTACGTTCTAAGATTGCGGTTAAAACTAATGATGGTCGGATGGATCCTGTTGGTGCTTGCGTTGGTATGCGTGGATCACGTGTACAAGCAGTGTCGAACGAACTAGGTGGTGAGCGCGTAGATATAGCTTTGTGGGATGATAATCCAGCACAGTTAGTAATGAATGCCATGTCGCCAGCGGAAATAGTTTCGATCGTGGTGGATGAAGAAACCAACACTATGGATATAGCGGTTAAAGATGAATTTTTATCGCAAGCAATTGGTCGTGGTGGTCAAAATATTAAACTCGCTAGCGAGCTGACCGGTTGGACCTTAAACATTATTAGCGCCAAAGATGCTGAAGCGAAAAGTGAGCAAGAAAAGACTAAACTGTTGCAAACTTTTACTGAGCAATTAGGCGTAGAGACCGAAGTGGCCGAAGTATTAATCGCTGAAGGATTTTCGACCATCGAAGAAATTGCGTATGTGCCAGTGCATGAGTTATTAGAAATTGATGGCTTTGATGAAGAAGTAGTGGAAGCATTACGTAGCAGAGCCAAAGATGTGTTGTTAACCCAGGCAATTGCTAGTGAAGCAGTGTTGACTAAACCAGCAGAAGATTTGTTAAGTTTAGAGGGCATAGATGATAAATTAGCGTATACTCTAGCGCAGCATAATATTTTGACGCGTGATGACTTAGCTGAACTATCGATAGATGATGTTCGAGAAATTACAGAATTAAATGAAGATCAAGCTGGTAAATTAATTATGGCAGCGCGGGCTCATTGGTTTGCCAATGAAGTGTAGGGGCAGACCACCGTGTCTGCCCGATATGGGCCGAGTCTGCTAGTAGTGGAGGTATTTTGGGAGTTAAATCAATGTCAGGTGGGGTAACAGTCGAAAAGCTAGCAGAGCAGGTGGGAAGCATCTCGCTCGATAGGTTAATCGAACAATTAAATCGTGCTGGGGTAAAGGTCTCCTCAAAGACAGATTTAGTTACCGAGGACGATAGAGAAAAACTTCTTTCTTCTTTGAAAGGCGATCACAGTAAATTATTAGATACTGCGAAAGAAACTAAAATATCTTTAAAACGTAGTAGTACCAGTACTCTTAAAGTTAAGACTTCTTCCGGCAAAAGTTCAACAGTTAATGTCGTTAACAAAAAACGCCGCGTGTATGTAAAGCGTGAAACTATAGTTGAAGAAGAGCCTGAAATTGAAGTTCCGCCAGTAGTAGAAGCAGTAGTCGAAGAATTAATCACGCCAGTTGTTGCTACTGAAGTAACAGAACAAGAAACAGCGCGTGAAGCGGTAGAAGTAGCCGCTGCTGTGCCGGCTGAGGTAGTTGATAAAGCTGGTGATAAAAATAAACGTCATGCAGCTCCTAATAAGCCCAAGGTGGCTGACAAAAAGAAAGAACTCAAAGACAAAGAAATTCGTGATGGCAAACGCATTAAGACTAAAGCACAATTGCTCGAAGAGAGTGAACAAGATTTTGCCCGTCGCCGCTATAAGCCTAAATCTAGATATGCTGGTGGTAAACACAAAAAAGACGAAGAAGTAAATCCACATGCGTTTGCTAGGCCAGTAGAACCACAAACTTATAATGTAGAAATACCTGAAACTATTACGGTGGCAGAATTAGCCAGTAATATGTCGGTTAAGGCCGCTGAAGTAATCAAAATTATGATGAAAATGGGCGCTATGGCTACTATTAATCAGGTTATTGATCAAGATACAGCCTGTTTAGTTGTAGAAGAAATGGGTCATAAAGCAGTACCAGTGCGAGATTCAACATTAGAAGAATCAGTGAGTATTTCGTATCAAGCAGATCATGAGACTAGGCCGCCAATAGTTACAGTTATGGGTCACGTAGATCATGGTAAGACTTCGTTATTAGATTATATTCGTAGTACTAAAGTTACTTCGCAAGAAGCTGGCGGAATTACGCAACATATTGGTGCTTATCAAGTTAGTACGCCGCGTGGTACTATTACTTTCTTAGATACGCCTGGACATTCAGCGTTTACCGCGATGCGTGCCCGTGGTGCTAGTTGTACTGATATCGTAGTATTGGTAGTTGCTGCTGATGACGGTGTTATGCCGCAAACAATCGAAGCGATACAACATGCCAAGGCCGCGAATGTGCCAGTGATAGTTGCAGTAAATAAAATTGATAAACCAGAAGCAGATGTTACTCGAGTAAGTAACGAGTTACTACAGCACGGTATGATTTCTGAAGATCTAGGTGGCGACAATATATTTGTAAAAGTATCAGCTAAAGATGGTACTGGTATAGATTCGCTATTAGAAGCAATCATGTTGCAAGCTGAAGTAATGGAATTAACTGCGGTTTCCTCTGGCCCCGCACAAGGCGTTGTATTAGAAGCGCGCGTAGATCGTGGTCGTGGTCCGGTAGCATCGGTCTTAGTTCAGTCTGGATTATTGAAAGACGGCGACATGCTGTTAGCTGGTTTGCAATATGGCCGCATTAAAGCCATGACTAATGATCAAGGTTTGCCAGTTAGAGCTGCTGGCCCAAGCGTACCGGTAGAAGTATTGGGTTTATCTGGCGCAGCAAATGCTGGCGATCGCTTTCAGGTGGTAGACGATGAACGTAAAGCACGCGAAGTAGCATTATTTAGACAAGGTAAGCATCGTGAAATTAAATTGTCACGCCAACAAGCTACAAAACTCGAAGGCTTTATGGATCGCATGAAGATGGGCGAAATCAAGACGTTAAATATAGTCTTAAAAGCCGACGTACAAGGTTCAATCGAAGCCTTATCTGATTCTTTAGAGAAAATATCGAATAACGAAATTAATGTGAAAGTAATTAGCAAATCAGTCGGTGGCTTTAACGAATCTGATGTAAATCTCGCTATGGCTTCAGGTGCGATATTAATTGGGTTTAACGTACGTGCTGATGCGACCGCGCGACGTTTAGCACAACAAGAAGGCATTGAGATCAATTATTACAGTATTATTTATGATGTGATTGATAATATTCGCAGTGCGGTGCTAGGTATTCTTGGTCCAGAAATCAAAGAAAAGATCGTTGGTCTAGCCGAAGTACGCGAAGTATTTAGATCTACCAAGCTGGGAGCAATTGCTGGTTGTATGGTAATTGATGGCAAGATCAAACGTGGTAATCCAATTCGTGTATTGCGCGATAATATTGTAATTTACTCGGGTGAATTAGAATCATTGCGTCGCTTCAAAGAAAATGTGCCGGAAGTGCGTAACGGCATGGAATGTGGTATTGGTGTGAAAAATTACAACGATATCCAACCTGGTGATCAAATAGAAATATTTGAAGTATACGAAGTGGCACGCGAGCACATCTAGGGGTAATTAACTATGGTTAAGAATTCTTCGCGTAGTGGTAGATTAGGTGATTTTATGCACCGCGAATTATCTAGATTAATCAGAGATGAATGTACTGATCCACGTATTGGCATGGTTACGATTTCCTCAGTATTAGTTAATGATGATTTATCTTATGCGCGTGTATACATAACTGTATTACAAGATGATAAACAGAAGGCCAGCGTCGATGCTTTAAACCATGCGGCTGGGTTTTTTCGGATGCAAGTGGCCAAGAAGATTACCACTCGCATTGTGCCCAGAATTAAGTTTTATTATGATGATTCGCTTAATACCGGCGCGCGCATTGAAGAATTACTTAAGTCAGTGAATATTAGTAATGATAACCAAACGTCCGACTAGGAATGTAAATGGCGTATTGTTGCTCAATAAAGATTTAGGCTTATCGTCGAACCGTGCATTACAACAAGTAAAACGTTTATTTCAAGCCAATAAAGCCGGTCATACTGGCAGTTTGGATCCACTTGCTAATGGCGTATTGCCAATATGTTTTGGCGAAGCTACTAAATTTTCCCGATTTTTATTTGATGCCGATAAGACTTATATTACTACTGCTAAATTAGGTATTACCACTACGACTGCTGATGCTGAAGGCGCAGTAGTGGCGGTGCGAGCAGTACCAGCTTTTACCGCACAACAAATTCAGCAAGTAATTACCGGGTTTATTGGTGCCAGCCAGCAAGTACCTAGCATGTATTCGGCATTAAAACATAACGGCCAGCCTTTATATAAATTAGCGCGTGAAGGACTCAATATCGAGCGTCCAGCACGTGAGATTTTTATTCATGCATTTGCATTGTTAAAGCAAACTCAAGATACGCTAACTTTTCAAGTAAGCTGCAGCAAGGGTACATATATTCGTAATCTAATCGAAGACTTGGGTGAAAAACTAGGCTGCGGCGCACATGTAATACAATTACAACGCATACAAGCTGGTGAATTTCACTTAGCAAATTCTTATACGCTGGCACAGTTACAAGAGATAGATGATTTAAATAAATTAGATAGTTTATTATTGCCAGTGACCAGTACTGTACAGCAATGGCCACAAGTTGTATTGCCGGAGCAGGATGCAGCTTTAATGCGTAGCGGGCGAGCGGTTGTGACCCCAAGCGGCACAACTCTTGGCTGGGTGTGCATGTTAGATCAAACACACCAGTTTTTGGGTATGGGCGAAGCTTTGAATGATGGTATGATTGTAGCCAGAAGGTTAGTAAGTACTAAATTTTAAAATGTTTTTCTGTTTTTGGCCCTGGGTGTGCGGAATGTATTATTAGGCCACATTCTCTTAATGCTTCTTCGTCGTTTGCAGCGTACATGTTTACCAATGATATATAAAATTTTTCGGCATCTTTTTCATTTTCTAATTTTACTAATTTAACCTTGCCATTTGGATCATAAAAACGAAAATGATTGTCTTTATCACGGTGTAAAATTACTGCATGGCTACTATTAAGATGTTTTTTACATACAATTATATGTAAATATAAAGGTTGCTCATGATTTCTCCATGCAAGTTTAAAAAAATCTGCAACGCTTTTTTTGTTTGAGGAAATTACTTTAAACTGCTGATCAAAATCAAGCTGATGTTGCCCAGTAAATTCAGAGGCCATTAAATTTTTTAAAACCCCTAAGGCCTTTTCATTGTCATCTATTATGGCCTCTGGCTCTAACTGTCTACCATATTGTTGGTGTATAATTAATCCTATAAATCTCGCCAGTTGGGTTTTTTGCTCGGTGGTTAATTTTTCGAGTTCATAATTAAGCAATATAATATTCTTGCAAAACCAGTGTAAATCATCTTCCTGTTCGGTAGTTGGAGCTTTCTCAAGTTGCATATCAGATATGAAACTCGACAATAGGTACATTGATGACAGGCCATTGCATATGCCTTTTCTTACAACTTGTTCAACCTCGGGCGTAATATCATATTGAATGATCAACTCACCATCAATGGTAGCCTTTTTGGCAAAGTTTATAATTTTGTCAATTATATTGCCTTGCTGGGGGACTAAAGCCAAAGCTTCGTCAACCCCGCATTGCCTCATGAAAATTTAAACTATTAGCTAACCGTTGCCTCAAATAAAATCATACTTCTTTAATATTTCAAAGAGGTTAAAATGGAGGCGGCAATGAGTGTAGCAACACGTAAAGAATTGTTA
>Ga0209174_10000046_pt1 | contig 87895 bp, 95 predicted proteins | sample JI91814BDNA_FD_187505 | JGI IMG/M metagenome (GOLD analysis project Ga0209174, IMG submission 187505) | Wastewater effluent complex algal communities from Wisconsin, to seasonally profile nutrient transformation and Carbon sequestration -... | ecosystem: Engineered > WWTP > Effluent > Algae...
CTAGTGGGCCGATCTGATGACTGTGCTAGTTTAACAGCTTCACGTTTAAATTCCGATGGGTAATGTGTACCTTTTGGCATGTTTGTTCTCCGATAAGTAATTTAAGCTACTTGTCCGGAAAACTAGGGCAGGATCAGAGAGGGCGAGAAAGAGGGATACAAAGACACAACAGCCGCGTCCTCAACAAAACTAGGCAAACGATCCTAACCACCCCGTGGTGGCCAGAGGCGGGATCGAACCACCGACACGAGGATTTTCAATCCTCTGCTCTACCAACTGAGCTATCTGGCCGCAAGAATCGCTATTAAACCCTAACCACCAACCGCAAGTCAAGAATGATTATTTATTTGTTTTGCTTACCTCGACAAAACCATCGGGCGTAGCGCTGCCGGCACCAAAAAAATAGGCTTCCATCTCTTTGGCTAGTAATGCGCGTGCGGCGGGATCGGCTAACGATAAACGCTTCTCATTTATTATCAAAGTTTGATGACTCAGCCATTGCCGCCAGGCTTCTTGGGAAACATTGGCCAAAATTCTTTGCCCTAACTCACCTGGATATGGCGCTGCAGCTAAGCCTGGTGCTTGCTTTTGCAGCTTTACACAAAATACGTTCGACATACTTCTTTACTTCAGCCCTTGTAAACTTTCTAAAAATAACTCTTCGGCCTTCTTGCTAGTTTTTTGGCTAGGGCCGGCAGCATCAACCATTTTAGTTACGGCTTTCTTGATTACCATTTCTTGCGCTTGCTTGATCGCGGTAACACAGTAATTTTGTAAATCCGGACTAAAACTTAATTTATCTAAAGTGCCACCAATATTTAATGGTAACGGTGTTTGCTTCTGGTAGCTAGTAATTTCTGGCAAAGTATTTGGGAACTCAATGTTAGTCGTTACTTTGGTTGAGTAATTTACTTTGTTGTCAGCACTGGTAAATTTACCATCGCCTTTAAGCATATAGTTGACACTGCCCATGTTAATGGTGGAGGACACTACACCAGCATTGATATTATTTTTTAAATCTAAAGCATCAAAGCGAGTGATAGGGTTGCTGGTTTGACTGCTCATCCAATCGGCCACTTTAAGTTTCACTAAGTTGTTTGGATCTGGGTTTTTGGTTAGGGATAATTGGTTATAAACATCATTGGTACCGTTAGCTACATATTGTAGTAACTTGTCTAGATCTAAACCAAATATTGAACCATTACGTACCAGCAAATTAATGCTGCCGATAGCTGATTGTTTGAGCGCGGTTAAATTGTTCCCGGTTGCTTCCAAGGCGATTTTAGATTGTACCGAGCCAGTTATGGTATTAGGTAAATTGAATAATTTTAACCATGGTTCTAGCGTAGAGTTATCAGTTTGCTCGGTAAACTTGATAGTTGGTATAACCTTGGTTAAGTCAATTGCTATGCTACAGTTATGATTGCCGCCATAAGCACTAAGCGTAATTGGATTCACCTGAATCTGCCCCGCATCAGCAGTTATATCGGCGTTAATACTGTTGGCCAAGAACGTATTGCCAAAATTAATCGTATTGCCAGTTATCTTGGCATTCATGGACATGTCTTTGAAAAAATCCACCGGGTTGGTGATATTTAAGGCCAGCACATCATAAATTGCTTGCATATTAATTTGTGTTAATGCGACATTCATATCCAGCTTTGCTGGACTATCCATCGTAAACTGTAAGTTGCCCTTCAGCGAGCCGTCATCGATTTGCAAATCAAAATTAGTGAACTCCAAAAATAGATCATCTGGGGTATAACGATATGCAACTAGGCCCTTTAGGTTACTTGGCGTTGCTTGTTGGTTGTCGGCTTCAGGCGCTAACAGTTTGACTATAGACGCGATATTTAGCGCTTCAAGACTAATTTCACCACTTATGGTAGGGTTACTGCTGAATTGCGCAATCAAAGTCCTGCCTTTGATAATGGCCTGTTCCCATTCGACGGTCATTGGATCAAGATTTATATTTTGTTTGTCAATATCAATAGTAGCGATGGCATTGATGCTCATACTAAGATTACTATCGAGATCAGTTAATTGTCCTTTAACTTTGAAATCTTCAGGCCTGCCCATAGGGTTAATGCTTATATTTTTTGTGCTGATTTGGGCTTTATTTAAATTCCAATGCTGCGCGGTTTCTTCGTCCTTATACATAAGAGTAGCATCGTCCAGCTTTAATTCTAGAATCGTAATTTGTCGTTTGGAAGGCTTGCCTTTATCCAGGGTATTAAAATTTAAGGTCGAGGTTAAATTATTAATTTCTAGCTTGTTAACTATTAAATTATCGGAAAATATGGAATACGGATCTAAATAGATATGTACGGTTTTGGCTTCAGCTACAGTACCCAGCGTCATGTCATTAATATGTAGTACAAATTCTGGTTTGAATGACCAGTCCATCGCGCCCTTAATCTCAACTTTATAGCCAGTGGAGCCCTGGATAACATCAACGATCTCTTGCTTAAAGCTGCTAGGTTTTAAGAACAGGAACATGCCGCCGAGGATTATGGCTAGGACTACGCCCAACATCATAATATATTTCAAAAGCTTTTTAATAAATCCAAACATGCCATATCCCTATTTTCGCAGTCCTAACCATGTAATTCTATAGTCTAAATAACTATCCTGCAATAAATGGTTGACAACCTAGTAGTATGATAGATAACATCTTGGTATGTTAAAACGCGATACCCTACATAACGGGCAGATTCAGCCCATTCGTAGTTTTGTGCCTCGTGAGGGGCGCATGACGGACGTACAGCGGCAGGTGCTTGCAGAGCAGTGGCCAGCATTTGGCTTGAATTTATTTGCTGAAAAGTTAGATTTAAAACAAACTTTTGGCAGAATAGCCCCTCTAACTCTGGAGATTGGTTTTGGTGATGGTAGGTCTTTATTAGAAACCGCCTTAGCTAATCCGCAGCGAGATTTTATTGGTATTGAGGTATATCGAACTGGTATAGCTAAATTGTTGTTAGGCATTAAAAAACATAAGTTAAACAATATTCGAATTTTTTGTGCCGACGCGCGTGAGGTTCTAATCAATTGTATTCCCGATGCTAGTTTGCAACTGTTACAGCTGTTTTTCCCCGATCCTTGGCCGAAAAAACGTCATTTTAAAAGGCGTATAGTACAAACAGAATTTGTGACTTTGGTTGCAAGTAAATTACAACTTGGCGGTTGTTTACATATGGCTACAGATTGGGAAAATTATGCGCAACATATGCTAGAAGTTATGCACTCGCAATTAAACTGGACCAACGAAGCTGGGGCAGATAATTTTGCCATTAGACCAGCTACAAGACCCTTAACTAAATTTGAACAACGCGGCCATCGCTTAGGTTACGGTACGTGGGATTTAATTTTTCGCAAAAATTGTAACATCTAATATAATTTATATATTAATAGGAGATGTACAGTGCTAGAGATGTTTGGCCTTACCACAGATATAATTTTAGTTCTAGCCATCTTAATTTTTACCATGGTTTTGTTTTTATCGAACGCAATTCGAGTCGACGTTGCTGCTGTCCTGGTGTTAGTTGTGCTGGGAACTTTTAAACTATTACCACCTGATCAGTTATTTTCTGGTTTCTCTAGCGAAGCGGTCATCTCGTTAATTGCCATTATGATTATTAGCTCTGGCTTAGAAAGTACCGGCATTAGTGTTAGGGTTGCCAGATGGATGCTAAATTTTGGGGGTGAGAACCCCAAGAAAATAATTTGCTTACTTATGGCGGCAGCAGGCATCTCTGCTAGTTTTATGCGTAGTGTTGGTACCGTGGCGTTATTCATGCCAATTGTAAATCGAATTAATATCCGTACCGGGATCGATAAATCGTTCTTGCTGTTACCTATGGCATTTTGTGCGATGTTGGGCGGGACGTTAACCATGGTTGGTAGTGGTTCGTTGATTGTTTTAAATAGCTTATTAAAAAATTCTTATCGCTATGTTACTAAGGGTAATGCTCCGCACTTTGAGCCATTTAAATTGTTTGAGGTCTTTCCTATCGGCGTGTTTTTGTTGTTAGCTGGGATGGCATACTTATTTGTTATGAGCCCTAAGTTAATCAAACACAGTAAAAAATCTAGTAGTAATAATGGTTCGACCAAGAATCACTTTAAGAAATTTTATGGTAAAGACGGTGATGTATTTGAAGTAAGAGTTGCTGCCAACAGTGCTATAGTTGGTGAGACGGTAAAAAACTTGGAACTAAAATTAGATGCTTCACAGTCGTTAATCTGTTTGTTACAAGATCAAGAAGTGCATTTTCCACCCTTAAAAAGCACGATGATTAAAGCTAATTCGGTATTAGCTATTATGGGCAATAAAGATTCTGTGGCGCAATTTGCCGAGGCTTATGGTTTAAAAATATCTCCCAAATTAACCGTGTTTGCTGAATTATTACATTCAGCTCGTGCTGGCTTAAGTGAAGCGGTGATTCCGCCCAGTTCACAGTTTGTCGGTAAAGAAGCTCGCGAATTACATATGCGCAGAAATTATAAACTTCACGTGTTGGCCCTATGTCGCGGTGATACGGTAATTCAAGGCAATGAATTAAATAATAGTATATTACGTACTGGTGACACACTCGGTATCTTTAGTACCTGGGAAGCACTGCATGAATTTCAAAATAACCCAGATTTCTTTGTTTTGACGACTACTTTTCCACGCGAAAGAACCAATCCTAAGAAAATTCCACACGCATTATTTTTCTTTATCTTGTCAATGGTTTTAGTTGCATTTGGTGGCTTTTCTATTTCTGTAGGCTTATTATTGGGTGCAGTAGGCATGATTGCTTCTGGAGTATTAAGCGTCGATCAAGCCTATGAAAAAGTTAGCTGGAAAACAGTTTTTTCGTTAGCTGGTTTAATCCCGCTAGGTTTAGTGATGCAGACTTCAGGCACTGCCGAATGGTTAGCCGATCATATGATTCCAGATAACTTGCAGATAGCGCCGTGGATAGCACATTGCTATTTAGCAATTAGTTCGTCGTTATTAGCGTTAGCGATTTCACCAATAGGCGCAACGGTGCTATTAGTTCCGGTAGCAATGGATCTGGCTTTTAATCTCGGCACGGATCCAAGAATTTATGCCTTGACAGTAGCTTTAGCTACTTCAAATACTTTTATAGTGCAATCAAATCAAGTAAATTCGTTAATAGCTGGGCCTGGTAACTATTCGACTAAAGATTTTGTTATTGTTGGTAGTGGCATGACTATAATATTCTTCATAGTTATGATGCTCGGAGTGTATATATTTTTTTAGATTTTCGGGGGAACTATGACATATTCTGAAGTAGCTTTGGCAAGAACATCAGATGTAGATGAGGGCATACAAACTCTTGGTAAGTTGAATCAGGCTATACAACGACATATCATCGGTCAAAAACAACTCATCGAGAGCTTGTTAATTAGCTTGCTATGTGATGGACATGTATTAATCGAAAGCATGCCAGGTTTAGCTAAAACTACCGCTGCCAAGGCTTTGGCGGCAGGCATAGATGGCAAGTTTCATCGGGTGCAATTTACCCCGGATTTATTACCCTCAGATTTAATTGGTACGGACGTGTTTAATCAGGCCAGTCAAGAATTTACTTTCAAAAAAGGCCCAATTTTTCAGAATATACTTTTAGCTGATGAAATAAATCGTGCCCCAGCCAAAGTGCAGTCGGCATTGTTGGAAGCAATGGAAGAAAAGCAGGTAACTGTCGGCCAATCTAGTTATAAATTGCCAGATTTATTTATGGTAGTAGCGACACAGAATCCAATCGAACAAGAAGGGACCTATAATTTACCCGAAGCGCAATTAGATAGATTTCTAATGCAGGTAATTTTGGATTATCCTAGTCATGACGAAGAGTTAAGAATTATCGATTTGGAGCATAATTATACGCTTACCCAGAAAACCAGCCAAGAAGAAATTATTGAGGCGCGCAGAGTAATAAGTACAATTTATGTTGATGATAAATTAAAAGATTATATTGTCTCTCTGGTGCAGGCAACGCGTACCCCGCAATTGTATAGTAAGGAGCTTGGCAATTGGATCAGTCGCGGTGCGTCGCCTAGGGCTTCGCTAGCCGCGTTACATGCTGCACGCGCTTATGCTTGGTTATATGGTGAAAAATATGTGTTGCCAGAACATATTCAGGCAATATGGCATAATATATTGCGACATAGAATTGCTTTAAGTTATGAAGCACAGGCAGATAATATTTCTAAGAATCAAGTAATCGATGCGTTATTACGCGTAGTAGCAATTCCATAATATGTTATACCCAGAATTACGCGAGCTATTAAATCTAAAAACTACAGTTACGTATGGTAACTTGCAGTTTGATAAAAGTAGTAATCGAACCCAGGGAGATTATGCTTCACTGTTTCATGGTTTAGGCGTTGAATTTGAAACAGTGCGACCATATGTGGTTGGTGATGATGTTCGGTATATAGATTGGCGCGTAACAGCTAGAATCGGTAAGCCACAAGTAAAAACATTTAGAGCGGAAAGTGATCGCAATGTGTTGCTGGTAATAGATGCTAATGCATATATGCGTTTTGGGACTAGAGTAACATTTAAATCTATTCAAGCAGCAAAAGTTGCGGCTTTATTATGCTGGAAGTCAATGCAACAGCAAGATCGGGTTGGTGGTTTAGTTTTTGGCGATATTCCGAATGGTATACAGTATTTTAAACCTACAAAAACTGATGAATCGATCCTACAATTATTAAAAACCTTGTGTAATACTAAAACATGTAATCATGCGCCGGTTCCTTTGGTTGCTGCACTTAAACAATTGCAACCAGTAGTTACGCCGCAGAGCCTGATATTTATTATCAGCGATTTCAGTTTACAACCAATTAACGAATTAGAAAAAGCTATACTTAACTTGAGGCAGAAATGCAAAATTGTTCTCTTGCCGGTACATGATCCAGCTGATCGTGATATTCCTGACATTGGCCAGATACTATTTAGTGACGGGCAGCAACAAGAGTTATTAAACACTAACAATCGTAGAGCTAGAAAGATTTATAATAACCTATGGCAAAATTATGTGACAGCATTACAGCAATTAGCTAAAAAAATAAATGCGCCATTGCTATGGATAGAGACTACGCTAGACCCAGCCAAAAGTTTGTTCTCCAAGACAGGATCTATCTTAAAATGGAAGAATTAAAAGATATTCAAGGCTTAGATAGTATTGCCAAATGGCCGTTAGCACTAGGCTGGTGGTTAGTGTTGTTTAGTTTATTAGCGGTTATTTTTCTCGTATCGATAGTTTGTTATCGTAAATATAAATATAAAAAAAGCTGGCAATATAAATCATGGTTACACTTACATAAATTAGACCAAGCTCTAGATACCCAGCAAAATAAATTAGTATTAGATAATCTTGCGGTTGAGATCAGAAGGATCGCCATGTTGACAGTTAAACGCGAAGCTTGTGCTGGCTTGACTGGACAACGATGGTTGCAGTGGTTACAGCAACATGATCCACGCAGCTATGCTTGGTCCAAGCAAGGCCAAGTACTGATTCAACAGCAGTACATGCCAGAAATAGCTAATTATGATTTTGCACAAATTAGAGACTTGATTACAGCCGCTAAGCAATGGGTGAAAAAATGTTAAATTTCGCTTGGCCATGGATGATTATACTTTTACCGTTACCATTGCTAATAAGATATAGTTATACTGTCAAACAAGCTCCGGTAATATTGTTTCCTAAATTACAGCCGTTATGGTCCGCCTTTGGCAATAATGCTGCTAAGTTTAAGCCTAAATTAGATTGGCGAGTCTTACTGACAGCAACTGCGTGGTTCTGTTTGGTTTTTAGTCTAATGCGCCCGGAATTAGTAAAAGATATAGCCTATGCAAAAAATAATGGCTATGACTTAATGTTAGCTGTAGATTTATCTAGATCTATGGATATTGTAGATTTTACTGATCACGGCCAGCCAATTAGCAGAATTGTGGCCACTAAGAAAGTGGTCTCAACTTTTGTACAACAGCGCACTGGCGATCGGATTGGCTTGATTGTGTTTGCAGAACAGGCATTCTTAACGATACCACTCACTCTAGATAGTAGTACCGTAGTTAAAATGTTAAACAACTTATTAGTTGGAATGGCAGGAGAAAATACTGCTTTAGGCGATGCGATTGGGATCGCCGTGCAGAATTTACGTAAGCGGCCATTGGTATCGAGAGTTTTGATCTTGCTAACTGATGGGGCAGATAATGCTAGTCATATTCCGCCGCTAGAAGCAGCTAAAATTGCAGCTAAAGATAAGATAAAAATTTATACTATCGGTGTGGGTAACAACCTTGATGATAAGCTGTTAGGCACGATTGCTAGTATGACTGGCGGTACTTATGCAAAAGTTACCAACGTTGATGCTTTAAAAGATGTTTATGCGCAGATTGATAAATTAGAAAAATCTGAAGCAACGCAACGTGCATTGTTAATTCGTACACCAATATATCAATATTTTTTATGCTTGGCGCTATTTTGTTTGATAGTTATGTTTGCAAGTAACCATAAAAATTACAGGTATCATTATGGCAATTAATAATTTTCACTTTGCGCAACCAGCTTGGCTGTGGGCGGCGTTATTAATTCCACTTGGTTGGTCTTGGATCAAATATTGGCAATATGCAACGATTAATAAATTGAATTTTTTACACAAATTTATTGATCAACAATTGTTACCACACCTATTAGTTACGCAACAGAAAAATCAGCAACAAAACTGGTTATACTTGGGTTATGTCAGCTTAATCCTAAGTATCGTCATAGCTTTAGCTAATCCGCGCTGGGATTATGAGGAAATAGATGCTTATGCGCCAGTTGCAAGCATGGTAATATTGCTAGATTTATCAAGCACTATGAATGCTAGCGATGTGGTACCTTCGAGGATTGTTCGTGCCCGACAAAATATCGAAGATATTTTAAATTCCAGTAAAGGTTTAAAAGTTGGCTTAATTGGCTACGCGGCAATACCGCATTTGATCAGTCCGATCACCGATGATATTCAAACCGTAAAAGCTTTTTTACCAGCAGTTGATACAGATTTAGTAAAAAAACAAGGCAACAACTTAGCGCTAGCGCTTAATGCTGCGAGTGATTTGCTCCAAGCAGAACCGGCAGCAAAAAAATCTATTTTATTAGTTAGCGATGGCAATTTTGCTGATTTAGACTATGCTAAACAACTGAAAACTTTAGTGGCAGAGAATATATGCGTATTTGTTATGGGAGTTGGAACTATGGATAGTGGCACATATGATCAAGCAAAATTACAGCGGATAGCAAAAGCTGGACAAGGTTTGTATGTCGCAACTAGCCATTCAAATGTCGATATTGAAAAAATTTTAAATAAAGCACAACATCTGGACAAGAATAAACATGTAGTCTCTGGTAAAATTAAGCAATGGGAAGGTCGCTATTATTGGCTGCTAGTGCCAGCGGCGATAGCATATTTATTTTTGCTATCACATCGAGCATTTTATGTATTTAGCCTAATATTTATTTTGGGGATTATTAACAGTCCGCCAGTAGCTGCCACTGATTTGCCAGCGGTATTTAAAAATTCAGAGCAGCAAGCAGAACAAGCGTATACTGAAGCTAACTTTACGCAGGCTGCAAAATTATTTAAAGATCCATATCGTAAAGGCGTAGCTTTGTATCGTGCTGGTGAGTATGCTGCAGCAGAGCAACAATTTAAAACTAGCAAGCGTGCAGATGTAAAAATTCCAGCTTTGTATAATGCCGGTAATGCACAAATGCAACAGAAAAAATGGCAAGCAGCTATAAAAAGCTATAAACAAGTTTTAGCTATAGAACCTGAGCATGCAGATGCAGCGTTCAATTTGGCTTTGGCAGAAAAAATGTTAGCTGAGCAAGGCCCAGAAAGCGAGCCAGAACAGGAAGATAATCAAGACCAAAATCAAAAAGATAAGCAGGATCAAGAAAATAAGCAGGATCAAGAAAATAAGCAAGATCAAGAAAGTAAGCAAGATCAAGAAAGTAAGCAAGATCAAGAAAATAAGCAAGATCAAGAAAATAAGCAAGATCAAGAAAATAAGCAAGATCAAGAAAATAATAAAGACCAAGAAGATAAGCAAGAACAAGAAGATAATCAGCAACAGCCTGAAGAGCAGCAATCAGAGCAACAACAAGATCAACAACAAGTGTCACCAGAAGATGACGAGCGTGCACAGCAATGGTTAAATAGGATTGATAGCGATATGAAAGTTTTTTTAAAGAATAAATTTTACATAGAAGATATGTTAAGCTCTAAGTAATGGGGAGATTAAGCATGTTGCATAAATATATTAAGCGCCAAAGTTTATTTTTATTGGCTAGTATAATATTTTTGTATTCGCCGCTATTGATGGCAGCCCAGTTTACAGCTTCAGTCATAACTGACAAAGTTAGTTTAGGCCAAAGTATAGAGTTAACTATTAATTTAACTGGTGCTAAAGTCAAGCATAGCCCAGATTTTTCTGCGTTACATGCTGATTTTCATTTACATGGCCAACAGCAATATTCTACGTATAGTAATACCAACGGTAATGTAGTTTCACAGGTAGGTTGGACTATAACGTTGTTGCCAAAAAAAGAGGGAAACTTAGTAATTCCAAGTTTGTCGGTTAATACTGACAAAGGCTTGTTAAATACACAAGCAATTAATATAACAGTTTCTAAAAAACAAGTATCGGGCCAAGATCCAGCAGATGACAGTGATCTTGGTATTTCGTTAATTACTTCGACTAATAAAAATCAGGTATATGTAAAAGAACCAATCGTATATATTTTAAAAATAATTAGCTATAAACCGATCGTAAACGTCATGATCGATGACATAAAAGCCACGGATGCGATTATCGATGCAATCGGTCAGCCAAAACAATACGATCAAATTCTAGGTGGAGTGCGCGCGCATATTATTGAAAAAAAATACCATATTACGCCATTAGTGGCAGGCACTATCAATATTTTACCTGCAACGGTCAGCGGTGAGATCCAGGGCGTTCCCCAAGCCAACCCACAACCTAGCCAAAGATTAGGTATGTTTAATCATTTCTTTTTTAATAACCCGATACAATTTAATCCGTTTAGTTTACAAAGCGATAAACTAAGTATTAAAGCGCTGGCTCCACCGTATGCAGATAAACAATGGCTACCATTGCAGAATTTGCAGCTTAGCGAAGAATGGTCTGCGCTAGATAAAGTTAAAGTTGGTGATACCATTATCAGGAAAATTCGCATGGTCGCGACAGGTAGCTTTAGCAGCCAATTACCTACAGTAAAACCATTTTTGCAGATTCCGGAAGTAAAACTATATGTCGATAAACCAGTTTTAACTGATAACCCAGCATTGAATAATGACGCTATTAGCGGGAGCAAAGAAGAATCGTTTTCCATAGTTGCAACTAAGGCCGGCAAAATTACTTTCCCAGCAATTAAAATCTCCTGGTGGAACTTGCGCACTAACAAAGCTGAAGTAGCAACCCTGCCATCTAAAACTATTGATTTCTTACCGACAGCTACAACAAATAATCCTAATACGAGTATTGATTATTCAGTGCCAGTTGAGCCAGTTATTAATCAAGTTGCAGCTGCAAATAATAGAATCGATACTAAAGTCAAATACTTAATATTCGGTTTACTAATAATTATGGCTAGCATGTTGGCATTTATCGTGATTCTACTTAAGAAGCGTAACAAACCAGTTGTAACAAGTATAGAAAAGCATAATAGTAATAATAAGCCAATAACAAACGTACAAGATCTAAGAGATCAAATTATCCTGTATGCTAGCAAACATTGGCAAGCAAACAATGTTACTTTAAATCAGCTTGGCACATACTTGAGCAATGCAAATTATACTTATGCATTAGATAAATACATAAATTTATGTAATGCTATAAATTCGGCATTATATGCCAATGGTACTGCAGAATTATCGCTATTAATCCATAACTGGCATGAATTTAAAACTACGGTAGTTAAGCAAAAAAGTCGCAGTGCTGGTCAAGATAAGCGAGAGCACGTTAAGTTAAATCCGACTTGAGGATATTGCCTTGAATATGTCACAGATGAGGTTTCTTGGTCTCTGTTGCTGCTACTCCCAACAATACAGCTATATCCTGTAGCACTTGATTAATCTCGCTTACTTGGCCCAATTGCTCTTGGGGGATAATTTGGTTCACTGCCCCTATAGCTGTAGTTGTTAATAGGTTTGTCAGGTATTCACCTATTGTGGTATTTCGCAACAATGCAGATGCTAAGGCTGCTGTTCCCCCGCCACTAGTAGCAGCCTTCATTGCCTCCTTCAAGGCATCATTATTATCAATAACATTCATAAATGGGGTTATCACAGCTAACACTTTGATTTGCAGATTGCTTATGTCGGTGTACAGATCTCCATATTGCTTTAAAGCATCACCGCTCTTATTTAAATTTTCTAAAATCTCTTTTACTGTTTTTAATACTTTTACTATCTCTGCTAGACCTTCTTTAGCCATGTTATCTTTAAAGCTGCTTAAGTCTCCTAATGTTTTTAAGCTATCGAGAAGTGATCCTATTTTCTGCACATTGTCATCATTTTTTTCTGAAAGCTTAGAAAGTTGCTTCTGCGTATCTTGTAGCGACTTTTTTAATAAGACTAGGTTTCCCCAAGCCTCTATATAGGCTTCTTTCATGGCTGTAGGGATTTCTTGTATAGTAATGTTTTTTTTCTGTGGCACAGAATCCGAATTTTCTGCAGGAGTAGAATATTTGTTAAAGGGGTTCTCTATGCCAGCAGACAATTCTCTCATCTGTTTTACGATGTTATATATTTCCCGGATATTTCCTGGTGTATTTAAATCTATCGTATCTGTAACGTATGCTACGGTGATCCCCGCACAGGCGGCGGCAGCTGCAGTACCTATTACACAAGGGCCAACCAAAGCGCATATGGAGAGACCATTCATTACGTTTGTTGCTGTATTAGTAAAGGATGATTCCTGAACATTGTTAAAATAACCACTAATCGTATTCATCGCAACTCCCAAACCAGCCCCCATTGCTGCAGAGGTGGGGTTTAAACTTGCAAGTATTGCAGCACCTCTCACGAATTGTAATTGTCCACCAGTGAACATATTCGTCAATGGATCAAATGCGCTAACTACTAGGTCCATCAAGCCATGTGCATCGCTTATAATATCTTTGTATTTAGTTGCGGAATCCTTTCCTTCTTGTAGATCTGTTATTACACTTTTTACTTCTTTCAAGGTTGTGAGTATTTCGCCTAGATCAAACTCTTTGGCAGTCTTTAAATCGAATGATATTCCACCAGCTTTTTGTGTGAGTGCCGCTAACTGCAGTAGAGCTGCACTGACTTTACTTATCTTTTTAGTGTCTTCCTTAATCTCCAAGTGCTGTAGTTTTCCTAATAAGTCATTAATAGGGGTTTGAAGATTTTTTAAGTTGTTGGCAGTCTCAAGAGAAGCCTGTTGGATAGGATCTGTGACTTTTTTGGCGCTTTCCGCTGCCGCAGAGCTTGTTGCATAGAGTGTATTTTGTAACCAGGAGAATATCTCGTTAGATCCAGGTAGATGTTTTTCACCACTCATTTTTTTACACGCTCATTTTAATCTGTAGTTACCTGAAGCATAGGTAAATTTATGGATTTTTTCCAATTGCTGTGAAAATATTAGCATTAGGAATAGGTCGGCCGATCTTACGTGTGGCAAGTATTTGGCACTACCAGGCTCTTGATTGCATCCCCAGTATATTGTTCGCATTCCTATTAAGTCGATTAAGAGAACGGTGTTACCATCTATATATTATGTTATGCCTGCTATTTAATAGTAGTTTATATTATAACCACGATAAAAAGCGATCCAACTTGCCAAGCAAATACAGCGGAAAATTACACACATTTCCATCTTGTTTGAAATTCATCGTAGAGGCACGTAATAATAATTTAGGAGCAAATTTTTTTTACGTAGAGATGCTCCAGATTTGACTTCTAATGGGTAAATATCTAAATCATGTGCGATGATGAAGTCAACTTCAGCCTTACCCTCGCTGGTCCAGTAATACAATGTTTGTTGTCGTAAGCTTAGCTCTTGAGCTACTAAATTTTCAGTAAATGCCACAAAAAATTCATTAAAAATACCTATTTCTGCAATTACTGATTTAACTGGAATGTCACTCATTGCGGTAAGTAAGCCTACATCTAATAGAAACACTTTAAACGCGTTAGTGTCACCATATCCACTTAAAGGCAACTTTGGTGTTGTTATATTATATGATTTTAAAATTAAGCCTGCTTCCAATAACCATTGGATAGCAGTTTCAAATTCTCGACCTCTGGCTCTCTCTTTTATAGCAGTAAATACAAATTTTTTGTTTTCTTTGGCTAATTGACGTGGAATACTGCCCCATACTTGAATGATTAATTCAAAATTTATTTAATGGGTCATATTAAGTTTTTTTTAATAAACTAATAATCTCAGGCATTTTTTCACGTGCACGAGCCATTCCCTGTTCATATATATACATATTTTGCATGTCATCTAATATATCCACACCTTTAAAATTAAAGTCGATCACAACATCTGCGTACGTTAATGAGTTTTTAATTAAATTAATATATCCAATTTCCATGCCGCGTTTCATTACTCCAAAAGCATGATTAGGTGATGACTCAGGCAATCCTTCTGAAATATTAACGGCGATTATATGTTTAAAGCCAAGTTCTTTAGCCAGGCGTGTGGGTAACGGATCTGCAACCCCACAATCAATATAATATTGGCCATCAATTTGCACAGGCGCAAACACACCAGGGTACGATGCAGAAGCTACTACTGCGGAAACTAAATTCCCTTCATGAAAAGATGAAAGTTCTCCATATTGTAGATCTGTAGCAGTCACTATAAGTGGTATCTTCAAATCATGAAATTTAGTAGTTTCTAAGTTTGTATTTAAATACAGTGCCAACTGTTTTCCGCTATACATGCCATATGGCCAACCTTCAATTCCCATCGCAACTACATCGCTACTTGAACGATTTAAGGTCCGTTCTTTTAAACGTTCTATATTAGGATCAGCGGCATATAGTGCTCCAACAATTGATCCAGAGCTACATCCGATAATAACATCTGGCTTTAAACCTGCGTTGTGTAATTCTTCCAAAACTCCAACATGGGCAAAACCTTTGGCTCCACCACCACCTAAAACTAGAGCAAATTTCTTTTTGGCAGAATTTATATTTTTTATTTGTGGTTTTGGTTTATGATTTGGATTAAATCTGACGCCACCGCAACCATAAAGAAACACGCTTAGACAAAGCGCTGCAATTGCAAAATATTTATACTTACTTAACATTTATATTTTTTCCGATATATTCAATATAATTAGTGCATTTACAACCAGCAAAAAATAAATGCACTCCAACAAGGTCAGCTAGAGTGCATAAAATACCATAAATAAATTTACTTTTAAAGGTAATAACGTACACCTACAGAGAATATATTCATATAACCAATAAAAGTATTACAGTTTGTTTGGAATTTATAGGTAAAATCTGCGGTCCACTTAGGCGCAATCTGATATTGCAATCCTATACCTGCGCGTACACCTAAATCAGTCTCGTTTTTTCCATGTTGGTAAATCCAAGTTAAGGAATCACTTGTGTTATATACTTTGGTATGAAATAAACCCAGACCAACTAAACCTTTGAATTCTAATTTATCGTACAGTGGCTGAGTATAAATTACATCAGCAAAAATATTGTTGCTTTTAAATTTTAAGCCTTGCCCCCAATCATCATTGGTTAATTTAGTAAAGCCCACCTCAGCACTGAATTCATTCCATCTGTAACCACCCAAAATAGAAGCACCTGGCACAGTATATGAGGTGTACATATTTATGAGACCTTCACCACCAAGATAAAATTTATTATCTAGATCCTTGGCATTTACCTGTAAGCTCGCGAATACTAAAGTCAATAATAATAGTGCTTTTTTCAATTTTTTACTCCTCAGTTTGTAATTATTTGGACACTAATGCTTTAAAATATTTATCAATCAAATCATCGATGAGAACTTCCGCAGAATCGGATGCAGTTAATTGTAATTTTCCAGAAAGAGCTAATGCGCATATGCCATGCACGCTTGACCATAATGTTCTAGAAGCTATTTTTATGTCTGTTTTACTTAAAGACATGTTTGAAAAGGCTTGTTCTGACACTTCGGCCAGTTCTCTTATCTTTTCAACATACCATTGTGGCAAGACATTTTCCTCAGATAAACTGTACTCAAATAACGTGCTCCATACGGCATAATTTTCATATGCAAATACATAATAACTTGTTGCAATACTATGCAAAATTTCTCGTCCCTTTAAATCTTTATATAATCTGGCTTGAATAAAATCTCGCATATCGATCAAGGTTCTTGCATTAATTTGTAACAGCAAATCATCTTGGTTTTTAAAGACGTTATACAAAGTACCCACTGTATAGCCTATTTCACTAGCTACTTGACGCATACTAAAGGTTTTTAGCCCATTTTTCACTATCAATTTGCGCCCTGCAGCCAATGCGCTGCTTTGGATTTCTGGGCGTGTTAAGCCTGTTCTTCTAGCCAAAATTTTCCTCCTCTGATTTCCATTGTTATTACATAAAAATCCAATGTATACAAACGTATAAATTGGATAATATGCGCTACAGAATTACGCAAGGGCATGGGAGTGAATTATTTTCTAACTTACGTAGGCGTTCTTGTAATTCGCGAAGTTCTCTTTTCTTATCGAAAATTTCTCGAGCGGTTAGGTAATTACTATCCATTTCAGTTTGTATGCCAGATGTCGCCCTGCGTGCTGAAGCCCTTGAAAAAAGTACTGGTTGGACTTTTTCTTGTATTGTAACTTGATACGGTCTTTCTTGGCGTTGGTTTGCGATTTCAGCCTCACTAGCATAGTCTCGATATCTGCTAAAAATTCGATCAAAAATTAGTTGATCAAGAAGTTTTTGTTTCTCATATGATATATTTGTTAGTTCTGGATTACCACATTTAGAATCTATCACAACAGCATACGGACTAAATGCTATCATTAACAGTGAAATTGGTAATATTATTACTTTAGCAAATGCATCAAAACCTGATGGAAAATAATTAAACCTTACATGGCTTTTAATCATTTCTGCTAATTGATTTTGGCTAGATACAGATATATTGATATTTGCAGCCAGAAGGAGTTCTGGGAGTCTTGCGGATATTTCGTTTAAACACTGATGCTCTGATGATTTTAATAAGATCATTTTTTTACCTCATTTTATATAATTTGAAAATACCGTCTTCTTTCATATTTCATTTATGCCCAGCTCCCCATGAAGCGTTACATAGGGAGCCTAAAGCATGCTTGGCTCAACCAAAAATTTAACTCCCTTTTTCGGACGCTGAACCAATAGCATTACCAACGGCTGCACCTACAGCGGTGCCAACGGCAGCACCGACCATAGAACCAGCCCCACTACCACCAACAGCACTGCCCAATAAAAAGCCAGTTGTTCCACCAACTGCAGTGCCCATCTCACGATTTGAGCACCCTGTTAAACATGATGAAGTGATAATTACTAGAGCTAATATTTTTGTTATTTTCATTATAAATTTCTCCTAAGTAAAAATTAAACATATTTATTGAACAGTGTTCAATTTAATCTTAACACAAAATAAAGTCAACACTTGGTTGAAAATAGTTTTTAAAAAATACAATAAAAAGTTAGTCACGCAAACTATTTTATTCATTGCCGGAATTAGAAACTCCTAAGAACTTTGACTGGAAAAAATTCGATGCCTTGTCAGGACTCATTGAAAATGTAATTTATTGGCGTCCCCAAGGAGATTTCTTTGCCTTGGTTTGGCGCAAATTGAAGGTGTAACTTGCAGTTTGCGCCAAGTCAGGCTATATTTTTGATAAACGAAGATCTTGATACCCTAGCAAAAATTAGTTTAGATCCAAAGGGTTATCTTGGAGGCGCTTCTCGTAAATGGATAATCGATGAAGCACAAGAATACCCAGAATTATTTTCTTTTTTACTTGGTATAATCGATGCAAATAAAATTAAAGGGCAATTTATTCTTTCTGGTTCCCAAAATTTTGCATTGTTAAATAACATTTCACAATCCTTAGCCGGTAGGGTTGCAGTAATGGAATTATTGCCATTGACGTACCAAGAATTAAGTTCTTTTGGAAATTATGCACAAGCATCAATATGGCATTTAATTTACCAGGGTAGTTATCCAGGGCCATATCATGATCAAGCGCCAACTGATCTTTGGTATAAGAGTTATGTTACAACTTACTTTGCAACGCGATGTGCGACAATTATTAAAAGTTAAAGACTTAGTCAAATTTCATTTGTTTTTAAAATTATGTGCTGGTAGGCATGCACAGATACTTAATCTATCAGAGCTTGGCGGTGCCTGCGGTGTGTCACATACGACTGTAGCTGAATGGCTAAGCAAATAGTAGCTCAAGCTAAAATACCTAATATATACTATTGGCATAGCCCAAAAAACTTTGAGGTTGATATATTAATCGAGCAGGGGAATATTTTAAAAGCATTAGAAATAAAGTCTAGTTCTACTTTTACACGTGAGTTTCTTGGGCAATTGAAAAAATGGCAGCAAATATATAAAGACGAAGGTACATTACTAAGTTATGTGGTATATTCTGGAACAGAGACTTTTGTTAGCGGCGAAATTACAGTATTATCTTATAAGGATTTAAGTAAATTAGACTGAATAATTTTTTCATTTTATTAGTTGTTTGTTTCGCAGCTAATTCTAACGCGCAAACAATAGACACGATATTTGGTCAAGTAGAAGAAAATAACCCAGTAATCTTGGAGTTACTAAATTCTAAAGCCATACAGCGCCTAAAATATATTGATCAATCTGGACCGCAGCCATTTTTTGACCCCAGTTTTCCTTCGTTTAATCGTTACGACCATTCTTTAGGCGTCTATGCTTTACTGAAAAAATATAATGTTTCTACAAAAGAACAAATAGCTGGTCTAATGCATGATGCGTCGCATACGGTATTTTCACACTTGGCTGATATAGTGTTTCAAAAGCAGGATGATCGTAAAGAATCTTATCAGGATAGTATTCATGATTGGTTCTTACAGCAGATGGCCGTAGATAAAATATTAGCTAGACATAATTTGACTATTAAAGACATCTCACCAAAAAATCCTAGCTTTATTGCGCTTGAACAACCATTCCCTGATATGAACGCTGATCGCATAGAATATAACCTACATACAGGCTTGGTCTACAAAGATTTATCGCATAGCGATGTAACATATATATTAAACGCCTTACAATTTAACCACAACAAATGGTACTTTACCGATGTTTATGCGGCTAAAAAATTTGCAAAACTTTCCACCTATTATACCAACACTTTTTGGGGCAATGCACATAATGCTGCTATATACTCTGTAGCTGCAGCAGCAATAAAATACGCTATACATAATAAACTAATTGTTAACGATGATCTGCATTTTGGCGCCGATCAAAAAATTGTCGATGTTTTAACTACCACCTCAGATCCACAGTTAAAAATATTTGTTAATATGTTACGTGATATTAATAAATATTATGTAATTGCGGACAAAAATAATTATGACATATATCAGCCCGTAAAAATGCGCGGCATTGATCCGTTAGTATTGCAAGCTGGAAATTTACGGCGTTTGAGTAGCTTGAGTCTTGATTTCAAGCATGAGTTAGAACTAACGCAAGCGAATTGTAATCATGGGATATATATAAAATTTACTCGTGACTTGTCATCAGCTACGATTGAGTTACTAAAAAATTCTAACCATTAAATAATTAAATAAAACTTAATGCTTTTTATGCACATATTCAGACTGATAAAATGAGCCTGGCTGCTGTAAAAAACTTACTAATTTTTGCGCACGTTTTTTCCAAGTATTATAGGTAATTTTATAGTTAAATTTGCCTAATACAGGGAACCAAGCATAGTTAAAAGGAATCTGATTTTGTTTGGCATATTCGATCGCAGCTGGATTAATATGTCCTTGATGCGCAGCATTTAAATATCGTATAGGTATATCGGCATTGGTGCTTAAAAACGCCTGCGGGTAACCATGACTACGAGCAGTGCCAGACAATTCAAAAGCCCCATGGGTCCTCGCCAGGACGGAGTAAAACTTTTAGTGCTTCTGTATCCCAAATAGCTAATTGTAAAGAAACTTTATAATGCGCAAATTTATTAATGTACATCAGATTGCTAGTTGTTGCATGTTTTTGACCGTCCTGATACCTTGGATCATGATTGCTTAATTGTAACATTGCTGCATGCTCAGTTTGCATGGTTTGATATAACTCATTCAGTCTAGTTTCATTAACTGGTTGGGTAATCCAATAATCATCTAAAGCTATTAATACATATTTAGTATTTACTTGCTGTAATGCAGTCAGCATATTATCTGCCCAGCTGCTTTCGTGTGGAATGTTAATCATAGTCACGCGATGATTATGATATGACTTATGATTAGCAATTAATAATACAGGTACAGCATTGTTTTCTTGTAATAAAGATGGCCATTGTTCAAATAATGATGCAAAAAATGGTCCCCACATTGGAGCATATTTATCACAGGAAGATACTAAAATAGTCAAGTCGTTAAACTTTATTGGTGTGGCGGAAATTTGCGGGCTTGCTATAAAAGTTAGTGTGAATATTAATATATTGGTAGCTAGGTTTTTGAACATAATATTGTTTCTCGTTAAATGTTTTTTATTTTTAATTTAAATTTACTGGTCAGATTTATAAAATCTTGCTCTATGGAATTATCCGTAAAGCCTCTGGTTGGTAACCATAAAAAGCGGCCAGCATTGCCCATACCGGTAAGCGGTATAATATAACCGTCTTTATTCTTTAAGATATGTTTTATCTTTTTCCATTCGATGTTGATTACGTTGTCTGAGTGTAAACGACAAAAAATGCTTTTTTCGTCGATTTTAAACTTATAGTCCATATTATAAAATTTGCGATTAACCAGACTTTTCTTGATTACCCAACGATTAATCGATTTATAATACAATAACCATGCTATAGCAAAGACGATAGTTGCCAAATCTTGAGGTCGAGCAGATTTAGTGGTGAAGACGCTAAGTGCAAATACTATGCAAAATAATAAACATGAAATTCGCATGAACAAAAACATGCTCGACAAGAAAGGTCGATTAGTTAAGAAATCCATCGTGGTATTGACGGTCTCTTGTGGAGTCATAGTGTATTCTATATTAATCATTTGTAACCTCTTCCATTAAGAACATTTGCATTAAGTCGTTTAAGAATCTTTTGCCTAGTGGTGTTAAAGTCAAAATATTTTCCTGTATGACTATCAATCCCTGTTGAGTGGCAGACATTAAAATATCTTGTATACCAGAGATTGGCAAGCCCGTGCGCGCTGAGTATAAATTTAAATTAAATCCGTCAAGTAAGCGTAACTGATTTAGCATAAATTCGCTAGGTATTTCAGCAACATTTAAAATTCTGCATCCAGCTAAGAATGGCTTATTAATATCCAAATAATCTTTAGGTAAGCGAGTTTTCCAAAAACGTTGTATAGCTCCGGTTTGCAAGTTAGTTATTTTGCCATGAGCTCCAGCGCCGATACCGATATAATCACCAAAGGACCAGTAATTTAGGTTATGTTGACATGCATGACCGGCTTGGGTAAAAGCTGATACTTCGTAATGTTGATATCCAGCTGCGTGTAATAACCTCTCACCTTGGGTTTGAATTTCCCAGGTTATGTCATCGTCTGGCAATTTAGGTGGATATTTATAAAATACAGTATTTGGTTCTAAAGTAAGCTGGTACCAAGAAATGTGCGGTGGTTTTAGATTAATTGCGGTCGTTAAATCTTGTATCGCTTCTGCAACAGATTGGTTGGGTAATCCGTGCATTAAATCTAGATTAAAGCTGGTTAAATTTAAATCATGTAGCTGCTCTATGAGTCGGATAGTTTCTTGTGAGCTATGGATTCTGCCTAGTAATTTAAGTTTAGCATCAGAGAAACTCTGTGCGCCCAACGAAATCCGATTAATACCTGCGAGTTTATAATCAAGTAAATTATGATGCTCTATGGTCCCTGGATTAGCTTCTAGTGTTACTTCTAAAATAGGTGCAAACTTTACTAGCTTAGAGATATTGTTTAACAACCCGTTGATGCCGGTAGGGGAAATTAAACTAGGTGTGCCGCCACCAAAAAAAATGCTAGTAACGGTTCGCCCTTGTACTAAATGTAAGTCTTGTTGCAGATCTTCTAGTAACGCATTTAAATATTGCTGTTCTGGTAACGTAGTGTTTAAAGCATGAGAATTAAAATCACAATAGGGACATTTTTTTACGCACCATGGGATATGAATATATAAACTTAACGGCACAGTCAACATAACATATTAACCTGTTAAGGCGCGCGAGTAAAACTCGTTCATTAAAGGTCCTACAACTTCAGGGGTATCCATATGAATATGGTGATCGCCTTTGATACGGTGGACTTCTATATTTTGCAGATAATTAATTCGTGCCATAAATATTTTTTCATCAAATGGCCAGCCGGGTGATGGGCGTAGCAGACAAGTTTTACTGCTAATTCTAGTTAAAAATGGTGCAATTTGTGATTCAGTGAACATTGCTAGTGGCTTACACAATAATCGAGGATCTGTGCACCAACTAAAGCCATCATGTTCAGCCCTAAGACCGCGGCTTACAAGTAATTCTACCGAGGTACGTGCCATTTTTGAGGCGGTTAGTCTAGCCTGAATTGCTTCTTCTTGGTTGGCATAACGAGTGAGTTTTTTATCTGGTAAATGCGCATACTCTGCAATCGATTTGCTCATCATATCAGGCATTTGCTGTTCGTTAACCGTTATTGGCCCGATACCGTCGATAAGGCCTAGAGCGCTTATTCGTTCGGGGATTATGCCGGCAACAATAGAGCTGATGCCAGCGCCTAATGAATGCCCTAATAACGCACATCGTTCCCAGTTACATAAGTTCATAATATTTACTATATCAGCTACATAGTCAATAAAATGAAAATAGGTTCCAGTTTTGAAATGTGTAGATAACCCGTGGCCGAGTAGATCTATAGCAATTAAACGAAAATCCTTTAAGTATGGAGCTATAGGAATAAAACTAGCTGCATTGTCCAACCAACCATGTACGGCTAATATAGGTTGCGCATCCTTGGGACCCCAAGCTAATGCTGCTACCGTGCCATTTGGTAACTCGAAATTAAGCTCTTCAGCATGGTGATGGTGCATATATATGGCCTGTTTTAAATGATGCTTTTGCCGAGTGAAATAAGAAAATCAGCAAACAATAAGCGCATGAACACAATTAAAAAAATTACCAGCATTGGACTAAAATCTAAGACTCCAATGTTAGGCACGAGCCTGCGTATCGGTGCAAATAACGGTGCTGTTAGTTGACGCATAATATCGATAGCTGGGTTATACGCTCCAGGTTGTAACCAGCTGGCAATAATTTGAATAAATGTCGCAAACAATAAGATTACTAGCGTCAGGTCTACTATTTCACCTAGGCTCCAGATTAATAACCCGCTTAAGGAGGTGAGCGAGGCGCTAATACTAAAACCTTTGATGGCCCAAATTATAACCAGTCCAAGCGCCTGGATTAGCAGTGCTACGGTTAAAGTTGCAAGATCCGCGCGAGCTACAGTTGGAATCAATTTACGTAATGGTTGTACCAATGGATTGGTAACCTTAACTGAGAATTGCGCCAAGGGATTATAAAAATCAGCATTAACTAATTGTAACAAAAATCGAAACAGGACTATGCTTATATATGCACTAGATAAGCTGGTGATACAGAAAAGTAAGGCATTTTGCAGAGGTGATATAAACATCGTTATATTGCTCCCATGGTGGAACTAATTTAAAACTAGTCATTTATACCACCAATGATTGAAGGATTCAAACATGAACGCTTATAGAGCCCAAGGATTCTCGTTAGTTGAGCTTATGGTGGCAATATTTATAATAAGTTTGCTAGCCGCAGTCAGTGGACCCGCATACAGAAGCTATTTAGTTAAATCAAAATTTACCGAAGTATTGGGAACCGTAACCCAATATAAAGAAGATTTACAGACCAATTATCTTGATTCAGATCAGTTCTCTAACCAATTTTCTGGTTTAACGGTAAGTACTTATACGTTGATTACATCTGACGTAATTAAATTAATTTTTTACGGTCGTGCTACTGACAAACGCGCTGCGTATTTGCAATTTTTTACTAAAGACTTGGGGGTCGATAGTTTTTCTTTGGTTGCAGATAACGGCACTGGTGGCGCCAAATGCCGTGTGACTCTAGCTGCAGTTATGTCTGCTACTGGACAAATGCAATATTACTGTGGGCAATGGGATGGCGGCTCGTTGGATGTTCCAACTAAATACCTACCAAATAGCTGTCAAGATACAAATATATCAGCTTATATTAGTTAAGTGTTTTGCATATGGAGAGTGTAAATGGACATCACGGAATTATTAGCATTTAGTGTAAAAAATAAAGCTTCAGATTTACACGTCTCAGCTGGTATGCCGCCGATTATTCGAGTAGACGGTAGCATGAAAAAAATTGATGTGCCACCGATGTCACATAAAGAAGTGCATGGCTTGTTGTATGACATCATGAACGATAGGCAACGAAAAATTTATGAAGAATGTTTTGAAACTGATTTCTCGATCGAGATTACAGACTTAGCACGCTTCCGTGTGAATGCGTTTAACCAAGGTCGTGGAGCTGCTGGCGTATTTAGAACGATTCCTTCAAAAATTTTGAGTCTAGAGCAATTAAAGTCACCAGAATTATTTAAAGATCTTGCCGAGTTACCACGAGGCCTAGTACTTGTGACTGGCCCGACTGGTTCTGGTAAAAGTACCACGCTTGCTGCTATGATTAATCACATTAATGAGAATCATCCTAAGCATATATTAACGGTTGAAGATCCAATTGAATTTGTACATCAATCGAAAAAAAGTTTAATCACACAACGTGAAGTACACAAAGATACTTTAGGCTTTGCTGAAGCACTGCGTTCAGCTCTGCGGGAAGATCCAGATGTGATTCTAGTAGGTGAAATGCGCGACTTAGAAACTATCCGTTTGGCGATGACTGCTGCAGAAACTGGGCATACAGTTTTTGGCACATTACATACTACTTCAGCGGCAAAAACTATCGATCGTATTATCGACGTATTTCCTGGCGGAGAAAAAGACATGATTCGCGCGATGTTATCTGAATCATTGCGTGCGGTAATTGCCCAGACTTTATTAGAAAAGAAAGGTGGCGGCCGTGTTGCGGCGCACGAAATAATGGTGGCAACGCCAGCGATTAGAAATTTAATTCGCGAAGCCAAGATTGCACAAATGTATTCGACAATTCAAACTGGGCAAGCTTTAGGTATGCAAACATTAGATCAATGTTTGCAAAAATTAGTGAAGAGTGATCAAATTACTAAAGAAGAAGCCTATGTTAAAGCTGAACATAAAGATATTTTTGAATAGGAATAGCTATGAACTTTGAAGCCTTATTAAACAAAGTAATAGAGTTAAAAGCTTCAGACTTATTTATTACTGCAGGCAAACCATTATGCGCTAAAGTCAATGGCAGAATGATAAACTTAACCGAAGAAATTTTAACCCCTGAACGATCTAAATCGATAGTTCTAGGTGTGATGAACCCAACGCAACAAAGTGAATTTTTGCTCAGAAAAGAAAGCAATTTCGCGATTCAAACCAATAACGAGGATCGTTTTCGTGTGAGTGCGTTTTTTGAACGTTTTAACATAGGAGCCGTATTACGCAGGATCAAGGGAGAAATACCAAAGCTGGAAACACTGGGGTTGCCTGAACAATTGGCGAATTTTGCTATGCTGAAACGTGGGCTAATCATCATGGCTGGGGCAACTGGTGCAGGTAAAAGTAGTACTTTAGCCGCCATGATTAGCCATCGTAATCATAATGCAGATGGACACATAATTACTATTGAAGATCCTATAGAATTTATTCATAAACATGGTAGATCTATTATTACCCAACGTGAGGTTGGCCTAGATACAGAATCTTTTGGTATTGCTTTAAAAAACACTTTGCGTCAGGCCCCAGATGTTATTTTAATTGGCGAAATACGTAGTAGTGATACAATGGAATATGCATTGCAATTCTCCGAGACTGGGCATTTGTGCTTGGCTACTTTGCATGCAAGTAATGCTAGTCAAGCTTTAGAGCGAATAATTAGTTTTTTCCCGGCTATAAAACATAAGCAAATCTGGTTAGAGTTATCGTTAAATCTAAAAGTAGTTATTGCCCAGGAGCTCTTGCCAGCCATAGATGGTAAGAGTAGTGTACCAGCGGTAGAAATATTGCTTAATACGCCAGTAATTCAAAGTTGTATTAAACGCGGCGAAGTTGATATATTAAAAGAATACATGGTAAAAGGCCGTGATTTAGGTATGCAGACTTTTGATCAGTCACTGTTTGATTTATTTGTAGCTAAAAAAATATCTATGGAAGAAGCTTTAAAATTTGCTGATTCAGAAAGTGAATTGCGTTTAATGATTAGATTGGCCAGTAAATCGCACACTGATACTGGATCGCTAGATGGAGTTGGATCGCTAGATGGAGTTGGATTGCAAGATGATGACACTGGAGGTCAATAGACATGCGTATTAAACGTAATCTGCAAGGGATTTCTTTAATCTCGCTGTTAGTAGGAGTTAGCATTGGTGCTTTCTTGCTAGTAGTAATGTTACAAATTTTTTCAACTACCCGCGCCAATTATAGGTTGTCTGAAAATCTGGCCGAAATGAATAATGTATTACGTTACGCTTCATTAGTTATGACTGATGTAATCAGTCAGGCTGGCTATAGAACTCCAGATGCAACTACCGGGGTATTGCCAGATTATAGTACTGCGTTTCCTACATTCACTGGCACTATCGATGGTCCTGGCGGTACATATAACTCGGGAGACACAAACGCTGATGATCCGGCAGGCTTGGTCATAAGCTATTTTCCTGGTCAGGGAGTTATACCTTCAGCCGGAGGAGTGGATCCGTATGATAAATTATGGCTTAAGTTTCATGGCGACCCAAGTGGTAGAATTAGAGCTTGTGGTGATCTGTATGGTGTAGAAAATGTGCCCATACGAGTTAAATTTTATTCACAGCAGCTTACTATCGATAGCGTTGACTCCACTGCGTATTATTGTGAAAACCAAAATGATGCCACAGATTATACTTATTTGATCGATGCGCCAATTGGTACTGAATTAATCCCCGCGGCTTTGTTTGATCAAGCCTGGGTACGTTATGGCGTAAGCTATGCTAATAATAATCCATCGTATATAGACGGCTGGAATTTAGGTCCCGATGTACAAGATCGCACGCGAGTTTTTGCAGTGCGCATCGCATTTTTAGTGCATACGCGTGATGATGTACGCAGTGAAGATGTTACTCAGACTTTTAGTGTGTTTAATGAAACGGTAACTAGAACCAGTAAAAAAATCTATAAGTTATATATATTTACGGTGATGTTACCTAATGCCCCTGGTTATGCTTTAGCTTCGACGGTTACTACGCCATAAAGAGAGCTATATGATCCAGGTTTGTACCATATCCCCACACAGGCAACTTCAAGCCAGCGACTAATTAGCTTAATCCCACAACGGATAAGTCTCTAATTTAATTTCACCCGGGAAAAATTGTTGCGCGGTATGATTAAAAAATTCACTATCGTGCGATACATAAAAAATTTTTTTCGAGCTGCTAGAATGTTTAATTAAATCATGTTCTATCAATAGATTATTAATTACTTGTGATATTAACTGCGCCGAATCAATAACTTCAACTTTAGAATTAAAGAAATTAGCTACTTGTTGTTTAATCAATGGATAATGGGTGCAGCCAAGCACGAGTGCTGAAATATTTGCTAAATTTGCATTATTTAAATAATGGGCAATAATTTCTTGCGCTGCTGTAGTATCACTGAAGCCGTCTTCAATCAATGGCGCTAATAATGGTGTGGCAAGGGATTTAAGTTTAACACTCGGCGCTAGTTGATTTAATCTAGTAGCATATGCTTGAGATTTAATAGTTTGTTTAGTGCCAATTAAGCCGACAGTTTTACCTTGATAATTATTTGCTAGATGCTTGATCACCGGATCAATGACGTTTAATAACAAAGCTTTGTTGCCGACAACTTTTTGCACCGCTTCAAAAGCGGCAGCTGAGGCAGTATTACAGGCAATAACTATAATTTTACAATTTTGTTCTAATAAAGCTTGACTGATGCGCGTGGCGTAGTATTGAATCGCTGAAGCAGATTGGTTGCCCCATGGACTATGAGCTGTGTCACCAAAATAAATTATGCTTTCGTTAGGTAATTGTTGGTTGATCGCTTTGGCTACTGTTAAGCCACCGATACCGCTATCAAAAATTCCTATTGGTTGCTCAGCTTTTAACATTTTTATGTCTTCCGGTTGCTCTGTACTTCTGGCACACATTCTACCATAATGGTACTTAAGGGACTTTACACGTTTTAGTTTAATCTATGAGGTGACATTCTATGTGGCATTTGAGAACAAAACAAGGAACGTTTTGGGTAATTGAAGCACCTTCTACACACAAATATTTATTAGGCGTCAATAATGACGAGCTTGGTATCTATGATGACGCTGATTCAGCTGCTAAAGATGTACACGATCAAGCAACCGGCTTTTTTCCTTGGGATTGCCAAGCGAAAGTCAAAGCTCCTGAACAAGTTGCAAGTTGGGCATCAGGCGAACCAGAGAATTGGGCAGAATAAATATCTTGCGATAGTTCCGCGACTCAGTTATCATACCACCCTCTAGAGGCACATACGTGCCGAAACATCATGTTAAGTAGGGGTTCTGACTATGAAAGCGGATATTCACCCAGAGTATCGTACAATTAAGGTTAAATGTTCATGCGGGCATGAGTTTGAAACAGGCTCAGCATTGCAAGAAGATACATTAAGTATAGAAGTATGCAGCAACTGCCACCCATTCTACACGGGTAAACAGAAGATTATCGATACTGCTGGTCGAGTAGATAACTTCAATCGCAAATTTGGCAACCTGGGACAGAAGAAACCAGCAGCTGCTGAGCAAACTGCGAAGAAGTAAGTCTAATCGTTAAGGGGACCTGTTCATGTCTGAGAATATGAAACAGGCGGCTCTTGATTATCATGAGCTGCCTCGCCCTGGAAAAATAAGTACCAATATAACCAAGCCTACTGAAACGCAGCGCGACCTGTCTTTGGCTTATACGCCAGGCGTGGCTGAGCCAGTGCGCGAAATTCATGCCGACCCAGAAAATGCATATCGTTATACTGCCAAAGGCAACCTAGTCGGTGTTATTACCGATGGCACTGCGGTGCTTGGTCTCGGTAATGTTGGCCCCTTGGCAAGCAAGCCAGTAATGGAAGGTAAGGGCGTATTATTCAAACGTTATGCTGATGTGGATGTATTTGATATCGAAGTAGACGCTGATAATCCCGAGGCCTTTATAAATACAGTTGCAAGAATTTCCCCTACCTTTGGTGGCATAAATCTTGAAGACATTAAAGCTCCTCAATGTTTTGAAATTGAGCGCGCGTTGATTGAACGTTTAGATATTCCAGTTTTTCATGATGATCAACACGGTACCGCAATTATTGTCGCCGCTGGTTTATTGAACGCGTTAGAAGTGCAAGGCAAAAAATTATCTGAAATTACTTTAGTTTGTTTGGGGGCTGGTGCAGCAGGCATTGCCTCGATGCGTTTATTAGTTGCACTTGGTTTGCATAAAGATCGGATTTATATGGTCGATCGCCAAGGGGTAATTCATACCGGACGCAATGATTTAAATCCATATAAATTTGCCTTTGCTATTGAAACTGAAAAACGTACTTTAGCGGATGCGCTAAAAGATAGCGACGTTATAATTGGCGTATCTGGTTCGAATTTGGTAACAGCAGATATGTTACGCTCTATGGCGCCTAAGCCGATTGTGTTTGCGCTGTCTAATCCAGATCCAGAGATTCGTCCCGATGTAGCTTTAGCTGCGCGTGATGATCTGGTGTTAGCCACAGGGCGCAGTGATTTTCCCAATCAGGTAAATAATGTTTTGTGCTTCCCATATATTTTCCGGGGGGCGCTAGATGTGCGAGCTACAAAGATTAATCAAGAAATGCTTATGGCCGCAGTGTATGCAATCAAAGCATTAGCTCGCGAGCCTGTACCGCCGAGCGTACTAAAAACTTATGGCCTAGATAGTCTAGAGTTTGGTCCGCAGTATATTATTCCTAAGCCTAATGATCCGCGTTTAATCCAAGTAGTACCGCCTGCAGTTGCTAAAGCCGCGGTTGCCACCAAGGTTGCAAAGTTACCCTATCCTAGACATTACCCTGACTCAGTAGATTAGGCTATATTTAATTAATATAGATTAGTCTTCGTGTAAAGGGATGGTGCTAGCATGACGCGCAAAAAAATTGCTTTAATCGGCGCTGGTAATATTGGTGGTACGCTTGCGCATTTAGCGTTACTCAAGAACCTTGGTGATGTTGTATTGTATGATATCAGCGAAGGCGTATCTCAAGGCAAAGCTTTAGATCTAGAGCAGTGTTGCCCAATTGAAGGTATAGATCTGCACATAACCGGCACCAATGACTATAAAGATATAGTTGGTGCAGATGTAGCGATTGTTACCGCTGGGGTGCCACGGCAACCAGGCATGAGTCGAGATGACTTACTCGAAACTAACGCAAAAATTATTAAAACCGTTGGCACTGGCATCAAACAATATTGTCCGGATGCCTTCGTAATTTGTATCACCAATCCGCTGGATGTAATGGTCCACGTTTTACAGCAATTCTCAGGTGTGCCAGATAATAAAATTGTTGGGATGGCCGGTGTCTTGGATTCTGCAAGATTTAGAACTTTTTTATCTTGGGAATTTAATGTTTCCGTAGAACAAGTACAAGCGTATGTGCTAGGTGGGCATGGTGACAGCATGGTGCCGTTAATTAAGTCTAGTAATATTGCAGGCGTATCGTTAGATAGATTAGTCGAAACTGGCAAGATAACGCAACAACGCTTAGAAGAAATAATTACTCGCACCCGTAAAGGTGGTGGAGAAATTGTTGAACTATTAAAACGTGGTTCAGCGTTTTATGCTCCGGCCTCATCGGCTATTTTAATGGCAGAATCTTATTTGCTCGACAATAAAAATATTCTACCATGTGCAGCAAAATTAAAGCCGGGTCAATATGGCGTGAAAGAACCGTTATTTGTGGGGGTGCCTGCGAAAATTGGTGCTAACGGTGTCGAAGAAATCATCACTGTGTCGTTAACACCAGATGAACAAAAAAGCCTACAAGCATCGATTGATAGCGTGATCGAATTGAACAAAGCAGTAGCGAAATTTATTTAAAACAATGTATCTACATCTAACAAACTATTGTTCAACTTCCCAGAACCTGCCTGCGCTGCAGTACCAGATGCTACAGTGGTAGGTGCTGTTTCTTCAGTAAATACTTCATACACTGAGTCTGCTTGACCAGGACGTGCTAACATGCCACTAGCTGGATCAATTTTGACGGTGACTAATCCAGTTGGTTGCGGTTGTACACTATTAGGTTTGTCTTTTAATGCTTGTTCCATAAAGTACATCCACATTGGCAATGCGGTACCGCCGGCGTATTCTTTAATTGACTTAGGTTCATCAAAACCGATCCAGGTTGTAACCGTCAAATCACGATTGTAACCCGCGAACCAACCATCAAATTGATCGTTAGTGGTGCCAGTTTTACCAGCTAGATCTGTGCGACCCAACTGTTTTGCTTTTTTACCGGTACCATATTGAATCACATCTTGTAACATTGAGGTTATGATGTAAGAGGTTTGTGCGCTCATTACACGTGGTGCTGGAGTGGCGCAATTATCACAAGCAACCATTGGTTTAGCTTTGTAAATTTCATTGTTCTGGTAATCCACGATTTTTGCAATAAAATATGGCTGAATTTTTTGTCCACCATTAGCAAAAATACTAAACCCCGCAGATAATTCTAATGGTGATAAATGGTTAGTACCGAGTGCAAGTGATAATCCATGTGGTAACGAAGCTGCTGGAATTCCACAGTTACTAATAAATTCTATGGTTTTATTAATACCTAACGCTTGCAATAATCTGATCGATACTAGATTCATCGATTTAGCTAAACTAACACGTAGCCTAGTGGGGCCATTAAATTCTTTAGTGTTATTCTGTGGTCGCCATTCATCGGTTGCTAGATCGTCTTGCATAACCGGTGCATCATTTAGAATGGTTGCAGCGGTAAAGCCATTCTCCAATGCTGCTGCGTACACGAATGGCTTAAAACTAGAACCAGGTTGGCGTGCAGCTTGTACTGCACGATTGAAGCTGCTACGTTCATAGTCGAAACCACCTACTAATGAGACAATCGCACCATTTTTAGAATTAACCGCGACGAGCGCGCCTTCGATTAATGGTACTTGTGCTAGCGACCATTGGTTATTATTTTGTTTATAGGCATATACTACCTGACCCACATTTAAAATTTCGGCTGCGCTTTGCGCGCCAGCTTTTGCCCATGATATTCCAGTCCAGTTGAATGTAGCTTTAGTGCCGTCTTTTAATAATATGTTTGCAGATTGATCTAGTATTTCGGTTACTACCGCCGGAATTAAATTGCTTACGGTCGGGATATGGCGTAATTCATCTGAAAAATTAGTTTTATTGGATAATTTTTTTACTGGGCCGCGATATCCATGTCGTTGTTCATATTCTAAAATGGATCTAGTCAGTGCTGAATTTGCCGCTGTTTGTAAGTTACTATCTATAGTTGTTGTTACTTGCAGACCTTGATCGTAGGCATTCTCACCGTACATCTCAACTAGTTGTTGTCGCACCATTTCTGCTACATATGGCGCGTGTACCTCGATCGGTCTGGCATGATACACGGTAGCGATTGGTTGTTGCATTGCCTCTGCATATTCTTCGTTTGTTATTAATTCGTATACTCTCATCCTTTCTAGTACGTGAGCGCGACGTTTTAAAGCATTTTCTGGGGAATTTAAGGGATTGATCGAGGATGGTGCTTGCGGTAATCCTGCAAGCATAGCCATTTGTGCTAAATTTAATTTATCAACACTGGTACCATAGTATACTTCTGCTGCAGCTGCTACGCCATATGCCCGCTTGCCAAAATAGATTTTATTTAAATATAACTCCATGATTTCGTTTTTGCTAAGCTCATGTTCGATCTTAAGAGCAAGTAGAATTTCATTAATTTTTCTTGAATATGTTTTATTGCGTGTGAGGAAAAAATTTCTAGCCACTTGCATCGTAATAGTGCTACCACCCTGTTCTTTATTGCCCTTGGAGACTAGATTTACTCCAGCACGCAATAAGCCACGAAAGTCAACGCCGGGATGCTTATAGAAACGGCGATCCTCTGTAGCGATCACTGCATTTATTAGTTGCTTGGGAATTTGTTCTAGAGTTAGAGGGGTCCGCCGCTTTTCCCCATACTCGGCGATTAATTTTCCATCCGCGGAATATATTTTTAGCGGCACTTGCAATTGGATTTCCTTCAGCATCTCGACAGAAGGCAGGTTAACTTCTAAATGAATAAGAGCCAGAATTACAATGACAGTCCCTGAAACTAAGCCGGTGACAAATATTTTTCGTGCAAGGCGGGGTAATTTAAACATACAGATCCTAACTAATAGTCATTTTGAGGGTATACGTGGTCCACATACCCGTATTATGGTATTCAGTTATGAGTCAAAAAACAAGACAAAATTTATAGGTCAGCCTAATGTTTATTGACTTGGGTGTATACACAGCTAGACTTAAGTGAGGCAGTCAACTTGGGGTTGGGGTGGCTAATAAAATATTAGAGCTATTTGGTATTGATACAGATCCAATCTTAGGTCTGGATATTGGTTCGACTGCAGTAAAGATAATGGAGTTGAGCCGTAAGAATGGGCGTATTCGGGTCGAGCGTTATGCTATGGAGCCTCTTGAGCCCGGCGTTGTGGTCGAAAAGATTATTATGAAGCGCGAGAAGGTAGTTGCTGCGCTCAAAGCTGTTGCGATAAAAGCACAGATTATAAGTAAAAAAGTATGTGTATCGATACCAAACTCTACCGCTATCACTAAAATTATTGAATTAGGCTCTGACCTAAGCGATAGAGATATTGGTCTTGAGATTGAAATGGACGCCGAACGACACATTCCATATCCATTGGAGGATGTAAATTTAGATTATACCGTGATTGGTCCGGTCGCTGGTAAAGAAGATTTAGTAAATGTGTTGCTGGTGGCTTCAAAAAAAGAAAATATAGAAAATATAGAAGAAATAGTTACTGAGGCTGGATTAGACATAGCCGTAGTAGGTATTGATTCTTTTGCTGTTCAAAGGTCATATGAATTTTTGGCAAAAAAACTGCCAGAAGGTGCGCAAGATAAAATTGTTGCAGTATTTGATGTGGGTGCAACTACGATGACACTTAACGTGTTTGATCGCAAAAACATAGTATACACACGCGAACAAGCATTTGGTGGTCAACACTTGATAGATCAAATACAAAACACTTATGGCTTAACTTATGATGAAGCGATTCTAGCTTTGACATATGAAGATTTACCTTCGGATTATTATACCGAAATATTAGAACCATTTAAACAAAGTGTAGCGCAGCAGGTAATTAGGCTTAGTCAATTATTCTTTTCATCGGGTAATTATAGTACCGTTGATTTTGTATTTTTAACCGGTGGAGGAAGTGCCTTTACAGGTATAGATGGCTTGGTGCAAAGCAAATTGAATATTAAAACATTTATGGCTAACCCGTTTGCTGATTTCTTGTTAGCTTCGCAAATAAGTGAAGGAGTCTTTAATAAAGATCTGCCACGTTTGATGATAGCATGTGGCTTAGCATTAAGGAACTTGACACAAAGATGATACATATAAATTTATTAGATTGGCGTTCTAAAAGAAAAAGAATTTTAAATAATAGATTTTTTGCTATGATAGCAGCTAGTGTTTTATGCGCGTTAGTGCTGTTATTCTTTGTAAATTTAATAATCAACAATATCATCAACAATATAAAAGCTGAAGTTGTATATCTAGATACAGAAGCAGCAGCGGTGGAAAGTAAAATTGCTAAAATTAAAGATTTAGAAGACCAAAAGAAATTATTATTATCACGCAGAAAAATAATCGATGGCTTAGAAGAAAGCAGATCATTCACCGTAAGAATATTTGATAATCTGGCGCGCGTAGTTCCAACTGGAGTGGTATTCACCGATTTGACGAGAAAAGGAAACGAATTATTTATATCCGGGTTCAGCGATTCTAATAATGCAATTTCGGTGTTGCTGAGAAATATACAGCGCTTAAAATGGGTTAAGGATGCAAGTTTATCAGAAATTAAAGCCGGTGCAGATAGTGATGGTAAAATAAAAAATAAAAATTTACCAAACACGAATAGAACAACATTTCAAATCAAAGTATTAACTCAAGCTATAGGAGTTAGTGGTTAATATGAATCTACCTGAAATAAATTTTAGCGAATTAGATATACATGAAATTGGCTCTTGGCCATTAATCCTACGAGCGGCAATTATTTGCTTAGCCGGCGTAGTTGTACTTAGTGTAGCAGTATATTTAGATGTGCAAATTAAATATGCTGACTATAAACAGCAGAAGAAACTTGTTGCTGAAAAATTAGACAGTTTTAAGAGTAAATATAATTTGGCAATCAATCTAGGAGCCTATGAAAAACAGATGCTAGAAATAAAAGAAGCTTATAAATCTATGTTGAAAGTATTGCCTAATAGTGCGCAGCTTCCAGAATTGATTTCGATTATAACTAAACAAGCTGATAGCGATAATTTAAAATATCAGGCCATAAAACCTGGAGAAGCAAAAACTGCACAAGGGTTTTATAAGGAATTACCGATAGATTTGACTGTATCTGGTACTTATGATGGTATTGGTAGTTTTGTAGGCGAGCTTGCTAAGATTCCTCGTATCATAACTATGCATGACTTTAATCTTAAGAGTACGGGAATAGATAAAAATCCAAATTTACCTGCTGATCTAGTTATGAGTATGCAATTAAAAAGTTATTGGTTAACTAGTGAAGAAGAAAATAAAAAAGCGGCTGAAAAAAGCGCAGCCGGAGCCGCTGGTGCCACTTCAGGCACAACAACCAAGAAAGCCGATACTGGTAAAACTGTAGCTGATGATAAATTAAAACCTGGCGGCCCTATTAAACCAGAGAAACCTGGTAGCAAACCGATAGATAGAAACCCAATCGCGCCAGAAAAAACTGGGAAGCAGGATGACTCATGATGAAAACTATAGGTAATTTTCTATTAATACCGATATTGATCTTGCTCAATGCTTGTTCTGGTTCTAACGAGGATATTCGTGCGCAGGTGGAAAAAATAAAAACGATGGCCCCTGGGAAGATTGAGCAGCTGCCAGCTGCGCAAGAGTATGTAAGCGAGGATTACACAGTGCGGGATGTGCGTAGCCCATTTGATTTACGAGGGAAAAGTAGTGTGGAGTTAACAGATGCTGCGGCGGGTGATAATGTTAACCAAGCACCACGCCCAGATGCTGACCGTAAGCGAGAACCTTTAGAGAGCTTTGCCATTAGAGATTTAATTTTTGTTGGTTCAATGAGCAAGAAGAATTTTGTTTGGGGTTTGATAAAAGATAAAACTGGTTTAGTGCATGCAGTGAAAGTCGGGGATTATTTAGGGCAGAATTCTGGAAAAGTAGTAAGCATATTTGATGACAGGATAAACTTTGTAGAAACAGTTGTTAATGGATCTGGTGGGTGGGAAGAAAATCCAAATTCTCTCAGCCTAAAAACCGGGAAAGAGGGTAAATGATATGCTATTGATAAATAATTTTAAACATAAGTTAATCACCAGATTATGCCTAATAGCAATATCTTGTTGGCAACCATATGCTTTAGCAACTGAAACTATCGATTTGATCGATGTTAAGACTAGAAGTGTAGCTGGTAATAAAGCTCAAATTATGTTGGAATTTACAGGGGAACCAGGTGAGCCATCTGGATTTTCCATGAATGATCCAGCTCGTATGATCTTCGATTTTAACGGGGTTAAGAATAGTCTCGCGCAAAAAATTGCAAGTCAGAAAGCCTCTTACGGTGTCATGTCAGGCTTTAATTTTGTTGATTCAGGCGACACAATCAGATTAGTGATTGATGTATTGAATATAGTTCCATATGAAATTGATGTTGATAAAAACAAACTAATTATCACTTTAGAAAGCGATGTTAAAACTAAATCTCTGACGGTTGATGGCAAGTATACCATCTCGGAAATTGATTTTAGGCGCGGCGAAGAAGGAGAGGGAAGATTAATTATTGAGTTTACCGATGATTCGGTGCCGATAGACTTTAGAGAAGAAAATAGCGACTTAATAGTAGAATTTAAGGGTGCGACTATAGCTGATACATTGTTGCGTAAGTTTGATGTTAAAGATTTTGCTACCAATATTGAGAAAGTTAATGTGCAGCGGGATGATGATAATGTATTAATTAACATCAGCACCAAAGGTCAGTATGATAAAATTGTTTATCAATTAGATAAACAATTTATAGTAGAAGTTAGACCTTTAAATGCAGGTTCTGCTTCTAAAATTAAAACTCAAAAATTTAAATTTAGCGGTGAGAAAATCTCGCTAAATTTCCAAGATATAGAGGTTAGGTCAGTGTTACAGTTAATTGCTGACTTTACCGGCTTAAATATGATTGTTAGCGACTCCGTGAAAGGTGCTGTAACTTTAAGATTAGATAATATTCCTTGGGATCAGGCTTTAGATTATATCTTAACATCTAAAGGTTTAGATAAGCGGGAAGCCGGCAATGTAATGACTATTGCGCCTAAAGAAGAAATTGCAACCAGAGAGCAGCTTGATTTAAAAGCGCAACAAGATGTGCAGTCTTTAGCGCCATTACAATCTGAGTTTGTGCAAATAAATTATGCTAAAGCTGGAGATATTGCCACTACAATCAAAGCTAAAGAAAATAATTTGTTATCTGCACGCGGCCAAGTTAGTGTTGATACTCGAACTAATATTTTGATGGTACAGGATACCGCAGAAAACATAATAAATATTAAGAGCTTATTAGAACGATTGGACGTGCCAGTAAGACAGGTAATGATTGAAGCACAGTTGGTTAACGCCACCGACACACTTAAGGATTCATTAGGGATTAGATTTGGTGGTGCAGCTACTGGGCATGTAGGTAAGTATGGAGTTGGTCTTGGCCCTACAATGGAGTTAGCACGACAATTTGTTAATAGTCCCTCGTCAAAAACTACTCTCAAATCGTCGACAACTACTGGTACTACTTCAACTACCGTGACCGAAGGTCCATTGTTTTTTGATTTTGGCGCAGCTGAAAAAAATAGTTTAATGGGCTTAGCCTTTTCAAGATTGCCAGGTGGAACGTTGTTGGATTTAGAATTACAGGCCTCAGAATCTGAAAAAACAAGTAAAACTTTAGCACGGCCGAAATTACTTACTCTGGATCAGCAAACAGCTAGCATTGAAACTGGGCAGGAAATTCCATTTACTGTGCAATCAACCTCCGCAAGTGGTGGTGGAGCTGCGAATACCACAACTAACTTTACAACTACCTTTAAAAAAGCAGTACTAAAACTCGAAGTCACGCCACAGATTACACCCAATAATAAAATTTCTATGGCGTTGTCACTAAATAATGATAGCCTTGGAGATGAAGTAAATGGGCAGGTCGCGATTAATACTACCTCGATGAAGACTAATGTATTAGTTGATAATGGCGAGACTATTGTTTTGGGTGGAATCTTTACTTCTACTGAATCACTTACTAAACAGTCGGTGCCATATCTGAGTGAAATCCCAGTTTTGGGTCGCTTATTTAACGCAACTACTGGTTCAAGTTCGCGCAATGAAATACTTATTTTTGTCACGCCGACGATTGTGAAGTCGCTATTTAATAAGTAGAATAATATGCTATGAGTAGTACCAGTAGTATTTTTTTAATCGGGCCTATGTGCGCAGGCAAGACGTCAATTGGTAAACAGCTAGCAAAGTTGCTGGGCCTTGAGTTTTTGGATGCCGATCAATTAATTACCCAAAAATTGCAACTAAGTATTGCAGAAATATTTCAGCAATTTGGCGAGCAATATTTTCGCAGCCAAGAGACTGTCATCTTAAAGACCGTAATGCAGAAAGAAAATATAGTACTGGCAACTGGTGGTGGTTGTATATTGAGTGCCGCTAATCGATCATTATTACGGCGGGCTGGTAATATCTGCTATCTCAAGGTAAGTATCGAGCAACAATTGCAAAGACTAATAGCTGACGGCAGCAGACCGCTATTACCTGCGGAAGTAACTTTGTGGCCAGATTATCTTGCAGCTAGTTATCAACATAGAGCGCCATTGTATGAAGCAGTGGCAGATTATATTTTAGATGCAGACCACGAATCGATAAATTCTTTGGCGAAACAATTATGCAAAATTTTCACATCATAGACAGTGATTTACAACTGCAACAATTATTACAGAAAAATATATTAAATCGTAAAATAATAGTGGTGACAGACGAAGTAGTCGCAGCATTATATTTAAATAACTTGTTAAATTTTCTATCTGATTTTGCAGTACAAACTGTCATAATACCATCTGGCGAACAATATAAAACTTGGGATGCGGTCACTAAAATTATCGATGTATTAGTAGCTAATCAGCATGATAGATATTCAACTTTGATCAGTATAGGTGGCGGAGTAATCGGCGATTTAACTGGGTTTGCAGCTTCTATTTATATGCGTGGTATGCCGTGGCTACAAATCCCAACTACGCTTATTGGGCAAGTTGATGCCGCTATTGGTGGTAAAACTGGTTGTAATTACGGTGGGATAAAAAATTTAATTGGTACTTTTTATCAAGCGCAAGCTGTGCTTATCAAACCTGATTATTTAAATACTTTACCCGAGCGTGAATATGCTTCTGGGCTAGCTGAAATTATTAAATATGGCATGGCCTGTGATAGCGAGTTTTTTTGCTGGCTAGAAGAAAATATATTAGCGCTGAAAAATCGTGAATCTAAAATTTTACAGCTAGCAATAACCACATGTTGTGCTATCAAGTCACGTATAGTGCAAGTCGATGAATATGACCATGGCTTACGTAGAGTGTTAAATTTTGGTCATACTTTTGGGCATGCCATAGAAGCTGCAACCCAATTCAAATGTTACCTGCATGGCGAAGCCGTGGCGTTGGGCATGTTGTTAGCAACGAGACTAGCAGTTACACTTAAGCGAGTAGATGTAACAGTGTTAAGGCGTTTAGAAAATTTAATCCAAGTAGCGGGTGTTTTGCCTAAATCATCGCCGATGCATTTTGATATTTGTGAGCTTTATAACTATATGTTGCAAGATAAGAAAAATCGCGTCGGGCAGCTATGCTTAATATTGCCTTGTGCTCTAGGTGCGGTTACAGTAGTCCAAGGGGTAGAGGCGAAACGTATAGAGGAATTAATTAAAGAATATGCTAGCAGCTGAAGAAGTTATTCCAGATACTTTTTTCCACGGTGGGCACTGTGGACAGTGTTTAGAGCTATTGGGGCATTTGAGCCAGTATAGCGACAGCATCATTTTAATTTCAGGGCCAGTAGGCATAGGTAAGTCTGCATTAAAGCAGGCCTTTGCGTCTAAAGATAAAGAAAAGTTTTCATTTCTTGAGGTTACCGCAGAATTAAATATGGATGTTAATTCTGTGAATATAGATGCTAAATTTGCAGAAGTGATTGATAAAGACGTAGTATTACTGATAGATGATGCACAAAACTTATCGCCAACTTCAGTTACATATTTATTAAATTTAAAACAATCTTTAAATACAGCTGGTCGCTTACAGATCGTAATGTTTGCTGAGCCAGATTTTGCACAACAGTTACAAAGTAAATTTACTTCACAAATACACTTGATAGAATTAGAACCTTTAACTTTAGTTGAAGTTAAAAATTTTTTATTGCACCTCTGGAAGATGGCTGGTAACGACAGTGAGCTGCCGTTAACTAAAGCTAATGTTAAAAAAATCTATTCTTTGTCTGGTGGAATTCCAGGCGCAGTTCAAAAAATAGCACAATCTATGCTTGCGGGGGAAGATATTAATAAATCAATAGTTGCTACGCGTCGGTTGTCACCTTTTGCCGTAGGGTTGACAGTATCGTTTGGAGTATTGTTCTGTTTGTTAGCCTTTTTATGGCCAGCGGCAGATGATAGCGTGCTGCAACAGGCGCAGCCATTAATTGCTGAACAAAATATTGAAGTTGCGGCACAGTCACAAGAGCTTGCACAGTTACCACCTGAACAAGAGCTGCTTAAACAAGAACCGCAAGATAATGTTGTAGAAAATTCGCCGCCTGCAAATGATGAGCAGTTGGTAAGATTAGAAAATAAAATTATCGAATTGCAAACTTTGCTTTCTACTGAGCAGGAAGCGCGCCGTATTGCAGAAGCAAAAGTTCAGCAATTTATGCTCAAATCATCGCCACGAAAAAACCCAGGCAAAAGCTTGAGTATCTTGAGTAAACAGGAGCAGCGTATTTTAGACTTGCCTAGTAAAAATTATACTTTGCAATTGCTTGGTTCTAGTAGCGAAGCCAAAGTTAAAGATTTTATTAAAGCCAATAAACTAGAATCTAAAGTAAATTATTTTAAAACTAGTTATCAAGGTAAAGCTTGGTATATTTTGATATATGGTAATTATTCGACCAGAGTTGCAGCTAATGCCGCTTTGGCTACTTTGCCAGAATCGATCAAGAAATTGCAACCTTGGCCGCGAGATTATGTATCTATTCAACGTACGATAAAACAGAAGTAATTACATGCAAAAGATAACTAACGATCTATTTCTCCGCGCTTTGCGGCGTCAAGCAGTAGAGCGTACCCCAGTTTGGATCATGCGCCAAGCTGGCAGATATATGCCAGAGTATCGTGCGTTGCGCGAGCAAGCTGGAGATTTTCTTACTTTATGTAAAACTCCAGAATTGGCTTGTCAAGTTACCATGTTGCCTTTACAGCGATACTCGTTAGATGCAGCTATTCTGTTTTCAGATATCTTAATTATTCCAGAGGCAATGGGCTTAGGTTTGTCGTTTGTTGCTGATGAAGGACCAAAATTTGCGCGAGTTATTAGTACTGCCGCTGATGTTGACAATTTGCCTAATATTGATCCAGAAATAGAATTGGCATATGTAAATCAAGCAATTCGGTTAATTAAACATCAACTAGCTAACAAGTTGCCATTGATTGGGTTTGCTGGTAGCCCATGGACCGTAGCTACCTATATGGTCGAAGGACAAACTTCTAAGCAGCATAATAAAATAAGAAGCTTGGTATACGCGCAACCGCAAGTAATGCATAAATTATTGGCTCACATGGTCAAGCAAATTAGTAATGCATTATTAGCGCAGATAGATGCTGGTGTGGATGCGGTAATGATTTTTGATACCTGGGGTGGAGTTTTAGCAGATATAGCATATCAAGAGTTTTCTCTACGCTATATGGCAGAAATTGTCAGTATTATAAAAGCGCAAAAACCTGAGGTGCCTATTATCTTGTTTACCAAAAATGGTGGTCGTTGTTTAGTAGAAATTGCCAATACAGGTTGCGATGCGATAGGTTTAGATTGGATCGCAGATCTAAAAGCTGCAAGGAAAATAGTTGGTGACAAAGTTGCCCTCCAGGGCAATATGGATCCTTGCGTATTATATGCTGACTCTGAAGTTATTATTAATCAAGTAAAATCGGTATTAAATCAGTACGGTACAGGGCCGGGGCATATATTTAATTTAGGCCATGGCATAGCGCCAGATGTAAATCCAGAGCATGTACAAATTATGCTAGATGCGGTAAAAACTTATAGCCCGGCTTTTCATCAACAATCGGCAGTAGTCTAAAATGGCACTGATGATCACAGATGATTGTATTAATTGTGATGTGTGTGAAGATGCCTGCCCGAATCAAGCTATTTCGCAAGGCCCAGAATTCTACTTGATAGATCCATTAAAATGCACCGAATGCGTTGGACATTTTGATAAACCACAATGCCAAATTGTTTGTCCAGTAGATTGTATCCCATTGGATCCTAATTGGATTGAAACGGAAGCACAATTACGTGCCAAATTACGCTAAGCTAATGCTGACATCCAGTGCAAAAAAAGGTATTACGTTGGCCAATTTGCAACGCAGTTATTTTGCCATCACAACGTAAGCAATTTAGATCAGCTCTACCGTATACTTGTAATTTTTGGCTAAAATACCCCGGGTTGCCGTCAGTATCTAAGAAATCTTTTAATGTTGTGCCGCCATTTTTAATTGCGAGTTTTAAAATACGTTGAATGTGTTTTACTAACAGTGAATACTGCTGGCTAGTAACTTGATTAGCTGCAGTTCGCGGATCAATTTCAGCGGCAAATAATGCTTCACTGGCATAAATATTACCCACACCCACTACCACTTTAGAATCCATGATAAAATGTTTAACAGCAAGTTTTTTGTTTTTTGCGCGCGTGACTAAGAATTCTCCGGTAAAGCTTTTATCAAATGGTTCTGGTCCCAATTGGCAAAGTAGTTTATGTTCTAATGGTGCATCTGTAGTCCAAAGTATAGAGCCAAAGCGTCGCGGATCGGTATAACGTAACCAGCAACCATTTTTGAAGCCGATGTCTACGTGATCATGCTTGTTAGCTGTAGTAGTAGTCGATAATGCCTGTAAACGGCCAGACATGCCTAAATGAATAATTAGCGTACCAGTATCAAACGCTACCAATAAGTATTTTGCGCGGCGCTTGATGGAACGAACTACTTGTCCAGGTAAATGTTTACTAATACTTTTGGGAATGGGCCAACGTAGTTTAGGCGCTCTGATTATAACTTGTTCAATTGTTTGATCAACAATATGCGGTATTATCCCTCTACGGGTAGTTTCTACTTCTGGTAATTCTGGCATGCCTACACCATAAACATTTAATCAGCCCATGGTATAGGCTTACGCTGGGCTTGTCAATTTTCAGTAATACTCAGGATAATATTATCTTTTATCTTGATCCTGGGCTTAGCTAGTAACTGCTGTTGCAGATTAGTATTGAGAGCCGTTAGTTCGAGAATCTTTGCTTCTAAATCAGCGATTTTACGTTCATAGACGGTTTTTTCTAATAAAGATGATTTCCAAGGACGATGGGCAAGCTTTTTAAACTCTAGCATTTTTAGTTCCTCTCTGGATATAAAACCCGATAACAATAAAAATAAATGGTATTAAAATTGGGAAAACGAAGCGATACAGGGTGTTATTTAATTTATTTGGTTGATAGTTCAAATCTTTAGCCGTAGTCTGTGTAAAACTATAGATGGGAGTTTTTATTTGCAGCCAATTGACAATATTTTTTGCTAACTGTTGGTTGGCATATAAAGGCAAATATTTATTAGTAATAAAGCTGCTATCGGCAATTATTACTGCGTGTTGCCCTATAGTTACGCCTATATTTAACGGGCCGACTTGTGCTTTATGTTGAGCTAATTGTTGAATATCTTGTGTTGGATTGCCAGTATATGTCCAGGTTTTATTGCTAGTAGTCAAGAATGGTTGTATGGTTGCACTTATATTTTTATTGCGGCTATACAAATGTCCAGACCAAGGTAACAAGGTCGCTGTTGTTATATTGTTAACCATAGGGTGTTGTGGATAGCTAGTAATAATTTTTAATGCTGGATGTGGGCTGCCAAGATTTACGCTGACAGGATCTATCGCTACTCCGTTTGCAAGACTTAAACCAAATTCTATATCAAGAAATTCAGTGGCTTTAGAACCAGGCTCAGTAAACCATAATAATTTACCCCCAGCGCTTAAATATTGTTTTAATATGTTTTTTTCTAGAGGTAATAATTCGGTTTGTGGGTTAACAACAATAATTAAATCAGTATTATCCGGAATATGTTGGCTTTGCTTTAGATCTAACTGTGCTGCATGTATGCCTTGGGAAGTAAATAATTTCGTAAAATTACTTAAGCCTAAAGTGTCGGTCGAAAATGGATCAGCTTCGGCATGGCCATTTAGAAAAACTAACCACGATTGGTTTACGCTTATAACTTTATGAATCAGGGTGCTAATTACTTGTTCTGATAATTGATGAATTTTCACATCTATGGCTTGTTCTTGGTTTTTGTAACTAAGCAGCAAATTGTGGTCGCTGGATATATTAAACTTAGAGCTAACGGTTGGTTCGAGTGTAGTTTGATGTAACTCTATGTTAATTTGCTTTGATAGTTTGGTATATTTGTTTAGGCATTCGTTGCAAATATTGAGAATGTTTATGTTCGGTGAATATACTTTTATGGTCAACGGTGCTTCAAGCTTGGCGAGCAATTGTTTACTATCTGCACTGAGGCTATTGATTCGGTTTTGGCTTAAATCGAAAGCTAAATTTTGCGAAAATTTACTAAAGCTTAGAAACAGAAAGGTTGCAATAAATATAATAAAAAATATTTTTTTAAACATAAGTTATTTTTTGTTTAACCCCCAAGTACCCACAGTTAAAAATATATAACTTATGCAACCATAGTAGCAAACGCTTTGTAGGTTAATTACTCCAGATAAGAAATTTTTTAATGGGCTGAGCAAGCCAAAACTTTGTAGGTACATTGCATAAGACCCGGTATATTGCGCGGCCCATTCGAGTAATATAAAACTTAAGGTAGCTAAAAATATTATAAAATTAGATCGGGTAATGTTGTGCATAAAGCTGGAAATTCCGCAACCTACAGCTAACGTCGCGCTTAACATTAGATATGCGCCTAGAATACCAGCACTAAATTGTCCCCAATCTAGCGAGCTGGACAATAGGAGCGACAGCGGTAGAATGCTGACAGATAATATAGTTAGTACCAATATTAAGTTAACAGCTAAATATTTGCCAAAGATTATGCTAGCTGTAGAGATAGGTGCAGCTTGATAATTAAGCATAGTTTTATTAACTTTTTCTGCACATAAAATCTGCGTTGTTATCATCGGGGTCAGAAATAAAATTAATAATGAAAACCAAGCATAATATGGATGAATTATTTTTTCAGTAATGCCGTAAGCGGTAGTCGTGACTATGATTTTATCTTTTAAATAAATACTGATTAGCCAATTAAAAATTATCCCCATAAGTGCATGCAGTGCTGCTAAGCAGAACCATGTTTTGCGGTCGCACAATACTAGGCGTAATTCATGTAGCGCTATAGATTTGATCATTTAATTCTCGAATAGTTTTATTGGCCAAAGGAAGCATAATTTTCTGTACGGTGCCATTTGTGATTTTTAGCATGTAGTCACAAATTGGTACTATAGTTGTGTATTCATGACTAGCGATTATTAAAGTAATATTTTGTGCTTGTAATTGGATTAAATATTGAGCAAAACTTTGGCAATGCTCAGGATCTAAACCAGTGGTAGGTTCATCTAAGACTAAAATTTCTGGATTACTTAATATAGCTTGAGCTAGATTTACTCTTTGTTGTGTGCCTTTAGATAAAGTATAAATTGGTGCATTAGATACTTGTGTCAAGTCTAATACCTCTAAGCTAAGGTTTACGCGCGCAGTTAATTGATGCTTAGCTATTTGTTTTAATTCAGCAATAAAGCGTAAATAAGATCTTACGGTGTCATTATGATATAATGGCGGAGTATCGGCGGCGTAACCAATTAGTCTTTTTAATTGCAAAGCTTGGGTCGAGTTAGCGAAACTCATGCCTGCTATACGCAATATGCCTTGTGTGGGGTTTACTAAGCCGCACATGACTTTTAACAGTGTAGTTTTGCCAGAGCCATTGTTGCCGACAATAGCTATGCTTTCGCCCCTAATTACTTTTAAGTCCAGATGTTGTAAAATTAGTCTAGAATTAACGTTAACTGATAGGCTTTGTATATAAAAAAGTTCCTCTTGCATGCTATATATTATAGATTACATGTAGAAGCTGCATGCACTACTAAATTAACTAATTTGATAAAAAGATATTAGAGTGAGACAATAGCGCGAAGGGCAACATAATATTGTTTGCTATCTAACTAAAGGGTGGGTTATATATGCTTTACGGGTATCTAGATTTGTCATTGCGAGGGTATATTATTTATACCTTGGTGTGTACTCATATTACTATTGCTGCGGTTACCATTTTCTTACATCGTTGTCAGGCACATCGGTCATTAGAGCTACATCCGATTGTTAGTCATTTCTTTCGTGCTTGGTTGTGGCTTACAACTGGTATGGATACTAAGGCTTGGGCGGCTATTCATCGCAAGCATCATGCTAAGTGCGAGACCAGCGAAGATCCGCATAGTCCGCAAATATTAGGCTTATCGCAGGTTCTATTTGAAGGCGCTGAGTTATATAAAGCAGAAGCTAAAAATCAAGAAACTTTAGATCGATATGGTAAGGGCACGCCGGATGATTGGTTAGAACGAAATGTCTACCACCGCCATTCCGGTAAAGGCTATTTTATCACTCTAGCAGTTAACTTGTTTCTCTTAGGCTTGCCAGGGGTGACTGTTTGGGCTATTCAAATGGCTTGGATTCCTTTGTTTGCGGCGGGCATGATAAATGGTGTGGGGCATTATTTTGGTTATAGAAATTTTGAATGTCCGGATGCTGCTACCAATATCTCTCCATGGGGGATTCTGATTGGTGGTGAAGAGCTGCACAACAACCACCATACTTACCCTACCTCAGCCAAACTATCAGTTAAGTGGTGGGAGTTTGATATAGGCTGGCTGTACATTAAGACTATGGCGCTGTTGGGTTTAGCCAAGGTTAAACGTTTGCCACCGAAAGAGACATTGGTTCCTGGTAAAGTTGGCATTGATGATGAGACCTTGAAAGCAGTTATTAATGGACGTTTCCAGCTTATGGCGCAGTATTCTAAGAGCGTGATTGTGCCGATTTTTGATCAAGAGAAGAATCGTGTTTCAGACGTAGACACTTTAGATCGAATAAAGTTAACGCTAATTCGCGAAGACTCATTAGTCGATGATGCTGGGCGTAAACGGTTAGAATTATTCTTAGCCAGAACACAACAACTTAAAGTTGCATATCAGTTCCGTAAAAAATTACAGGAAATCTGGGCTAAGACTACCGCTACGCAGAAAGAATTATTAGACGCGCTGCAAGAATGGTGTAAACAAGCCGAGGCTACTGGCATTAAATGCTTGCAGGAGTTTGTCGCATATTTGCAAAGCTATACGGTGTCATTCCAGCATTAATTTGCGCTTGTAGGGGCCCGACCACTGTGTCGGCCCTTTATCATTCAGCAGCCGCGCCAGTTATTACGAATAGTTGTTGCGCTAACCGCCGCCGCATTAGCGTCTTGATTGGTTTCATTCTCACTACTACTTAAGGCTAGGGCTAATGCTAGATTTTCGTCGTCCTTATCATCGGCAGCAGCGGCCAGCTTTTTAGTATAGTCATACTGGTGAGTTGTAGTAACATAAGATTTGCTTAAGGCGTAAGCTAATTCTAATTCTTCGTCCGCTTCGTTATCATCATAAGTGCTGGCTTTGGCAGCAGCGGCCAGCTCTTTTGCTTCGCGTTCCTCAGCCTTTTTACGGAGTGCGGATAATAATAACGCGGTGTAAGGTTGAGCCAGTCTCCCTGCTATTCCAGCAAGACAGCCACCGCCTTCTATAATATTATGCTCCAAATTATCAATGATTAAGGAGGTGCCGTTACCGTAAAGATTCCTAAACGCCCAGGCTCTGGTCAAAAGGTATTGTATGTTCAAACCAGTTTCACCTTCGATTGCCGGCGCCGCGGCAATTGAAGCCAAGATCGTAGCTACCTTGGTTTTGCTGGTTTCCGTGCAGGCCTGCAAAATGTCGTTAGTTATTTGTTGTATAGTTAAATCGCAAGGGAAATCATCCGCAATCCGGTATTTAGCCTCTATGGCAATAAATTCACGAGTTAGTTCACCTATTTTTGCCGTGTAATCGTGCACATTTGCGCTTTGGGAAAAAATACCTTGTAGGGTATTTATAAGTAGCGTCAACCGTTGGATGTCTTCTTTCATGTGACTCGCCTCTTGTGATTATAATTTTTATAATAATAAGCATGATAGTTATCTTATCAGCTAACAATTGGCTAGTCAAATTTGCGGAGGTTTTGCAGAGGGTCAGGGCCGACACGAGAGCGGCCCCTACAGATTATTTGATTTTCTTTTCTTCAAACCACTCGTGCTTGCGGGTCACTGGGTCATATTTACGTAATTTTAATTTACCGGTACCGTTAAAACCACCTTCCATACGCGGGTTCTTTTTAGTGGTATAGAAATATGGCGACGCTGTCGAAACTAAGCGCACCATGGTGATTTTCTTCTTCTTTGATGCCACAATAGCTCTCCTTAAACTTTAGCTGCGCGAGATAATATATCAGCCAAAACTGCTTCAATCCCGAGTTTATCTATAGTGCGTAATCCTTTGCTAGATACGCGTAATTTTACGAACCGCTTCTCGCTAGCCACCCAAAAACGGTGCCAGTGCAAATTTGGCAGGAAACGTCTTCTGGTTCTGCGCTTTGAGTGAGAAACGTTATTTCCTGACATTGGACTCTTTCCAGTAACTTGGCATACCCTGGACATACCACTCTCCTGCTTATATTAATTGTGCTTAAAGGGAGTCTTTGTAACAAAATTTTGCTGACAAAGCAAGAGGTCTGGGTACTTGTTATATAAACTGTATGTTCATACAGTTGCATTTGCTACTGTTTACAGTATATCTGTGAGTATTATTTGTATAGGGATTCAGTATGGCTAGTTTAAGCAACCGCATTAAAATGCAGATTATCAATCCGAAAATGGGCACCGAGATTCCGTTGCCTACGTATGCTACTGACGGTTCAGCTGGCTTAGATTTACGCGCGTGCATCGACGAAGCGGTCGAGATTAAACCTGGTGAGACTAGATTGATACCTACGGGTATCGCAATTTATATCGAAAATTCTAACTATGCTGGCTTAGTACTGCCACGTTCTGGTTTAGGGCATAAACATGGTATTGTCTTGGGTAATTTAGTAGGGCTGATAGACTCTGATTACCAAGGCGAACTAATGTTGTCTTGCTGGAATCGTGGAGATAAGCCATTTACAGTAAATGTTGGTGAACGCATGGCCCAATATGTAATTGTACCAGTGGTGCAAGCGCAGTTTGAAGTAGTAGAATCTTTTACTGCCACGGCTAGAGCAGCAGGTGGCTTTGGGCATACTGGACGAGATTAAAGAGTAAAATGTTAGATCCTCAAATTTTTCGAGCTTATGATATTCGCGGTATAGTTGATAAATCATTAACTGAAGCAACGGTGTATAACATCGGCCAAGCTATTGGCACGAAAGTTTTGAGCCTGAATGGACAAAGTATAGTCATAGGCCGTGATGGTCGCTTGTCTGGAAAAAGGTTGTCGCAGCAATTAGCTGCAGGGATTATGGCTACCGGTTGTAACGTTGTTGATGTGGGTGAAGTTGCCACGCCGTGTTTGTATTTTGCCGTGCATGAATTAAATGTTAACTCAGCAATTATGCTCACCGGTAGCCATAATCCATCAGATTATAATGGTCTGAAGATTATACTAGAAGGTACGACGATTTATGGCGCGGCGATTCAAGAATTATATTCGCTTATTCTTAAACAAGAATTTATGACTGGTAATGGTCACTACACTACTACGGATATAATACCTAGTTATATTTCGACAGTAGTGCGTGGTTTATTAGTCAACAAAAAATTAAAAATCGTTGTTGATTGTGGTAACGGCATACCAGGAGCAATTGTTCCTGAGCTATATAAAAAATTAGGTTGTGAAATCATACCTATGTATTGCGCAGTTGATGGTAATTTCCCTAATCATCATCCTGACCCTAGTGATCCGGATAATCTGCGAGATCTAATTAAAGCAGTAAAAGATAATAATGCTGACCTAGGTTTAGCGTTTGATGGTGATGGTGATCGATTAGGCATCGTTGATAATCAGGGCAAAATAATTTGGCCAGATCGAGTGCTGATGTTATTTGCACGTGAGCTATTAACACGTGAACCGGGCGCTACAATTATTTATGACGTAAAATGTAGTCGCGATGTTGCTAAAGTAATTACACAAGCAGGCGGTAATCCAGTAATGTGGTGTACTGGGCACTCATTAATTAAAGCTAAAATGCGAGAAACCGGTGCGTTATTAGCTGCAGAAATGAGTGGTCACGTGTTCTTTAAGGATCGTTGGTTTGGTTTTGATGATGCTTTATATACTGGCGCTAGATTAATCGAAATCTTAGCCACTACCAATAATTCCGCAGCGCAAGTCTTTGCTGACTTGCCAGAAATGGTAAGCACCCCAGAGCTTGCTATTGAAGTGAACGAAACTGAAAAATTTTCTATTATGCAACAATTAATTGTTAGTGCAGATTTCAAGTTAGCACATCATCTAGTCACGATCGATGGCTTACGGGTTGAATTTATTGATGGCTGGGGTTTGGTGCGGCCATCTAACACTACGCCCAAATTAGTGGTACGTTTTGAAGCAATAAATATGACAGCTTTAGAAAGTATTAAACTGCAATTTCGCGATCTATTATTAAAAGTCGCACCTGGTTTGCTAGTGCCGTTTTAATTTATATAATAATCAAATTTTAAATTTACTAAGAATGGGATATTGGCTTTTAATTCTGTTCGCTCGAGTTATAATATCGGCATAGTCGCCAGCTGGGTCTAAGTGATTACATAATAAATCAACGGTTGCCAGAAATTTTTTTAGCATATTACGGTCCCGCAGCGTAATCATATAACCATTACCACCAACTTGTGAGCTGTCACAGTCGTCAAAATATGCGGTAGCGTATCTTATATTCCCCAAAGATGTGTTAGCAGTGAAAGTTGGTAGATTATTCTTGAGGGCGTGTATTACAGAAGAAGTAGTTGCAGCGTTGCCAACTGGCCCACATATGTAATTGGTAATACGTAAGCAAACATGGATTCTTACTGATTTTGGCTCGTATTTATTCATAGCTATGCGATATAGCTTATTCATGGTTTTTTTAGGGTTTAGATCACAATAATCAGATTCGTTAAGTTTTAAAGAGCGATCAATTTGCTCGATTCTAGCTTCAATGGTCTCAGGATTGCTGCCTATTACAATCACCCCAGGTTTTCCTGTCCCTGGTGTTTGATTAAACCAAGAAAAAAAACTCATAAGCAACACCCCATTAATTACACGCTTTCACATTATTTGACCTGAAATTAGCTCGTTAGTTCATTTATGTCCGACCTATGAACTTATTTGACTAATGTTTTGTCTTAGAACGCGGTGTGTGTAAATTGATCGAACATCATTCTGCACATATAACCAGTAATAGGAGAAGGTTATGAAGAAATTTGCAGGCATAGATCTGGGGTTGATTGAGATAGCTACTATTGGAGATATAAGGCTAACCAGAGAGATATTTAGAAATAGTATACAAGAACTAATCGTCGTAATGGATAAAGATCCTCAACAACAAGCCATGCAGGATTATTTAAAGTATTTGCAACATTCTTCTGTAATAAAGCATGTTCATAATTATTTAAGCCTAAAAGATACGTTGGCACAACAGCTGCCATTAGCAGTGTTAGTCAAAGAGGCAGTAGAGCATGCCCCCGATGATTGGTTTACGCAAGGATATATAAGAGCGGATTTAGCTTTGCTAGAAAAATACGCTGCCTTGCGCGTGGATGATCCATATTATTATGAGATTCTGCCTAATTTGGAATGTAGATTACGTAATCATTGTATCTCAGTAAAAAATAAAAACTTGCAAGTAGCACATGATTTATTCGAGGAAATGCAGAACTGGCCGGGGATTACTAGAACTAGAGAATGTATCCCATATTCTTTGTGTGCGAAAATAATGCACTATGCAGATTTTGTTGTGTGCTTAGATCAATATGTAGAGGAGCACCCGGAACTTATAGATTTCGCTATGGATGTTATTTATGCCTTAAATACAGCAGTAAGGGAATTAAAAGAATTGCCAGATATCGCGCCGCCGGCGAAAAATAGCTACTTTAGTGGACGTATGTTTTTTAGTTGGCCGAAGGAGGCAAATTTTGCTGCTATCCAGCATAAAACACTCAAGTTTAAATGGTAGTTTTTTAAAACTATTTTAGGTATACTTCTTAGCTAATATATTGCTATTAAGCGGATTTAGACATGCGAGTAAGCGGAAGAGACGAGAGCGAATTACGTGAAATAAAAATTACACGTAATTACACCAAACATGCTGAAGGCTCAGTGCTGATTGAATATGGCGACACTAAAGTCTTATGTAATGCTAGCGTTGTTCCTGGCGTACCAAGGTTCTTAAAAGGTACCGGTAAAGGCTGGGTTACTGCTGAATATGGTATGTTGCCGCGTTCAACCAATGAACGTATGCCGCGTGAAGTTACCAGAGGTAGCCCTGCCGGCAGAACTATGGAAATTCAACGCCTAATTGCACGCTCATTGCGCTCGATGCTTGATATGGATTGTCTGGGCGAAAATACTATAACCGTAGATTGTGATGTGATTCAGGCTGATGGCGGCACGCGTACGGCAAGTATCACTGGTGCATGCGTGGCGTTGGTTGACGCGTTGAACCACCTACAACGTACCGGCCAATTGAAAAAAGATCCGTTGAAGACGCTTATTGCTTCTGTTTCGGTTGGGATTTATAAAAACACGCCTATCGTGGATTTAGACTACATAGAAGATTCAGCAGCGCAAACTGACATGAATGTTATCATGACCGAGAGTGGTGAATTTGTGGAAGTACAAGGCACTGCCGAAGGAAAACCGTTCAAATTGCAAGAATTAAACGTTATGTTGAATTTAGCGCAACAAGCCATACAGAGTTTATTTGCCAAGCAACGCGCGGCATTAGCTGAAGGCTAAAGCGCGTAATCTATAATTAACGGTGCGTGATCGGAAAATATTTCTTGATTATAAATTTCAGCGCGTTGGATTTTGTCGGCTAATAGAGGAGTTACCACTTGATAGTCGATTCTCCACCCGACGTTATTTTCTCTAGCACGCGCCCTATGTGACCACCAGGTGTATTCTATTTTATTGGGATTAATATAGCGATACGCATCAATATAGCCTTCTTGATCAAATAGTACATCTAACCAAGCGCGCTCTTCGGGTAAAAAGCCGGAGTTTTTCTGATTATTTTTCCAGTTTTTAAGATCGATGTTTTTATGTGCAATATTCCAGTCACCGCAAATAATATATTGTTGTTTATTCTTAAGTTGTTGTTTTAAAATAGGCAGATATTTATTTAAGAAATCGAATTTTACTGCTTGTCTGGCATCGCCACTTGTGCCAGAAGGTAAGTATAAAGAGGCGACGTGCAAATCACCAAAACTTACTTCTATATAACGTCCTTCGGTATCTGCTATTTCCCAACCAAGATGATGTACTATGGCATCAGGTTTTTGTTTGCAGTAAATTGCCACACCACTGTAACCCTTTTTTTCGGCGCTAGAAAAAAAAGCATGATAACCAATAGAGTGATATAATTTGTCAGTTAACTGCGATTCTGCGGCTTTAATTTCTTGCAAACAAATTACATCTGCATTTTGTTGTTGTAACCAGGTAAAAAAGCCCTTGCTTGCTGCAGATCTGATCCCATTCACATTGGCAGTTATCACACGCATCACATCTTCCTATTTAAATCGCCCCCAGTCTAAACTTTGTTGGCATCCAAGTCTATTTTTGGTTAATATGTTAGCGAGTCACAAGGTTTGATTGATAATGATTGGAACATTGATAATAATTTCTGCCCCCTCCGGCACCGGTAAAACTAGTTTGGTGGCAGCGTTAGAGCAGAAGCTACCGCAGTTGCGTAAGTCGGTATCGCATACCACCAGAAAGCCGCGGGTTGGCGAGCAAGACGGGGTGCATTACAATTTCATCGATAAACAGCAGTTTAGATCTATGTTAGCCACTAATACTTTTTTAGAGCATGCTGAAGTGTTTGGCAATTTCTATGGTACTTCGCGTGATTGGGTTACCAATAACTTACAAAATGGTAATGATGTGATTTTAGAAATTGATTGGCAAGGCGCTCAGCAAATTCGTAAGCAGCTGCCTGATGCGCTCTCAATATTTATTCTGCCACCAAACAAAGAAGCTTTGTTGCAGCGTTTAGTTGCTAGGAATGCTGATGCAACAGAGGTCATTGCTGGTCGTTATGAGCAAGCACGCAAGGAAGTTTCTCATTATAATGAATATGATTATTTATTAGTAAATGATAATTTTGAATTAGCGTTAGATGACTTAATTACTATAGTTAATGCTAATAGATTACGTGTTTCTAGGCAGAAAGAATTGCGACATAGTTTAATCAGCCAATTTTATGTCTAGCCTTGGCCTTGAATGTACTAAAGATTTACTGTATGGTGGTTAACTACCCACACAATATACAATTATTAGGAGTGACAAATGGCTCGAGTTACAGTTGAAGATTGCATTGCAGAAATCCCTAATCGTTTTGAGTTAGTTTTAGTTGCATCTAGAAGGGCAAGAAAACTGTCAACTGGTGCAGCCCAGCCGTGTTTAGAATGGGAAAATGATAAAGCAACAGTGTTGGCGTTACGCGAAATAGCCGCTGGCTTTAAATTTAAGGAAGATACGCCGGAAGATCCCAACAGCAGTGCTGCTAGAGCTATTTTAGGCTCGCATGCTACATACGCTGGATCTATAATTAAAGTTTAATTAGCTACTTGGTATAAACTAGGGAAAGAATTTGTTTCAATTTGCTGACCTAAGGAATCAACTAGCAGCATATTTAAATAAAGATCAGGTTGAACTTATTTCTTTAGCTTATGCCATGGCCGCTCAAGCCCACGCCGGTCAGTTACGCTCTACCGGCGATGACTACATAACCCATCCAGTTGAAGTGGCGCGCATCTTAGCCGACATGCACCTAGATTATCAGAGCATAATTGCGGCCATGTTGCATGATGTAATTGAAGACACTTCAGTCAGTAAAGAAGAAATTGCTGAAAAATTTGGTGACAAAGTTGCCGAATTGGTCGATGGGGTGAGCAAATTAGCCCAGTTAAAATTCGAAAGTCGTGCTGAGGCGCAAGCTGAAAACCTACGCAAAATGATGTTGGCAATGGCGCGGGATATTCGAGTAATTCTCGTAAAACTCGCTGACAGATTACATAACATGCGTACGCTTGGAGCTTTATCGAGGGATCGACAGCGGCGTATTGCTTTAGAAACTTTAGAGATTTATGCACCGATCGCCAATCGTTTGGGGATGAATAATTTCCGGATTGAATTTGAGGATCTAGGTTTTTCTTATTTATACCCAGTTCGTTATCGAGTATTAAAAGAAGCCGTGAGTAAAGCGCGCGGCAATCGTAAAGAAATTGTTAACTCAATAGAGGCCGCATTACGCGAAAGATTAAAACAAGAGCATATATCTCCTAAGAGCATTCTGGGGCGTGAAAAACATCTATATAGCTTATATAAAAAAATGCGTTTTAAAGATTTGTCGCTATCTGAGATCATGGATGTGTATGCGTTACGTGTGATAGTCGATAAAGCAGATACCTGTTATCGTATTTTGGGGGTGGTGCATAATTTATATAAACCTGTTTATGGTAGATTCAAAGATTATATCGCAGTGCCCAAAGCTAATGGTTATCAGTCGTTACACACGACGGTATTAGGGCCACATGGTGTGCCGGTCGAGATTCAAATTCGTACTGAAGAAATGAACAACATGGCTGAGAACGGCATTTCTGCGCACTGGTTGTATAAGTCATTTAATGATGATGCTGCTGGTAATGAAGCTGAAATTAGAGCTAGAGAATGGCTAAAAGGCTTGTTAGAAATACAAAATAATACTGGTAGCTCGTTAGAATTTATGGAACACGTAAAGATTGATCTATATCCAGATGAAGTGTACGTGTTTACTCCCACTGGAGAAATCTTGTCATTACCTAGTGGTGCTACTTGTGTAGACTTCGCGTACTGTGTGCATACTGATGTTGGTAATTCTTGTATAGCAGCGAAAATTGATCGGCGCTTGGTGCCATTAAGCAGCAGAATATCAAGTGGTCAAACGGTAGAAATTATTACTGCGGAAGGCGCACATCCAAATCCTGCATGGTTGAGTTTTGTAGTTACTGGTAAAGCGCGTAGTAATATTCGTCATTGGTTAAAAAATCAACAGATCAGTGAGTCTAGGCAATTAGGTTTGCGTTTAGTCGAGCGGGCGTTAGCTGCCTTATCGCTAAATTTGCATAGCATTGCCGAAGAAAATTTTGTACGCGTTGCCAAAGAGTTAAGAATATCTGGCAAAGATGCATTATTTGAAGAAGTAGGTTTAGGCAATCAAATGGCGCCATTAGTTGCGCGTCGTTTAGCGGTAGATTCGCCTAAAGGCAATGATCAAAGTCTTACGCCATTAGCTATTAAAGGCACTGAGGGTATGGTGGTTAGTTATGCTAAATGCTGTCGACCAATCCCGGGAGATTTAATCCTAGGATTTTTAAGCGCTGGTCGAGGCATGGTGATTCATCGAGATAATTGCAATAATGTCTCGGAAGTAAGACGTTACCCAGAAAAATATGTATTCGTGCAATGGGCAGAAGAAGTAGTGGGTGAATTTGCGGTAGATATTAGGATTGATGTGTTAAACAAACGTGGAGTACTAGCTACGTTAGCTAATGCCTTATCTGATTGTAATGCTAACATTGAAAATGTACATGTAAATGAGCGCGATGATCGGCATAATGCTTTTGTGTTTTTATGTCATATTAAAGATCGCAAACATTTGGCCCAAGTTATTCGTCGTTTGCGATCAATCAGTGTAGTAATCAGAGTCTCGCGCGTTAAATAAAACAAAAAAAGCCAGCCAACTTAAAATTTAATTCAGCTTGATTTGCTATTTTATGCATGTTAGATTACGAACTACATGTTCTAACATAGCGTAACAATAAATTAAGAGCTGGAGATAATTATGACAATAAATAAAGAAGAATAGGATAAATTTATGGCATCAATTGCAGGCATGCCTGTAAATAGACACAGCCCACGGGAAGATTTTTTAGCGCAAAATATTGGTATGCGCAGATCAAGACCGAGTGCCGCTGGCGATTCGCAAGCTTCAATGGCAGTGTTTTTTGACGTAACCGTTTCAATGAGTGATATTCCACTCCAATTTGTTAATGGCACGATGCTTACTTTAACACGTGAAATTGCTAATCGTGGCTCAATTCCGTATCCAGTAATGGTAGCTATGCTACATGCTATACCCTAGTTACTAAGCATAAAGTCAATATTGATGGTCAAGATCGCAATGGCGATACTGCATTACATATAGCTCTAAGAAATTACTATCGATCAAATCAGGATTTCAAGAATATTGTATTGTGGTTGGTGAGTGCTGGTGCAAATGCTAACTTAACTAATAAAGTTGGTGAAACAGCATTGCAATTAGCGTTAGATATGGGCGTTGACTTAGGTACTGTAATGGAAAAGAACAGACAGTCTTATCATCAGGCATTTAGAATGTAATTTTCTAAAGGCCAGCTTGCAATATAGCCGAACATGATGCTACAGTTCGGCTATATGCCCTATAAACGATAGGAACGCAATTCATGAGTATCTTGCAGTATTCAGTGCAAGAGTTAAAAGGCGTCGGTCAGCAGCTAGCAGCGCGTTTGGCTAATCTACAAATCAAAACTTTTCAAGATATTCTGTTTCATTTACCGGTTAAATATGTAGATCGTACCAGAATCCATCCATTAAGCACGGTTAGAATCGATGATCTAGTAGTATTTGAAGGTCAGATAGAAAAAGTATCTGTGGTACCCAAACCTAAACGTAGTTTAATTATAAAAATTACTGATAGCACGGCCAGCGCGGAGCTTAGATTTTTTTATTTTAACCATAATCAACAAACGCAATTAAAACCAGGCTTAACTATCCGTTGTTTTGGACAGGTGCGACGTAACAAGCACGGCCTGCAGTTTATTCATCCAGAATATAAAATTATCGAACCAGATGTGACTTTACCGGTTGAAGAATATTTAACGCCAATTTATCCCGCAACAGATGGCATTTCGCAGAAATTATTACGTAATTTAGTACAGCAAGTGCTAAATTTGTTATCTCCAATTCAAAATGCTTTAGAAATATTACCAGAAAAAATTCGTACTGATTTAGCATTCATGCCATTAATTGATAGCTTACAGCAAGTACATTTCCCAACGCCAGAATGTTACAAGCATATTTTAAATACTGGCTATCACCCAGCACAGCGGCGTTTAGCCTTCGAAGAGTTATTAGCGCAGCATGTTATTTTGCGGCAGAAACGTTTACGCTCGCATCAACAACTAGCAGGCGCTATAAATAATAATAACTTGTTACTAAAAAAATTATTAGCTAAATTACCCTTTGAATTAACTAATGCGCAACATAATACTATTAAGGTAATTCTACAAGATTTAGCTAAAGCTACGCCCATGTTGCGTTTAGTGCAAGGTGACGTTGGCTCTGGCAAAACCCTAGTAGCAATCGCTGCCGCACTTGTAGCTATCGAGTCTGGGCTCCAAGTAGCTTTTATGGTACCGACCGAAATTTTAGCTGAACAGCATTATCAGAATATTAAATACTGGCTGGATAATTTAAATATACCAGTTGCATGTTTAACTGGCAAATTAACAGCCAAAGATAAAACTGAAATTAATAATAATCTAGAAGCAGGGGTTATAAAATTAATAGTTGGTACGCATGCGTTATTTCAAGATAGTGTTAATTTTAATAATCTAGGTTTAGTTATTATAGATGAGCAACACCGTTTTGGTGTAGCACAAAGATTAGCTTTAAATAAAAAGGGCAATATTAATAATGTGCTTCCTCATCAATTAATCCTCACCGCTACGCCAATTCCACGTACTTTGGCCATGACTTTTTATGCGGATTTAGATTATTCGATAATTGACGAATTACCTCCAGGACGTAAGCCAATTACTACCATCATGGTTAGTGCGGAGCGACGTACAGAAATTTTAACTAGGATTAATAATATTTGCACTCAAGGCCAACAAGTATATTGGGTATGTACGTTAATCGAAGAATCAGAAGCTATTGATTGTACCGCCGCTGAGAAAGCTTGTTTAGATTTACAACAGCAATTACCAGAATTAAACTTGGCGTTAATTCATGGCAAACTAAAGCCTAGTGACAAAGCAAACATAATGGCAGATTTTAAACGCGGCGCAATAAATTTGTTGGTAGCAACCACGGTAATCGAAGTAGGAGTGGATGTGCCAAATGCTAGTCTAATGGTGATCGAGAACCCGGAGCGTTTGGGGCTGGCGCAGCTGCATCAATTACGCGGCCGAGTTGGGCGTGGTAATAATCAAAGTTTTTGTGTCTTGTTATATAAAAAACCGTTAGGAGCAAAAGCTGCGCAACGCTTACAATTTTTGCGTGATTCGCAAGATGGCTTTGCCTTAGCTGAGTTTGATTTGAAATTACGCGGTCCCGGCGAAGTGTTTGGTACGCGCCAAAGCGGTTTAAGCAATTTACGGATTGCCGATTTAATTCGCGATCAAGATTTGCTGCCTAAAGTAAGTATTGTAGCCGAGCAGTTGTTGCAAGATTATAGTGAGGTTATACCTAGGCTGTTACAGCGTTGGGTAAGAGAGCAAGTGCAATTCGCAGTAGTCTAGCGCTTCCTCAGTTTGGTGTATTTAACGTTATAATGTTATCATCCCACCTTGATTGCAATCAAACTGACGGGAAAACCATGGATTTAAGCGAAGCGACTGACTACCTGGCTAAAAACCAAGCCTCGATGCTAGATTTGACCATACGCCTCGCCAATATTAATTCAGGTTCGTTTAACGTTGCTGGGCTACAACAAGTGGCCGAGATTCTTAAACAGGAATTCAAACAGCTTAATTGTGAGCAAATTAGTATGCCAGTGGCGCCTATGCGTATGATTAATACCAAAGGTGAAACTGTCGAATTACCATTAGGCCCAGTACTGCGTTGCTGGCAACGGCCTGAAGCGCCAGTACAGGTGCTATTGGTTGGACATATGGACACGGTATTTGCTGCTGATCATAAATTTCAGACTACGCAACAACTTAGCGCTGATAAATTAAATGGTCCAGGTGTAGCAGACATGAAGGGTGGCTTAGTAGTCATGTTGTGGGCGCTAAAAGCCTTCGAGCAATTACCGCAAGCGTCGCAGTTAGGCTGGGAAGTGATCTTAAATTCGGATGAAGAAATTGGTTCACCAGGTTCGGCAGAAATTATTGAATCACGCGCCAAAAAACATCAAGTAGGTTTTGTCTTTGAGCCGTCAATGGATGAACAAGGCACTTTAGCTGGCGAACGCAAGGGTAGTGGCAAGTTTACCTTGATTATGCATGGTAAAGCTGCACATGCTGGCCGTAGTATTAGCGAAGGTCGTAATGCGATTTGTAAGATGGCTGAAGTTATCGGCAAAATCAATGTGCTTAATAATCAACGCGATGGTGTAACAATTAACGTCGGCTTTGTGCAAGGTGGTGAAGCGGTAAACGTGGTGCCAGATTTATGTATGTGTCGTTTAGATGTGCGTGTGCCGAATCATAATGATGCCGACTGGGTGCAAAATAATTTAACTGGTATCGTGCAAGCGGCAAACCAAGATCCGGATTATAAATTAGAAATGCATGGTAAATTTGGGCGTAAACCCAAAGTTCTAACACTAGAAATAGAAAAACTATATAAATTAGTCCAAACCATCGGCACTGGTTTAGGGCAAAAGATTAGCTGGCAACCATCTGGTGGTTGTTGTGATGGAAATAATTTAGCTGCGGTAGGGTTGCCGAATGTTGATACGCTAGGAGTACGTGGTGGGGATACACACAGCGCCGATGAATATTTGATCATCGCAAGTTTTGTCGAACGTACACAATTATTATTAAATATTCTAACGCATTTGAGCGATAATGGTTTTAAATAATGGCACACAAATTTAAATTAATTTTACAACAACGCATAAATTTATCTGATAATACCTATCATTTTAATTTTAATACTGATAATCCCGAGGGTTTAGAATATAAGGCTGGGCAATTTATCAGCTTACATATACAGCAAGAAAGCAAAGAACATCGGCGTAATTATAGCGTGGCTAATCCACCAAATGCGAATAATCATCTTGAGTTAGCTATGGCCGCAGTACCCAATGGCTTGGCTTCGAGCTTGTTGTTGAATTTACCAGTAGGCGGTGTAATCGAAGCTAGTGGACCGTATGGGCAGTTTGTCTTAAAGGATGAAGTTTTACCCAAGCGTTATATCTTAATTGGTACCGGTACAGGTATTACCCCATATCGATCAATGTTGCCGCAGTTAGAGCATTTACTGCAAACCACAGATTTACAAGTAGTGATCTTACAAGGTGTGCGTACCGCGCAAGATTTACTGTATGGTGCTGAATTTGCTGAGTTTGCGGCTAAATACCCAAATGCAGTATTTAAAGCCTGTTATAGCCGTAGTGTTCCCGATCAGCCACAAGCATATGAAGTTGCTGGTTATGTGCAAAATCATTTGGCTGAGTTAAATATTTCACAAGCAAGTGACATTGCTTATTTGTGTGGTAATCCAAACATGGTCGATGCGGCATTTAACTTATTGCAAGAATTAGGGTTAGATCGGGCACAAATACGGCGCGAGAAGTACATATCTTCCAAATAGGAACTAACTAAGCTACGATTATACAATATGGGAAGGGGAGCACATTATGGATCAAGGTGCCTTTGTAATTCGTCCACTGCGGAGCAGTGATTTTGACTGGTTATATGAGACCAGTCGTAACTTAGATCCTGGCCTTACCTCGTTACCGAGCAATAAAGAATATTTACGTCATCGTGTCGATATCGTGGATAAAAGTTTCAAAGAACAGCTACCGATAGCGGAACGAGTTTTCCTGTTCGTGCGTGAAGAACTAACGAGCAATAAGCTGGTCGGCATTGCTGGGATTCAAGCTATTGCTGGCCCACAAGTGCCATTTTATAATTTTCAAATTTCTACCGTTAGTCAATTATGCGAGAAACTGGAAATTTATTTAGAACATAATATTTTGTCCGTAGTGAATAATTTTCAAGCAGCTTCAGAATTAATTTCGTTATGGTTACATCCAGATTATCGTGGAAAAGATTTAAGTAAATGTTTGTCGTTAGCTAGATTTTTATTCATGGCGCAATATTCACGATTTTTTAGTAATGAAGTGATAGCTGAAATTCGTGGCGTTTGTGATAGCAATGGCAACTCGCCGTTTTGGAATTCGCTGGGCAGACATTTCTTTGCAATGGATTTTACAGAAGCGGATTATTTGACTATGAGTAGTGGTAAGCAATATATTTCTGATTTAATGCCACGCGTGCCAATTTATGTGCAGTTATTATCTGAAGCAGCACAGCAAGTTATTGGTGAACCACATCCTACTGCCCGTGCCGCAGCGCATCGTTTGCACGAAGAGGGTTTCAAATTCAGTAAGCATGTAGATATCTTTGACGCGGGGCCATTATTACATGCACATACTAACGAGATTAAAACTATTGCCAATAGCAAAGTTACTAATATTAAAGCCATAGAAAATAGATTACAAGAAGGATCTCTAGTTTTGATCAGTAATAACCAATTAGATGTACGCATTACTGCCAATATTATTGATATTGATGATAATGGCGATGTTACCATCAGCAATAATATGGCAAAAATTTTAGAGCTAGCGCCAGGTGATCAAATACGTTATTGCCCGATATAAGGAAATATAGCATGTCACAAGAAGCCACTAAGTTTAGCTCAGTAAATCCAGCCACAGGTCAAACTATATGGCAAGGGATTAGTGCCAGTACTGCAGAAATTGACACGACGATAAATACCGCAAGACAAGCTTTTATACCATGGATGAGTTTAAGTTTTGAAGCCAGATATAATTACTTGCAAAAATTTGTACAAATATTAACCGCGCAAGCAGAAAGCCTTACTGAACTTTTAGCGCAAGAAACTGGCAAGCCATTATGGGAAGCTAAAACCGAAATCAACGCGATGATTGGCAAACTAGATATTTCTAAACAAGCTTTCACCGAACGTTGTAAAGAAACTGAAAAAGATATGCAGGGCGTAACGTCTTATGTGCGGCATAAACCGCATGGTGTAGTTTTGGTTTTGGGACCATTTAATTTACCCGCACATTTACCCAATGGCCATATTATGCCAGCATTATTGGCCGGTAACACGGTAGTATTAAAACCAAGTGAATTAACTCCAGCGATCAGCGAAAAAATTATGAAATGCTGGCAACAAGCAGATTTGCCAAAAGGCGTAATTAACATGCTGCAAGGTGCAGGCGCAGTTGGCAAGCAGTTAGTGGAACACCCGGGGATCGATGGCATATTTTTTACTGGTAGCTCAGCTACTGGTAATAAAATCCAAGAAACTATCTTAAAATATCCAAGTCGTATAATTGCTTTAGAAATGGGTGGCAATAATCCTTTAGTAGTATATAAACCAGGCGATATTAAGGCTGCGGTGTATAACACAATCCAATCAGCATTCATAACTGCTGGACAGCGTTGTACCTGTGCGCGTAGATTAATCGTAGTAAAAGATTCGGTAGGCGAAGCATTTGTTCAGCAATTAATTGTTGCAACCAAGAAAATTAAAGTCGGGGCATATACCGATAAACCAGAACCATTTATTGGTCCAGTAATTTCTAATGCAGCAGCAGAAAAAGTATTAAATAGCTATCAAGCTTGGCTAGATCTAGATGCCAAAGTATTAGTACCACTTACACGGCTAGATGCTAATTTAGCTTTTTTAACGCCTGGGATTATAGATGTAACTAGCGTAGTAAACCCGCTCGATGTAGAAATATTTGGCCCGTTGTTGAGTTTAACTTGGGTAAAAGATTTTGCTAGTGCAATTCGCGTAGCAAATAATACTAAATATGGCTTATCTGCAGGCCTATTATGTGCCGAACCAGACTTATATACTGAATTTTTTAAACATATTCGTGCTGGGATAGTAAATTGGAATCGGCCGCTAACTGGCGCTAGTAGTGCCGCGCCATTTGGTGGTATTGGGCAAAGCGGCAATCATCGGCCGAGCGCGTATTATGCCGCAGATTATTGTGCTTACCCAGTTGCGAGCTTAGAAGAAGCAAACATGACGTTACCTAAAGTTTTATCGCCAGGTATAGAGTTATGAACGAGTTCAACTTTGATGGGCTTGTAGGACCAACGCATAATTATGCTGGTTTGTCATATGGGAACGTAGCGTCAAAATCTAATGCTGGTTCAATATCAAGCCCCAAACAAGCTGCTAAACAAGGCTTGTTAAAGATGCGAATATTAATGAATTTAGGTATTAAGCAAGCAGTATTGCCACCACAACAACGGCCGAATATAAGCTTATTACGTATTTTAGGTTTTACTGGTAATGATCAGCAAATATTACAGCAAGCTTATACTTATCAACCACTATTATTTAATGCTTGTTTTTCAGCGGCAAGCATGTGGGCTGCAAATATGGCCACAATTTCGCCAAGTTGCAATACACTAGACGGTAAATTACATATTACGCCAGCAAATTTGGCACACAATTTACATCGTGCCCAAGAGGCTGATTTTAGCCACAGTTTATTAAATAAAATTTTCTCTGATCAAAAATATTTTAAAGTACATGATCCGTTACCGTCTTATAGAGATTTAAGCGATGAGGGGGCGGCAAACCATAATGTTTTATGTACAGAATATGGTATGCCAGGATTAGAATTATTTGTTTATGGCAAAATGGGGTTACAAGATAATGCACAACAGCCAATACAGTTTCCGGCGCGGCAAACAAGGTTAGCTAGTAGTTCGATAATTCGTAAACACGGCGTATTAGAAAATAATTTTTTGTTAGTACAGCAAAATCCTGCAGCGATTGATGCTGGCGTATTTCATAATGATGTGATCTGTGTCGCCAATAAAAATGTAATTTTATATCATGCACAAGCGTTTTTAGATTGGTTGCCAGTTAAACAAAAAATTACTGAATTTTTCCCTGGCAAGGTATATTTCCTCGAGATAGAACCACGCATATTAAGTATAACCCAAGCAGTAGACACGTATATTTTTAATAGCCAGCTCGTTTCAGTACCAGGTGCAAAAAATAACATGACGTTAATTGTTCCGATGGAATGCAAAAATTCTAGTGCTGCTGGTGAAGTATTAAACAATTTAATTGCCGGCGATAACCCAATTTCGCGTGTTGAATATGTTGAGTGCCGTGAGAGTATGCGTAATGGCGGTGGGCCAGCTTGTTTGCGGCTACGTGTGGTACTCACGTCAGAGCAACAACAAGCTTGTCATCAGGGAATTATGCTAGATGCGAATTTATATAAAGCTCTAGATGCTTGGATTGATAAACATTACCGTGACAGGTTATCTCCAGAAGATTTGCTTGATCCAAACTTACCACAAGAAGTTTGTACGGCACTAGATCAACTAACACAAATTTTAAAGTTGGGTTCTATCTATGATTTTCAAAAATAATTATGCAAATTAAGCCATATTTATATTTAATGCGTTTAGACAGGCCGATTGGCACATTGTTGTTATTGTGGCCGACGTTAATTGGTTTATGGTTGTCATCTCGAGGGCATCCCAACTATAAAACGCTAATAATTTTTGTTTTAGGCGTAATAATCATGCGTGCTGCAGGTTGTGTCATTAATGATTATGTAGATCGAGGTTTTGATTCTAAAGTTACCAGAACACAAAATAGGCCGTTAGCAAATGGACAAATAACGCCTAAAGCAGCACTGATTTTATTTGCAATATTAATGGCTATTGCTTTTGCTTTAGCTCTGCAATTGCGTTTATATACTATATTGTTGTCGATAGTTGGGGCTGGCTTAGCAATTTTATATCCATTTACTAAGCGGTTTACTGGTTACCCGCAGCTAGTGTTAAGTTTAGCTTTTGCTTGGAGTGTGCCCATGGTATACGCAGAAGTGTTGGGACAGTTGAATGTAATCACTTGGTTATTATACGTCAGTATTATGTGTTGGGTTGTGGCCTATGATACGCAATACGCGATGGCTGATAAAGCGGATGATTTAAAAATTGGGCTTAAATCTACAGCCATTAGTTTTGGCGATAACGATAAACTAATTATTTTTGGCTTACAATTACTGGCAATCGTAGGGTTAAGCTCTTTAGGGGCCTTAACAAGTTTAGGTATATATTATTATTTTGGTTTAGCGTTGGCATTTTGCTTGGTTTTATACCAACAATGGCTAATCAAAGATCGCGATCCAAAACTATGTTACGCAGCGTTTTTAAATAACAATTATTTTGGCATGGTGATCTTTATTGGGCTAGTAATTAATTATTACAAGCCCTAAGTCCCAACACTAGTTTATCCACCAATATTAGATAACCGTTCGGCCCTAGATCTGCATCTTGCCCCAAAGGATCTAATTCACCACGATGAATTTTTAGACCGGTAGTTAGCGTCTCAATAATTTTATTATTAAACTGTGGTTCACTAAAGATACAGGTCACTTGTTTTTGGTTCAACAATTGTTGAATTTGTTGAATACGTTGCGCACTCGGTGGAATTTCTGGGTTTAAGCTAATAGAGCCTACACCGTTTAATGCGAAATAACGATCAAAATACTGATAAGCATCATGGAATACTATATATGGTTTATGTTTTAAGCTATTTAATTGTTGACGCCAAATTTTTTGTTTAGCGTTTATTTCGCGGGCAAAATCGGTGGCATTATGGGCATAAGTTTTTGCATGTGCTGGATCTAGTTCGCTGAGTTGCTGTGCGATTGCATTTACGATTACTAAGGCATTGTCTGGATCTAACCAAAAGTGGGAATCATGAATGGCGTGCTCGTGATTGTGATCGTGATCATGGTTGTGATCATGAACATGTTCTTCCCAATTGGTACTGGTACGTAATGGCAATAATTTTAACCCTGGTATGGTTGCTAAATTTAAATTTTTCCCTGCTTCGACATTGGTAATGGGCTTCTGTAAAAAGCCTTCTAGTTCCGGCCCTCCCCAAATCACTAAGTCAGCTTTATTTATTATTTTTAGGTCAGATGGCTTCAAATGATAGTCATGGGGCGAAGCGTTGTTTTGTAATAATAACTGTGGTTTGCCAACAGTATGCATCACTTTGGCGCAAAGGTTGTAAAATGGCTTGATGCTGACCATAATGGTGGGGTGATTGGAGGCCGTAGCACTAACCGGAAAAATCGTGGCTAGCAGTATCGTTAATTTAATTATATGGCTCATGGTTCGTACCCCAAATATATTAAGCAGCGTGTTAAAAACTAGGTATTATACATAGATATGCAGCAAAATAAGCATTTATTAGTCGATTTACAACAGGTATCGCTGAAAATTGACCAGAAGGTTATATTAGAAGCAATTGATCTGCAAGTTCGTGCCGGTGAAACTGTCACGCTAATTGGTCCTAATGGCGCTGGAAAATCGACTTTAATCAAAATAATTTTAGGCTTAATTAAACCAAGTTACGGCAAAGTAACTCTAGCCAAAAGCCTGCGTATTGGTTATATGCCGCAGTCCTTGAGTGTAGAGTCGCTAATGCCGCTCACGGTACACAGATTCTTAATGCTATCACCAAAAGCTGATGCACATAAAACTTTAGAACTAGCAACGGAATTAGGTATTAAAGAATATTTAGAAAGCCCAGTACAGAAAATCTCTGGCGGAGAAATGCAACGGGTATTACTCGCCAGAGCTTTATTAAACGAGCCAGATTTGTTAGTGCTAGATGAACCAGCGCAAGGTATAGATATAAATGGTCAGGCGATGCTATACCGGTTAATAATGAGCGTCCGGGATAAATTACAGTGTGGTATTTTAATGATCTCACATGACCTGCATTTAGTGATTGCTGGTACAGATAAAGTAGTTTGCTTAAATAAACATATTTGTTGTTCAGGCCATCCAGCTACGGTAACGCAACATCCAGAATTTAAACAATTGTTTGGTACTGGCTTAGCTGACGGTCTAGCCGTATATACGCATCATCATGATCATGAACATGATATAGAAGGGAATATAGTTAATGATTGATCTGGGTTTACAATTAGACTTTGCACAGCGAGCATTGATTGCTGGTATTGGCATTGCGATCTTATCTGGGCCGTTAGGATCATTAATGTTATGGCGTCGCATGGCATACTTTGGCGATACGCTAGCGCACTCTACTTTGTTGGGCATTAGTCTGGCATTGTTGTTAAACGTAAATATGTATATTGGCCTGTTTGGTATTTGTTTAATAGTTGCCTGTTTATTAGCCAGTTTAACCAAACAACGTTGGTTAGCCAACGATGCAGTGTTAGGAATTTTATCCCATACCACGTTAGCCGTAGGTTTAATAACTGCTACAGCGATTAGAGGCGTAAGAGTAGACTTATTAAGCTATTTGTACGGGGATATTTTATCGGTAAACGTACAAGATCTAGTTTATATTTATCTAGTAGTATTTACCGTATTAATTTTATTATGGCGTTTGTGGCGTTGGTTATTGTCCGCGACGATTCATGTTGATTTAGCTCGTACCGAAGGCGTGCCAGTAGAATTTACTAGTTGGGCGTTGATTCTAATGTTAGCATTAGTATTTGCTGTAGCAATAAAATTAGTCGGGGTATTATTAATTACCGCGTTATTAATTATTCCTGCTTCCGCGGCGAGAAAATTTGCGCGTACCCCAGAAGCGATGGTAATAATTGCCAGTGTTATTGGTTGTATTGCAGTAACCTTAGGCTTTTGGGCCTCTTTAACTTGGGATTGGCCTACTGGCCCGGCAATAGTCGCCGCGGCTGCTAGTATGTTTGTAATAAGTTTAGCAGTTACCGGTTTGCAAACGCAAAATTGAATATGCTGTGATTATTGGCACCTAAAATCTATTGTTTTTGCTGCTGCTGGCGTTAGTAGGAACACTGGGGGCACCTTTTTTTAATTTCTCCTCAGGCTCAAACTCAGCTAACATATTTGTCCCTTTAATGGATATTCTTATTACCTTGGCATCTTTGTCGCGACTGCTAGTCACGAGAGTAGCTTCCGCGTCATTTTCGCCTAATGCTTTTTGCACCTGTTTAAAAAATGCTTCTAATTCTTTTATGTCTTCGCCTTTACATGGTGTTTGTAGGGATATGCAAACTGTACCATCAGCGTTAGCTTTGGTAGCCCATGCATACTTGCTACCACCTGGTAATTGTCTAAGCTTATCAGAAGCTTTAACCATTTGCTTATAGGCTTGTGCACATTCCGTAATTACTGCAGATGAAATTTTTATTACTGTACCGCCACTGCTGATTTTATTCAGCATGACTTTGCTTTCGTTATCGGGTATGCAGGCCTGGATATGGCTCAATAGAACACCTAACTTTTTTATATCGCTTTGCTCTGTTCTAGGAATGGCGAGAGAGATACTGTTATCATCATTGCGTAACCAGTTTGGCTTACTTTTGTCGACAGTCGGGTAAAGCAATTCTAACAGTTTCATGTCATCATCATCTTTAATAGTTTGTTTAGCAGGTTCTGCTACAGATGCTGCGGCCGCAGTCTTGCTGCTTAGCTCAAGATTCACTTCCAAATTCCCAGCAGCATCAACCAAATAGCTTGAATCTGTTGCAGCGTTTTCAGCCAGGATGACAGTTCCTAATCCTGCCTGCTCAAAAGTTGTTATATTGTTTACGTCATCATCGACTAAAATTACTTTGTCATACTCGGTATCTTGCATTAGGCCTAATATGTGTTTATTTTTACCATAAGCTTTTTGATCTGCGGCTTCTGGCAAATAGCATGCAAGTTTTATCTTACTGATGTACTCTTCAGGTAGGCCCATAAATTTTAACGCCGCTAGAACAGCTGCTGGGTATTTAGTAAACGAAGCGATGGCAACATCATCGTCATTATCTAGCGCATTTTGAATAAGTGCTCTTAGTAGTTGCGGATGGTTAATATTGAATAATTTTTGTTCTAGTTGTTTACTCATATATGCTGCTATTTTATCTTGAATATATTGTTCTTGTTCTGCAGCTGAGTTAAAAGTCATTTTTGACTTAGCTATTTCTTGCCTGATACGAACTTCTTCTTTTTGTAAAGCTTGAAAAGTATGTGGGCTGATGATCGTTTGATCAAAATCTAAAACTAATAAATTAAGCATATTATATCCTCAGTGCATGAAACTCTTTTATGCAGAATAGCAGGTTTTGCCTGACCTAGTTGCTAGACATATGCTACATTGGCGCGTAAATGATCAGGACTAATGGTGCCTAAAATTATGCTGCTAATCCCAGACTGTTTTAAAATAAAACTAATCGCCTCTGCAGCCGGTAACTTGCCGCTAGCAAAAGCTTTTTTAATAAATAAGCCTTTGTTTAATTGTGTCGCAGCTTGGATTACTGGTAATTCATCTAGGTATTCAGAATTATAGGTAACCATAGCAACGTCAGCTTGCTGTACGGTGAGCAAACCACCCGCGACAGTTTTAGTTGACATGCCATAAGCGCGAATTAAACCCTGCTGTTTAGCGGCCCTTAAAGTTTCAAATACGTTATATTGGTTAATTATCGTTTCGTCGTTACCGTCAGAATGAATTAATAAAATATCTAAATAATCTGTATTTAAGCGTTTTAAGCTAGCATGGATGCTTTTTATTATACTAGTAGAACTAAAATCGTAACTGGATTGCTGATTAATATATTCTTCGCCGGCTTTACTGCATATTACCCAATCATGGCGTTGTCCGCGTAATAATGTACCTAAACGCTGTTCGCTATTGCCATAGGCCGGTGCGGTATCAAGTAAATTAATATTTAAGTCTTTGCTTAGAGCTAATAAATTTGCTGCTTGTTTATCATCGGGGATAGTAAACGCATGTGGATATTTAACATCCGTATTGCGCCCCAATTTCACAGTTCCTAAGCCTAATTTAGATACTATAAGATCAGTTGAGCCCAGTTTTTGTTTAGGTAAAATCATAATAATTGATCCCAGATTGGTGCGGCAATGGTGGGTGGTGCAATATTAGTAAACTTAGTATTACTTAAATTAGTGTTGGGATTGATTTGTTGGGTTTGCAAATTGTTATAAATTTGTTCCGCTAATACAGGGGCTAAAGCTAATTTGGTGGGCCAGGCAGTAATATAATTATTTTTTACCAATATACTAGCCGAATTTGGTTTGCTACCATCAAGCTGTTTGGCTTCAGCACGATCTACATAGAAGCTGGCCCATTGTGCGGCACTTAAATCTAGCTGTGGAAATAAAATTTTTAACTCTTGTCGTGCTATATTAATTTGTTGCTCGCTGGTTAAATGTATGCCATTTTCAGCTAATTTACCGCCTAAGTACCAGACTGGTAAACCATTGCGGGCAGTATGCGTGGTGATAGTAATCCTCGGCGTGAAGCTTAGATCAACGCAATGACCGAATATTGCTGGTAAATTTAAGTCTTTTACTAATACCATGTGTAACGGCCGTAGTTGCATAACCGGATCAGGGTATACGGTATTTAATAATTCTTGGTTGCCGCTGCCAGCAGTAAAAATATAGCGCTGTGCAGTTAAATTTATAAATTGTTCGTTTATATTAGTAGTTAAAAACTTTATGTTGTTATTACTATCAAATTCTACATTGAGAGTATTTATTTTTAAGCAGTTATTTATAACTGGTGTAGCTAGCGATTTTAATAAAGAATTAATATTTAATACTAATTCTTCTAGTTGATATAATTTGCCTTTAATGGCAGATTTCTGTAGCACAATTGGCCAGTTAGATTTGTCGACGATTTGCACTTGGCTGCGCATTGCTGAGCTTGCGAATAATGTAGTAATGCCGCTGGTGAGAGTATTTACTGACCACATATACTGGCCAGTGGCTAGAATCTCAGTTGCGCTTAAATCGATAGCGCCGGTCCCAGCTAAACATTGTTGCCAATAACTGGGCATGTCACGTAGTGCATTGGTTGCAGCATTTAAGCTGCCAGTTAGAGCATATTTTAAACCGCCATGAATTATGCCCTGGGATTTTACGGTTTGCCCAGCTCCTAAGGCTTTGGATTCGAGCAAAATTACCCTATAGCCTTGTTGCTTAAGTTTGTGTAGGGCCCATAGTCCGGCAATCCCGCCGCCGACTATTATTATATCGGCATCAAATTTCATAGAAATCACTATAAATAAATCAAGAAAATTGCGATATTAGCATATTTAGGTAAATGTTAGAATAAAGGCATGTATCTAGAATATAAAAATGTCCAAGCCGAAGTTAAATACTCTGCTGTTACTAAAAGTTATTATGGCGAAATCTCTGGGCTAGATTATGTAATTTCATTTCAAGCTAGCAATAAGCAAGAATTAGTAGCTGCTATGCAGCAGGCGGTTGATCAGTTTTTGGCGCGGCATTCAGCTCTATTAGTTTGAGGTATTTGTAATATGAGCCTTGCGAATTGGCCATAGCTAACATATAGCCGTGCCGGCCATCTAAAAAACCCAGTTTAAATACATAACCACGTAAAAATCCGAACAACCCATGACCAACAGCAGACCAGATACTACTGGTTTTGCCAGTTTGTAACAGGTGTTGCGCACCATCTGTCGAATAGCGGTTCATTTTGTCTATTACGCAGTGCAAATTGGGAAAAGAATAATGATCAATCCGATGTTTTAAGCAGCTAATTGGTCCGTTAACTTTGACACCAAAGTGCACTAGCCGGGGGACAATTTCACTTTGCTTGCGTCTAAGTAACCGTAAATGTTTTTCATTTAACCAATCGCCATAGCGGATACGTTTGCCGCAAAAATAAGACTGAAATGGTATTTCATAGCCAGCGTACTTAGGATTAGCTAATACTTGCTGGATTTCGCTAGCTAATTCAGGCGAGACGCGCTCATCGGCATCAAGCATCAGTACCCAGTCACAACTAGCCATAGCAAACACTTGCTTTTTTTGTGGCCCGCAGCCTAGCCACGGGGAAATTATAACTTTATCTGTAAATTGCTTGCACAGCGCAACAGTATTGTCGGTGCTTTCAGAGTCTATGACAATAATTTCATTGGCCCAAGCTACGGTATTTAGGCAATCAACAATGTTATGTGCTTCATTTTTCGTGACTACACAAACACTGATGGTTTCCATTAAGCTCGTTTTTCTTGAATTTCAGCTAAGGTTTTACAATCGATACAAAGAGTAGCAGTTGGTCTTGCTTCAAGGCGACGTATACCGATTTCAATACCACATGCTTCACAGTAACCGTATTCTTTGTCTTTTATTTTTTTCAAAGCTTCTTCAATTTTTTTAATTAATTTGCGTTCACGATCTCGCGTGCGTAATTCTAGATTAAAAGTTTCTTCTTGTGTAGCACGATCATTGGGGTCAGCTAGTACCCCAGCTTCTTTCATCTCGGTAATAGTATGATCAACTTCTTCCATCAACTCGAGCTTCCATTCGCGTAATATGCTATTGAAATGCACAAGCTGTTCGTCACTCATATAGGACTCGCCTTTAGTTATCCTATATGGAGAAATTTTTACCTTGGGTTCGGTTTTTTTTTCCACGGGCTCTACTTCTGTCTCTAAATATTCCATTTCCACTACTTCTTCCTTCTGTGTCTTTGTTGTTTTATTCGTCCCTATTTTTTTAGTTTTGCCTACCATCACCCATCCTCCAGGCATGCACGCTTTGTTTTTAAACACTGAATTTATAGCAGAAGCCAAGATTGCTAGCAATAGAGATGTTTGACCTACTGGCAAATGTTGCTAAAAACAAAGACATACTACCTTGCTCATGAGTTTAAAGTAAAGATTTTTATGTTCTAGGCCGAAAACCTTACATAGACATGGTTTTGTTGGTTAAGTAACAATAGGAAAGCAATGAAATTTAGCAGCCATCTTACAGAAGCAGTACTATTAAAGCGTGTGTTGCGCTTTATGGTGGAAATTGTTTTGCCTAATCGGCAAAAGCTTATGATTCGTTGCCCTAATATTGGAGAGCTGCCAGGCTGCCATGTATTAGGTAGTACTATTTGGTATTCAAATGCGATTGGTTATAATTGCTTGCCAACCTGGGAGTTGGTTGAGGTGGATGGCGGATTTCTGGTAAGTGTTAATCCGGAGTTAATGAAGCCCTTGGTGATCGATGCCATTAAGCAGTATTTAATCCAAGAATTAAGTGGTTACAATATTTTGCATGCTGGTGGGCAGTATGATCAGTTTCGCAGTCAGTTTATATTATTAGAAAAGAATCAACAACAATGTTATGTCGGTATCGAGCAGGTAATTAAGAGTGGTGAAAATGGAGTTGGTTTATTTCCTTGTTCGTTAGGCGATGGTTTAGAAAATCTAAAAGCTTTAATTAAAGCACGTGAAGATGGGCATCGCGCGATATTATTTTATTGCGTTATGCATACTGGAATTAGTTACATCAAGCCAGATATTGATCTTGATCCTGAATATGGTAAATTACTTACTCAAGCAGTTGATGAAGGCGTAGAAGTAATTGCTTATAGGACCAGTATCAATCTAGAAAATATTGAATTGAGTTCTCCCATCCCAGTGTTAATCTCTGAGAAAGTAAAGTCTAAGCTTTAATAAGAAATACTCATCGATTGCTTTAGTTATGAGACTCTGTTACTATTGACTCGTTGTGTTTCTTATATTTTATTAGACATTCAGATAATACATTAAATTTATATTTTTTTACGGGGCTTTTTAAAAAATGGATATGCAAAATCTAAGCACGAGTGATTTGAGCTGGTTAATTTGGGGTAGTGTGGTATTAGTTTTGGTTTTAACTTGGACTGTGATGCGCAATAAACGGACTTTATTGCAAGTACAATCTAAATTAACTAACATAGCTACAGAAACAAAGAAAATAAATCATAATCTAGGTTTATTGCTGGTCAAAAACGGTATTAGCGTTGAGACAGATGATGTCGAAGAAACTAAATTATATGTTGGGAATATTGATTATGCAGCTTCAGAGGCGGACCTAGCTGCGCATTTTGCTAAGTTTGGTCAAATAGACATGGTGAATATACCAGTGGACCGATATACTGGCCGCGCCCGTGGTTTTGGTTTTGTGACATTTAAGCAAGCTGCGGATGCGATCCAAGCGATGGCTTTGGATGGAAGTGAATTTAAAGGGCGTCAAATTCAAGTTAACTTTGCGCGTGAACGAGCCACTTCCGCCTAAAAAATCTATTAGGAGAGATCATGAATAAGTATATGTGTTTATTGTGTGGCCATGTTTACGACGAAGCTCAAGGCTGGCCTGAAGATGGCATTGCTCCGGGGACCAAGTGGGAAGATGTGCCGCCGAATTGGCGTTGTCCAGATTGTGGTGCAGTTAAAGATGATTTCGAGAAAGTAGAAGAGTAACCCGTTCGCATTAAAATGGTTTTACTACCACCAAGCACACGCAGCCCACCAAAATTAATACCGGAAACTCGTTTAGCCAGCGGTAAAACTTGTGTGAATGCTGATTTTGGCCAGCTGCAAATTTGATGCGCAGGTGGCCACAGTAGATGTGATAAATAATAAGTATTAGAACTAACAGTAACTTGGCATGTAGCCAGCCGCAATGCTTATAGTAATCCCAAGCGAAGCTGAGCAAGCCCGCACCAGATAGTAGGGTGAGGATTGCTCCAGGAGCCATTATTCCGTAATATAACTTCCGTTCCATAACCTTAAAGCGTTGGATGCTAACCTCATCGCTAGCCATGGCATGGTAAACGAATAATCGTGGTAGATAGAATAAACCACCGAACCAGGTTACCATGAAGATTATATGTAGCGCTTTAAACCATAACATGTAGGCATTATATTCTTAGAATGACAGAAATGACAGTAACTACAGAGCCATTATTTTTAACTAGCGCAGCTGCGGAAAAAGTTCGTCAGCTGATCACGGAAGAAGGCAATCCCAATCTGCAACTACGAGTTTATATAGTTGGGGGGGGGTGTTCTGGATTCCAATATGGTTTTGCTTTTGATGAAAAGAAGAACCAGGATGATACGGTTATACAGCGGGACCAGGTGTCTTTGGCTGTAGACGCTATGAGTTTGCAATATTTAATTGGCGCAACGATTGATTACGTAGAAAATTTAAAAGGCTCACACTTTGTAGTCAGTAACCCTAATGCCAATACGACTTGCGGTTGTGGATCTTCATTTTCAATTAAGTAAAATTATTGTTGTACTTACAAGGATTATGCGGTAATGTATAAACGTAGTGTTATTACGCATGGATTGGTGTACACAGTATGGTTTGTCGGATACGTAAAAAGTTTACCGCCCTGTCTTGTTTATTATTAAGCATATTAATTCCTGTCCAGTCGCAAGCCTTTGAAATTATAACCAACGGTTTTGGTACTATATGCGCAAGTAAATCTGATATATCTAAAAGCTCTGCTATTAACGTGCCATATTATCCTTTTGCTACCCAGATTCGTACTAGTGGCGCAGGCGGTGTGCCGCCATTTGCAGCCGCAACCTACTACCGTCCGACATATGTGGGGGCGGAGCGTCGTTGGAACTTTCTCCCAAATAGCAAATTAGCTTTACAGTTTACCTCGTTGTTTGATGATAAATTCAAAGCAGTGATGCAATTAATCGGTCGGTGGGAGACGATGACCACCGATCATTATACGGCAAAAATGGACTGGGCATATGTGCAATATAATCACAATAACAATATTGATGCGTTATTTGGGCGCTTTCGCGTTCCCGCGTTCTATTACTCAGACTATTTAGATGTTAACAATGCGCAGCCATGGGTGGCTCCACCGGACGAAGTATATTTTATTGTTGGCGGTGCGTTTCGTAATATGGATGGCGTTAAAGCTCGATATTCTAATTATATAGGCAATTGGAATTTTAATAGCCAAGCTTATTTTGGTAGTATGGAAGAACGCTTATTTATTGCATTTAGTGATGTTGGAGTAAAAGTTCGTGATACGGCTGGTATAACCGCACAGATAGACAATGATATTTTAACATTCCGCGGTTCAGTAATGCGCTCCATTTATGATACTAATTTGTATTCTCCAATATTGGCCTTGGTGAGTGCTGCTGACGCATATGGTGGCGGATCAACCGCGGCATCGCGCAATTTACGTAAAGTTTTGCAAGATAAAGATCAAGGTATTATATATGTTGGTTTGGCTGCTGCTGCTAACATTACTGATGATTTGACTTTACTAGTAGAACGAGCATCTATTTTATCACCAGGAATTATTTCTACCGCACGTGTTGGCTGGTATTCTAGTTTGTCTTATTCAATGGATAAGTTTGCCTACACTTTTACTACTGGTTTTTCTAGGCCTTTGGCTACAGAAGTTAGAAAATTTGAAGCTATGAAAAATTTTATTAATACTTCTCAATATCAAAATCTTGATTTTGGTGTGGGTGGAGTTGGTGCTGGTCAGGCTGGAGCTGCTTTGGTAGAGGCGTTCAGGTCGTACCTAGGCACGCAGCGTTCTTATGCAATAGATGTACGGTATGATGTATTGCCTTCGTTAGCACTTAAGGGCGGAATTAAACTTGTTACACCATCTAAAGGTAGTGGTGCGCGGTATATACTAAATCGCTTACCAGTATATAAAGAAATTTGGGTGTACAGGCTATCAATAGACTTTGTATTTTAACCAATGTATAGAATTTATATGAACATAAGAGTCTTGTTATTAAGTTTATCTTTAATGCTGTTAATGCCAAGTTTTAGTTATGCAGGGCAACTTTATGTAGTGGTAAGTAATAATTTACGCGGCGAGTCATTTTCGCCAGGCGATATTAAGCGCATTTTATTGGGTGAAATATCTATGGTGAAGAATGCGCGTGTCACTCTAATTTATCCATCGTATACTTCCAAAGAGATTGAAACCTTAAGTAAATTTGTAGGCAAAGGTGGAAGTGTGCGTAATTTGAAGGCCTATTGGTCTAAGATAATTTTTACTGGTAAAGGTACTCCACCAGTTACGGCTAACAGTGAGGAAGAATTAAAGCAGTTAATTAATAAAGAAAATGCCATAGGTGTATCAACCATCTCCACTGGTCTGAATGTTGTTTATACGATTACTGATTAAATATATTAGTTTTTGTTTGCTGTGTATTTCTTTTAATGCTCATTCAATAGTCGTTGGAACTTATACTGCGCCGCCATTTAGCATGAATGAAGATGGCGAAGACATAGGCTTAGCTACTGAAGTAATACGTGATTTATTAGCAAAATCTGGCATCTCTGATTACTCTATAGTTAATTATCCGTTGGCACGTGGTTTGGTCGAAGTTAAGAATGATAGAATCGACATTTTTTATCCATATACGCCAAATGCTGCCAATAACCAAGATAATTTTACCTTAATTGGGCCGATTTCAAAAAATAGGGTTTCATTATTTGTTGTTAAAGATTATCAAGCTGAAGTATCGTTTGCAGCTATGAAAAATTTAGTAATTGGTGCAGAGCGTGGTGGTTTAGGTGATTTGTTTTTGACTAAAAATAGTATGCGCATTGAGCTTGCCACGCAAAAGCTAAGTTGTCTCAAGATGGTGGTTGCGCAGCGTACTGCTGCTTGCGCTGTTGGTACTTTGCCTGGAATGTATACGGCAGCTATCAATGGCTTGTATGATAAATTAAAATATGTAGAAACTAATGAAGTTGGCGACATGTATCTAGCTTTAGGCCCTAGTTTGCCGTTAGAAATGGTCGCTGCAATTAAGCGTACCTATACATTGCTTAAGAAACAAAATTACTTCGAAAATAAGCAAAAAGATTATGAAAAAAAATTCGCAGTGTTTATAAAATCATTAGCATAAGTTAATCTAAATGAGCTATTTTTGCATGTGATTCTAATTGGTTTAATATTGCATCAGCATGTTTCGAGAATTCACTTTTTTGTTTAATATCTAGTCCATGTGAGCGTGGTAGCGATACGGTAACTGGGTTATGGTGTATGCCATTGATTCTAAATTCATAATGTAAGTGTGCGCCGGTGGCGAGGCCGGTTTTTCCAACATAACCAATGATCTCACCTTGTTTGACGGTGCTGCCATGTTTTAGTTTTTTACCAAATCTCGATAAATGCGCGTAAAAAGTAGAATACTTTTCACCATGCGTTATTTCTATAGATTTACCATAACCGCCTTTGTTGCCAATGAAAGATATCCTGCCATCAGCAGCAGATTTGATTGGTGTGCCAGTAGGCGCAGCATAATCTACCCCTTTATGCGAGCGTATTTTATGTAAAATTGGATGGCGGCGTGCATTTGAAAAATGCGAGCTAATTCTGGTGAACTCAACCGGGCTACGTAAGAAAGCTTTTTGTAGGCTATAACCTTCAGGTGAATAATAGCCAGAATGGCCTTTGCTGTCAGTGTAGCGAATGGCTTTGTAAAGCTTGCCTTGATTGTTAAATTCGACTGCAAGTATTTTGCCGGTATCTATTTTTTTATCTAAAATATAATCTTCTTCGTATAAAACCTTGAAGCTATCATTGTCGCGGATGTCTAAGCTAAAGTCGATTTCACAGCCAAAGATATCAGCCATTTGCATTATTAGCTTATCGTTTAGGCCTACACTTTGTGCTGTAGAATACAAAGAGCCGGAAATTTTCGCGGAGCTAAAATTAATGCGTTTGGTTGGTTTTTTTTCTTCGTAATAATATTTAAAACCCTGTTCGGTTTTTTTCACATGTAGAGTTTTGGTATTAGATAAGGTTAGCTTAAGTGCTTGTAGTTCTTTGCTGTCATCCAGAAGAAAGTCGAGTTTTTGTCCGGGATAAATATTATATAATTCACTTTTATCTAGTCCGGTGGTCATGATGTGATTTATCGTAGTACTGGAAACTCCTAAACGCTCAAATAAATTTGAGATGGTGTCTCCCATCTGCACTGTTATAGTGCGCCAGCTATCTTTTATTAGTTCAGCTGCAGATAAGTGTGCTGTCTCATTAGCAGAATTTAGCGATAAGACGGGCTTATTATGTTGTTTTGCTATTAGTAGCGGGATTCTAGATGCATGTGAGTTTTCAAACGAACTGTGTTTGGTTGAGTTTTCAGTGCTACGTATAAGGAACGCGAGCACAATACACCCGAGCCCAATAAAGACTAGATAAAATTTTAAGAAACGTCTCTGCCCAAATGCTTTAATTTGAGCTGCAGGGGGTTGGTAATCAAATCTCATTGATTAAATATTTAACTTCAAGTTTAATTCAGCTACAAGATTAGCTTGTCTTGTGAGGTTGGTCAAGGTGTTATAGAATGTGTCAGTAGATATTTGGAATATGGCAATAATGAGTGAGCAGAAAAATAATACCGACTTAGCGCTAATTCAAAAGGGCGCGGATGAGATCTTATTGTTAGATGAGTTGCAGCAAAAACTTGCGTTATGTAAGCCTTTACGTATAAAGCTGGGTATGGATCCTACTGCGCCAGATCTGCATCTAGGTCATACCGTAGTTTTAAATAAGTTACGGCAGTTTCAAATGTTGGGACATAAAGTATTATTTTTGATCGGCGATTTTACAGCCATGATTGGCGATCCAACAGGTAAAGACGTCACACGTCAACCATTAAATGCTGAACAAATAAAAATCAATGCACAGACTTACACTGAACAAGTGTTCAAAATTTTAGATCCAAATAAGACTGAGGTCATGTTCAACTCTACTTGGATGATTGAAATGGGTTCACAAGGATTATTACAACTAGCAGCTAAAGCCACTGTAGCTAGAATGTTAGAACGTGATGATTTTAAACAACGATACAAGTCTGGTACGCCTATTGCGATACATGAGTTTTTATATCCTTTGGTGCAAGGTTATGATTCGGTAGCGATGCAGGCAGATGTGGAACTTGGTGGTACTGATCAAAAGTTTAACTTGTTGATGGGTCGAGAATTACAAAAGCATTACGGACAAAAGCCACAATCTATAATAATGATGCCATTGTTAGAGGGCTTGGATGGTGTACAAAAGATGTCTAAATCTTTAGGCAATTATATTGGAATAAACGAGTCGCCAAAAGAAATGTTTGGCAAAATAATGTCAATATCCGATAATTTGATGTGGCGTTATTTTGATTTGTTAAGCGATAAAACCCCTGCCGAAATAAAAAAATTACAAACCGCAACAGCAGATGGGGCTAATCCTCGTGATATTAAGTTTATCCTGGCAGAAGAGTTAATTACCAGATTTCACAACCAACAAGCAGCTATGGAGGCAAAAGCTGGATTCATTGCCCAGTTTCAACAGGGCGCGGTACCGGTTGATGTGCCATTATTAACAGTAAAGTTAGCTGTTGGTGAAAATAGTATCTTAATTGCCAATCTGCTTAAGTCAGCTGGTTTAGTTCCTAGTGTTACAGAAGGCCATCGCTTGATTGAATCGGGTGCGGTACGTATCGATGGCAATCGAATTGAGGATAAGCAGACTAAGATTAACTTACATACTACACATCTGTATCAAGTCGGCAAAAGAAAATTTGCGAAAATAGCAGTATTAAATAGTTAAGAAGCAGCAAATAAACTTGCTATTTGTACAAATTTTAGTTAGCTTATAGGTATGAATAAATGTATAACACAGATTTTAATTACCCTAACATGCTGTATATTGGCGATCACGTTGGTTAGGGCCGAGGTGAATACTGGTGCGCATGAGCCGTTGTTGGTGGTCGATCGGCCTATAGAGCCGGCAGTAGAACTAAAAAAATTAAGGTTAAATAAAGAGCTTAAAGCCTCGGCTAGTGGACAATTCACGGCATCGGAGTTAAGCAAATTGTTTACTGTTATTCCCGCATTGAAAAAGCACATCTGGATTATTGATCTGCGTCAAGAATCGCATGGGTTTGTAAATGGTTTGCCGGTTACTTGGTATACTGAGCAAAATGAGATTAACTTGCATAAAACCGCAACGCAAATATTAACCGCAGAACGCGAATTATTAAACAATCTCAGTAAACAACAAAAAATTACGGTTTATCATCTTAATAAACTGGTAGCTGGGAAAATTAGTGCTGGTGAGCCAATAACTTTAATCCCACAAGATGTTGTATCTGAGCAACAATTAGTTACTAATGCACATAGTAAGTATCAGCGACTGTATGTGTTGGATCATCATCGACCAGATGACGCGACGGTCGATAATTTTATCGACTTTGTGCGGACTAAAGTTACCGCGGAAGACTGGCTGCATTTTCACTGTCGTGGTGGCAAAGGCCGCTCGAGTACTTTTATGGCTATGTACGATATGCTAAACAACGCCTGTCACACCAGTTTTATGGAAATCATACAACGTCAAGCGAGACAGGGTAATATCGCGTTAGATAAGATCCCAACTGAGCAAGCGAAACATTGGAAAGCTGGGTTTGCCAAAGAACGTTATGAATTTTTACAGAAATTTTATCATTATGCGTCAGATTCGAATGGATATCGGATGCGCAATTGGAGTGCGTGGCTAGAATTAAGGAAATAACAGGAAATTAGATATGTCAAATTATATCAATAGTCGTGTAAGAGCTTTCTCAATGGTGGAACTAATGTCGGTTATTTGCATTGTGGGGATTCTTTCGGTAATTTCTTATAGTTCCTATCGCGATTATGTGATTCGATCTGCAATATCGTCATTAATTCCATTAGCTTCTGAAGTAAAAAATGCAGTAGAAGTTGCGCATAATGATGGTACAATATTTGGTACCAGTGCCGCTGAAGTTTATGTTGCCAGCAGCGATACAGATCGACCATATGCGCTTTTGGAAATGAAACGCGTCAATTATGGCTGTATAAATATTGGTATAGATTTAGATATAATAAAATTAGACAGCACAGGCGGTAAGGAATTAATTATAACATGGTGTCCAACTTCTGATTACGGTGGACTAGAGTGGACGTGTGGTTATGATGCAACTTCTTATTCCAGTTACTTGAAGTATCTACCTGCTGAATGTCAAAGCAGTAGTACCAGCATTAGAGATACTAGCTTTTGATTAAGCTCAACCTAAACGTGGTCGTTTGCTTGCAGACTGTTGCGGTCTAGAATCTGCTTCATCATTTACATTAAAAAACATGTTAGCCAATGCTAGATCAAACTTAGACTCATCGTATATATTTACTTCTGCAAGTGGTATGAGCGGCTCCTCGTAGCTAGAGTCAAATATAGTTCTGTTATTACATTCATCAGTAATAATCTTTATTATGTCATGGAATTGTAAGTCTGTAGCAAGTTGTAAAGCAGTTTTGCCTTGATCATTTTTACAATCTAATCTTGCATAATAAGGGATTAATTGCCGTATAACCGTTGGTAGGTTTTGCATTACAGCAATATGTAGCGGCGTGTTTTGATCAGTATTGTTTGCCATAATCAAAAAATCGATTTTATTAAGATTCACATCGGCTTGAGCTTGAGATATAAATTCGATTACTAAATTTAGAGAATTTATGTCTGTTGGCAGTGTAATGTTTAATAAATAATTAAACAAACTGTTTTTATTCGCATCGATGAAGCCGATATTAAAATCTTTACTTTTAACGGTTTGTATGTCAATAAAATTTATTTCAATTAAATGTAATGCTATGTTAGGAATTTTATTGCATATTAAAGCTAATATTTGAGCCCTATATTTTTCAGGTGCTTTAAGAAAACAAGCTTTAGCAATTTCGATTAAAAACATAGACGCATCAGGAACGCTATGTATCTTATTAATAATTTCAGCTAGTATATTGCATAGAGCATCGCCGTCAGTCGGTAATAAATTTTGTCGTATACAAAAAATTATTTTATCCATATCTCCAGATTCGATACTTAATCGTAAGTAGCCATCTTTTGGCAAATTAGCGTATCTTGCCTGTGCCAATAGACGTTCTACCACCGGTAAACCGCAATGCCTGATTGCATAAAGTAGTGGATTATTAACTATATTGCGAATTTCCGCGTTACAACTATTGTTAACAAATTCTTGAATGGTTTGAGGGTTTTTACGTTTTCTAGGATTAATTTTCTTCTCAAGAATAGCTCCCGCGGCTAAAGAAAGAACAATTATTTCTTTATCAACTTGATAAAATAAAGTACGCATTAATGGGCACATGACATTCAATCCACCATCCTTGCTACTCCACCAAGCTTGTAATCTTGTATCTGCCATATAGTGTTTGAGAATGAGTTTTATTGTTGTCATTTTGCCATCATTGCTAAGCTGCGATAGAGTATGATATTTTACGATTGCACTAATTAAATCAAGCTGTGGTCTACTGGCAAGTATTTTACAAAGTAATTCATGGCTCGCATCATCATTTAATTCAAGTATTAATTCAAGAAGTAACTGAGTTAGTTTAGGATTAAAATTATAGTCTAATTTATCATAGATACTATTAAATAATTCGACTTTTTGTTCGGTATTACCCATGGTTGTAAAGATTATTATATCGGGCTCATCTATAAGGTGCTTATTTATTAAAAATTTAAATAACGTTTCTGGTCGCCACTCACCTAGTACATTAATAATAACATCACAAAAACTCATTTTAACCTGTGGGTTAAATTTCTGCATTAATGCTTGGTAGTTTTCCATTTTAATAGAAATACCTTGTTCAATCATATATACAATGATTTGCTCATATTTATATTTAAAGGCTATTAAGTAAAGACTTTCAAGCAAACTTAACTGGAATTTATACATTTGTAATATTTGTTTAAATAGTTCTAAATTTCCATTTTGTACACAATATTGCAGAATTATTTGTTTGGCTTCGTCATCAGCCATGGTTATTATTTCTTTCATTGTGTTAGCGTCAAGTTGAGGAAAACTAATGACTTCACCTTGATGTTCTACATAGATTAATGACGCTGCGAATCCTTCTTCCAAGGTTAAATAATGAAGTTTATATTTTTTATTTGGAATTGTAGGGTTGCTAGTTATGATAGTGGAAAACTCGGAGTTAGAAGAATTATTTTTATATAAATTTTTTATTATATGATATTCAATATTAGTGATACGAATTTTTCCTACTGACTCAGCAAGTTTAGGTATTAGAGGTGCTGGATTGATTCTTAAACTTTCAGCAAACTCTTTTGTTAGACGTACTTTGAACTCGCGCTCTTTAGCTTTGAATTTGGCAATATATAAAGAGCTATGTTCATCAATAGGCCGGATGGTTATTGTATTTGCAGATGCTTCGATGCTAGTTGTAGATTGGGCAAACTCAACAAATTCTATTTTATATTCAGCAATTATATCGTATATATCCATATGCAGAGTTTCTAGGCAAGAATTTGGAATCTCCGATTCCATATCCTCGCTAGAGTCAAATACAAAATGTTTTTTCAATATGGATGCAACATGCCCACTCATAAGTTGAGTATATTTGTTATAGGAAATATACTGTTCGTTATTAATCGCAATATTGAGAGAGTTGCAAGCTTGTTTAAACTCTTTCTCAATATCATTTTTAAGCCTAGATACTATTCTAGCTAAAGTGTAATTTTCTTTTAAGTAATGGAAGAAATCTTGTTTATCATCTTTGCTAAAATTTATTGTACCAATAAAACGGTCATCTACTGTTGAGATTTTATATAAATTAGAAACTTTAAAACTCATACTCTCAGCATATTTTGTCATATTAACAAGTAAATGGATGCTACTGCCAGGACTATGATGATGTCTTACCATTAATATGGCATGAAACTCAGAAATCAAATCCATTTTGAATTTTTCTAACCAAGAGTAGAAATCAGTAATCTGTAAATCACCTTTGATCACCGTTAGAGATGCAAGTAAGCCTGGGCCACAAACATCCAGCTGAGAAAATAGCGCTGACAGTATTTGTTTAGTCTGATTTTTCAGTGTGCTAGGGCGACGCCTTGCTAAGTAGTATATTAATTCTAAATCTTTTTTGATATTTATTAATATTGCTTTAGTATTGTTTTGTTGTATCTGGCTAGTGTCGGTTGGGATTAAAACTTCTGGGCGTAGGATCAGTTTTTTCGCTAATACATGAGCCGGATGAATATTCAAATTTGGATTATTTGCTCCGAGCTCTAAACCTAGTGCTACTAAAGCACCTATTTTAACTGTGCTGCTATTGTTCTCTGGATCAGAGAAACCAAGTAACTGCATTAGCTGCAAGCTAAATGGTTCTTTCATAAGCGCTGCAGAGTTGTCTTTAATCTGGCAGGAGATAGTTGCAATTGGATTACGATGGTTTAAGTGATTATACACGTTTTCAGCCAGATATTGGTCAACATCTTCTTGTTTAAGTGTAGAACTTTCGTTTGCAAGAGGCTGATAATGTGCAGGTATAAGAAGAATAGGATTGGGTATGCTGATAAATTTCATTGTATTCTACTCCAAACTACCCAATCTGGGGTGATTTAATAGCCGTTATTCTAAATAGTTAGGTAGATTGATGCAAGTGATATTTAGTATTATTTACAAATATCTAAAAAACCTGTTGACAGTAGAGATATAGATGTTAATATGGCCTTCTCTCCAGCACGGAGGGGGTTTTTCGAAACCGAGTTATGTAGAAATTAATTAATGAGCAGCCAAACAATTTGTGCGAGCACT
>Ga0209174_10000048_pt1 | contig 86796 bp, 49 predicted proteins | sample JI91814BDNA_FD_187505 | JGI IMG/M metagenome (GOLD analysis project Ga0209174, IMG submission 187505) | Wastewater effluent complex algal communities from Wisconsin, to seasonally profile nutrient transformation and Carbon sequestration -... | ecosystem: Engineered > WWTP > Effluent > Algae...
TCTCGGCCCCCTTCGCCAAAGAGTACTGTCAAGAAATCGGCAGAAAATAGACTCGCATGCATGCACAAAGTGTTTAGACTAGAAACAGTATTCAAATGGTAACATCCGACTGACACCCAAACCCCGTACGATTGAACAGCCCTACCAGGCCGCCATTAACGGAGAGCCCCATAGCCGTGCCGGAGCAACACTTAATCGTAGCCGTCGATGGAGGTGGCTCAAAAACCCGTGCCTTGGCTGGTATCGTTGAATTCAAGGACACCGATCCGGTGGGCCGCGCATCACATGTTTCTGGGCAACGTGTGGTGAAACCGGTTTGCGTTACGATCCTCGGCTCCGGAAACTCTGGGCCTGGAAATGTCCGCTCGGTTGGCTTTGAAACAGCCCAAGCCAACATTCGCGATGCGATACAAGCGAGCCTGCAATCCACTTGGACGGCGCTGCGAACACCCGAAAATGCGCAACGTTTCCCTAGGATATCCCAAGAAAATCCGATCTCAGCCATCACATTGTCCCTGGCGGGTGTTGGGAGAGAGCCCGATCGATTGAGGATGGAGCAATGGGGATACGATGCTCTCTCTAGCCAACGTGTCGTGGTGACGACCGACGCAGCCCCGCTCTTGGCTTATCTGAACTTTTATCGTGATCCCCGTTTACAAAATGGGGATACTCATTTGGATGGAGCGACTTTGGCATTCGAGATTTCATCAAACATCAATGCCATTTCATTGATCAGCGGAACGGGCTCATTCTGCTTCGGCGTCGCCGACGATGGCCGTAATGAAACCTGTGGCGGCTGGGGTGGACTGCTCGGCGATGAAGGGGGTGGTTATTGGATTGCTATGGAAGGCCTTAAGAAAATCACACGACATGCTGATGGTCGTGGTCCAGCCACACAACTGACTCAGCATGTACTGAACTATCTTGGCTTACGCAATGCAACCGAACTCATCGGTTACATTTACGATCCCAATACAACACGCGATCAAATTGCAAGAATCGCTGGGATTGTTTTCGCTTTATCCGCAGAAGATCCTATTGCTCACCAAATCGTCCACGACAGTGGCCGCTGGCTCGCCGAACTTATCCAAACAGTAGCTGCGAAGCTCCGATTCAGTGAAAGGGGCATCAACCCTATTCTCGGACTTGCTGGAGGAAACTTCTGCAATCAACCAATTTTGTTTGAGGCCACTCTACAAGCTATGGCAACAGCCAACATGGCAATAGCGGAAGCTGTTCGAATCCACGAACCAGCCCTGGGTGGCTTTGTTCTCGCTTCGCAGCTTTGTTCTCGCTTCGCAAGGGATCAGTAAACAGAACCCCTGATCGCAGAAGAGCTCGCAGGCCGATCTCACGCGATCCACTGACGCATCAACTCTGAACTCAGCGCACGACACAGCCTAGGGAACTCACCCTGCCTGCTGAATGCACGGCACTATACCAACACCCTTGGCGCCTACACCCTTGGTACTTCGCGTCAGCATTCGCTCAATAGAAAGCGTCTCACCTACGAAACAAGACACACCTGCCCGGCTCGATCAACCGTGCAGGTGTGATTTCAAGATTGGTGAGTTAAGCGAATACGCTTGGCAATACGGATTGATTACTTCTTGCGATGACGTATACGTGCTCGCATACGACGCTTCTTGCGACCAATCTTTCGACGCCCTTTACCCGTCTTCTTAACACCCACGAAATCACCCTTTTCGCATGAATAAATTGTGCACGGAAATTGTGCGCTGTTTTAAAGTATGACTTTTTTGAAATCTGCCGTAGCTACACACTACACAAAAGACCACCTTACAGGGACCAAGTGGAAGTTATGTAACAACTTGATTGACTAAAGGCCTAAGCCCATCAACCCTAAGCCCATCAACCCTAAGCCCAACAACCCGGAGCCCGTTACCCCGGAGGCTTGCACTGAAACAATCGTGCATTGAGCCAACTGGGAGAGTGGTTAAGCCTCTATCCGGAAGGGTGAAGAGTCTAACACAGGGTAACGGGAGTGTTCAATAGCAGTTAGTAGCATTGCTAGAGCGAAGAAAATCACCTCTAAAAAGAAGGTTTTGGTTGTAACGGCCGAAACGAAACTTGTTGTACAGAAAAGGGTTTAAGTAGAATCAAGGAGTCGCCAAAAAACGTGCCAAAGCTAAAAATGAGCCAATCGCGACCCCAAAGCCCCCCAAAACAGGGAAAAACGATGAAATCCGGGATCCAAAAGTTCAGCATCTTGCTCAGTAACACTTTGCGCTCTACCGTCGCCCCTGTTTTTGTTGGCACGCTATTAGCGTCAGGCTCCGTACTAGCACAGCCACCAGAGGGTGGTCGCGGCGACCGTGGCGGAGACCGTGGCGACCGTGGGGGAGACCGTGGCGGACGTGGCGACTGGGGTGGTCGCGGCGACTTTGGAGGCCGTAGCATGATGATGGGGGGCCCCGGGGGCAGCATGATGGGTGGTCCACCTATGGGAGGTGGAATGATGGGCGGCAGCATGATGGGAGGTGGCATGGGTGGCTTTGACCCCAGTGCCATGCTCGCTCGCTTCGACCGCAACGGAAACAAGATGCTTGATCCAGATGAAACCCAAGGTCCCGCCGGTTTCTTCTTGCAACGCATGGCCCAATCGAATCCCAAAATCGACTTATCGAAGCCCATTCCACTCGAAACCGTTGCCGGTGAATTCGAACGTATGCGACAAGAACGGATGGGGGGAGGCGGATTTGGCGGAAGTTTCGGTGGCAGCCCTACCCCCGAAAGCGAACCCTCCGCACCCAAACCTTTAGTCCCGACATTCGGCATCGAAAAACCTGCTGGCTCCGTGCGAGGCTTTGGCTCACAGGGTGGGGGCGAACCGGCCGTTGCCGTAACAGCTCGCGACTTGCGCGAAGCCGAAGATCGAATGGGACGCTATGATCGAAACCAAGATGGCTTCCTCTCCGCAGAGGAGATCGGGGGGGGACGCTGGGGTGACGACCCAATGCAGTTCGATCGCAATGGAGATGGAAAATTGAGCAAGGAGGAACTTGCCGTTCGCTATGCCAAGCGACGTATCGCCGAAGAACAGCAACAACAAGGCTCGTCCGGTCAAGATAATGGAGACTCACGTCGCGGCGGAGATCGCGGCGGCATGATGTTCATGGGTGGCATGGGAGGTGGCGGCATGATGAGTTTTGGCGGTGGAGGGGACGGTGGCGGAGACCGCGGTGGTGATCGTGGCAGCGATCGAGGCGGCGATCGAGGTGGTGCAGGGGAAGGAAGCGGAGAAAAGGAACGCCCCAAGTCACTGCGTCAGCTGTCAACCCGTGAAAAAACCGACAAAGAAAGCGGCAAACCTGATTGGTTCACCCGAGACGATAAAGATACCGACGGCCAAATCTCCATGGTCGAATTCGCTCCCAATTGGGACGAAGGAACCGTTACGGATTTCGCCAAATTCGATCTCAACACCGACGGCTTCATCACCACGATAGAAGTTCGCAAAGCCATTGCAAACGGTGCAACTCGGTCCGGTGGCTCGAGTCGCTCAGGTTCCAGCATGGCATCTTCCAGCCGCCGAGATTCACGAGGTCCAGCAGAGACCGTAGGCTCACCAGCACCAGCATCCAGTAGTGGCGAGCCAAAGCCTGAGACGACTGCTGCCGCACCCGCCACACCTGCCCCAGCAAGTGCAGAAACCTCTAAGCCTGCAGAAGCCGCTGCTGCACCTTCGGCTGACGATCCGAAATTCCAATCGACCTTGAAGTGGGCCGCGAAGCAGATCGCGAAATACGACAAAAACGCCGATGGAGCTCTGACGCCGAACGAATACTCAGAAATGCCGATCCCACCCAAGAACGAGTGGGACTTTGATGGCGACGGTCGCATTACAACCGAAGAATATGCCCGAGGGAGAATGTAACAGCAAACAGACATGAGGCTTGAGGAAAAGCCGGAATAAATTCGACGAGCTCAGGTGAGTGCAATCAGCGTCTTACCTGAGCTTTTTTCGTGGCGACTGACTTAGCAGTTTCTTACCTAGCGGACTCAATTCAGGTCCGCGCAAAGAAAAAGCGGCTAGTTGTTTTAGGAACAACCAGCCGCTTGGTATTTATGATGACTCTAAATCGCGAGTTGGATTAGTAACGACGATCGTAACCGCCGCGACCACCACCACCGCCACCGCCTGAACCACCACGGTTTCCACCGCGGTATCCACCGCCACCGCCGCCGCCACCACCACGATCTTCTCGTGGGCGTGCTTCGTTGACAGTCAAAGGACGACCTTCGTGGTCCTTTTCGTTCAACGCGTTGATTGCTGAATTCGCATCGTTGGAATCTTCCATCTCTACGAAACCAAAACCTTTGCTGCGACCAGTGTCACGATCCTTAACGACCTGTGCACTGCGCACATTACCAAACTGGGAGAACAATTCTTCCAACTTGGCATCTGTAATACTGTAAGGAAGATTGCCAACGTACAACTTCGTACCCATCAGGGTAACTCCTGCATCGAAATGCTGCCTAACCCAACTTTCAAAAACTTCCCGGGTTAGAAAGAAAGAACCCAATACAAGGCGGGTTTCGCCTGGTAGATCTACACGAACGGAGCAGCAGGCAGGGCTACATAGAACCAAGATACTGATAGTTTCGCGGACTCGACCGACTAAGACAATAACCGGTAACGCGAAGCATTACAACGGTACTTTCGAACTAGCGAAACGAATTCCCCTAATTCGAGTCCTTCGGCGCCGTTTTTCCCCTTACTTGATGGGGAAAAACGGCACGATCGGCAAAATCGAATGGAACGAAATCGAAGCTTTTGCTGATTCATCATCCCATTCAATCGTTCGGGGTCATCTGAACGGACTCGGCCACTATGCGCCGCAGGTTAACAAAATCCTGCGGATTCAGATTGTTGTATTTGACGCGCCCCGCGTCCTCTGCATCCTGAATTCCGGTCCCTTCTCGCACAGAACTCCAATCCAACGACTGCCGCACCCAACTTCCAACTCTCCAGCGTGGAGCCTTGATGCGCTGACACAGGAACTCCAGATATTCGATATCCTGCTGTCCGCGACGATACGCTTTCAAACGGATACTAGGAATTGGCGGAGCAGAGTCTGACTCGGGATCTGGATAAAACAGAGCTAACTCGTCACCGCTCTTCCATGATTCAGCGTTCCCAATGGTCTGCCACGGCAAAACACCACTGAGTCCCATTGACCAAGCATCCACACACCAAGCTTCTGGCTGAATATTAGATTGATCGAGTCGATTCGATGTCCCATACTCGACCACTAATTCACCATTACTTTGAGCTCTGTCCAAGACGTGTCGTGGATACCGCCGGACAGCTGAACTCACTACCGCATAACCAACTAAACCATCGAGCACCTCGCGTTGCCATTCAGGCCGAGATACGTCGGTTCGAAAAACAACATTCTTCACACCAACTCCCTGAGTTCCATGTTGAAATGCTTCACCGAACCAACGCAGCGCGTCAAAATCTTGGTAATGCGATGGCTCATCCAAGATCCACGGCGAGGTACTTCGAGACCATCCGCGTTCTTTGAAATTATTCTTTCCATTCAAGTAAAAGTGGAAAATCGTTTCTTCCCACTTCTTTTCCTTAACATGAATGGCAATTTCTTTGGAGGCGATCTCAAACTGCTTGCGATACGAAGCGTTTAACGCCTCATCGGCCCAATAACTTTCTCTATAATTGGGCTCGATTGGGATCGGCCAATTCTCAAATAGCGGCAGGTAAAAACACTCAATCGGTACGCCGCCCCGCTCTAAGTCCGCAAATGCTTGTCCGGTAAGCAAAGGCGAAAATCGCTTATCCCAACTAGACCACTCCATCTTGGCCCCATTCCATTCCGGCGCACAACCTTCACTCACTCGTCCGTTATGGTAATAAGGGAGGCGATTGAGAACCGTTCGATGACGATGAGCTAAGCGGTAGTAGTCAAGCTCATTCGCCGGAAGTCCATAGGAATTCATCTCCGGCAAGAAGCTCAGTTTATTTGGTATTTCTAAATTCCAAACTTGAAGCTGAGTCTTGATTGCCACCGAGTCACGCCCCAAACTCAAGTTCAAAGTGGCTGCATGCTTGCCTGGAGCCAATGCGGCCGGAATGTGCATTTCCACATGAAAACAAGAGTAATTAGCGGCCTGATTATCAAAGGAGCTCCCTGCCTTCCATCTTGATACGGGAACAATAGGATCGCCGATCAAGGCGTCACCTTGCGGGATGGGCGCATATCTTCCCACATTCAATGGCATCTCTTGTTTCGAATCTTCAAGCGTTAGACTCGCAGATAAATTCGCGGTGACATTTCCTTTCAACACAACCTGAAAGGCAATCCATTCCTTCTTACCGCCTTCCAAAGACAAAGATTGATTTTGTGCTGACCATAAATGATTGCTGATTCCATAGCTTTCATCTCGCGTCGACAATAACTTTCCATCTTTAAGATTGAGCTTGTCGAGTTCATCCAATATCGAAAACTCAAAACCACCTAGCTGCGGCCATTTCGCTGATTCTTGATCTTTGGAGCCAGTGAGATTCTGCCGGGATGCGCTGAGCGATCGTTGAGGCTGCCAAGCTTCCAAATCCGAAACCTCGAAATTCAAGGTGGCCGCATCCCCAACGTTACCAGCCCGATCTATCGCAGCCACAGACAACAGATAGCTTCGACCTGACTCAAGCCCAAGATCACGTACGTGCATCTCCACCACTTGATCCGCAATGTCACCCTTTGGAACCAAATACAATGGGACTCGTCGTTTATCGATGTGCACTTCAAAGCCGAGCGGCCCGGCCGACCCAATATCGCTGGGTGTTTTCCAACGAACGAGCACTTCGCCTGCGGGTAAATCAGCCGAATCCGATACCAAGCCAGTTGGCTTCTCGGGAGCTTGCGTATCCTCAGCTCCCACCTGAATCGTGAAATAGGGCGCGACACTTGCATTTTGTTGCCGACTGTAGATGTAACGATTCGGAAAAGGGAATACTTCAAACTTGTCACCGGTCCGCTTCCACTCGGAACCAACATCATCGAAGACAAGAACACCGTGACTTAGGCCGGCGATACGGGCTGCGATAACAGTCGGTGAAACCTCAACTTTTTGCCATCCCTTTTCATCAACATCTGTAGGCTCGAACGAACCCCACCATGAATTGCCACTTCCCAAAATGACGGATGTAAAATCGCTGTTCGGATAAGCCCATGGAACATCTGGCAATTGCCGAAATTGAAAGGTAGACGCCCCTTCTTCTTGTCCATAGCCGGTCGCATTCCCTTCGAACCACTCCGCCGAAATACTGCTGGTGGTCAGCCGCAATAATCTTTTTTTGTCGACCACATTCAGATGCAGGTAGGCCTTCTCAATGACGCGACCTTTCAAGGAGGTGGCGTCGAAATCAACTACCGACATTTCCTGATACGATTTTAATTTCAGCCTAGCCGCTCCACCGTTCGATCCCAGCCGCTCTTGCGGCACGCTGGAAAGCCATGTATCGCGGTTGACAGGGATTTTACGTACATCCTGTGCGGATAGGGAATCGCTTTCGAAGAAGGCAAAAGCCACTACAACGAGGAGAGTGATAGCACGAAAAAAGAGAACTCGATTCATCACTAGAACACCTTGGGCGGGAAAAACGGGGAGTATCGTGAGGCGAGTGCAGTTCGATCTGCGTCGACGCATTGTAGCACGATCCATCAGTTTCGTCGTGGAATTGCGAAAGGTTAGTTGGCTCGTGCTCTGTTTGGCATTAAAATCTGGTGACTCGGAAACGCTGTAACCTGAGCGTTCCCCTCCTTTTCCATCCTTCCTCACACTCTCCGAAAGAAAACAGCATGAGAACATTCTGGAAAAGCCAACGTTGGTTGGCCGGTTGCGCCATGGTGCTTGGAGCACTCAATGCGTCGGTTGCATTGGCAGATGTTAAAGTCCCTAACGTATTCAGCGATCACATGGTACTCCAACGCGAACAAACCAATCGCGTCTGGGGAACAGCTGATGCTGGTGAAAAAGTGACTGTCACAATTGGCGAGCAAAAGTTTGAAACAGCTGCTGATGCTTCTGGAAAATGGGATGTCAAACTTGCTCCGTTGCCAGTAGGTGGTCCCTATGAACTCAAGATCGCCGGCAAGAACACCGTGACAATTACCGATGTGCTTGTAGGTGAAGTTTGGATTTGCTCAGGTCAATCCAATATGCAATGGTCCGTAAATGCATCCTATGACCAAGACCTCGAAAAGCTCACGGCCAAGAACGACCAGATTCGCATGATCAACTTTCCACAAGTAGGTCGCCAAGAGCCAGTCTGGTCGCATGATGATCGAAAATGGTCCGTCTGCTCGGCGGAATCCGTGGGTGGTTATTCGGCCGTCGGATATTTCTTTGCGCGACAGCTACAAGAAACCCTGGGTGTGCCTGTTGGCATGATCAACAACGCCTGGGGCGGCTCGGCTGCCGAGGCTTGGGTGCGCCGCGATATCCTAGAAGCAGATCCACAATATGCTCCCTTGATGGAACGCTGGAAAACAACCGAAGCCACCGTCGAAGAACTCAGCAAGCGGACTGACTTATCGGAGGACGAAACGAAAAGGCTTAATCAATTGCGTGGTCAACTAAATGGTAATAGCCGACCAGGCAATATTTACAATGGCGTGCTGAAATCGCATTTGGGCTACGGAATTCGCGGGGCCATTTGGTACCAGGGCGAATCCAATGCCAGTCGCGCATATCAATACCGTGAACTATTTCCTCTGATGATCTCAAGCTGGCGCAATGAATGGCAGGAAGGCGACTTCCCGTTCTACTGGGTTCAGCTTGCCGATTTCAAAGCCGAAAAGCCCAACCCTGACGAAAGCGATTGGGCCGAACTTCGCGAAGCACAAACGATGACCATGAGCAAATTGCCAAACACCGGACAGGCGGTGATCATCGACATTGGCGAAGGAAAAGACATTCATCCCAAAAACAAAGTCGATGTCGGACGACGCTTGGCTCGTTGGGCCCTAGCGAAGGACTATGGAATCGACATTGCCTATCGCAGCCCTCAATTTAAGTCGGCTGAAAAGAAGGGGAACAAAATGGTTCTCACGTTTGATTTCATCAACGGCGGCTGGAGACCTTTTGACGTTAACGAACCTGTTGGCTTTGCCATCGCAGGGGCTGACAAGAAATTTGTATGGGCCAAAGCGGCCATTCAGAAAGATGGAAGCATTGAAGTTTGGAGCGATGAAGTAGCTGACCCTGCTGCAGTTCGATATGCCTGGTCCGATAACCCTGTGTGCAATATGTTCGATCAAGCGAACTTGCCACTGACACCATTCCGAACTGATGATTGGCCCGGCGTCACAGCCAACAACAAATAGCAACACTTCAAAACTTTTGTTCCAAGAATCCTAAGAACTCGCGCGACCGAATCGGCCGCGCGAGTTTTTTTATGTTCGTAATCGACTCTCGATGTGAACAAACTCGCCAGTGAAGAACTTATTCCTGAGTCGGTGAAGAATAGAGCTCCAGCAATGCAATTTCAGGCTGGCAGCGAAATCTCACTGGATGAACTCCAGCCAACCCGCGACTCACATGCATTAACGTTGGCTTGCGAAAAAAAACGCCAGAAGCAAACTGCGAGCCGTACCAACTGGGAGCCACAATGGGCCCAATCAGCGGGAAGCGAACCTGACCTCCATGCGTATGCCCCGCCAGCAATAAATCGATCCCTTGTGACTGAGCCCAATCGATTGCGTCAGGGGAATGCGCTAAGGCCAAACGAAACATGTTGGAGGAAACTGCGTCAAGCGCAGGCTCTTCTCCAAACCAAGGCTTTTCGTGCCCCGCTAACAAGATCTTTTGTCCATGGATGTCTATCTCATGGACCCGACTCCCTAAATCAACCCAGCCGCTGCGGGTTAAGGCGCGCCGCACCTCGCTGGGATCGGCAATACGCTTATCGTGATTCCCCAAAACAAAATAACACCCATGCGGAGCCTGAAGCGAACCGAGCAACTCCTCAATCCAGGGCAAACATTTAGCTTTATCGATAATGTCCCCAGTGATGACAATCATATCGGGCCGCATGCTCAACATTTCGTCTAGCGCTTGGCGATAGAAGCCTGTTGCCAACTGCCCAGTGAAATGCAGATCCGATATATGTCCAATCCGAAATCCATCCAGGCAATGGGGCCAGGCCGGCAACCACAAAGACTTGCGGACCGATTGCAACTCTAAGATGCAATTGCCCGGCAACTGCGCTAGTCGTGCCGTAAATTTCTTTTGACAAAGCGTCTCGCGTTGATGATTCAAATCCAGATGCCGCACCACTTGCGAACGCAAAAGCTGCTTGGGAGGGATCAAATAGGCGCGCGAGAATAGCCAAAATGGCCCGATCACCACATCTACTGCTAAACAGAACAACGCATATACCAGCACAGGTGCTGAATGGCCGGGTATCAAAGCTCCAGCTACAAGCCAATTCCAGATTGAAACGGGATAGAGTGCCAACAACACTACGGGGAGCAATAAAGTGATCGGCAGAAAGATACCACGCTCAAAAAATTTGACGAGTGAGCGTGGCAGGCCTGTTGCGTTGATACGGTTGTAGGCAAACACCCACCAACCAAAATGGCCGATGACTACGAAACAGAAAATCAGAACTCGAACAAACCCATCCATCCTAAGATTGCCAATTGTTAGGCGTGCTGAGGTTGATGGTTGTCGATAATCGTCTCCACCACTGAAATCAATTGATCAAGGCGGAACGGTTTATACAGGATGGCTTTGGAGTGCAAACCTGCTTGCCGAGCCTTGACGATACTGTGACCGGGGTCGTACCCGAAGCCCGTCATGAGCACCATCGGGACCGGATCCAGAATATTCTTCAGACGCAACATCAATTGATATCCAGAATAGTCGGGTAACCGAATATCGGAAATGATCACATCATACGCTGCATCGGTACCTGCCGCTTTGACCATCATGACGGCTTCATCGCCATGATGAGCTGTTTCGACGGTGCATCCGTAGCGTTCCAGCAAGCCATGAGCATCGTTGCGCACTTGTTCATCCGCATCCACCACCAGGACACGTTTGCCACGTAACTTGGCATGCTGTTCGAGGGTACAACCCAGAGGCACAGCCTCAACGGGAGCCATTTTCTGTCCGACTTGTTGAATCACACGCTTGATATCCCGAGCATTCTTCAATATCCGTTGCAATCGCTGAACCACGTCTGGATCATGGCCGATGTAACGCTCCATCACATTCACGGCATCCAACAGAATATCGTCAACAGGTAACGCTACGGCGCTGTGAATTGCTTCGCAGCTTTCTTGAGCTGCGTTGGTCTTTTGTGCGACCAACAACTCCAATGTGTTGAGCGACATGGCGATATCGCGAGCAAAAATTTCCAAGAACTGTCGATCGGAATCATTGAATGCATGCGGCTTTGGGCTTTCGATATTGATCGTGCCAATAACCGATTCATGCAACAAAATGGGAACCGTTAGCGAGCTTGCTGCACCGTGAAAGGCTTGCAGATAGAGCGGTTCGCGACTGGTGTCCTGGCAGAGATAGCTGCGGCCCGTGGAAGCCACAAAGCCGGTAACACCATTCCCTTGTGGGCATGCAAAGAGCTTTCTATCCGCTGCTTCTTGATCAATCCCCACCGACAACAACGGGATCAGATTGCCCGTTGATTGTTCGAGTAACCGAATTTCGATTACATCGACATTGAGCAAACTGTGAGTGTAATGGCGAATATTGTCTTTTAGAAGTTCAATACGCTGTTCGACGCCCATCTCAAAGATTTCGTCGGGCTTGAGATCCGCCAGCTTGCTACCAGCCTTATGAATTGCGGCTAATTTTTGTTGTTGCAAAACTTCCGCAGTAACATCATTTAATGTGATCACCAATTGGACAACTTGATTTTGTCGAAGCAGTGGTGAAACGTGAATTTGGAAGAAACGGTTATCAGCAGTGTGAAGAGTATTGCTACAAGTAGTATGAGCGGCAGTGGCCGTTTGCAGCGGACAACCTTCTGAACCAATTAACTCCGGTTGTCCCAAGGCCTGATAGAACTCGGTCTGAATGAGACCCGTTGGGAAGAGTTGGTGAAGAAACTGATTCGCCCACAGAACTTTGAAATCGGCGTCCACCAACGCAACACCATCAGGCAGCGCATTGAGAACTCTTTCGCTTTCCAAAATAGCTTCAGCCGAATGATTAGGTGTGGCTGAGCCTGTTAGCAGGAAGCCTAAGTGTGGGTCATTTTTGAGAGACACCCAAGCTTCTAATGGGGAATCAACACGTTCCCAGACGGCACCTGATTCAAGCCAATGGCGAATATAGGCGGGTGGGGAATCGGACTGCGCGGTTGTATCGGCTACTGAATTCGATATCTGCGGATCGAACCAGAGCACTTTGGGCTTCGCGGACAAGCCATTGCTCCCTGCATTTCAAGGAAGGCGCACCCTTCTATGGTGCGTCAATGTGTGGTGGTGGACAATGGATTATAGGCTCTGCAAGTACGCGGAGCAATGTCGAAGGTCTCTGATTCCGGGGGAGTGCGACGGTTTGGAAGCTATCGTTTTTTTGTTACAGCAATTTATTTCTACTGCGACTTAATGAAGCACTCCGACTGCGTCGCTGCCATATTCCAAGCGTGAATTACCGAGCTTTTTGAAAGCTCGTAAACAGAGCCCCCCTTTACCCTTCGGAATTTCTCCAATAATTCCCTATTGTGGCCCTTCCATTTGGGTGTACTAGGTGTAAACTCTTACCCCGTACAAACCTCTCAAGCACCCCATTTTACCCAATCGACAAAACCTTCACTTTTCGCATATTCAGCTCACTCGTTATCTGGATAAATAGAGAAGGTGTGCGTCATACGTAATTAGGGAGCTTTACGTTGACTTTCATTTCGGCTGATATACAGTCGAGGGTCCACTTTATTTTGGTTGTTACGCGGTCATTTCGACCGCTTGAATACGCGTTGTTGTTGAGGCCGTCCCGGCCGATAGTTTTCCTGAGGAGCATTAGATGAAAATGCGTAAGTTTTTGGCCTTGTTCGGGTTGGTCGCAACGATGGGTGCTGCCAATCTATCCGCCGCTGATTGCGGTGGCTGTGGTGGTTGCGGTGACTGCGGTTCAGCAGCTCCAGCTCCATGCGGCGAAGTAGTTTCCGGTTGCGAAACTCCAGTACAGTACGTTGAAAAGACCGTTTACGTTCCACAGTACGTTACCGAAAAGAAGATGGTAACCGTTACTGAGTACAAGACCGAAGAACGTACTCGCACCTACAACGTCACCAAGCAGGTTCCTGTAACCGAGCAGAAGACCGAAGAATACACTGTTATGGTCCCAAAGACCGAACAGAAGACCGAAGAATACACCGTTATGGTTCCAAAGACCGAAGTTAAGACCGAGTCTTACAAGGTTAAGGTTCCTGTAACCAAGCAAGTCGAACAGACTTACACCGTTCGTGTTCCTAAGTACGAAACCGTTGAACAGACCTACAATGTTAGCGTTCCTGTTTACAGCGACGTCGTTCAGGACTACACCGTGTGCGTTCCTGTAACCACTGCAGTTGAACAAACCTACACAGTTAATGTTCCAACCACAGAAACCAAGAGCGGCGTTCGCAAGGTTTGCCGTTTGGTTCCAACCACCACCTACAAGACCGTTACCAAAGATTGCGGTCACTGGGAAACCCAAATGGTAGAAGTACCAGCTTGTGGTTCCGCTGCTCGTAGCAATGGCTGCGGCGGATGCGGTGGTTGCGGTGGATGTGGCAACGGTTGCGGTGGCTGCGAAGCTCCTGCTACCACCACTGTTTGCCGTAAGGTATGGGTAAGCAATCCTGTAACCGAACAAGTTCCAGTTACAAGCTGCGAACGTCAAGTTACCGAAGAGCCATACACCTACACCGTTACCGTATGCAAGCCAGAAACTCGCACACGAACTGTGAACGTCACCAAGTACGAACAACAAACCAAGCAACGAACTGTTAAGGTTTGCAAGTACGAAACCCAAACCCGCACTCGCCAAGTTCAGGTTTGCAAGTATGTTGACGAAACCAAGACCCGAACCGTTAACGTAACCGAGTGCGTTGAAGAAGAGCGAACTCGCGAAGTTAAGCACACCGTTTGTGTTCCAGAAACCAAGACGCGTACCGTTAACGTTACCACTTGCGTTCCTGAAAAGCGAACCCGAACCTACAACGTAACCACCTGCAACACTGTAACCGAAGAAAAGACCGAAACCTACAAGGTTTGCGTTCCTGTTCAGGTTCAGAAGGAAGTTGACGTAACCGTTTGCAAGATGGTTGCTCAAACCGTTACCGTTCCTGTAAGCACCAGCAATGGTTGCGGAAGCAGCAACGCTTGCTCGACCCCAAGCCGAGGCCGTTTGTTCGGCGGTTTGTTGGGCAAGGGCTGCGGTCGCAAAGCTAAGAGCTGCGGCGGTTGCGAAGTTGCTTCGAGCTGCGAAGCTGCTCCAAGCTGCGGCGGTTGCAACTAATTAAGATATCGTGATCACCTCGGTGATCTCGAACAAAAAATGAGAAAGGCCGTGACCACAAGTCACGGCCTTTTTTTATTGTCTTAATGTCGACGACCAACGCCGTGCGAACCGGTTAAAGCTACTTCAGCCAAAGCTCACCCATTCACTTCGCTTCATTCGCTTGAACAGAATCTGCGGAATGAGGAGGGGAGGGACCGTTGAACCCAATCACGACTTCAACAAGCGTTCCCACACCGGCCCCCACAATTGCCAGGATGACGATCATTCCCACCCCTGACAAAAAGCACTGTAACAGAACATCCAACAGACGCCTTGAAGCTTCGTCACCTTGTTTAGAAGTGACAGCGCTGTAATGCACCCAGAGTGAATAGCTCAACAAGACCAACGTGTAACCGAAGCCCGATAGTCCACCCAAGATCGTAAAGCGGCGCGTGATGGAAGCATCCGTCGGCTGTATGGCGTGTCGAATCCCATCCGGTGGTACGGCAAACGGATTTCCGGACACCTCCGAATTCAAATCCTCGTTATCAGCCGATGTGTTGTGCATCATTCGAGCCTTGAGAACTCTCTCATTGCAAATTCTGAAACCAAAGAACTCGCTTCGGCAGGTGGCCGACCTGAGCGAATCACAATCCACATTCCAAAAACAAATACAGATACGAATCAGCGCAAAAAAAGTGCCCAAACTAGATGGTACTAATCGGGGCACTATGCTGCAGTGTCAAACGAAAACAGAGTGAGGGAAACTATCCCTTAGGAAAATACTTGGCCACCATCTTGCGAAGGTAGGCTAGCGATTCAGCCATCTCATCCAAGCCGTTCATGCCATCTTCGATACTGATCCAACTGTTGTATTTGTGCTCGGCCAAGATGCGAAAGATCGACTCATAGTCATTGAGTCCCTTACCGGTTACCCCATGCTTCAAGAACTGAGGATAACCGACAGTCCCATCTTCGAGTCTTAATTCATCCAGTGTCTTACCTGGCAATAAATAACGATCGCTGGCGTGCATGCTCACAACACGTGGAGCGACCTTTTTGAGTAGCTCGACAGGATCGTCACCAGCCACAACTGCGTTGGATGGGTCATATTGCACACCGAAGTGTTTTGATTCTGGAATCGCTTCTAACAATTCCAAAAAGACATCCATTTTCTGGGCGAACTCCGGATACTTCCAATGCCCATCTTTGTAATGATTTTCCAAACCGAGCACGACATCTAACTCTTCGGCAAGAGGCAAGCAGGCCTGAATGCACTCACTAACCCACGCAATTCCTTGCTGGCGTTCCACCTCTGGATAGCGTTGGCCGCTGAGCACCCGGCACACGACTCCGGGACCGCCGATGACTCGAGACGCCTTGATCATCGCTTGTTGCTTGGCCACGGCTTCGACGCGGGCAGCCGCATCGGGGTTGGTAAAGTCGGGCGAACAGCACAGCATTGGCACGACTCGCCCCGTTGCCTCCACGGCATCTTTCACTTCGTTGAGATAACTTTCGGATAGGCTCGTGAAGAAGCCTTCATACATTTCCAAGCCATCGCAATCCAATTGCTTGGACATTTCAATCCAATCAAATACCGTCATCGTTCGATCGAAACTGATGACTTCTAAGTAGCACTTAGGAAACGCTGAAATTCGCACAGTCATGAGGATAAGCCTTGAAGATGAAAAAGGAAGGAATCAGTTTTGACTACAGCGAGCTATCGACTTGAATAACCGCTTTAGCAATCGAACCATGATGCATTGTTTCAAACGCGTCATGCCATTGTTCCAATCCCCAAACGCCACCCAAGATCTTTTCAATTGGAATCTGGCCGCTCGCCAACAACACCAACACGCGTTCCCAAATCGGCCAGTTATGACTGAAGCTGCCTTGAAGCTTCACGTTCTTTTGAACGAGTGGATCGAGCGAGAAATTAATCGGTGCTCGTCCCCAGCCAACCTTGCTTACCCAGCCACCGGGACGAACAATATCAATGGCTGTCTTTAATGTGGCTGAAATCCCAGCCGCATCGACGACACCTTCTACGCCTAAACCGTCTCGTGATTTGGCCCACTCCTCTAAGCCACTCACGATGGTCGTACAACCGATCTCACGTGCGATAGCTAGACGTGCTTCATCGCGAGGAATACCTACCACGGCTACATCGGCACCGCGCAACTTGGCCATCGCGGCACACAGCAAACCGATAGGACCAGGCCCCAGCACGGCCACACGATCCCCCGGCAAAATGTCAACATTTTGAGCCACTGCGTTAAAGGCCACACAACATGGCTCTGTCAACGCCGCAAATTTCAGCGGCAACGAATCTGGAACTCGATGCAAACAACGAGCTGGGACTCGTACATATCGGGTCATCGCCCCATCTACCCCATAACCAAAACCTTTGCGGGTCGGGTCGAGATTATACAGGCCTTGTCGGCTCATTGGGTTATTGGGATCGATGATCGCAGCTGTTTCACTGACCACTCGATCCCCTTCTTTCCAACCAACCACGCGTGAACCTAATGCGGTAATTCGTCCACCGAACTCATGTCCCAAAATAACGGGATAGTTCACAGGCCACGAATGCTCGGCCGTCCATTGATGCAAATCAGATCCGCATACACCAACGGCACCAACTTGAAGCAAGACATCTTCGTCACCGATAACAGGCAACGGAACTTCTCGCAATTCGACACAGTGAGGTTCATTTCGAAAATTAACGACAGCAGGTTGTAATGCAGTAGCCACAAGAAATCCTAAGTGAATGTTGTTTTACTGAAGAGAGGAATTGATCTAGCGTTTGCCAACAGGCACATCGCCATAATTGTGAACTGCTTGACAGATCTGTCGCAATACCTCTTCCAAATCACCACCAGCTCGCTGGAAACGGTCTGCATCGATAGCCAAAGGAGCACCAATCACCACCAATGGCGCGCCATACTTCGGTGTATCAATCGCCTGCTGAATGCTCAGACCACCTACCGCTTGCACTGGAACCGTTACCGCTTCCACCACTTCCTTCAATTGATCCAATGGTGTCGGTGCCTTTTCGCCACGCGCTGCAATACCACGCCGCTCGTCATACCCAATATGATGAATGACATAGTCGCAGCCAAGGTCTTGCAACCATTTCGCTCCCGCAACCATATCGGGACAACCAAGATTATCCCCCATCACCCCGACGTTATAATCCTTACCTGCCTTGGCCACACAACGAATGGTTTCTTCATGGGCCCGCGCCATCACAACCACATGCGTTGCCCCAGCTTTCCCCATCATTTCAGCTTCGAGATACCCACCATCCATGGTCTTCAGGTCGGCAACGATCGGAACTTCGGGGAATCGAGCTCGCAACTCGCGGACCGCTCTCAAGCCCTCAGCCAAAATCAGAGGCGTCCCCGCTTCGAGCCAATCGACACCCGCTCTAAGTGCCATCTCGGCGGTGGCGATTGCCTCTTGCAAATCAGTGACGTCCAAAGAAATCTGAACCACAGTCTTCACGTTGCAGCTCCAATACAGACAGGGGAGAAATGGACAAAGCGTTGAGGGGGGAGGTCGGTTCACAAAAAAACCCCGGCGAACAATCGTTCGTCGAGGTCTTATGAATCGAAAGGGTGAATGACGGGGGTCGAACCCGCGACAACTGGAGCCACAATCCAGTGCTCTACCAACTGAGCTACATCCACCATCTAGGCTAACACCAAACAACTACGCTCGGACGGGTGCCCCGTTACCGAACATCGCTGCTGGAATTTTGCCAGAAATCAAAATGTAATCTTCCTTTTTCCGGTCGTCAACGTGCACCTGAAAACAGAATCGACGATTGCCCAAACTTCGCTTAACTGTGAATACTCTTGTAGCGGAATTTGCGTGGTTCGTCGTCTTTGATACCCAACCGCTCACGCCGCTGTTCTTCGTAAACCTGGAAATTGCCTTCGCACCAGTGAACGTATCCATCCCCTTCAAAGGCGAGTATATGCGTCGCAACGCGGTCCAAAAACCACCGGTCGTGACTGATCACTACGGCACATCCGGCAAAGTTAATGATTGCCTCTTCCAATGCTCGTAACGTATCGACATCCAAGTCATTCGTCGGTTCGTCCAACAATAGCAAATTGCAGCCTTTTCTTAGCAGCTTAGCCAGGTGCACTCGATTGCGTTCTCCACCCGAGAGGTCGCCAACCTTCTTTTCTTGGTCGGGACCGCGGAAATTAAAACGGGAGACATAAGCGCGAGCATTGAGCTTTCGCCCCCCCATTTCCAACAAGTCGTTTCCACCGCTGATCTCTTGGTAGACCGTGTTTTCACCTTTCAGCGAATCACGATTTTGATCGACGTAACCGAACTCCACGGTTGAGCCAACCTTCATTGTGCCGCCGTCTAGCTGCTCCTGACCGGTCATCAAGCGGAACAAAGTTGTCTTACCGGCACCGTTGGGACCAATCACCCCGACAATACCACCGGCAGGCAATCGGAACGTGAGATTTTCGAAAATCACACGATCACCGTAAACCTTTCGAAGCTTGTCGGCTTCGATTACCAATTCACCTAAATGCTTCCCGGGTGGAATTTGAATTTCAAGTTCGTCAGGTCGTTCTTCAAATTGCTCCGCTGCCAACTTCTCATAAGCAGCCAGACGAGCCTTGCTCTTGGCTTGTCGCGCGCGAGGGGCCATGCGAATCCATTCCAATTCGCGGGCCAAGGTCTTTTGGCGGGCAGCTGCTTGCTTCTGCTCCAATTGCAAACGCTTCTGCTTCTGCTCTAACCAGGAAGAGTAGTTCCCTTCCCATGGAATACCCTGGCCACGATCCAATTCCAAAATCCACTTCGCCACATTATCCAAGAAGTAACGATCGTGCGTCACCGCAACCACGGTCCCTGGATACTGCGCGAGATGTTGTTCGAGCCACTGAATCGAATCAGCATCTAAATGGTTCGTCGGTTCGTCGAGCAACAACAAATCGGGTTGACGAATTAGTAATTGGCAGAGGGCTACACGACGGCGTTCACCACCGGAAAGCTTGGTAACATCAGCATCACCTGGAGGCAAATTCATAACCGACATCGCCAACTCCACTTGGCGATCGAGATCCCACAGATTGGCCGTATCAATAATGTCTTGCAGCTTGGCCATTTCATCGCACAGCTTCTGCATTTCATTGTCGTCGGTAACTTCACCGAGCTTCATCGATATTTCATTGTAGCGGTCCAAAATTGCCCGACGCTCGGCGACCGCTTCAGCCACATTACCTTGCACATCTTTGTTGGGATTAAGCTGCGGCTCTTGCGAAAGGTAGCCTACAGTGAAACCTGGCGAGAGTCGCGCGACTCCATCAAAGTTCTTATCCACCCCTGCCATGATGCGCAGCAGAGTACTTTTACCCGCACCGTTGTTACCGAGTACACCGATCTTAGCGCCTGGATAAAAGGCTAACCAGATATCCTTAAGGACTTCTTTTTGACCATGTTTCTTGGTCAGCTGTTCAATCGAAAAAATATACTGTCGACTCATAGATATTTATTCCCACTCGATCGTGGCTGGTGGTTTGGAACTGATGTCATAACAGACGCGATTGACGCCGCGTACTTCATTGATAATTCGAGTGCTAATGCGTCCCAACAGATCATACGGCAAACGGCTCCAATCGGCCGTCATGAAGTCATCCGTGTTGACAGAGCGGATGACGACAGCGCTATCGTAAGTTCGTGCATCTCCCATGACCCCGACGCTTTGCACTGGCAAAAGGACGGCAAACACTTGCGATGTTTGGCGATACAAACCGGCGTTGCGAATTTCCTCGAGCAAAATTTCATCGGCGTCGCGAAGGATATCGAGTCGAGGCCTTGTCACTTCCCCTAGACAACGCACAGCGAGGCCTGGACCTGGGAATGGATGTCGCCATACCAGATGCTCTGGGAGCCCAAGTTCGATTCCAAGCTTGCGGACTTCATCCTTAAACAGATCGCGCAGAGGTTCGACAAGTTCGAAGCCGAGTTCTTTCGGCAACCCGCCGACATTGTGATGCAATTTGATCGTCGCTGCTGGCCCATCGGGAGCTGCACCGCTTTCAATAACATCGGGATATAACGTTCCTTGCGCGAGGTATTTTGCATCCTTGATTTTTCGGGCTTCATCTTTGAAGCATTCGATAAAATCATGGCCGATGCGACGTCGTTTTTCCTGAGGATCGATGATCCCTGCCAACGATGTCAAGAAACGCGATTCACCTTGCACCACATGCAAGTCCGCTTTGAAATGATTGGTGAACTCGCCAATAACGGCACGCTGCTCATCTTTGCGGAGCAAACCATTATCGACCAAGATACAAGATAACTGAGAACCGATCGCACGATAGAGCAGGGCCGCAGTCACTGCACTATCGACTCCACCGGATAGCCCGCAAATAACGCGATCGGTGCCGATTCGCTCACGCATCGTCTCGATAGCATGAGCCGCGAAATCACCGATATGCCAAGTACCTTCGCAATGACAAATCTTGTAGAGGAAGTTATGCAGCAATGCGCTGCCTAGCGGCGTATGGGTTACTTCAGGATGAAACTGCAAACCGTAAATGGGCTTCGACTCATGTTTCATGGCCGCATATGGGCAAGTTGATGTCTTAGCAATGGCCTGAAACCCAGGCGGCAATTCGACGACCTTATCGCCGTGCGACATCCAAACTTCCATTTCGTCGGGAAGACCATCGGTCAAACCGTTCTTGCCGAATACTTCACAACTCGCGCGGCCAAATTCACGATGAGCAGAATTCTGTACTTGGCCACCCAACAGATGACAGGTCAACTGCATCCCATAACAGATACCAAGGATGGGAATGTCCAGATCGAGCAGTTCGCGTTGGCAACGCGGCGAACCTTTTTCATAGACGCTCGACGGACTCCCGGAGAAAATAATCCCCTTTGGATTACGACGTCGAATGGCCTCGATCGAAATGTCGGCACGAACGATTTCGCAATAGACGTTATGTTCGCGAACGCGACGAGCGATCAGCTGAGCGTATTGCGAACCAAAATCAAGAACCAATATGCGTTCGTCGTTCATCTTCGAGAACTCCCACTCATATTCATGATGGAAATGAGAATCCCGAATTGTAGAGTGCGGCGATGAAAATCGGTAGGGCTCATCGCCGCTTCAGGCCAGTAGATTTGGCACTATCGCTTGCCGAGCGGAACGAATGGGCGAATCGTCGGACCTGTATAAACTTGACGGGGTCGGCAAATTTTCTTGCCCGGCGAGCGGTGCATTTCCAACCAGTGCGCAATCCAGCCTGGCAAACGCCCCATTGCAAACAACACTGTGAACATCTGCTCCGGAATGCCCATCGCTCGATAGATGACACCCGAATAAAAATCCACGTTCGGGTAGAGCTTTCGCTCAACAAAATACGGATCCTTCAGAGCGACTTCTTCTAACTGTTGTGCGACATCGAACAATGGGTCCTTCAAATGCAACTTGGCCAACAAACGATCGCAAGCCGCCTTGATAATTTTGGCTCGTGGATCGTAGTTTTTATAAACGCGGTGACCAAAGCCCATAAGGCGGAAATTGCTCTTCTTATCCTTTGCCATATCAACATACTTCTTCACATTGCCACCGTCGTCGGCAATCTGCTGAAGCATCTGCACACACGCTTCGTTCGCTCCACCGTGCAGCGGCCCCCACAAGGCACAAATACCAGCCGAGATGGACGCAAACAGGTTGGCATTGGAGGAACCAACCATTCGCACCGTCGAAGTGCTGCAGTTCTGCTCGTGATCGGCATGCACAACCAACAACAAGTTCAGCGCCGACACAAAATCAGGGTCTGGTTCATATGGTTCACTTGGTACAGCGAACATCATTCGCAAAAAGTTTTCGCAATAGCCGAGACTGTTTTGCGGATAAACGAAAGGCTGCCCAGTATGCTTCTTGAAGCTGTATGCGGCAATGGTTGGCAGCTTCGCCAGCAAACGCTGAATCGAAATCCCAACCTGAGCAGGGTCATGAACATCAAGCGAATCTTGATAAAACGTAGACAAAGCTCCTACCACCGATGAAAGGATCGCCATCGGATGGGCGTCGCGGGGAAAGCCGTTGTAAAAACTTCGCATATCCTCATGGAGCATCGTGTGCCGACGAATGCTCTCTTTGAAGTCTTCCAATTGCGATTTGTCCGGTAGCTCACCGTAAATCAGCAGATAACTGACTTCCACAAAGTCGCAATGAACGGCAAGTTCTTCAATGGGATAGCCGCGATAGCGAAGAATACCTTTGTCACCATCCAAATAAGTGATGTCGCTGGTGGTCGCCCCGGTATTCACGTAGCCTTCATCCAGGGTGACGTATCCGGTGTTTTTCAAAAGCGCCGAAATATCGATCGCTTTCTCATTTTCCGTCCCAATAATGGTTGGGAATTCAAAACTCTTGTCCTCCAAAGTCAACCGGGCAGCAGGAAGCGATTGGTTTTCCTTGGAACTGGTATTCGACATGAGCTAGAACTCCAAACGGTCTTGGAAGGAAACGCGAGGGCAAGAGAAAAAGGTGAGCAAAACTCGCTCCACGCAAGAGTGTATTCTCTTAGTCGTCTATCGACAATTGACCCTAGCAGAACTTTGGGATCTGTATTTTGATTCTGTTAGTCGGATTATGTCGCATGGTCAACGAATGTGAACCTTTGTTCCTGTTCAGCCACTGAATTTGCAAAAATAGGAAAGCCTCGTCCGAATTGACTTTTTTTGGCGACAATCCGAACCAGAGACCAATGGAACCGCACACCTTCTGGCGTGTTAATTTGTAGCTTGGAAACGCCCCAACGATTGCCGAATAGAATCAGACCACTTCATCTCGATCGGCGGCCATCAACTCAATCTGCTGGGGAGTCAATTGAAAGTACGCAAGATATTTGGCTTCCGCTGCTCGCATCAGCTTGCGAAGATGTGGCTCAACATCATCCATGCCCACTAAATGCAGCATGCCATGAATGACATACAACAACAATTCATCCTGCGGGGACCAACCACCGTCACTCGCTTCCCGAATCGCGGTGTCCGTGCTGACGATGACCTCCCCCTCTAATTCGCCATCCTCAGCCGTGAAGACAAAGCTGATGACGTCCGTTGGGTAATCGTGCTGCAGATGATCGCGATTAATTTGATGAATGGTCGGGTCATCGACGACCACGATCCCTACTTCGCCAATCTGAAAGGCATGATCCGTGGCCACTTTTCGAATCGCCTCTGCCAATCGCGTTTCATCGATAGCAAGTGCAGATTGTCGATCCTGAATATCAATTTCTAACATGGCGTCTTTACGCTGTCTGTTGACCAGGATATTTCAATCGACCGTGGTAAATTGCGGTCAAACTCTTAACCAAACTCTGCTTAACTAAACCGAGCTGACTTAGAGTCATGCCGCACTCCTCGAACTGTCCGTCGAGAAGTCGCTTGGTGGCAATATCATTGACCAAGTTTTGCAAACGTGCCGAGGTTGGCTCTACCAATGTTCGGGAAGCACTTTCAACAGCGTCGGCCAACATCAAAACAGCCGCTTCGAGCGACTGTGGCTTTGGTCCCGGATATCGGAAACCATGCTCCGATACCTCTTCGCCGTTAGGATCTTCCTCCGATTTCTTAGTCGCTTGTCGGAAAAAGTACTCCACTAAAGTCGTACCATGATGCTGTTCAATAAAGTCGATAAGCGATTGCGGCAAGCGGTACTGACGCGCCAAGTCAGCTCCATCTTTAACGTGGGCAATAATCACTAAAGTACTCATCGCCGGTTGCAATGAATCATGTCGATTGCCACCACTTTGATTTTCCACGAAGTAAGTCGGCTTGAACATTTTGCCGATATCGTGGAAATAAGCTCCCACTCGAGTCAACAAACCGTTACCGCCGATCGCTTCTGCCGCCGGCTCGGCAATCGCCGCGACGTTGATCGAATGATTGAATGTACCCGGCGCACGCTGAGCCAACTGTCGCAATAACGGATGGGCCGTATCCCCCAACTCTAACAAACTCAAATCGGTTTGCACTCCAAACAATCGTTCGACAATCGGCAACAATCCAGTCATCAAAAGACAGGCGGTTATAACATAGATTCCCGTTCGGCCAGCCTCTGAAACCAATTGCGTTAACAAGCCGAGAATCATGGACCCGGTGATAGAATTAGTGCCCAATGTAGGAACCATATCCACGGTTTGTCCCACCATGACACCAACGCCAATCAAGGTGGTGGACGTAATGAGGGCTGAACCAAGACCAACATAAATAAGTCGCGTTCGACTACGAATTCGCCCCAAGAACAAGATCGCCGAACAAGCCGCCGCCCCAAGAACCACTAACGAATCGAGGCCAAGGCCAAGAGAAAGTGTGATTGTAATAATCATGGTCGTTAACAAAACCAAAGCCAACGGACGACCATAGGCAATCGTGGCAGTGATCGCACAAATCACAATCGGAATGACTTCAGCTCGCCACACATCATTGGCAGCGAACCAACATCCCCAACAAACCACGAACACCAACATCATCAAGCGTACAAAACGCCCAGTATCGCGAATCAAGCTAGAATCATACTGAAAGTAAATGTAAAGTCCGACCAGCAAATACATCGCGGCGATCATGCCAAAAAACGCAACCAAGCGGATCAACTCTTCGCTCAGCGGCAACTGGTTGATCCACGCAGTGTGTTCGGCACGCAAAACTTGAAGCTCGTTAAGCCCAAGGGGCTTGCCACCTGCAGCTAGGACACTTTCGCCCGGCAAATAGGGCGTAGTGATGGGCGGGAGCTCTTCCAGAATCTTTTTGCGTATTGCCTCACTTAGATTGCTGTCGTATCTCAGCGTTACAGGCAGTCCCGTTTCCGATACGAAGTTGAAAACCATTTTGCCAACGATGTCGGACTTAGATGCCGGAAACGTTCGCTTGATTTCGTTTTGCAGATTGCTTAGGAGCGTCTTCTTGACTTCAGGAATTCGAACGCTGGCCACCTCAACTACCTTGGCTTCATCGACCTTGTCGCCGACATAAACCTTGATTTTCTCTTGGTTGCCTTGCGCTAAATCATGCGACAACAGATCCAAGAGACCATTTTCTTCCAATGGTTGAAAAACGGCTCGCATCGTTTGGTCGAACTTATCGAGTTGCTTGTCCTCGATCAACATTTCGCGAATCGCTTGTAACGATTCTTTAGGATCGATCTTCTCTCCGACGTTCGGATTAGTGAAGACACCCAGAGTGGTCAACGCTTTGCTATTGAGACTCGCCAAATCGACCTCTTCATCGTTGGCAGTGGCACCTTCCATCAATGCAAAAACCGCATCCTTTAACGCAGCTCGAAGCTGCGTCAAAGGTTGCGGTCGGTTCTCGTAGAAGTTCAGGATCTCTTGCGTCTTCTGCGTTACGTTTGCCTGAGTCTTTACTTTATCCTCAACTTCAAACCGAACACGCGCAATGATCGCTCTAGATGGTATGTAGCCCGTACGATAAGCAAAAGGTGGATTCCAACCTTGGATGATAAACGCCAACACAATCGCCACACCGAGCGCGATGGCGAATCTGAGTAGCGACGGAGTCGTGATGACTACGTCCAGCCAACGACGCCAGCGCGGCTGCTCGGAACTTAATGCGGCAACCCGTTCACTGCGAGTTCGAACACTCGAGCTAGAATTGGACATTGGCTTGCCTTGGATTGACTCCTAAATTCGCTAGCGAAGGGGCGCCGTTACCGGCTACCTGGACCACTTCTAGGGCCAGGATCATACGCCCGCACAATCTGTTGTACCAATTTATGGCGGACAATATCACCCTCTCCTAGCTGTACAAAACCAATTCCTTGGATTCCCGCTAAACGGTGAAGGGCATCCTTCAAACCGCTCGTAACTCCCGACGGCAAATCCACTTGCGACACGTCACCGGACACCACAATCTTCGAACCCTCCCCCATTCGGGTCAGGAACATTTTCATTTGGGCGACCGTGGTATTCTGGGCTTCATCCAAAATAATGAACGCCTGATTCAACGTCCGACCTCGCATGTAGGCCAACGGAATCACTTCGATCACATCTTGTTCCATGTAGAACTTTACCTGATCGTAATCGACCATCTCGTTAAGAGCGTCCAACAAAGGGCGGAGATATGGATTCAGTTTGGCCTGCAAATCGCCTGGGAGAAAACCAAGGCTTTCACCGGCTTCAACGGCTGGACGGACCAAAACGATTTTGCGGATTTGTCGTGCCTTGAGGGCCTCCACCGCTGCAGCCACTGCCAAGTAAGTTTTTCCGCAACCGGCAGGACCGATACAAAACGTCATATCGTGTTGACGGATAGCTGCGACATAGACCGTTTGCCCCTCCGTTCGCGGACGAATCTTGCGAAGAGGATGTGCTATGGCCAGTTCATCTCGCATCGGTGTAATCTGAACACCAGTGACCGTCGCGATGGCGAGGTTCACATCTTCACGAGAAATCTGCCCCTTACTCGACAAAACTTGAGTGAGGCGTTCCAAAACATCCACAGCTTGCTTCACACCGCTTTCACTACCAGAGAACTTCAATTGGCCATCGCGAAATGTTACCGCAACGCCGAGCTGGTTTCTGAGCAATCGCAAATGTTGGTCTTGTGGCCCAAAAAGCTGTGGGGCCACCGATGGATCAGCCAAACTGACCGATGCTTCCGTCGTCATGGTTCCTCGATTCTGGTATTTCAATTCGCCTTGCCATTTTGGGAGCAGCCCCCAACGAGTGCGTGAAGCGAATCGGATTAATGGAATTATTCGAGCCGAAACCGCAATAAGAAAGGAAAATTCGCTGCTTGGCTGCCCGGATTTTGTGAGAAATAAACAATTACGCGGGCTGTGGCACCAATCCTGCCACCACGCCCAAAAATCCAATTACGGCAGCGGGAAGAAGCGAGTCGGTTACATCCCAAACGCCACCCATTCCCGGCAATAATCGACCGCTATCCTTGCTTCCCACATCGCGTTTGATCAGCGACTCTGTGAGATCGCCGACCAAACCAGTGCACGTTAACAACAGCGCGAACAATATCGGCCCGAATGGCCCAAGCGTCAGCGGCTCTGTCGGAAGCATCCAAGGGATAAACTGGCAAAAGATAATCCAGCTACCTAGCGCGGAAAAAAGAAATCCACCGATCAACCCTTCCCATGTTTTGCCGGGACTAATTTTGGGACACAACTTGTTGCGGCCCGTCATCTTTCCTGAAATATACGCACCAATGTCGGCCAACTTCGTAGCCGCAATGATGCCCACTAATGTCAACAATGACCATTGAGACGGCGATTGAGTTCGCATAATAATCCAAAAACTGCTGCAGCCTCCCACATAAAGCAAAATGAAGCCTGCGAGACTGATGCGTTCTAAAGCTTTGCCATCCGCGTTGTAGTGCATCATTTGATAAGCCGATAAGGCGAACAACAAAATGGGAATCGCCAACGCGGGCCAGCCCACAATTCCAACGGGACAGTCACTCGGATACGGCTCACCGCTAAAGCCCCAAAACAATGGGACACTGGCAATTAAGTAGGCAGCCCCTACCGCGACCAAAATGGGGACTCGCTCCAATGCGTGACCACCGCTTTGTGCTAACTTTGTCAACTCACTTGCCGTCGCCACACTTGCATACAAACCGAGTGGCCACATCCACAAACCAGCGACGCCCCATAGCGGATACCAGTAGTCAAGCCATACGACTGCCACAAGAAGGCTGATAAGAACCACTGCTGAGATGAGTCGCAGGTGAAACATGCAATCTGTTACCTATGATACATCGTCCGAGGGAGTTGTCGTGCCAACAGCTCCAAACCGTCGCTGCCGCTGAGAATAATCGCGAATCGCTTGAGCTAACGCGTTTTGCCCAAACTCTGGCCAACAAATATCGGTCACATACAATTCACTGTAACTGATCTGCCACAGCAAATAATTGCTGATCCGCATTTCTCCGCTGGTTCGAACCAACAAATCTGGGTCTGGCAAACCCGCCGTATAGAGATGCTTTGACACCAACTCTTCATCGATGTCTTCCAGTTCCAGTTTCCCAGCAGCCACCTCGCCACTGATCGACTTCATCGCATCCACAAGCTCTGCTCGCGATCCATAATTAATCGCCAAACAGAGCGTCATACCAGTGCATACCGAACACGCTTCAACAGTGCGATCGATTTCGTCAAGTACATCTTGTGGGAGTGGGGACCGACGTCCAATGATCTTCAAGCGAACATTCTGCTCGATAATCTTCGGGCATTCGGCGATCAAATATGCCTTTAGTAACTCCATCAAGAACTCAAGTTCTTCTGCTGGACGACGCCAATTCTCGCTAGAAAAACAATAGAGAGTGAGACACTCGATCCCATAATCGCGACAACCATCAAGAACATCGCGCACCGATTCAACACCACGACGATGCCCTTCGATACGAGGCAGCCCTTGCGCTTCGGCCCAGCGCCCATTGCCATCCATAATGATCGCAATGTGCTTCGGACGACGTGACATCGGCACGTCGTCAAGCGCGTCAACCAGCGGTTGGTTCTGATTGCCAGCTTCAACTGCCTCGTTCAATCCCTTACGCCTCCAACTTTGACTGAGCCTTGTGAGCGATAACTAACCTACAAGCTCTAGTTATTTACCAGCTCGACCTGCACGCAGTAGTTTCGATAACTTCGTCGAGTTCGCAAAAATCGTCTGAGCACGATCAGGCCCTACCGAAACGACCTCGATCGGAACGCCGATCAATTCACTGATAAAATCCAGATACTTCAACAACTGCGATGGCAAATCTCGCCAACGACGCACGCCAGTGACATCCACCTTCCAACCTTCCACCGTTTCATAAATCGGTTGGCAACGACGTAATTCGTCCGCCTCAGCTGGGAAGTTAGTAATGCGTTTGCCATCTAACTCGTAAGCCACACAAACTTCAATCGTGTCGAAATGACTCAACACATCCAACATCATCAACGATAAACCGTGAATGCCGCTCAGCCGCGTCGTGTACCGCGCCGCTACCGCATCGAACCAACCGCAGCGTCGCGGACGCCCTGTCGTTGTTCCATACTCACGCCCAATCTCACGAATCTTATTTCCTTGCTCGTTGTTCAGCTCGGTTGGGAATGGCCCACCACCGACTCGCGTTGTATACGCCTTCGCAACCCCAATCACATGCTCAATCCAACAACCAGGCACACCCGATCCGGCTGAAACGCCTACGCCCGAACTGTTGCTGCTCGTTACGAACGGATACGTTCCATGATCAATGTCGAGAAGCGAACCTTGAGCCCCTTCAAGCAACAACTTCTTGTTGTCATCCAAAGAGTCCAACAAAAAGTTGGTGGTATCACCAATCAATGGCCCTAAGGTTTCCGACCAACGACTGGCCATCGCGTAAATCCCGTCGGCGTCCAGTTGCCCAGCGAGTTCTCCACCACCCAAACCAACCAACCAATTTCGCTTCGCGGCCACAATTTCATCGATGCGATTGCGCAAATTTCCGCGCACAAGATCCGTCATCCGCATCGCAAACGTTCGACCTACCTTATCGCGATAGCAGGGCCCAATACCACGCAATGTTGTGCCGATGTTTTCGCCTGCCACAACTTGCTTATTGAGAACTTGATCTTCCAAGATATGCCATGGCATTACCATGTGCGCTCGCTCACTGATCATCAAGTTCCGCCGTGGTGCATTGCCACGACTTTCCAAACCAGTGAGTTCACGAATAAGAGTGTCTGGCTCAATCACCACACCCGGAGTAATCACATTCATTACGCCAGGATGCAGGATACCACTGGGGACGTGATGTAGCTTGTAAACTTGATCTCCAAAAACAACCGTGTGCCCGGCGTTCGCTCCACCTTGGTATCGCACCACCACATCATGCTGCGGCGCCAAAATGTCGACAAGTTTGCCTTTCGCTTCATCTCCCCATTGCAATCCAATAACACAGCTGGCTGGCACGCTCGTTCATCCTTTTCTGCAATCAAGTCTCGCTCGCACGTCCACACACGACATCCCTCGCACTCGCCGATCTTTGTCAAATCAGTGACGAGCCAAGGGGGGTAATCGCAAGGGAGGAAGTTTACCAGCAAATGCCGCCTTGCGACAGCCAATGGTGAACAAACTGCCGCTCGCTACCCGCCCCACACATCACCCCCAAAAGAAGTAATCCTCCGATTTTACTGGCTGTAATGATCGTAACGCTCCGCTTTCCCTCAACCTAAGAACCTTGAAATGGGGAAACCGCATTCCATTCGAAACTCCACTCCGGCGAGATAATATAGATATGGACCCTCTCGCTATCCCCCCTTATGGAACGAAGCGATTTTGGGAGATTTTTCGTTGCGGAGCTTAGCTTTGACCGTTTTCCCGATAGCCATTGGAAGTAGTTTTACAGCCGAACCGTTGCGTATTCCGCTGCAACGCTGGCTTACTTTTTTGCGCCGCGGTGCGGAATTGTCATTTATTCCGTACGGCCAATTGCTGATCCACCTCGTCGACCACAACAGTCCCTGGTTTCGGAACGACAAAGGTCTGAACGTTCTGTTGTTTCGTCCTAGCGATCTGGTTCGCAACAAGTCTGATCGGTCGCAACTCTCAACTTCATTGGACGAGTTTTTCGCGAAGTTCCGTTCGGCATGCCAACAATGGCATGTTCCCACGCTCGTGATATTGGTCTCGCCCGAACCTGACTCAAGGCCCCCCAATTCGATATCCAATTCCGAGATCACTGCTGAGCAATGGCAACAACTCGAATTGTCTGTTTTGAAAAGATTCCAGGCGATCGACCGCGTGGATGTCATCAGCGATAAGGCGATTTTCGAAGCCTATCGTTGTATCACAGTTAACGATCCCTTGACTGAGCAACTCGCCCACATACCATGGACCGACTCCGCATGGCTGGCTGTCGCAGCTACTATAGCACGATACGTGGATGCGAAAAAACGCTCATCCGTTAAAGCTATTGTCGTGGATTGCGATAACACATTATGGCATGGTGTGTGCGGCGAAGATGGGCCGCAGGGAGTTCGAGTCGATGCTTGCCATCGCATGCTGCAACATAAATTATTGCAACAACGTGAAATGGGGCGACTTATCTGCCTCTGCAGCAAGAATAGTCCTGAAGATGTATGGAGCGTTTTTGAGACTCATCCTGATATGCTGCTGCGGCGTGAACATATCACTGCGGCCAAAATCAATTGGACGCAAAAATCTCAAAACTTGCTGCAACTAGCCAAGGAGCTGAACCTCGGAGCTGATAGTTTTCTTTTCCTTGATGACAATCCATTAGAGATTAGCGAAGTACGAGCCCACCTCCCCGAAGTCATCTCGATCGCACTGCCTAGCGTTCAAACCGATTCCTGGGAACAAATGCTGGACCATCTGTGGCCCTTGGATGGTGAAACTCAAACACGTGAAGACGTCCAACGGGCACAAATGTACGCCGAGGAAACCCAACGAGTTTCACTGCGCGCTCAATCTCAATCCCTGACTGATTTTTTGAAATCACTTGAACTCGAAGTCGATATTCGCCCGCTTGATATGACAGATCAAGCCCGAGCGGATCAGTTGCTCCAACGCACGAATCAATTCAATGTTCGCCCTTCGATCCGTTCGATCGATCAACTCAAGTCTCTCTCGCTTGATCACGAATTAGAACTTCATACGATCCGTACTCGAGATCGATTCGGGGATTATGGCCTGGTGGGCTTGATGATCTCACACTGCGAGGGAAATACGCTTCATCTCGATCATCTTGTTCTCAGCTGTCGAGCGTTGGGACGCACGATTGAGATACGGATGCTGAAATTTCTGGCCGAACTTGCCGAAGAGCGCTTAAAACGTGAGATTCAGGTTCGTTTTGAAGCCTCTGCGCGTAACCTGCCCGCCTATGCTTTCTTATGTGACGCGTCAAAAACGCCCAAATCAGTTTCACCTCAATCGACTCAATTTCTCCTGACAACTCAGTCCATTCTATCGCTGGATCCGATCCAATTCGCTGCGTCTCAAACAGCAGTTGAAGAATCAGAAGCGGTCGTAACAACATCGCGTGATTTAACTCCAAGCTCAACACTTTATCAGACCATCACCGAACTCAGCACCACCGACGCGATTGAGAAATTCCAGCGTGACAAGTTTGCTCGTAACCTCGAGCGCATCGATAGTGTCGAATACCCTGTGACCGAAATGGAACGGCAGATTTGTGCGATCTGCCAAGACGTTCTGTACTATAACGATTTGGGGCTATCAGATTCTTTCCGCGACTTGGGCTGTAGTTCGCTCCAATTCGTTCGCATTTGCTCGAAGCTCAAACAACAATTTGAAATCCATGTTGCCGTAGCAGAAACTTTCGCGCTATCTACTATCCGCGATCTTGTTCGGTTGGTGACGAAAACCATTGCCATAAAAAACATGCAGGCCGCTACGGCATCTCCGCCGCCATCTTTATTTAAACTCATTCAAGAAGGAAGCGAACGAACAGGCACGGACAACATGACGGATCACAATGGTCATGAAATTGCCATCGTAGGCATGGCGGGACGATTCCCTGGTGCCGACGACATACGAACGTTCTGGAGCAATTTGGTTCAGGGTGTCGAGAGTATTGAAAATCTGGATGAAATTGAACTCAATCTCCCGGAGCAGAGTCCACTGAGAACTCATCCTAACTTGGTGCGAAAAGCGTCTTATATCAAAAACGCTGACGAATTCGACGCGAGATTCTTTGGCGTTTTTCCGAAAGAGGCGGCTGCGATGGACCCTCAACATCGCTTGCTTTTGGAAGAGTGCTACCATGCATTGGAAGACGCAGGCTACGTACCAGACCAAATCGAAGATGCTGTCGGCGTATTCGCGGGTTGCTACATGGACACTTACGTGTTGTCATGTCTGGAAACTCACCCGGAATGGATACAAGGGTTAGCCAATTCGTTTCACGGCGGCGATCTCCTTACTGAACTAGGTAACGACAAAGATTATCTGGCGACGCGTATTTCGTTTTTGCTGAACTTGCGTGGCCCCGCCCTCACCATTCAAACAGCCTGCTCCACTTCTTTAGTAGCCATCATTCAAGCTTGCCAGAGCTTGCAGAGCGAGCAATGTCGAATGGCTCTTGCAGGAGGCGTAACTCTTAAGTTTCCGCAAAAACGCGGGTACTTATATACTGAAGGCGGCATGGTAAGTCCCGAAGGGAAATGTCGCACTTTTGATGCCAATGCCAAGGGTACGATTTTCGGTGAAGGCGTCGCCGTAGTCGCTCTAAAGAAACTCGAACATGCAATGGAAGATGGAGATTCGATTTACGCCGTCCTCAAAGGTTGGGGCATCAACAATGATGGTCGATCCAAAGCGGGATACACGGCACCAAGTATTGCGGGGCAAACAGAAGCGATTGCGTTAGCCCACAAACATGCGAGGATCTCAGCGGACACGATTCAATACGTCGAGGCACACGGCACTGGCACTGCGCTTGGTGATCCGATCGAAATCGAAGCCTTGACTCGCGCCTTTCGTCAATCAACGAACCAAAAACAATTTTGTCGAATTGGTTCGGCTAAAACAAACATTGGTCACCTCGATGTGGCAGCCGGAGCCTGCGGACTGATTAAAGCGAGTCTAGCGCTACAAGAAGAAAAAATCCCACCATCGCTCAACTTCGAAACTCCGAATCCGAATATCGACTTTGAGAATTCACCTTTTATCGTAAACACTACGCTCAGCGCTTGGCCGCGCACATCGCGTCCACGCCGCGCTGGGCTAAGTTCATTTGGGGTAGGGGGAACCAACGCGCATGTCATTATCGAAGAAGCCCCAAATCCAGTTACCGCTCCATCAACTCACATCTATCATCTGCTGAATTTATCGGCGCGCAGCGAAACGTCGTTACTAAAGATCAAACAACAATTACTTGAGTTCCTAAGTAACTCTCCTGCTACGTCGATCGCCGATGTTTGCTTTACTCTGAGTGCCGGACGCAAGAAATTCAATCATGCGTGGAGCGCTGTAGTAGCCACGATGGAAGATGCGATCCAAGCCCTAAGTGACGTTTCGGTAACCAACAGTCAAACGTTTACGAACCGCCGCAATGTACCTGTAGCCTTGGCGTTTCCGGGCCAGGGATCGCAACATTTCGATATGGGATACGAGTTGTATAAGAGTGAGTCGATCTTTGCTGAGACACTGGATCGTTGCAATGCCATCTTGCTCCCGTTATTGAAATTCAACTTGCTGGATGCCATTTTCAAGACCAAACGAAATGATACAGAGACGCCAGTCCCTGACATTAATCAAACGATCGTGGCCCAGCCAGGCATCTTCGCCGTATCTTATGCCACAGCCATTTGGCTACAGTCATTAGGACTGACACCAGCCGCGATGATTGGCCATAGTGTTGGCGAGTTTGTGGCAGCCTGCCTTTCTGGTGTATTCTCACTGGAAGACGCACTTCATATCGTTGCGTACCGTGCGCAGAGCATGCAACAGGTTGAGCCGGGCAATATGCTTGCAGTTAGATTGGGTGAAGCAGAGTTGTTGAACTCTGACAGCTACCGGAAATACCAACCGCTGATCTCGCTGGCAGCCGTCAACTCTCCGCAGCTTAGCGTACTGTCAGGTCGAATTGAGGTCATCGAGGCATTGCAAAAAGATCTTGACGTAGAAGGCTATACCTCGAAGATTTTGAAGACCTCACATGCATTTCATTCTTCGATGATGGATTGCGTGGTGGATCCGTTGGCGGAACAATTGAAGCTTATAAAACTTCATAAACCGCTAACCAAAATCGTATCGACCGTCACGGGTAAATGGCTTACCGATGAAGAGGCCCTCTCGCCCGAATATTGGGCGAAACACCTGCGCGAAACCGTCCGATTCTCGGAGGGGGCAGAGACGCTACTTGCTGGCGATTTCCCCATCATCATCGAGGCAGGTCCAGGTCAGACAGTTTCAACACTTCTTAAGCAGCATAAGAACACCAGCAGCAAAACCATTTGCTCACTATTCCCCCACATTCAACAATCGGTTTCCCATCGCCAACATGCGCTACAAGCGTTGGGAAAAATTTGGCAAGTAGGAGCGGAAATCCAACTTGCCAAACTCTATCGCGCAGAGAAACGCTATCGCGTGCATCTCCCTGGCTACCCTTTTGAACGTCAGCGGTACTGGTTTGATCAATTGATCCAAAATCCACTCCAAGATCTAACCACGGAAAAGACAGAGAAGTCCCACACACACGTCCCCAACGAGCCCACTTCTATCATATTGGATAACCAGAAAAGAGAATCCGGATATAACGATTCTCATCAATCCACGCATTATGCGCGAAATGACGAATATTCGCTGATTGTGCAGCAAGTCATTCGTCAGCAATTGGACTTAATGACAAAACAGCTAAAATTCTGGACACAGCGATAATTTACCGTCCAGTTTGGTCCCCTCGAGCGAATCGTTGTCGTACTATAAGAAGTTGGAGTACCGATATTTCTGGAATCTGTGCATGCCCCATCCCAATCGCCCTTTAGCTGAGCAGATCTTGACCGAATTACTGCGTGATTCGTCTGGGATGGAGTTGCGCGATCTTGACCCACATGCATCATTTTTGGAACTCGGATTTGACTCGCTGTTTTTGATTCAGTTCAGCCAAAAGATCAAACAAAAGACCGGGATTAAGATCACCTTTCGACAGCTGATCGAAGCGGTATCGACGGTTCAAACCCTAGTTGATCATATAGCGAATGAACTTCCTTCCGATGTTCAAGCCCAACGAGCTACACCTGCCTCCCCCCCTGCCAGCTCGGTCGCTGTTGTTGCATCTCCCGCAGTAGCGTCAGCTCCCCTACCAGCCGATGGCCAAGCAGCAGCTGTTCCTGTTCCAGCTTCGTCAGTTCCCATTGCTCCACAAAGGCCAGTGGTTACGATGCCACCGCAGCCTGTAGTTTCCGCACAGGTATTGCAACTTCCTCCGATCCAGCCAACTGCTTCAGCTGGTACTCTACAGGGCATTGAACAGTTGATTTCACAGCAAAATCAATTGATGGCGATGCAGTTGCAGGTTTTGCAAGCAGCGGCTTTCGGAACTGCCCCCGCAGTGAACACTTCGGTAGCACCACCGCTGACAGTGGAGCAACCGATTTCGATACCAGCTTCATCCACTCCGCCGGTGTCACCTGCAATCGATAGCCAACCGGTCGCAACCTGCTTAGCAGATTCTCCCACACAATCTAAGCCTGTTGCATCTCCGAACATTGCGACGAAAGAACCTGAGCGAAAAGTCTTCGAACGTTTCGGACCGTACAAGCCAGTGCGCAAATCCGCCAGCGGTGGTCTGACTGAGAACCAACAAAGACATCTCGCGGAGTTCGTTGCAAGATTCACTGCGAAGACAGCCAAATCGCGCGAACATGCTCAAAAGTATCGTGACGTTTTCGCTGATCCACGTGGCGTTGCCGGTTATCGCAACATCTGGAAATCGATGGTCTATCAGATTTCAGTCAATCGCTCTGCGGGTAGCAAGTTATGGGATATTGATGGCAATGAATACATTGATATCGCAATGGGCTTTGGTTTAAATCTGTTTGGACAATCGCCTGACTTCGTAACACACGCCTTGAAGGAACAGCTGGAACGGGGCGTTGAGGTTGGTCCTCAATCACCTTTGGCAGGCGAGGTCGCGAGACTTTTGTGCCGTTTTAGTGGCATGGATCGCGCTACGTTTTGTAACACCGGTTCAGAAGCAGTAATGGCCGCCATGCGAATCGCGCGCACGGTCACAGGCAAACCGATTTGCGTCTTCTTCAACAAAGATTATCACGGCAATTTTGATGAAGTGCTGTTGCGGAGCGCGGTTGTGGGAGGCAAACGTCGTACCTCCCCCGCTGCCCCTGGTGTCCCTCAAATTCTGGCCGACAATACCATTGTCCTGGATTACGGCACGGAAGAAGCATTGCTAGAAATCGAACGTCGAGCGGATGAAATTGCAGCGATATTGGTCGAGCCCGTGCAAAGTGCCGATCCCGACTTTCAACCTCGAGAGTTCATGCACAAGATTCGCGAAATCACCAATCGTTATGACATCGCGATGGTGATGGACGAGGTCATTTCTGGTTTCCGCGCCGCACCGGGGGGAGCTCAAGAATACTTCGGCATACAAGGTGATATGGCAACCTACGGAAAAGTACTAGGTGGTGGACTTCCCATCGGCGCGCTCGCGGGTAAATCGCGATTTATGAACGCACTGGATGGTGGCACTTGGCGGTATGAAGATGCCAGCAGCCCAGAAGCCGACATGACTTTTTTTGCGGGAACCTTTGTCCGGCATCCTTTGGCGATGACCGCCGCACACCAGATCCTTAAGAGAATAGAGCAAGAGGGCCCCGAATTACAACGTCGTTTGGCCGATCGCACAGACAAAATGGCTCAAGCGATCAACGACTTCTTTGTGCAAGAAGGTTTCCCTATTCGGCTGGCACGATTCACATCGTTATTTCGCTTTATGTTCCCACCCGACTTAGAGTATGCCGACATGCTCTATTTCCATCTGTTAGATCGCGGCATCTTCACGCGCGGATGGGGAGATAACTGTTTTCTTTCAACAGCTCACAACGACCAAGACGTCCAAAAGATCATTGATGCTGTTAAGAGCAGTTGCCTGGAATTGAGAGCTGCAGGCTTTTTTCCCGATCGTGATTCCACCTCACTTCATGCAAACCATAGTGCGCTTCATGCGGTGAGTTCTTTGAAATCGGAATCACAAACCGAAATCGCGTCTGGCTTAACCGAAAAAAAAAAGTCCAGCTACCCACTAACTGATGCCCAGCAAGAAATCTGGCTGAGCAGCCTTATGGGTTCGCTGGCCTCGTGTGCCTACAACGAACCCTTCTTCATCAAGTTCCATGGACCGCTAGATAGGCAGTTACTCCTGCAGTCGTTAGAATTTGTGTTGTCGCGGCATGAAGCTCTGAAACTCCGCTTCGATTCGAATCAACCCGTTCAGTATCTTGATACTTCAGTTCCCTATCAACTGACGGAATTCGACTGGCAAGAGCTTACGCAGTCTCAACGAGATCAAAATCGAGATGAGTTGGTTTCGGAACTAGGCAGCACACCTTTTGACCTGAGTCATGGACCTTTGGTCCGACTGCATTTAGTCCGCGAATCAGTGGAGCTCAATACGCTCTACGTTTCCGCTCATCATATCATCTGCGATGGTTGGTCCTGGAATTTGATGTTGCGAGAAATTGGTGAAGTTTATTCGGCAAGTTGCACCGGCGCCACAATCCAACTCGCGGAAAGCAGCTCGTTTTTGCAAGAGTTTGTAGAACTCGATCAACGGGAAGAAACCGAAAACTCGCTCGCGTTCTGGCGTAAAGTGTATGCCGAGATCCCAGACCCATTAAACCTTCCGACTGACGCTCCTCGTCCGCCGGTCAAGGTTTACGATGGAGCAACATTTACCTATGAATTTGACCCCGATGTCGTTAAACGCCTTAAGCGTTTCGCAAGCGAGAAACGAGTCAGTTTATTCTCGTTGGTCTTTACCGCATTTAATTTATTTTTACGCAGACTAAGCGGACAACACGACCTGGTTGTTACAGTCCCAACCGCGGGACAATCTTTGCTCGAAAACAGTCAACTTGTTGGCCATTGCGTCAACCTTCTCCCCGTACGCACAATCGTGCAAGATAACCATACATTTTCACAACTTCTGTCAGCTACCTCAAGCAATCTGCTTGATGCTTATGATCATCAATGCTGCACTCTCGGTAGCATCGTTCGTGAAATTCACGCCCCTCGTGACCCGAGTCGCATGCCTCTAGTGGAAGTCAATTTCAATTTGGATCGCGACTCCAAAGGTGTTCACTTCGAAGATCTTTCCGTTCATATCGCGCAAACAGCCAAAACTGCGGTGAACTTCGAAATTTTCTTTAATCTTAACGAACATGATCACGGCTTGCGTCTGGATCTTGATTTCAATCGTGTACTCTATCGAACCGAGACTTGGGAGAATTGGGTTACCTGTTTCGAGCAATTGCTTCGTGAACTCCCCGAAAAATCGAACACTCCCGTATCGCAAATCAATCTCATCCCACCTGGCAAGAAAAGTGAGTTGTTGTTTTGTTCTGCAGGTAAAATCAAGAATTTGCAACCTGCCACTACGGTAGTCGAGTGGATCGAAGAGCATGCTGAAAGAACACCAGCAGCAGTCGCCATATCCTGCGAAGGCAAGAAACTTTCCTACCACGAATTCAATTCCCTAGCAAATCAAGTGGCCCGCGAACTGCAAGAACTCGGGGTTTGTTCTAATCAATTGGTTGGCATTTTCATGGATCGTTCGGAATTACTTCCTGTCGCGATGCTGGCCATCCAAAAGCTTGGCGCCGCTTATGTTCCGTTGGATCCTGATTTCCCAACGCAACGTTTACAACACATGGTCGATGAGTCTCAATTGTCTTGTGTCGTAACTGTCGATCGTTTGCGAAACAGCCTTCCCAAAACGAGTGCGAAACTTCTGTGTATAGATGCCGACCTATCAAGAATTCGCAATCGTGCCCAAGCCAACCTGCGACTCACGCTTTCGGCTTCCCAACGAGCCTATGTACTGTTCACATCGGGTTCGACGGGCCGTCCCAAAGGTGTACAAATTTCGCACCAATCGCTGGTCAACTTTCTTGCATCGATGAAAGCTGCCCCCGGTATCTCGGCGGAAGATCGACTGGCGGCCATCACAACACTATCCTTCGACATTTCGATTTTAGAGATCTATCTGCCGCTGGTTTCCGGTGCTGAAGTTGTGATTGTGCCGAATGAAATCGCCAAAGATGGAGCTGCTTTAGCCAAATGGCTGGGCCAACGACAAATCACTTTTTTGCAGGCGACACCTTCCACCTGGAGAATGTTAATCGAATCTGGTTGGACGGGAAATAAACAACTAAAGGGACTGGTGGGAGGAGAGGCTCTTCCGATTGATTTAGCCGAACTGGTATCTCAGCGAATTAGGGAACTGTGGAACATGTACGGACCAACCGAGACCACCGTTTGGTCTACGGTGTGGAAAGTCGTCCCTGGTTCTGCAGCAGTTTCGATCGGTAAGCCCATTGCCAACACCCAGACTTATGTTCTTGATGAGCAGTTTCAACTTGTCCCCAAGGGAGTCGTTGGAAGACTCTTTATCGGTGGTCTGGGACTTGCCCTAGGCTACTTGAATCGCCCCGACTTGACTCAAGAAAAATTCATCACCAACCCGTTCAATTCTGCTGAGAAAATCTACGATACGGGCGATTTGGTTCGCTTGGGTCAAGACGGCCAACTGTACTACGTATCACGCGCGGATAATCAAGTAAAATTGCGCGGATATCGTATCGAATTGGGTGATGTTGAGCATGCCTTGCTCGCCCACCCAGGAGTGCGTGAAGCGGTTGTTGCTCTAAAGCAGCCCCTCGCCCAGGATAATTCCAGCGTCTCCTCCGGCGAATATCTCGTGGGATATTACGTTCCCCGTGATCGTGTCCTCCTAAGCGACGACCTGCGCATGTGGCTGAAATCGCAATTGCCCGATTACATGGTGCCAACATGGTTTGTAGCATTGACCGAACTTCCAATGACTCCAAACTTGAAGGTCGATCGCAAACGCTTACCCGATATCCAACGCCATTCGTCAGACATCAACGAACGTCCTCAACTAGGACCGAGAAATTCGGTAGAACGTCAGTTGATGAACATCTGGAAAGAGATATTGAAGATTGATTCAATGGGAATTGATGACAACTTCTTTATGCTTGGTGGACACTCTTTATTGGCAGCCCGCTTGATGTCGCGGATAGAGAAAGTCACTGGCAAGCGAATTCCTTTAGCCACTTTACTTCAACATCCAACGGTCGAAGGATTAGCGAACGCGATTCGGAACAACGATTTCGAAAGTCAGTGGCAATGTATTGTACCTATTCGCGAGGGAGGGAATCTGTTGCCTTTGTTTTGCATGCACGCAGCAGGTGGCAACGTTTTGCTGTATCGGGAATTGGCAAATCGAATGCACAAGAATCGGCCTGTGTATGGGGTTCAATCCAGCGCTTTGCAACATGGACTCCCCACTGCGAAGACGGTTGAAGAGATGGCGACTGAATATGTCGCCGAGATCCGTAAGCTTCAACCCCGTGGCCCTTATCATCTCGCGGGCTATTGCTTGGGAGGTACCATTGCGTATGAAGTGGCGCGCCAATTAAGATTGGCCGGCGAAGAAATCGGTGTTCTGGCTTTATTGGATACTCATGCCAATTGGGGCCAAGATTCCTGGCAAGATTCAGTTATCAAGGCCTATCAAAGAGTTGCCTTCCATGTAAAGAACGCATGGATGTCTGGGCGAACCGGCTTCCGTAGTTTTGCCGCTGAAAAATTGCGAGAAGGAAACCGTCGCATGCTGCGGCGCTGGGAAGCGCTGTCAAGTCAAATCAGTTTTCGCCTAGGCTGGCGCAAAACCGAACCTGTATTTATGCTCGAAGCACTTTACGACCGCGCATCGGAAGAATACAGCCCCAAGCCTCTGGATGCCCACCTCATCCTATTTAAGCCAATGCAAAGCTACGCAGGGAAAGTGGACACCTTCTTTGGATGGCAAAATTATGTGCGAGACATCACACTCATCGAGCTCCCCGTATACCCTGCCGGAATGCTGATCGAACCGTTTGTTGCACAACTCGCCACGCATATCGAGCGACAATTGACTTCAGCGGAAGATGGATTAACTCCTGCACCACAATCCAACGCCTCTAAGCAATGGACTTGATGGACTAACCGTCAGCCGAGTCAACCACAACTTTTGTATTCGGTCTTTTGTTATGAATGTAACTAATGCAAACCGTAATCTCGAACCGGCAGATTGCCGAATCGATGTTCATTATTTGCACTTGTCGCCCTCGGACCAGCCGATAATAGAACAGGAACTGAGCATTCTTTCGCTCTCCGAACATGAGCACATCAGGCGACTTCGCCGATCAGCCGATCGCTTCAGTTATGCTCGGGCGCATATTCTGTTACGACGGACGCTCGAACAGCATCTCGACTATCCGGCCTCTCAGCTTCAGTTTTCACGCACATCAGCTGGCAAACCTTTTCTTTCGATGCCAGCGGGTTTACCCGCACTTGAATTTAATCTAACCCATTGCGAATCCATGGTCGCCTGTGCCATTTCCCATATGCCAGTTGGTATCGATGTAGAACCTAACCACCGAATTTTCGATTTCGATACGATTCGACATGTCTTGCATGTCTCCGAACTGCGAGCTCTCGAAGGCCTGGAAGTACATGTGCGAACTAAATTGGCGCTGCAATTTTGGACATGCAAAGAATCAGCTTTGAAGGCGATTGGAATCGGATTGCTCGTTGAACCGAATGAAGTTGTGGTTAACCTCGAGGAGAACACACTCCCGTTTGCCCAACTCTTCTCCAAATCAGAAGCCAGCCCTACGAGAATAGAACTGTTTCCAAATCAACTTCCAAATTCAGGCCATGTGTTGAGTATTGCTTGCCTCAATACATTCCGTCCTCCAATTGTTCTTCACGCTTGCAAGTGAAGCTCGATCGCATCCATTCACGACTTTAGGCAATATAACGCACGCGGATGAGGATGACACATTTTGTCCGAGGGCCGAAGGATCGGTCTACGGCCGCTGCCAACTTGTTCTTTTGCCAAACCGGTTGAAGTGCATTTGACGCCAACCACGCGAACACTTCGAATCTTCATTCTGGTGGCCAAAACTGACGGCAGAAAAAGTGCTACGGTAGATAGGATCGATCGCACTCCCAAGGCGCACTTTAGTATTCGAAATAAAAAAGGCCAAGCTTTCGCCTGGCCCTTTCGATTGATCGATACCGTAACAACTCGACTATCGCCCGCCGCGTCCACCGGTTGGGCTGCCGATATCGCCTCCGCCGGTCGGCGAACCGATACCACCACCCAATCCACCACCAGCGGGAGCTGCGGCAGATTTATCAGCTTGTTCCTTTTCATCGGCGAAGGTAAACATGCGGAACGCATCTTGATCATCGAGTTCGTCGCTGACCGCCAAACTTCCATCGTTGCGGAACAACAACATTTCTCCGCTAAATGTTAGTTTGTCTTGACGATCATCGTTATGCGCTAAGTTCTCGCCACCGCGAACATCAACTACGGCAACTGCTTCCGTCATCTTGTAGTCTTTCATCTTCTTCACTGCGCGGGACACAGGATCAACCACTTCAGGTTCCTTGTCGCGCGTATTGAAGAACAGCAATGAGCCTTTTTGAGCTTCGTATTGGGTTGGCACATCGATTCCCAAAGCTGCATCCCATTCCGCATACACTACGTTGCCTAAGTGTCCACGAGCAGAGGAATCTACTTCGATGGTCACCTGCTTGTTTTCGGCATTAGTGATGGTCATGGTTCGTTTCGAGATTTCGATAGGACCATTGGCGAACAAACCAGGATTTGGAGCATATGCTGGGGCACTTGGCACACTCCAATCGGTATAGCGATAGAAGGTACGAGGCTTTACACCTTCGCGATTCGCTGGCTTCTTGTCATCTTCTGAACGGAGACCAACAACACGGGTGAAGACTTCGTTTTTCAAGATACTCAAGTCAGGATCCAAAGTTTGGTCTTCAGGATAGTTGGGGTCTTCGATAACCAAGCGAATGCGATATCGATAAACGTGACCTGGCTTGATATCAAAATCGTAGAAGCGAATGAGTTTGTAATCCGACTCGGCATCCAGTGTCGTCGAGCCGCCGCCAAACATGTTACCACCACTCAAGGCACCGGAGCTTCCCATATCTCCTTCTCCACCATCACCGAGCATGCCCCCGCTTCCCATGGCGCCTCGGCCACCCATGCCACCTCGACCGCCTGGAGTTGGCATACCTAATCCACCCGAACCACCAGGAGTTGGCATACCTAAACCACTTGAACCGCCACCACCAGGAGTTGGCATCCCCATACCGCCAGAGCCTTGCATCATGCCAGCACCACCTTGGTTGGGTCGTCGACGCGACGAGAATTGATCGTCTTCGCTATCGCTTTCTTCTTCCTTATCTTTGTCTTCACCTTCCGCGTTTTGTGGAACGATCACTTCTTTTCCACTCAACGGTACGTCGGGATGAGATACTAAGGGGCGATAATCACGAATGAGCAAAGGAAGGGGAGCCAAGGTCAACTCAGGATCCGTGTAGAGAAAGTTTACGATCTCTGCGTTAGAACCAGCCCATTCTTTCATCATCTTTTCTTGCTGGCGCAAATCGGCCACTTTCTTCCAATCGCCTTCAGCTGGCTCTTTCGTTGGATCGGCTGTTACGTCCACACGTTCGGCGATGAACGAAAGATAGTTGGGGCTATCACGCATCACGTTAAAGCCGGCGCTATCTTCAAAGGCTTTCTTGTATTCTTCGACCAGAGCTTTGTGAGGTGCTACCCCCGAGACGACGTTAAAGTAAACGCTCTTATATCCCAGTTTTTCACCTTTGCCTGTGGTTGCACCGCTACCAGTCGGGCCCCCCGTAGGTCCACCTAAGCCCATACCACCAGGAGCACCAAGGCCCCCTGGAGCACCGAGGCCGCGCCCACCGCTGCCGGTCGGAGCGCCGAGGTCACCCATGTCACCTGAACCTGAAGGGCCCATCAAGCCACCACCACCACCTTGCCCACTACTTCCACCGAAACCGCGATCGTATTGGGGATTAAGTCTGCGCGAGCCACCTGCTCCAGCGCCCATGCCAGGTCCCATTCCAGGGCCGCCTAACAAGCCGCCGGAATCGGAGCTGCCCGAATCGCCCATGTCGCCACCGTCACCACCGGGCAGAGCACCGCTTGAACCCCCACTGCTGGAATTACGCCCACCGGCCCCACCTGGTCTGCCGCTGGTCCGCGGTGGACGGCGTCTCGAGCGGATTTCATCCGCATCTTCGAACTCTTCCAGCGGATCAACGGCGTCAGCTTTGACATTAATCGCTAGAGCTCCATAGCCAGTAACGACTTGCAAATTGAGGGGTGGAAGCATTGCGGGATCGCCACGTTTTTCATTCATCGAACGAGGTGCAATTTCCCACGGGTCTGTTTCGTAAGGCTTGTCGATTGTCGGTGTGCGGGAGCTTTTAGCACGACCCTCGAATTCGGGATTAAACTTTCGCTCCGCTTGCGACATGATCTCTTCCGCATGATCGGCTTTCACATTGTTGAGCGCTGTTGTAGCGGTGTCGGTCAAATTCTTAGGGTTCTTGTTATCAGCGATCCCTTTGGTTCCTAGTCCATCGTAGACCAGATAGGCCATGACAAGGGCGATTAATCCAAGCACCATTTTTTCAACGTGCAGTTGGAAAAAGTTGGTTCCACCTGCACCTGCTTTAGGTTCCTTAGGCGCCTTTGGTGCTTTCGGAGCTTTTTCTTTCTTGGCCATATCTGGCCTCCATGAACAATCGTACGGTTTGAAAAGGTTAGGATAAGTCGTCCGATGCCCGAGAGTATAACACCCGTGCAATAGGAACCTCAATCAAAGTTTCGGCTAATTTCCACCGGCCGGTGGTAAACTTGGGACCGGTGGAGTGCCAGGTGCGGCCCCTCCTCCAGCTGGCGCAGGCGTAGCACCATCGGGCGTTACTCCACCTGACGCACTTCCATCCGGTGCGGCTGGTGTTGCTGGTGGAGTAGCCGCATCACCTGGAGTTGCTGGTGGAGCGACTACATCCCCTGGCGGTGTCGCGGCGTCACCAGGTGCAGCGGCGCCACCATCTACGGTTGCTGATTGGTCTTTTTCCAGACCCGTTGATTCTTCAGCGCTGACACGGCCAACGTTTTCGATTTGTGTATCTGCAGTAACATTTTCGAGGCCCAACTTGTTCATATCGACTTTGTTGAACAAGTACACAACACCATAAATTTCGACAGGTAAATCATACGACTTCGTCAGACCAGCAGTTACCGATCCGCCACCTCCCGAGCTTGCTCCACCATCATCGGGAGCACCAAGTCCCGGCGTTCCCGCTGATCCACCTAATTGTGGCCCAGCTCGACCGCCGCTTCCCCCCATCATTCCACCTAGACCTGCATCACCATGTGCTTCAGTATTGATGCGGACCTGACGAACTTCAAAGAGCAAATCGGCGTTCCCACATTCGGTCAACAACCGATTTAACTTTCGTTGATCCATTACGAATCGCATACGAACAGGAATACGCTTTGCAACAGCCAATGGTGCATCCGTTGGATTTAATGCACCACTGTTGACCACGGTTCGAAGAGTTTCACCATTGATAGGTTGGAAAGCTGTATCGACATAACGTCCAGCAGCAGGATCAGGTGACGACTGAGTGGTTGTGCCACCATCCATTGCTCCATCCAACATCCCTTCCATTCCACCGGAACCAGGTGTCGGGGCACTTGAGCCTGACGACCCCGTATCCATTTGATCGCCACCATCGGAACCAGGCATCGGCATACCGCTGCTCCCACCCGGCCCCATCATACCTGTACCGCCGCCACCACCTAAGCTGGTCAAAGTGCCAGCCCGTCCCACAGCACTCTTGCCGATTCGCAAGAACTCAATTTCCTTAATCGAAGCTTGAAAATTTTCTCGTGCGTCACCGTTGGTCGCTTTGATGATGTTCATCAAGCCTTCGATGATCCACAAATCTTCTTGTGTGTAAAGAATCTCGAGAGTCGATGGTGCCTTCTTCTTGTCATACCACCATAAAACGCTCGACATCAGTTCCTTTTGGGATGCGGGTTGCCAGTACACCAAAGGTTTAGGACCCGCAGCTGCAGCACTATCCGGACTCCCCATCATCCCACCAGGATCCATACCTCCTGGACCGCCTCTACCACCACCGCCGCTTGGCGCACCGATACCGCCCGCCGAGCCGCCACCAGCTGAACCACCGCCGGGTGTGATATCATCAACAGTTGCTTCCCAGTTCGCACCAATAATCTGGGCGAGTCTTGGGAACAATGGATCGACATAATCGCGGAAGCGTTCTCGCAACGGGGCTGCAACAGGATCTGCTTGTTCCGTTAGCGGAAAAGCGAGGGACTCGATCGGTCGCAGCTTATCCACCGCATCGATGAAGTCCTTATCCAAAGAAGCCGGCCACTGCATGATCCCGATTTGACGTGTGTATTGAAACTCCCAAGCTTTGCGAACATCGTCTGCAACTTTCTTGATTTCAATATCCATCCGAGCATGAGAACTTTCGTTCGGATGGGTTGAAGCCTTTCCCGAAACTTCTTGAACACTGCCGTACTTTGAGTCGACCAATGCTTGTTGGGTCTTGAGCTGTGCAGCCAAAGACATTTTTGTCATCACAAAGCCTGCGATACTCATCAGGCTCAGCATGCTCAGCAGGATCCAGAAATACTGCTTCTTGCAAAACTCAATGGCTGGCTTCAATTGGTCCATGTCCCATTACCCTATTTCTTAATTCGAACTAGTCGTTACTGATTCGAGTTCGTTACGTTCCGAGAGATAACTGTTGAAAATCTGTACGATGTCATTTACTCGCTGACCGCTACCGTATCACCACCTTCGGCAGCAGCTTCGGCTTCGGCCTTCGCCTTCTCTTCTTCTTGCTTTTTCAAACGCACTTCAACACGTTTGGAAAGTGGATTTTCCACCCAACAAAACTGAATCGTGAAATCGAATCGAACCACTTCAAACGATGGAGGAACAGGCTTACCATCCTTGTCGGTAACCGTTCCATTTCGAGCTCCAGAACCTGAGCCCCCGCTTCCACCACTGGCACCGCTTGGTGAGCCAATGCCACCGGGAGCGCCTAATCCACCGGGCGCTCCGAGGCCGCCGGGCGCACCTAAACCGCCAGGAGCACCAAGCCCACCTCGACCACCCGAGCTGGCTGGAGATCCGATGCCGCCGGAACCTGATCCCATCAAAGCGCCTGCACCCGAACCATCACTAGGCATCGGTTGGCCAGTCAGTTCGTAATATTTGGGGTTAGGAATATTTACCTTAACTTCTGTCGATGAGACCATCATTGGAAAACCAATTCCCAACTCCTTCAGTGTGAACTCGGTCAGTGCGCCTCCCTGGTCCACCGGTAACACGATCGAGCCGTTTTCTAACAGATCGATGATGGTGCGGCGAACATAGTTTTGCTTTTCCCAGTTTGCCGTTTCCTTCAGACTCCCCAAGCGATCATCTCGGTAGTAGTGGTAACACTTTAGTTCAACAACCCAACCTGGCCCAGTTGGACCACCTGCAGTACTTGCTGCAGCATCACCTGCTGCTGCATCTGCGGCCGGAGCAGCAGCATCTGGAGCTGCAGCGTCAGGAGCGGCTGCATCCGTGGCCGCTGGTGCCTTGGGAGCATCAGCTGCTTTGGAACCGAGTAGCGATAGTCGTCCATTGCGGTCATATTCATACTGACGTTTGTGTGACTCGTCGAACCAAGTTGTCAAATCATCGAAGTATTTTGAATCCACTTTTTCAACATGAATATCCTTTCGATACTGATAAGGATATTCGTGAGGTGGGGGATAGGCCTTGCCTCGAAATGCTTCATCTCGAGGAATCGCCGAATTAATAGCCCGCAACAATTCCAACCACAAGAGTCGACGATCTGCATTACCAGCCACTTCAGCACCGATAACCGTCAACAAACTAATCTTGTTGGTTTTCTCGCTATCGACCTTCAGCTCGTTATCGCTAAAGCTCTTAGTCTCATCTGCCCGCTGGATTGCAGTCTTCCACAAGTCAGGATGAACTTTGTACCACTGGCTATACAAGAAAAAGACGTTGATCAACATGCCGATCATCAACAGCGAAGCGGCGATCAAAGCCCAAGGCTTCTTCGCTTTGATCATGCGTTCGGTAACAATTTCCTTCGGGATCAAGTTGGTCTTGATCGGTCCACGTCCCAACAACTGCAAGCAGAGTCCGTAAACAACCCCGAACGCCAGTTGGTGCTCCTTGAAGGCGGGAGAGTTAATCACCTCGCTACCTTGAAGCTTGTTAAATTTGTCGCAAACCTCGACATCGTAGCCGAGATTCTTATTCAAGAATGGTTGCAAACCAGGCAACTTTGTCGAGTTGCCCAACAAAACCATACCAGCCAGATCAGCCTTTTTATTCAGACTCTTGTAGAAGCTGACCGAACGTTGGACTTCGGTGACCATATCATTGAAGACTGGCTTCATTGCCTGGAAGACGAGCTTCGGATCATCCGCAGCCATCGCATTCTTTTTCAAATGCTCGGCCTTCGCAAAGGTCAACTTCAAATCTTTCGTCAACTGACGAGTGAAATGGTTACCACCCAGCGGCATACTGCGTTGCCAAACACGGAAACCGTTGGTCACAATCAAGTCGGTTGAATCGGTCCCCATTGCCAATACCACAGTCGAGGTCGGCGGGGCTTCAGCATCAAATGTTTCGGTTGCAAGTCGCTCTTCAAAGCGATCGTAGGCCACCATATTGTAGATAGCCAACGGTGCCAATTGCACCAAATCGATTTCCAATCCAGCAGTTCGGAGTGGCTTCAATGCGCGATAAACAGCATCACGTTTCATCGCGAAAAGTCCAACCTCCGCTTCGAACGCAAAACCTTCTTCGATCAACGCACCTGGCATGCGTTGGTAATCCCAAATCACTTCATTCAAATCATAAGGAATCTGCTGCTTCGCTTCGTACTTCACGATGTCAGGAATCTTCTTCGCATCCATCGGTGGCGGCTTGAAGAATTTGGCCAAACCACTTTGACCTGGTACCGAAACGGCAACCTTACACGCTTTTGTCTCGTTTCGACTGAGGAATTGTTCTAATGCTTCCGCAATCAATTTCTCCGGTTCAGCCTCAGGTTGGCTCAAAATCTTCGGATACTCGATGTAATCGAAAGCATCGGTAATTACTTGGCCCCCCTCCAAATGGCAACGAAGTGCCTTGAGTGAGCTTTGACCGATTTCGATTCCCCAGACGTGCTGCGCCTTGGCCATGAACAAAGATCCCTACTGCTAGATCCCTAACGACGTAGATCCTCTAGAAATTATTACCGCACTCTTCCCAGAGTGATGAACCGATGCCCGAAAAGCAAGATACCGTTGGCCGATTCATGCCAACTATCCACGAGAGGAGGCGGAATATCACCATCTAAGACAAGTATGGGCCAGCAAAATCCCTAGTTGGCCCACATTTGTATCGTATCCACTCTGGGTACTATCTGTCAAATTTTTTGGCCCATGTTCCGCGCTTCGACAGTTGCCAAATGTCCACACTCCCGTCACAAACCGAACGACTGCGGCAATGCAACATCCCTACTATCCCAAAGATGCTCCCAAATCAGCTTGGGCGAAACCGTCAAGTGACCCGGTTTCAGTATGTTGGCGAGAGAAAACCGAGCGAGTTTTCCTGATTCAATCGAGCCTAGTTCGTTCGCAATTCCCAGCCCAGCCGCCGCTTCCGTGGTCGCCATTCCCAAAATTTCTTGCCCATTCAAGCCCGAGCCACCCGCGGCGACAGTCCTCAACTCTTCCCACATGCTCAAATCTGGGTTCGAGGCCCGCGAGTCTGTTCCCAATATGACACGAACTCCCGCCTGCCGCATCGCAAACAACGGATAACGTTTATGCCCAAAATGCTGATGAGTTCGCGGACAATACACTACGCTCATTTTCTCCCGGTGCCGTGCCAACAACTCCCAATCTTCCGTTCCTAAATAGTTCCCATGGACTACCAACGCACGCCAAGCTCGCGACAAATGGTTCAAGTAGTCACGAGCCGTTTTCCATTGCGGTAATTCGGGAATTTTTCCGACACCGATATGTTCCAGCAAATCCGCGAAAACGCCTGTACGTGTTGCCAACCACTCCATTTCTTCGAGCGTTTCTCCCACATGCATCGCCAGCACTTGCTTACTCAACCGCGACTGCTCAATACACCATTGAATCACACGTGGACTTGTGCTGTACGGTGCGTGCGGCGAGATACCCCAACGATAATCGATACAACCGTCATGATTGTTATCATCGCTGCGATCGTTACCGCGTTGCTCGACATTGTTGCCAGCGGGTAAAGGCACCGCGCAATATGCCTCCGCTTGCTCGCGCATGCCGTTGAAGGCCAAACGCATTTCTTGTCGACGTTGCTCAGTCCACCCCAACACCTCCCCCAAGCCCCAGAGCATTACCGGCTGCGTTGTCGCAGAGTCTAATGCTTCTGGGATTGGATAAGGATGCGTGGCGATATCTGCCAGCGCCGCTGTTCCGCACCGCACCGCCTCCTCTAAGCCTGATTGCAGATCCAAGCGGCGTCTTTCAATTTGCAGTGGAGAGGCAAAATCGCCCCAGCGTTCTTGCCGATAGGCGATCACCTTGCGTACCCACTCCACGAATCCACCCTCTGCGCTCAAGGGGCTCGATAGTCCCGAAAATTCTAGATGCGTGTGGGAATTGATTAAGCCAGGCATTAACACGGCATCTTCCAGTTCGATATCAATGGGCCCTAAGGCTCTCTCCTCGACATCGATGATTCGTTTGCCGCGCACCACGACACAACCGCCGCGCATTGGTTCTGCAACACCCGTTACCAACCAAGTCGCTCGAATCCTATGGTTGCGATCAATGGCTGAATCGTTCAAGCTAACTTGTTGTTTCATGGCTTACCAACCGTGTCGTCCATCTCACTGATTATGACTTGCAAACTTGCGACTCCAGATTTTTTCAATCGAAACCCCGCTGAAGTCGCGCGCGAATTGCTCGGCGCTAAATTGATCCGCCGTTGGCACGATCTCGAAATCGAAGGACGTATTGTAGAAACGGAAGCCTACCTTTCCCAAAATGATCCGGCCAGCCATTCCTTTATTGGGACTCGCCCTCGCAACCGCTGGATGTTCGGCCCTCCAGGGACTCTCTATGTTTATACCATTCATCGCCGTTTCTGCCTCAATGCGGTTACCGAAGCTACCGGCATTGGCTCTGCCGTTTTGATTCGAGCCGTAGAACCACTGAATCATTTCGAAACGCTGAAGCAAAATCGCCAGCGCGAAAAAATTCATGAATTAACGACTGGTCCAGGGAAACTTTGTGAAGCCCTGCAAATCAATTTATCGCACAATGGGACGTCACTTTGCGATCGCACGGACCTATGGATTGAACTCCCTATTTCTGCGTTGCCAACGATCGATGAAATAGTCGCTACTCCCAGAGTTGGCATATCTAAAGCAAAAGAGTTGCCTCTGAGGTTTATTCTCAAAGGCAACTCTTTTTTAAGTCGCAAATCTTAGATAGCTAAGAGCACTAAAGAATTTCAAATTTTTCTAGGGCAGTCATTTCCTTCTCAACGTCACTACCGTCCGGTGTTTCGTTCGAATCTCGTTCGAACCATTCATCCTTAAAGCGAATGTATCCACCTTCTCCCGCAATGCTCTTGTTAATCGCCACATTCGTAGTCAACGCAATCACCGCGTCAGCCATGGCCACTTCTGGATAGCAGCGTGGTTTGTTTTCTTCCGAACGATTGCGAATACACCAAGCCCAATGCTCAATTTCTTCCGTGTAACCACGACTCACTGGGCCATCCGAAGCAGCTTTTGCAACTGCCGATGCCGCGGAAGCACCACTGGCTTGTGTATCGAGCGAATAGCCTTCGCCTTCCTTCTTCACACCAACCTTGGTCGATGTATCTGACGACTTGTAGAGCATAATCTCTTGCTCTTTTTCGAGAATCATCGTCCCCTTAGTTCCCATCACCACTTCGCCATAACCGCCAAAGCCGTTGCCGTTGATCGAAGAATAGGTAACCGTGATCTTCTTGTTCGGATCCACCGTGTATGGATCAACGATGCCTCCCTTAGGAGGATAATTTTCCGCTTCGCTGTAGTAGCCTACAAATTTGGAATCGTATTCAGGACCAGGGAATTCATACATGCAGAAGACATGATCTTCGGCTTCGCGATCCATTGGGAAAACGTGACGACCACCGCAAGCATGCACCGAGATCGGGCGAGACTTCTTGCCATCTTTACGCAATGAACTGCAGAAAATGCTAGCCGCATCCAACTGATGACTTCCCAATTCGGCCATCAAGCCACCGCCCGTTCGAGCCCACAATCGCCAGCGAATCAACTCTTCCAAAGCAGAGACTTTGCGGCCACCCTTGAGCTCAAAGTCTTGATATCCAAACTTGGTCGCGTCGATATCTTTGTCCTTGATCAGAGCTTCCCATTGCAAGATCTGCGCTTCAAGCAATTGAATCTTGTCGCGGTTCTTCTCGGTCGCCAGCGCCTTCTCATAGCCCTTTAACTTGGCTGCAATCTGGTCGACAATCTTTTCTTTGCCGTCCACCATGAGCTTCATTCCGCCCGGTAACGGTGGCTGCCAACTGTCGTTGCCAGGCACATTACCTCGATGCCATTGAGCGCGAATGTGAGTCAGCTGTCCAAGCATTCCCCATTGGATCAACTTCACAGCATTGTCATACAAGACGCTGTAGTGACGTTGATGACCTGTGGCTAACAACAGCTCTTTGTCTTTGGCCACTCGAGCCATGACCTTGCACTGAGCAATGTTGTGGGCCATCAATTTTTCGGTCAACACATGCTTGCCGCGCATCATCGCTTGAATGGCGATTGGAGCATGCAAGTGCAACGGCAAAGCGATGATCACCGCTTCGATATCTTTGTCATCCAACAAAGCCTTAATACCGCCATTGGATCCGTCATAAACCTTGACGGTCTTGCTCGCTTCCGCATAGTCTTTGTAACCTTGCTTCTTGATAAGACCAGGGCGAGCTTCCATCGCTGCTGGCGAAGCCCAGTCACCGTAAAATGCGCGGTGAATACTCGATGGACGAATGTCGGCAATGGCGACCACTCGTACATAGTCGGGCGTGCAACCACCGATCAATACGTTGCCTTCATCCCCTGTACCAATCACTCCGACACGCACCGGATCGGTAACTTTGCCGTATTGGAAGTACATCGCTCCCAAGCCAGCGCCCGAAACGGCGCCAGCAGCGATCACACCCTTGAGGAAATCTCGCCGAGTGAACCCGACCGCCTCGTTAAAGTTCTCGATACCAATGGCCTTGTCTTCTGGGCTCAACTGATCCATATCAATCTCGGTCCTGCGTCAGGAATACCACGTAACCAAAAATAAACTTTTAACCGCAATGCAAGTCGATTCCCCGCATTGCCCATTCGAAATCAACTATTTGCGAGCTGTCGCTGGTTTGCCTTGGCCTGCAAATTGCCACATGCTCCAAGGTAAGAAGTCCAACCCCGCAAAACGTCCCGCATCCGTTGAGAACAACACCAAACACGCCATCGCTTCCGCAGCTTGGAAATACGTGGGAGCCGTTCCATCAAAACCTGGAAACTGCGACAGTACTACAGAGAACAAGAAACCTGCCGCAGCCAATGCAGCCACCCGCGTAAGCAAGCCTATGATCAACAGAATTCCGATCGACATATCAAAGATCGGAATGATCTTGTCTACCATGTCCGTTTGCATGAATGTCGCGCCTGGCAAATCGAGCGTAACGCTTGGCTTGGTTCCTTTGTTATCGGGCAACTTTCTCTGCTCTTCGGTCGCAATTTTATTCATCTTGACTTGGTAATTCGCCATGATCTTGTCGATTGCTCCCAAGGCAGGCTTCACCGAATTCATGCGGTCGGTTTCGATTTTATCTTTTTGGGATCGCAACGACGCCACAAACAACCGCATCGGATCGCGATTCATTTGCTCGATTCGTTCATGACCTTCATTAAATTTGAAAATGTCCTCATCCCACTGGGCGAAAACATCTTCCAATTCCTCGGTCGCCGTTTTGCTCAAATCGGCAGCCTCTTTACCCTGCTCTTCATTGAACAAATAATACTCAACCGCCTTCTTCTGATATCCATCGAAGATTTTGGTAATCTTTTCTTTGTCTAAACGGATCTTTCCGTCATAGTCCCAAATCGCTTGGTGGTAGAGGGGAGCCAAAGGCCCTTTCGCAGCTGACAGAAAGCCTTTCGATGAGAAATTCCCCTCTTGGACTTTAGACTGACCTTCCATGAAGAAGTGCCAACCGATGGTTACTCGCAGCAGCACAATCGTCCAAACTGCCAAGCGACCTATTTTGTAATACTGTGACATCGTCACGAAGCCTTTCAACCAACAAGCAAGCCAAATCCACGCACTAGGTTGGCCTAGGGGACGTTTCTCTGCTCGAACCACAATTGCGAATTCAAATTCCTGAATTCAATTTCCTGGGTTCACTATCCTGAGTGCAGTACCTCAATCCGCCCCAATCGGCGGCAGTCGAGGATGCTCAAGTGCATGAGGAATGTTCTTAGGCGGGTTCCTTCGATTATTGCCAACAATCATCCATACGCCAATAGTTAACATCCTTCGACCAACCATTAGTTCCAAGAATGCGGCAATTCTTTCGAGGCGCCCGATGTAAAACCGCAGCTCCGTCCAGCCAACAACAGCACCACCTAGGAATGACCACCCCCACACATAAAGCTACAATCCCCATTTGGGCGAAAACAGAACAGACGATCACCAGTCTATAGACCACACCAATAAAAGTGCGTACGATATGTGGCCTTTGGCGGCCCCAATGATTGCCAATCCGTCAAGGATGGTAACTCTTTGTGGTGTGTCTATTATAGTGGATTCACAACATAGGCCCTTACAATCGTGAAACGGAATGAACCCGTTGCTGGTGCCGATGACGATTTGACGCAAGTCCTTGGCTACCTTAACTTTTCGTCAGGCAGAACCGACCCCAAAACACTCGATTGCCTCAATCGAATCTACGGTCGCGCGATCTGGGGGACCCCTTACGCCGGTATGCCCCCCTGGCTCAGCATCCAACAATGGCTCCAAGATCGATTACGAAAACTTTCCGCCGAAAATCCTGCGTTTCAACAATCCAATCAAGCCGCTGAAGTCCTAAAACTCGTTTGGCTTCAACTTCTACCCGCCTACATCGATTTCCATCGCGACCTGCTCTTTCATCAAGAACCTGAAGCCCTCTTCAATGGATTCTTCATCGGGCGCGCCATGGAGGCCGTCCTCCAACAAGGTGGACCATGGAATGAAGTCGAGCGAATCGTTCCCGCAGCGATCCGCAAATTAAACGATTATGTTGGGTTCCGACCGGTCGCCGTACTTGAGGGGCGCAGACTCGAACCCTATCCGCATGAATGGATGCGTCCTGTACCGCTGTATGTAAAAGGGGCCGGTGTTACCGACGGACCTTATCGAGCCGTAGTTGAAATCGCTCTCCGTATTCTGGAAGAGACCGATTCAGACATTATGCATCGCGCATATCTTGATCTGAATCTCATGGACGAACTCGCGCTGGATCCGCGAGCCTACGATTTTGATCATCCCGTCAATCGCCGTCCCAATTATCATTTCGGCCAATGGGACCCGCATTGCATTGACAACGCCGGTTACTATCGTCGCTTTGTCATTCAACAAGTAACTCTTGATGCACTCTTGGCGCGTATTAAACAAGAAAGCCTGCCTGAAGATCAGTTGCTCTACGAAGCTGCCGCCGTTTTGGCTGGTACAATCCTTATGGCTTCGGGCGTCAGTGGAAATAGTCCAAACACATTTCCTTCCACGCTCAATATGGCAACGTTGCTCAGCGGTATCGCCGCTTACCGCGATGAATTTTACGATCAGTTGTTAGCGAATATGCAAGGCGACCATGCGATTCGCTTGCGTGAAGAGCAAGCGATTCGGCGGCAAGCTTTCGGTGGCGCGCGACAATATCTCAATCAACAACTCGCTCGACAGCGTGCCAGCCAACTCGAACATGTGCAACTCGCTCGACTCTTCGCCCGCATGGGACATTCGTCTGCAGCGAAAGAAGAGAGCGATCATGTTCCAGTACCAGCTGCTCGCATTATCTGTCGTATTGATTGTTTGGTGACGGCCGGCTCGCAGGCGTTGCAACAAGGCAATCTCAAATATGCCTCGGCAGTCCCCTCGCAAATCATGGATTTGCTTCAACGCGGCATCGAATGCGGCGCTGTGGTTGACCCGTGGAACATCCTAGGATTTGCAGGTAATTTCAGCCGATTCCATGGTCCCGAAAGCGCGGTGCGAGACCATCGCGTCGACGATCTTGTGGCTTTGATGGAGAGTATTTTTGCGTTGCAATCGCGCATTTGGCGCGAAGCAGCGGCACGCAATGAAGAAGCTATTTGCCAACGCGTTTCAGAACAATTCCGCAGCACGGCCGAATGGTGGCGCAAGTTTGCTCCTCATCAAGTTCCCGATCTTGACGCCACTGATCCACTTGAGAGTTATCAATCCGCTTCCTTGGTAGCAACCGCACTGCGACTCTGGCATGCAGGTGGTGCCGCGACGGGCGACGTCCGTTTCTGGGCTCCACACGCGGAACTCTTTGATTCACCGAAAGCGTATGCCTTGGTGATTGAAGCCTTACTTGAGCGTGAAGATTTTGTGGCCGCCATGGCACTGCTCGTGCATTGGCTCAGCCAAGCGGAGAAGGTTGGCCTTCAAAGTGGTTCGACGACTTTTTCCATTCTCGCACAGCAGTGGCTACAACGTCTTCAACTGCGATTGCAAAAGGGTGACGCCCCCAACAATCTCGGCTGGCCTCTCGTTTCGAAGTTCTTCGATTATCTTGAAGCCAACTCCGAAAAATATTGGACACCGCCTGAGTTTCAATTGGCCGTCAAGAAACGCAAGAATAAGCCAGAGAACCCCAACGAAGGCCTCGCATCCACCAACGAATCCTCAGATGGTGAAGATGAAGATGGATCGCGATTCGACTCCGCTTATGAAAATGTGGTCTACCAAGATAGCACCAACGATGGTCTCGATAGTTCGCTCTTCGAGGAAGGTGCCGATTCAGAAGATGAACTACTAGAAGAGTCGCGAAGAATCGAACAACATTTGACATTCCTCAATGCGATCGCGCACATGTGGAAGCAAGTTGCCATCTATCCATTGCTCCGCACGAGCCAGGGTAACGAGGGTGGTAAATCGGGAACAGATCTTCTTTCGGCTCTTAAACATTGGTGTGAACAAGCGGCCCTAAATGCAAAGGGACTCATTCGTTTATTGGATGACATTCACGGACATCGAATCCCACGCGGCGGAAGCGATGCTGATGCGATGGCACGGTATGATCGACGTCGACTTACCAAAGAATCGCTGGTCGATCGTTTGATCGGTACCATCGTCGAGACATCCGATGCCCGTCACTTGATGCTGGCCACGTTGATTGCAGGAAGTGAAAATGGACAGGCCGATGTTGCCGCACTTTCCTCCTTGCCCGAAGACGATCGTTTAGCTGTTCGCGTTTTCTCTCAGTTGATGTGCGGCAACACGGAGCAAACCAAGAACGATTTCCCCGAATTAATCAAAGCGTTTTACGCAAAGCCGCTGCTGTATGTTCCACTGGCTCGAGGCGGAGATCCACAATCGATTTCGTCGGTTCGCCTACGCCGTCGAGTAATGACCCATCTGCTCACGTGGTTACCAAGAGCAGGACTTTACTTCCAAGCGGTTGAATTGGTCGAGACAGCTCGCCACATGGAGCATAACAATCCGGTAGGAAGCGGAGCGGTTACCGAATTCGACGACCTCTACAAAATTGCCTACAAAGCGATGGTGCGTTCGCTGGTACGAAATGCTTACGCGTGGCAGCGTCAAATCCCGACTCGTACTTCCGCGCAACAAGCGTATGAAAACCGCGTTTCTTACCCAACCCCGACCGAGATCATTATCGATCAACTGAACGAAGCGGATATGGTCGGGATCACGGAGCCACACAGCGACTTACTGATTCCGTTCTTAGAACAACTGACCCGCGTGATGCTCGTGAGTTGGCTTTCTCACAGTCGCACGCTGCGTTTGAGTATTTTGGAAACGGTAGAGAACTCTTCCTCTTGGAAACGACTCGTCGATTTCATTCAGCGTTATGGCGGAGCCCTTTTCACGCAACAGTTCCTTCGCTTGAGCAACGTCCGCGCGATCTTGCATCAAGGAGTAGGAGCTTGGCTAGATCAGGTTGTCGAGGATGGTGGCCAAACAGAAGTTCAACCACTCTTGGATGGATTACAAGCTGGGGAGATTCAGCGGGCAGAAGCTGAACGCCAATTGTCAATTGTGCTCGAAGGCATCATCGATCATTACGCTGAATATCGGGACTACAACAGTACCACGACTCAATCGGATCGCGGCGAAATGTTGTACATGTTGCTCGATTTCCTGCGATTGAGAGTCCGTTACGATCGCGTAAGCTGGAATTTACGCCCTGTTTTTTGGGCGCACGAAATTATGGTGCGCAGCGGTTGCCACAAAGGTGCCAATCAATGGCGTCGAGCTTTATCGGAACGCATTGGCCGCGAAGCAGAAATGTACCTTGAGCACTTGACCAAGTTGCAAGAGAAGTATGCGATGCGAATGCCGACCGTTGCGGATCGCTTGAGCGAGCGTTTTATAAAGCCGATGACCGTGGATCGCATGCGAGCCTTGATTCGTCCAGCAATTCGACAGATACGACATGGCAAAGAGGCTCCAGCTTTTGAAATGCTGGTAACAGAGACTAAGGCGTTAACTAAAGAGCCGACAGGTGTTGGATTTGACGTTCCGGCTTGGTTACAGGCGCTGGAAGAAGAAGTGGATCGCGCTTTAGAACATGAACGCTATGCGCGAATTGAAGCGAATTATGATGTCGCCGTTCCACTTCGCCTCTTGTCGATGGCCGACCTAGAAGAACAACTCAATACAGCCGAACGTCAAAATAGCCGCTTGCTAGACAAATAAGGATCTGGGTAAGTGTCAAACTTATTTGGCACTCTGCACTATCATGTGCAATTTAAAGGCTTCCACATAGCATGTATAGCGTGCAGTTTGGGCATTCGATTAAGGCTGGCAGGATAGACTACGGAATAGATACGTCGCTGTGAGAGATCCCATGCTCAACCGTCGCACATTTCTGACAACCTCATCAATTGCTGCATTGAGTGCAAGATCAGCGCATGCTTCTCTACTTTATCTCGATGATATCCCCGTAAGCGGAACAGAGGTGGCTAGGCTCCGTTCTTTTGATGATCTGATGCTCAAGATGCTCCGCGAGCATGATATTCCAGGAGCAACCTTAGCGGTTGCCAAAGATGGCGAGCTTGTTTATTGTCGAGGTTTCGGCTGGAGCGATCGAGAATCTCGGCAGCCGATGCAGCCCGATTCTGTTTTGCGCATCGCAAGTGTATCGAAACCGATTACGGCGATGGCCGTACTAAAGTTGGTCGAACAAGGAAAATTGACTTTGGACGAGCCCGTGCTACCGAGGCTCTTGACTTTGTATCCGAAGTCACCCGATATATCCGACAAAAGCTGGGAAATCATCACCGTTCGACATTGTCTGCAGCATACCGGTGGTTGGGATAGGAACAAGTCCTTTGATCCTATCGGTCGATCACGAGTGATTGCCAAAACACTGGGCACCGAACTTCCAGTGATGCCGAGGCAGATCGTTGAATATATGTTTTCGATCAACTTAGATTTCAAGCCTGGCTTGCGGACCGCGTATTCCAATTTTGGGTATATCATCTTAGGCTGTCTTATAGAACAGGCTGCTGGATTACGGTACGCGGATTATGTGAAGCGCGAGATTCTAGAGCCGTTGGGGTGTTTGCATACGCAGCTAGGGCGAGCTCGACGCGAAAATCGTCTGGAGGGTGAAGTCACTTATTACGATCGCGAAAAACGCAAAGGCCCATCGCTGTATCCAGCTGATGCCGGAAAAGAAGTCGACTTACCGTATGGTGCGGAGAACTTTGAAGCCTACGAAGCGCATGGAGGTTGGACATCAACAGCCGCCGACTTAGTTCGCTTTGCTGCGTTGCTCTTGCCCAATCCACAAATCACTTCCGTTTTGTCACCGAGTAGTATTGCCTGTATCAAAGAGCGGCCAAAGGGCGACGCTGGTTACGAGCTATCAGGTGAACCGAAAGATGCCTTTCAAGGATTGGGCTGGATGGTGCGACCTGTGCTATCCCAATCTCAAAGTGTTGGCAAGGTGGAGTTACCTGAAGCGTATGGTCCACGTGCGAATCTCTGGCACGCAGGCTTCATCGCCGGGACCGAAGCCTTGCTTGTCCATCGTCACGACCATTATCAATGGTGTGTCCTCTTCAACACGCAATCCTCGCCTCACGGCAAGACCTTAGTGCAGATCATAGATCCTCTTCTGCATCAAGCCGCACCTTAGCGCCATTATCCCAACTGGATCGTTTAACCCGTACGCCGCGCTGCGCGAGTAAGTAGAGTTGAGTAAGGAGTGAGTAGACAGATTTCGTTTAACCCGTATGCCGTAGGCTAGGCCCGCGCCGTTGGATTCGTCAGCGCATTGATCGCATCCGTACGCCGCGCTGCGCGAGTAAGTAGAGATGAGTAAGGAGTGAGTAGACAGATTTCGTTTAACCCGTATGCCGTAGGCTAGGCCCGCGCCGTTGGACTCGTCAGCGCATTGATCGCATCCGTTAAACCGAACCGCGTACGTCCCAACAGGCAATCACCTCAACAATGCCAACCCAACCAGTACGATCAACGTAAGCAAATAAACCGCGAAAGTAACGAAAGTCGCGAAACCGGAAAGAGCGAGCAATTGCCCTTAACGCAAAAAACTCTGCAACGACCTCACGTACATTTGCACATGCTTTTAAGATAAACGAATAAGCCTTTCGATTCGTCAGTGCGACATCCAATTATGAGGAGAGAGTATTCGCCAATTCAGCCGATGCTTAGCCGCTAAGTCGTAATTCCACTGTCCATAAGCCCGCTGAGACCGGAGACGCGTTATTCCAGCGCGTCTGAGAATCAAACGGTAGTACGCCTAGCCTTCGGCGCACGGGCTAAACGATCGCTCCCAACCGAATGTCCATCCTGAATACCTCTACTAATCTCCTGTTCTCCCCTCTACTGTCTAGCGCAGTGCAGGCTCAACCCAATGTACGCGTACATCGTTCTTGCCCGCTGAGTTCGGACGAGAAGAGCCTGCCTCGATCAAGTGCTTTAGGTCCGCTGTCAGGCGTTTGGCTACCTCGACATTCTCTTGGATCACATTTTGCTTTTCTGATGGATCACGCTTCATATCAAACAATTGGAGTTTTTCGATCGTCAACGACTCTTTCCAATCGTTGGCCGTCGACTTATCTCCAAACCCACCTCCGTCGTGCCAGTAGATTATCTTCCAATCACCCGATCGAAAAGCAAATCGCCCCTGCAAGGAATGATGCACCAAAGATGGACGCACAGCGTCACTGCCGGGCGATTTCAATAAGGTAGCAAAACTGAAGCTATCTTCTGCTTCATTTTGCTTCAATTCCTGCCCTACAATACTGGCACAGGTTGCATAGATATCTTGCAAGCCCACCAAAGCATTACACGTCGTACCACTAGGCACAGTCGCAGGCCAATGTGCAATCAACGGAACACGATGCCCACCTTCATAGGTCTTCGATTTGAAGCCCCGGTACCCGGCTGATGCATCGTGGCCGGCCGCTTGCAATGTCTTGAAATCCGCTTGATCCGAACAGCCGTTATCACTGGTGAAAAATACCAGCGTATTCTCGAACAAGCCTTCTGATTTTAGCTTGTCCATGATCCGGCCCACGGCTGCATCGGTTTCCAGTACAAAGTCCGCATAATGATTGATCCCGCTTTTATTTTGCCAATCAGCGGTGGGCACAATCGGTGTATGCGGTGATGCAAACGGTATGTAAATGAAAAATGGTTGCCCCTGCTTTGATGCGGCGGACCGTTCATCAATCCACTGAATCGATTGACTTGTGAGCGCATCCAATACCTGATTCGCTTCAAACTTCTCAGCTGCAGGTCCACGTCGCGTTTTCCCATTTTCGCGCCCGAGCATCATCGGAAAATCTTTGTCCATGGTCGGCATAGCGACCACTCGATCATCGCGCAGGAATGTATACGGAACCATATCCAATGAAGCTGCTATCCCAAAATACGCATCAAAACCTCGTGTCGTCGGACCATTCAAAAATGGCTTAGAAAAATCAACATTCCAGCCTGCAGCTCCAGCCTCGATGCTATCTTGAAAGTCTTTAGTATTCGGCTTCAACTGCCACTCAAGACCTAAGTGCCATTTACCCGCACACGCAGTCCAATATCCCTTTTCCTTCAACATACCAGCGATCGTGACGCGGTCCGCTGCGATAAGCGGTGGGCTCATTCCTCCCTGAACCCCTTTCTGCAAGCGTGAGCGCCAGTTATACCGCCCCGTAAGCAACGCATAACGCGTTGGCGTGCATACCGACGAACTGCTATGCGCATCGGTAAACTTCATACCTCCCTTGGCCAAAGCATCGATATTCGGCGTTTGGATCTTTCCTTGCGGATTAAAACAAGAAACATCTCCGCTCCCTAAGTCATCACACAAAATGACGATGATGTTCGGCTTAGCTTGTTGAGCGTGAACGATCTGGACCGAAATCCAATTTAAGCTCGCCCAAAATGCGACGAAGATGCAATAACTTTTGAGCATTTTATGGGTTTTCATTGACTGTTACCTCGCAATTCGCAAGACGTACATCTTTGGTGTATGGCACTGAAAAAAAGTAAACTGGATTACAACCGATCCAGGAGGGCCCGATCAATATCCACGACAAAAATCTGATTATAAACAGAACCAGCATCCCTTTGCGGACGGACAAATGCAATCGCGTTTCCGGTCGGATTCCAAACCATCGCTTCGGGCAATATCTCGATATCTGCTCCAAATGGTTCAGTGACTCGAATTGTTCTGCCATCCACACAACTGGTGACACAAACCGCCCCGTCCATTCCATGTGCGATCCATTGTCCATCGGCGCTGATGGTAAAGCTCGTGCTCACATCGCATGGATTGTGTGTCCACTGTTGCGTTTGACCGTCGCTGGTTTTGACACGCCAAAATTGCGTGACGCCATGTCGATCTTTTTTGAGCACAAACACAAAAGCACCATCGGGTGTCGACCTAGGCCAAAAACGTACCCCTTGTAAACCTGGCTCGGGGCCTTCGAGCAAATGTGTTAAGCGTCTTTGGCGTATGGCAGGTGTTGGTTTAAGTCGCTGCTTTTTCACGGTAACTGTTGCTCGAAAAGCTTGATCGTCTGCTGCGACGTTCTCTGGAATGTCAACGATAAAAAGTTCGGTCGCTTTCCTACCATCGCTCAAGATCACATCTCCAAGAAATACCAAAGCTCTGTTCTGTTGCGTGCCATCGAGCTTTAGATAACCGTGAGCGCCTACCCAACTCTCCTCGTAGGCCCGTTGGATTTGATCGCTCCCTGGCTGCGGTGTATCCCACGTCTCCGTGCATAGGAGAGTGTAGTAAGTCGCGGATTGATTGCGCGGATGACGTGGCAAAACCGAGACGAGCACGTTCGGTATCGCGATACCAATGTTGCGTTGATTCTTTTCCGCATTGCTCCCGCCACGAAATAATGCTTCGAGATACTCATCTTCGTAAGTAAAACTGATCCAATCTCCTGCGGGCGAAAATTGATGCACATGCGACCCACCCCGATGTGCACCAGGGGTGAAGGGCTCGACCATATCGCGAGCATCGAGCCTTTCGGGAATCGTTTGTCCAATATCGAGCACCATTCCACCGCGCCGGGCCGCACCATAACTCCAGGCACTATTGGGATACTCTGGGCCGTGTATAAAGACAATCTTCTCTTCGAGCGGATGGGCTAATACCACGCCGCAGCAAGCTTGTCCGACTGCCCGGTAAACAACGCTTTCTTCCCCAGTTTGGACATGCACTCGACGAATTTCGCGGCCATCAAACACGGCCCCATGGCGATCGCTGCGGACATCAAAATAAATCCATTCCCCAGAGGCGGACCACACCTGCGCATTTGTCAAAATATGGCCATTTGGCGAAGAAGTGACTCTTCGCCAACTAGCAAAACGAGTAAAATGGGAATCGTCCAAACATCCCCTCCTAGGGAAAAATTGCCGCTAGTGTATTCGAAGCTGCGGCCTCCATCCTACCAAGCCACGCTTCGCTCATCTATCACACTCCTTACTAACCCTCCATGCTTAAGGACTGCTGCCATGTTTGATCGCCGTCAATTCATTCAAACAGCTATAGCCAACACGGCCGTTGCTCATGTTGCCGTTACCGGTGCAGCCTTGGTGCCAACCTCTGCTGCTCTCGCTCAAGAAAAAGAAGGAACCAACGATCTTCCACCCGTTGTGGTTGGCATTATGGGACTATCGCGTGGACTAGACCTGGCCCGCGATTTGGTCACGATGCCCAATGTGACCATCAAGTATGCATGCGATACCGACTCCAACCGTGCTAAAGCTGGTGCCAAAGTCCTTGCCGATGCGGGAAGCTCCGCGGAACCGATCTCCGATTTCCGAAAGATCTTGGACGACAAAGCGGTTGATCTTTTGGTTTGTGCAGCCCCCAATCATTGGCATGGCCCCGCAACCATTCTCGGCTGCAAAGCGGGTAAACATGTCTATGTTGAAAAACCAACGAGCCACAATCCAGCCGAAGGCGAATGGATGACTCAGGCAGCAGAACGTTATCAACGCTGTGTTCAAGTAGGCAACCAGCGCCGCAGCGCTCCTGAGATTCAGCAAGCGATTGCCAAAGTTCACTCAGGAGCAATTGGGAAAGTTTATTTGGCTCGCACGTTCTATAATCGCTTGCGCGGCTCGATTGGTAAGAGTCAGCCATCGTCTCCTCCTCCTTACCTCGACTACGATTTATGGCAGGGACCTGCACCGAAACGCCCGTATCAAGACAATGTAGTGCATTATAACTGGCATTGGTTTTGGCATTGGGGCAATGGCGAATTAGGCAACAATGGACCACATGGACTCGACCTTTGTCGTTGGGGACTTGGAGTAGATTATCCACTGCGAACCGTGAGCTCCGGTGGTCGCTACTGTTATCAAGATGATCAAGAAACACCAGACACTCATCAAGTCGCGTTCGAATTTGCGGATGGTAAGCAAATTACCTATCAAGGTCTTTCGTGCACGCAAACACCACTCGGCCCATTCGCCGCCTTCTACGGAACAGAAGGTTATCTAGAAATGGATGGCAATGGAAATTACAAAGTCTACGATGTGAAGAATAAACTGGTAGAAGAAGTTAAGGGAAGTGGCTGGGGCCAGAAGCAACATCTCGAAAACATGATTGCCGCTGTTCGTGCAAACGATCCTAAAAAGCTAAACCAGCCGATCCTTGAAGGACACAAGAGCACACTGCTTTGTCATCTCGGAAACATCTCGCATCGCACTGGCGCCACGGTTCTAACCGACGCTTCCAACGGCAAGGTACTTTATGATGAAAACCAACAAAAACTGTGGCGACGTGAGTACGATCCAGCTTGGGAAAAGCAGATTACCGACGTCGGCTAATCAAAAGTAGGATGTCGTAGGGTGTGTGCAGCAAGTCTTTCTTGTTGGATTACAAACCGCATAGGTTTCACCATAATGGATTAAGTTTGTATCGGAGAAGATGGACTTGCGCAACACACCGAGGAGTTGACGTGGCGTCGAAACGCGATGGCAATACATATTGCGTTGAGGTGAGTTGTGCAAGACGGAAGCCCCGTATGAAACCGCACACCGCTTTCATACGACGAGTCAACTCCACGGTGTGTTACGCAAGTCCGGTTTAACCGCTTTGAAGTCAATACAAGATGGGAAGCGAAACTCGATTTAATGGATTGCGGGGAAAGACTTGCTGCACACACCCTACACCTAGGAGTTGAAACAGTGAAATTACTTCCGTTGTTCCCTCCGTATCGCGTATTCTTTTGCAGCGCGGTGTTGTGCTGTATTGGTCTGTCCGTTTTTTGGGCGCACTCGATCTTTGGTCAAGACCATTCAAAGACATCGGAAGAAAAGTTAACCTTCAACCGAGACATTCGCCCGTTATTGGCGGATCGCTGCTTTGCTTGCCATGGTCCAGATGCAAACAAGCGAGCCGCAGAGCTACGTTTGGACTTACCACCAACTCAAGAGCTTCTCGCACGTAAAATTTTTAACTCGGCAGAACCTGAAAAAAGTGAATTGATCGCAAGGATTCTTAGCACCGATCCCAGCAGTGTCATGCCCCCTCCCGATTTTGGGAAAGTGCTATCTCCTGAAGAACGCAAACGACTTGAAACCTGGATTCAGCAAGGGGCTGAGTATGAATCGCATTGGGTGTGGGCTCCACTCATGCAACCGCAAGTTCCTGCGAATTCAATCCATGGTAATTTTGGTTCAGCCAATCCGATCGATTCCTTCTTGGCTGCAAGTACTCATGGGGCTGCTTTGTCTGATTATCAGACAGCCGACACCTACACCATTCTAAGAAGACTCTCATTCGATCTCACTGGCTTACCTCCCAATCAAGAAGACCTTGCTTGGCTCGCCGAACAGTTGTCGCTGCAAACCAACTCCTCCCCACAACAATCGCCCATGGTGGATTGGGAAAGGATAATCGATCGTAAGTTGGCGTCACCTGCCTATGGCGAAAGAATGTCGGTTTGGTGGTTAGACTTGGTTCGTTATGCAGATACCGTGGGTTACCATGGCGACCAAGAGCATCATGCAGCCCCATATCGCGATTGGGTCATTCGAGCTTTCAACAACAACACTCCCTTTGATGAATTTACACGACTTCAGCTAGCAGGTGACTTGCTACCAGAGAGTGGCGACTTTGGAAAAATCGCGAGTGCTTACAATCGTTTATTGCAAACGTCTCATGAAGGAGGCGTTCAAGCGAAAGAATATCTGGCCAAGTATTCGGCAGATCGCGTTCGCAATTTTTCGTTAGTCTGGTTGGGTCTGACCGTCGGTTGTGCCGAATGCCATGACCATAAATTCGATCCGATATCGCAACGCGATTTCTATCAACTCGCCTCCTTCTTTGCCGACTTGGATGAAATGCAAACGTTTAAAGGAGGAGACACCTCACCAACGAAACGCTTTCCTGAAATCGATGTCGTCTCGCCACTAAATGAATCCACTCCCATGCGGGTGATGATTTCCAAATCTGTCGAACCGAGGGTGATTCGCGTTTTGCCACGAGGCAATTGGCTGGATGATACAGGTGAAATCGTTTCACCCAACGTCCCCGCAACCCTCGCAACTCTAGCTGTTCCAGAGCGACGTTCAACGAGACTGGATTTGGCAAACTGGCTATTTGATGCCAATCGTGCTATGTCCGCTCGCGTTACAGTGAATCGACTATGGGCCCTCTACTTTGGATCGGGGATCGCCACTTCATTGGAAGATTATGGGTCGCAAGGAACGCCCCCTTCTCATCCCGAGTTATTGGATTGGCTCGCAAACGAGTTGATACTGAGCGATTGGGATATCAAACATATCGTGCGATTAATCGTCAGCTCAGAAGCCTATCGCAGCGCATCGACTCACTCAACGGTAAGAACTTCAAACTCTTTCTTACATCCCTTACCTCGCCGTATTCCTGCGGAATTCTTGAGGGATTCTTTATTGCAAGCCTCTGGGTTGCTCGATCACAAAATGGGTGGCGAGTCCGTTCGTCCGTATCAACCCGATGGCTATTATAATCATTTGAATTTCCCTCCTAGAAAATACACGGCAAGCACAGGGGGTGACCAATATCGTCGCGGAGTCTACACCCATTGGCAAAGACAATTCCTACACCCCATGCTAAGGAATTTCGATGCCCCAAGCCGTGAAGAATGCACCGCACAGCGATCTCAAAGCAACACCCCCACGCAGATGTTAGTGCTACTCAACGACCCAACCTATATCGAGGCGGCTCGGGGTTTGGCATGGAGTGCCATTAACGATGCCGACTGCACGGCCAAGGATCGGGCATCCAAAATTGCTTATCAGATATGGTTGCGAGCCCTTTCGCGTCCTCCGACTCAACAAGAAGAAGCTTTACTGATTGCTCTTCAGGAAAAGCAATTGCAACAATTCAGCGAGAACCCCCAACAACGCGACGAGTTCCTAATCATTGGACAATGGCGTGTGCCGCACCGCGACTTGCTGACAGAACAGGAAGTGAACGATCTGGCCGCATGGAGCTTTGTTGCTCGCAGCGTGTTGATGCTGAACGAATCCCTCACTTTATACTAGAGGCCAACGGTGGACTTAACGAAGCAGACATCGCCCTCGTCACTATCGATTCAACGCCGGACCTTTCTCGGGCGTTCGGCCCTGGGATTTGGGGCAAGTGCATTGGGTACGTTGCTGTCGCGCGACGGATACTCTGCCGATCGCGATCCCAAACCAAAAGATTTGCCCCATCATCCACCGCGCATTAAGCGGGTCATCTTCTTGTACATGTCGGGTGGACCAAGCCATCTAGAGACCTTTGACTACAAACCTGAGCTCGCGCGACTCAACGATCAACCGATGCCCGAGTCCTTTACTGCTGGCCAACCGATTGCCCAGCTGCAGGGACAACAACTCAAATGCCTTGGTCCACAATTCAAGTTTTCACGCTGCGGAAAGAGTGGCCAAGAGATCGCTGACATCTTGCCCCACACTCAGAAGATCGCGGACGATATTTGTATCATTCGTTCGATGCAAACCGATCAAATCAACCACGATCCGGCTCATACGGTGATGAATACAGGGACATCGATTAGCGGCCGCCCTAGCCTGGGGGCTTGGGTAACCTACGGGCTGGGAAGTGAATGTGAAAATCTACCTGGATTTGTGGTGCTCACAAGCGTCGGTGGACGAAACCCGCAACCCATTTCACAACGACAATGGGGAAGTGGATTTCTGCCAGGCGAATTTCAGGGCGTTGAATTCTATTCTAAAGGTGATGCGGTTCACTATATTTCGAATCCCTCTGGAACCACTCGCGATCAACAACAATCATTGATTCAGACCGTCAATGAATTGAATCGTCTCAGCCCTCTTTCAGCGAGAGATCCGCAAACCGCTGCCCGGATCTCGCAATTGGAAATGGCATTTCAAATGCAAATGAGCGTTCCCGATTTGATAGATATCCGTAATGAATCTCCTGAAACACTTGCAGCGTATGGCTGTGATGGGGCAGATGGATCGTTTGCTTATAATTGCCTCCTAGCTCGCCGTTTGGCAGAACGCGGCGTTCGCTTCATTCAACTCTATCATCGCGGATGGGATCATCATGGTGATTTGGTCCCTTACATGAAAACCTGCTGTGGCTTGTGCGATCAACCAACCGCCGCTTTGTTGCAGGATTTGCGTCAACGCGGCCTGCTTGACGATACGTTAATTATTTGGGGAGGCGAGTTTGGGCGAACTCCCATGTTCCAAGGAAAAGGAGCCACTGCTGGCCGCGATCACCACATCAAAGGATTTTCGATGTGGCTGGCTGGTGGACCTGTTCGAGGTGGAATGACATATGGCGAAACCGACGAACTGGGCTACACCGCTGTGAAAGATCCCGTACATGTGCGCGACCTACATGCGACGATTCTACATTTGCTCGGTATCGATCATGAACGTTTTTCTGTCCCGTACCAAGGACTCGATTTACGACTTACAGGTGTTGAACCAGCCCGCGTCCTACACAACTTGCTAAACATGTAGGTTGATGATGTAGGGTGTGTGCAGCCAGTCTTTATTGTTGGATTCAGAGTCACGTTCGTTGCACCATTATTGATCGGTTTTGCGTCGATGAAGACTGACTTGCGCAACACACCGTGGAGTTGACGTGTAACAGGCATGAGGCGTGAGACTTGAGGTAGCGAGGTATGTTACGTAGTTTGGACTATTGGCGTGCGGATCGTGTTAGATAGTGAACGATCATTTCGACTACGAGTCGTTACAAGAAAAAAACTTGCTGCACACATCGCACAATAGAAAGATAGTCATTCCCAAATAACCCTTGCTTTGTCATGCACAAACACAACAATTTTTTTCGAGCGACTAACGATGAAGCACACCCTGACTCCTTTTGCACATTTCGCATTATGGCTAACGATCGCTTCGTGCCAGTTCCAATTTCTCATGGCCCAAACCTCTCTGGAGTCAACCAGTCCATATTCGCAATGGAAGCAAGGTCCTCCGACGGCTCCAAATTTCTTCCCCATTGCCGTGTGGCTCCAAAGCCCACGCAACGCGGAAAGATACAAAGCCATCGGCATCAACACCTTTGTGGGCTTATGGAAAGGCCCGACCGAGGCCCAACTCTCGGAACTCAAGAAAGCGGGAATGAAAGTTATCTGCCATCAAAACGAAGTAGGACTGAATTCGCCAAACTCTGACATCATAATCGCTTGGATGCATGGCGATGAACCGGACAATGCTCAACCGAAAGCGGGCGGAGGCTATGGGCCACCTATTTCTCCCGAAAAAATCACGGCCGATTACGAAGAGTTGAAAAAATCAGATACGAGCCGCCCCATTTTTTTGAACTTAGGCCAAGGTGTCGCGTATGACCAATACATTGGCCGCGGCGTCCGCACGAACCATCCCGAAGATTATCGGGAGTATATCCAAGGGAGCGATATAGCTTCCTTCGATATCTACCCAGCCGTACATGACAAACCTGAAGTAAAAGGCAAACTAGAGTTTGTCCCCAAAGGAGTTTTGCGACTGCGTGAGTGGTCGGAAGATAAAAAGATCGTGTGGAATTGCATCGAAGCGAGCCGAATCAGCAACACCAAAGTAAAACCAACGGTGGAGCAAATTCGCAGCGAAGTGTGGATGTCCCTCATCGCTGGCTCTCGGGGCATCATCTACTTTGTCCATCAATTCGAACCACGATTCAGTGAAGCATCTCTGCTAGAGGATGAGGAACTGTTGAACGGAATTGCAACAGTCAATCAACAAATTCAGCAACTCGCTCCCGTACTCAATTCGCCATCAATTAAGGAGCAAGTGAAGCTCGAGGTTGACTCCCAAAAAGTTCTCTGGATGTGCAAGGAATTCCAGGGGGAGCTTTATCTATTTCTCGCGAACCAAACAGCCAAACCTATTTCCGTTGCTGTCGAATTCGAAAAAACTTACCGCGATGCCAACGTGACGGAACGCCTCGAAGAAAAATCGAGTCAACTTAACGGCTCAAAACTCACTGCGGATCTCAACCAGTATGGCGTGGCCATTTTCCAAGTTTCTCCTAAGTAGGGTGAGGTAGTAGGGTGTGCAGCAAGTCTCTATTGTTGGATTCAGAGTCGCGTTCGTTTCACGATTATTGCGAGGTAATGCGGCAGAGAAGACTGACTTGGGCAACACACCGTGTTTTGACTCAACGTCAGACCTTGAACGCAAGACGTGTCGTGCATGGATGTGTTGCTGTATCTCCTGCGACGAGTCAACTCCGCGGTGTGTTACGCAAGTTGGATTCTTTGCTTGCGGATCACGTTAGAAAGGGAGTGATCATTGCGATATGTAGTGTTACAAGAAAGACTTGCTCCACACACCCTACAACACACCCTACTAATCAATCCAGACTTTGCGGCCGTCAATGCGGACTCGTTTCTTCGCAAATTGCTGAACGACTTCGGGAAGCAATTCACATTCCAATTTGAAGACGCGCTGCTGCAATGATTGCCAAGTATCATCCGCCAATACGGGACAACTTCGCTGGGCAATCACGGGCCCATGATCGAATTGATTGTCCACAAAATGGACCGTACAACCCGACAACTTTACTCCATACTCGATGGCAGCTTCATGCACATGCTGTCCGTAAAAACCATGTCCACTAAAGGCAGGGATCAATGATGGATGAATATTGATCGTCCGCAGGGCAAAGTCATCGGGGATAAGGATGTGTTGCAGAAACCCACCCATGACCACTAATTCAGCGCCCCATTGCCGCACTTGATCAAAGACTACTTGGGAGTAAGCGTCGTCTGATTCAAATTTCTTGCGAGGAAAAATACCGAGTGGAATGTTCGCGTTGCGAGCGATCTCAACGCCCGCAACTTGACTCCTATTACTGACGACACCCACAAACTCAACGTCGAGTTCACCTCGCCGTTGAAATTCCAGCAAATTACGGAGCGTTGTACCACCGCCCGAAATCATCACGACGATCGGCAACTTACTCATCGGTTGAACTTTCTTAGAGGCTCACGTTTAGTCGCTGACGACTTGGATTCCGATCTCGACTTCGTAATTGCCCAACTCAACTTTTTCTAACGCTACCGAAGCAGGCGCCGTGCGTACGATTTCAGTGATTAATGAGGCGTACATGATGCTCGCTTGCTGCTCAGCCAGCATTAGCTCCAATTCAGTGAAATCGCCCACCAAATATAAGCGAATACGATCTGTGAATTTACACTGCTGCTTCTTACGGAGATCGCCAATCGCGCGATTTAAATCTTTGGACAAACCTTCCCGTACCAATTCGGGAGTAAGTTCTGTATTAAGCACAACCACACATTGTTTGCCCTGTGCGGCAGCCCAACCTGGTTTGGCTTGCAAACGAACTTCTATATCTTCGCGATCCAGAACAACTTCGTTCGCGTCCAATTGTAAGCGAACCTGGCCTGTCTCTTGCAATTGGGTCAAGAGAGCGGCACCGCTGGCGGCCCCTAACGCTGCCTTTACTTTTGGCAACAGTGGTCCGACACGAGGCCCCAAACGTCGAAAGTTTGGCACCACGGTGTACTGCACGTAATCGTCGGCACGCTCCGGGTATTCGATCGACTTAACGTTCAGTTCTTCGCGCAACATTGCGGCGTGGTTTTGTAGCCACGCTAAATGCGTATGCTCCGCCAAAACGACTTCGACCCGCGACAACGGCTGGCGAACCTTGAGCTTCGAATCCATACGAGCCGATCGCCCGAGTGAAGCGATTTCACGCAGAGTCGCCATCTGAACGGCTAAATCCCGATCTTGGTATTCGGTGATCGCTGTTGGGTAATCGCAAAGATGAACGCTTTCGCGAACACGGCCTGCAACGGGACGGATCAACTCTTGCCAAATGGCTTCTGCGGTAAATGGAACAAACGGAGCGATCAATTTCGTGATCGTGACCAAGCATTCATATGCGGTCCAGTACGCATCGACCTTATCAACGCCGTTAACGTCTTCAGCCCAGAAGCGTTCGCGGCTGCGACGAATATACCAATTGCTTAAGCCATCCACCAAAGCGATGAGTCGCTGGCAGGCTCCATAGTTGTCGTACGCATCCATGCAGCGTACGACTTCTTCACTGGCCAACGACAGCTCGGACAACACCCAGCGGTCGAGTTCATCGCGTTCAGCTACCGGACGATAGCGCGGCGAACGCTTTAATTCATCGGCATTGAGCTGATCCAGCTTACCTTCAATATCGCCAGGTCCGCGGAAACCGTCGATCTCACCGTAAATGGTGAAGAAGCTCAACACGTTCCAGAGACGCAACAAGAATTCGGGGATGCTGTCACGAATTGCACGCTCGGAATAGATGATCGAATTCCAAGGTGCTTGATTTGCAAAGAAGTACCAGCGCAAAGCATCCGCACCATGATTATCAAAAATCTCTTGCGGGCTGCGATAATTTCGCAGCTGCTTGGACATCTTGCCCGTCTTGCTGACGTATTGTGTACCACATTCTTTGCGGGCTTCATCTTCGGTGAGAAAGCGACGTTTGCCATCTTTGCTTTCGTACCATTCGGCCAGCATCAAGCCAAGCACGATACAATTCCGAAAGGGATGCGGATACGCTTGCGCGGGCACATCGCTTTTCGCAATAGAATTGGCGGCTTTGTCCTGCTCACCAAACAGCATCGTGCTGATGGCCAATTGGCTGTAGAACCAACCACGTGTTTGGTCGATTGCTTCCGAAATAAAGTCCGCAGGGAATTGTTGTGCAAATTGCTCTTTGCCTTGATGCGGATAACCCCATTGGGCAAACGGCATCGCACCGCTGTCGTACCAGCAGTCGATCACTTCGCTGACACGCCGCATACGGCTGCCGGCAGCATAAGGCGATGAGTACGTGATCGCATCGATGTACGGTTTGTGAACCTTGAGGTCTTCGACAAGCTCGGGATTCGCGGCTTTCGCTTTGAGCCAAACGTCCGTTCCCTCGACACCAGGTTTCTTGAGCAATTCTTCGTAACTACCCAGCGCTTCCATTTGGCCAGTCTTTTCGCAAACCCAGATTGGGAGCGGCGTTCCCCAATAGCGTTCGCGCGACAGTGCCCAGTCGACATTGCTTTCGAGGAAGTTACCGAAGCGCCCATCGCGAATATGATCTGGCAACCAACCGATTTGTTTATTGTTGGCCAACATAGCGTCGCGGAACGCCGTCGTTTTGATGAACCAGCTTTCGCGCGGATATTGAATCAGTGGATCCTGATCGGCACGCCAGCAGAATGGATAGTCATGCAAATACTGCTCTTGATGATAGAGCAATTCTGCTTCGCGGAGCGAGCGTGTAACCGTTTTATCAGCGTCCTTAACCCACACGCCTTGCAATGATGGCACATCGGCTGTGAACTTACCATCGGGGCCTACAGCGCAGATCAATTTTGGCTCTTCGCCGCCGACAAAGCGTTCTTGCTGTTTGATCAACACTTCGAAGTCGACTTCACCGAACGCAGGCGCCAAATGCACGAGGCCAGTACCGCTATCGGTTGTGACGAAATCAGCTGCAACCACTCGCCAATAAAGATGCTCTTTTCCACCGGACTTCAAGGTTCCTTGGGCGGAGCCGAGTTTGCTCGAATAATAATCGAAAGGTGGCTGATAGCGCCAACCGATCATCTCGCTACCTTTGATCGTCTTTTCAACCTGGAGAGTCAGTTTGGCTTTCTCTGCCAAGGTGGCGACCAGCGCTTCAGCGACGATCAACTTCTTGCCACTGCCGTCATCGCACACAGCATAAGTGAGGTCGGGATGAACAGCCGCAAATTGATTGCTCGGCAATGTCCATGGAGTCGTGGTCCACACGATTAAGCTTGTGTTCGGTTGATCCACCAAATTGAATCGAACATAGACGCTCGGATCAGCAACTTGACGATAGCCTTGCCCAACCTCACCGCTGCTGAGGGCTGTACCACCTTGCGCCCACCACCACACAATTTTATAGCCGCGATAGAGCAGACCGCGATCAAACAAATTCTTTAGCGACCACCACACGCTTTCCACATAACTTTGGTGATACGTAACGTACGCTTCATTGAGATCAATCCAAAAGCCAAGACGTTCCGTGAGCTGCTCCCACTGCTGCATGTAGCGCCAAACGCTTTGTTGGCAACGCTGGATAAATGGCTCGACGCCGTAGGCTTCGATTTCATCCTTGCCATGGATGCCAAGCTCTTTACAAACTTCCACTTCAACAGGAAGTCCATGCGTATCCCAACCTGCTTTGCGCAGGCAGTGGTATCCGCGCATGGTGCGGTAGCGTGGGAAGAGGTCTTTGATAGCCCGAGTCAAGCAATGACCGGGGTGGGGCATCCCGTTAGCAGTGGGCGGGCCTTCGTAAAAGACAAACGAAGGTCCACCACTTCGCTGTTCCAATGTGCGTTGATAAACGCGGTTAGCTTTCCAAAACTCCAGAACACGTTGCTCAAGGTCTGGAAACCGGACCTCTGTGCTAACCGCTTTAAACATGGATGCTAATTTCCTCAATCGTCAAAATCGGGTTCTTCCCCAGGGACGACCTCACCGTCAATATCTTCTTCTAAGTCGTCCTCATCTTCCGAGAGGCCGTCGTCGTCGGGCTCAATATCGTATTCATCTTCGAGTTCTTCTTCGAAGTCATCATCGAAGTCGTCATCGAAATCATCTTCGTCGAAATCGTCGAAGGGATCATCGTCTTGTTCGAGACCATCTTCGTTGCCATCCAGTTCATCCCCCTCTTCTTCCTCAGGATCGTCATCATCCCCCCAAGAGGCGACAATGGTCTGACCCGTAAGGCCCGCCATAGCGAGGCGCGGGGCTTTGCCACATACGATGGTGCTGGAAATTGTCCCTGCTAGCGAATTCGTTCGCATTAATTCGAACCAAGCTTCGTCGGCCTCTGAGTTCCAGAGCATGCCCCGATTCTCCTTTTTTGAAACGCTAACCGTAAGACAACACCCAGACGGTGGGAGCAGGCCGTAGCCCACATTTGTCGTAAGTTAAAAGAGTCGCCAACCACAGCAATACTGTCAACCGCCCTCCAAGTTAGTTACCTGAAAATTATGCGCAATTTCGCAGTGCGGAACGTTTATTGCAGTTGTCACCCTCCGCTGAGCAAAACGCCCCGGAAACGGGTGATCTCTGGCGGATTCCAATCCCCGCACATCACGGTGGAATCAAATTGAGGCTTATTGCCATCGATTTGAATACAACTTGGGCATCACAATGACGCGGCCCAACCACTCAAAATGGCGTGCCAAATTTGCTGGCAAATTTGCTCGAATTTTAGGCGATCCCTCACGGATTCTGCCTGTCATGTTGGCAGATTTGCTGGGTCGAGCGAAGGGTATTTCCCCAAAGTTGTGTATTTGGGCAAAAACGGGATGAATTTCCGCCCTAAAGCGAATGCAAGAATTCGGCCCGAATCCGTACGATTTCCCCCGTTTCGAGTGAACTGATAGCATCTCCAGCGCGTCTCACTCTATATAGGCACAGCATTTGCACACCTAGAAAAAGTGGCCGGAGATCGGATCTCGGTTGAATGTCGGCAGCTTTTACGGTTCTTGTCACAAATCTTTAGTCTTGCAGAGGGGGGTGAGCGATGAATACTACAAATTCATCAAGTCGTTCCGGGTCTCCCACGCCAGCCGCAGCTCCAGCTTTGGACCGCGGTAGCTGGATCATTCTGCAATGTCGCTTGGACCGAGTCGATCATAGCGGTCTTGATCAGTGGATCGATGAAAAGCTGGACGCTTTAGAAGACTCGATGGATGAGTTTCAGACGAACACTTCGCTCAAGAAGACTCTTCGACGAGAACGTCGCCCAGAGGAATAGCCACTGGTGTTGCTGAAGACTTCGGAAAATGCGGGGGATCATTCTCCTTAGAATCGTGGCCCCTGCCACTTCGTGCGGCAACATTATTTCCGCCAACATTAAACAGTGAGCTGTACGCGGGCAAAGTTAGGCCGATGGCGGTTAAACTGATACCAAAGATCAAATACGCGGTTAGCGGCTCCGAGAAAATCAAGACACCCGCCAAGGCTGCCATCGCCGCTTGTGAAGCGTTGATGATATGCACATAAACAACATTCAGTCGCTTTAGAGCAGTCGCTAAAGAATAAAAAGAAACGGCGTTAAGGGTTCCAGCCCCCAACATCTTTCCATAATCGCCGCTTGAAAGCTGCAACATGTAGTCAGGTCCAAGCCGCACTAACGACCAACTTCCCAACGAAATCAGGCCCACAAGCGACAACAGCAAGAGTGTCATTTCTGTTGACATTCCGGCTTTCATGCCCCGCCGCATCACTGCCCCAAGAGCAGAGTAGGCAAACCCAGAAATCATGTTGCCAAATACGGCCAAAGTCACCAAGCCCATTTGGTTTGGATGGAGCTTGGTCGGGCCAATCCCATTTTGAGCGCCGATCGTCAATATCGTGACGGCAGCCAATAACAAAATGATCGCTCCAGAAGTGGATTTGCGAATGGGCTCTTTGAGAACCACTGCACCAATAACAGCACTCCCAATAATCATCGAGCCAAACACCAAGGGAACCGAGAGCGCCAGACCGATGATGCCTAGGCTCCATTGAAAAAGCACATTGCCAAATATCTGAGTGAAGACGCCGGTCACCACCAACCAAAAAACATGCGTCTTGGGTGCGACGAGCGACTCCCCTTGCGCAGTGCGCACTACCAACAAAGGAAGAACGAGCAACAACGTGGGAATACTACGAATAAATGCAACATAGGCGGAATCGATATTCGTAACGCTTCGCAAGCAGATATTCGTGGCTGTGTAGCCGATGGCAGCGAGCAATCCGCAGAGCGGACCGATCCAGCGCCATTCGTTTTTTGATGTTGCTATCACAAAGTTGCTGTTAGAAAAATCGCCCTTTCTCCAAACTCCCCATCCTTGGTAGTCTAGGTGAAAGCTGGATTTTTACTAGGCCGAAATCGAGCTGGAATCTTAAGCCAAAGACATTTTGGATTTGCCGGAGAATAAGATGCGATTCGCTTCCCTAATTTTGATATTGTCGTTCATTTTAGCCCCCGTATGGATTTCAATCGGGTCAGCGTTTCAAGCTCCAGCGCAGCCCCAGCCCCCCACTACCGACAAGCTACCACCCTCCGCAATCGAAAAGCCCGATAGGTCCGATCCCCTTTTTCAAGAATTCATCAAAGAAATTGCAAAGAGTGGTCCGATGCTGCGGGACCCAGCCCATTCGGAGCATCACGGCTTTCCACCCAGTCACACCCCAGGTCCCAATCACGGACCGCTATCTCCAGAACAAGCCGAAGAAATGCGCTGGCAGTCGATCGAACAGCTATTGCGAAACGCTCGCGATATCCGCTCACAGGCCGAACTCATTCGAAGTCTTGGACAAGGTGAACAAGCAGGCCGCTTGATACAATTAGCCGACGAGTTACGTCGAACAGCGATTCAAATCGCACCACCTCCGCAACCGTTAAACTCGCCCTAACCCGAATAGGTAACACGACTGAATCATAAACTTTGCAGGCACTTCCAGCGTTTCTGAATTTAACACCCTGCCGCAGTCGATTTCGTGGTGGAGCAGGAGCACGTTTCGACACCGGACCATTGCGAAGGAACGCAAAGAATGAGCCGAACACTATTTGCCAAATGGATTGTAGGGCTAATGTTTTCGGGTTGCCTGTTGGTGCCAGCGGTGCCAGCCCAGGCAGACTGGAATGAGTTTTGGCATTGCGTTCACGTCGACTATCATCGCAATAACCAATGGCCGCATCCTTTCCGTGGGATGGATACGGCAGCGGTTAACGCTCCCTTTGAAGTGATGAAGAACAACGGCTGGCGTGCTTATAACACGATCAGCGAGCCATTGTTCGATCCAACCACCAACACGCTCACTGTTGCTGGTCGTCGCCAAGTTCAATGGATTTTGACACAAGCACCTCAGCACCGTCGCGTGGTCTTTATCCTGAAGTCTGACACGCAAGAAAAGACGGCGGCTCGTCTGGCTGAAGTTCAAAAAGTTGCAGCCGAATTGTCGCCTGGCGCTCCACCTGCTGGCGTTTATGTGACCGACATCGTTCCCAATTTGTCACCTGGCCAATATCAAAACGCGATTTCTCGGGCTTTGATCAACAGCATTCCCGATCCACGTTTGCCAGCCTTCAGTGGCTTGTCTAACCCCAATGCGGGTTCAGCTTCCTCTGGCAGTGCCGGTGCTACACCTTAATAGAATGCTAGCAACTTAGAATATGGTCGGGTTATTCCGAATATTCTGAAGCTAACGCCTTGGGCGGTACGATGAAGAGATAGCCGAAATATGTATTTTGGGCTGTCCACAATATCGTCCAAGGAGGTGCGCTCCATGTCTGTCCTATCGCCAGTTGGTCGTTTAGCGGCCGTTGTATCCATTGGTTTAGCTTCAGTGGGTTGCAGTACCACTTCAGGTGCCAAGAGCTGGCTTCCCTGGTCCACCGCCGCAGCTCCTAAAGCAGATGCAATGGGAGCAACGACCAGCAATCTCTCAGACACATCGCGTGGCGTGACGGGACAGTGGAACACGATGACAGCGACTGCCAGCAGTGCGATGTCCAAAACCACCTCAGCCATTACCGGCATGTTTTCAGGGACTGCTGCTGCGGCAGCCACAGAAGCCGGCAAGCAAGACCCCACTGCATTAAGCACCAAGGTCGAGTCGATTGGACCTGAAGTCTACGTGGCGTATGGCCAAGTGTGCGAAGGTGCCGGCAAGTTCGGCGACGCGATGGAGAACTATGACAAGGCTCTCAAGATCGCGCCAAATAATGCTCCGGCGTTGGCCAGTGTTGCCAGACTACATGATCGCCAAAACAATCATGCTTCAGCGGCAGACTATTATCAAAAAGCCATCGCGGCTTCACCCAACGACGCTCAACTTTACAGCGACTTGGGCATGCTCTATGCACGAAGTGGGCAAGCAGACCAAGCCTGCCAGAAACTAGAACAAGCGATTGCAATTCGACCCACCGAATCGAAATATCACAGCAACTTAGCGTCGGTACAATTGGATACCGGTAAAGCTGATAAAGCTATGGAAACGTTGCAGAAAGTGAATACACCTGCTTCTGCCAACTACAACATGGCGTTATTGCTTGTGCAACGCAATCAGATCCAAGGTGCACAACAACACTTGACGACTGCTTTGCAACAGGACCCTAACATGCAACCTGCACGCGACTTGTTGACCAAGTTAGGTGGAGCGCAAGCCGTTCAACAAACTTACAACGCCTATCAAACTGCGAACCAGGTATTCCAAGGCGTTCGCAATTACAGCAACATGGCACCTGCTGGGACCACCGGTCAAGCTCAGCCTGCAGGTTATCAGCCAAACGCAGCTGGCACAGCACCGACCGTTCAAGGTGCCGCGCCCTTAACGAACCTACCTTCGGTTCCTTACGTGCCCAGCTTAGAAGCGGGTGCGGGTAGCAGCTTCCGTTAATCGAACCAATAGCTGCGAGCAGCGACTTAGAGTCTATTCCTAAGCTTGGCAGAAAGCGAAAAGAGCGGGTTGGATCCACTGGATTCAACCCGCTCTTTTTTTCATCGTACTTTGCGACATTTAGAGTCGCGTGGCCATACAACTCGGCTTAGGAATCCGATTTTGCACTGGCTGCTTCGCTCTTGTCCCAGAATGTGAGGAAGAACAAAACAGAGACGGCAGCTGCAAGTCCGGCAGGCAACAACCAGAACTGGGTGGCGTCTGCAACCCAGCCTTCTTTGCTGGTTGGGTCAAGACCAATCTTGTCGCCCCACCATCCCAAAATGTAGTTGCCGACCAACATACCAGCACCGTAGGTCAATAACCCCAAGAATGCTTGAGCACTGGTTCGAATTTCTTTAGGTGCGACGCGGTCGGTATAGAGCTGACCAGTTACGAAGAAGAAGTCATAGCAAATACCATGTAATACGATGCCCAATACAAGCATGGCAGGAGCAGATGGCATCAAGCCGAATAATCCATAACGAAGTGCCCAAGCCAACATACCGACGAGCAACATCTTCTTAACGCCCAAGCGTTTGAGGAAGAATGGCACAGCCGCCATGAAGAAGATCTCACTCACTTGTCCGAGGGCCATCACACCTGCAGAACGATCTTTGAAGGCCATAGCGCTTACAAATTCGTAGGTTCGTGCATAGTAGAAAGCCAAAGGAATACAGATCAAGAACGAGCAGAGTGCAAAAACGAAATAGGAAGGGTTCTTGAACAGCAACAAAGCATCCAGCCCAAGAATCTTGAAGAGGCTGATCGGTTCACCACGGCCTTGCGGGGGCGATGCAGGGAGCGTGAAGCTATACAAGCCGTATACAACCGCAACCACGGCCGATAGTCGAAGAGGAAAAGCGGTTGCACCTGCATTTTCGATTCCAGGCAAAACTGGGAATGGGGCAATACCGAAAAGAGATTCAGAGACCACCAAGCCAGCCGCAATCCAACCGATGGTTCCCCACAATCGAATCTGTGGAAAGTCGTCTTCGATCGATTTAACGTTCTGAAAAGTGATCGCATTGACCAGAGCGAGGGTTGGCATGTAGGCGATGAAAAACGCCAACATGGCCCAGAAAAACATACCGGGCGAATCGGTGATGGTTGAACACCACCACAAAATCCCGCCACCAAGAATCTGCAATACCCCGTTAACCTTCTCTTTATTGAATAACCGATCGCACACGAAGCCAACAATAATCGGGGCGAAAATCGCAGCCCAAGTTTGTGTGGCGTAGGCGTTACCAATAATGGAATTCAAGCCGTCTTTATCTTTGAAGATGACACCTAAGTATGCCCCCATCGGAACAAAGAATGCTCCCCAAACAAAGAACTGGAGAAACATCATCAGCGACAATTGCATTCGGACGACACTAGTCATTGCGTTCACGCCAGGAAAAGGAGGGATACAGCTATGGGAAGGAAGAGTTTAAACCATCGGCAGCGGGGGGAAAAGCAGCTAACTTCAAGAAACTTTAGACTATGCCAAAATCGGTTGAATGACCTTTCCGCCGACGTCTGTTAGCCGGAAATCGCGACCGTTATAGCGGAATGTCAACTTGAGATGATCCATGCCCAACAGGTGCAGAATCGTGGCATGAAGATCATTGATATGAACTTTGTCCACTGCTGCTTTATAGCCCACTTCGTCGGATTCACCATAGCTTGTCCCACCCTTTACCCCACCGCCTGCTAGCCAAGCTGTAAAGCAATGGGGATTATGATCGCGACCAGGCTTATCGGAGATTTGAGCTACTGGCAATCGTCCGAACTCACCGCACCAGATAACTAGTGTTTCTTCCAGCAAGCCTCGTTGTGCTAAGTCTTGCAACAAGGCGGCCACCGGTTGATCCGTCTCACCGGCGAACTGCGAATGGTTCCCCTTGATATCCGAGTGCCCATCCCACGAGCGTTGGTTCTCCATGCCGCCGGAATAGATTTGCACAAACCGAACGCCGCGTTCCACTAATCTGCGGGCCGTCAAACATTGTCTGGCGAAATGATCACATTCCGGTTTATCGACGCCGTACAGCGCTAATGTCTCAGCGGATTCCAATTGTATGTCCAAGGCTTCGGGCGCTGCCACTTGCATACGGTAAGCTAATTCAAAACTCTCGATGCGAGCTGTCAATTCACTCTCAGCTACTTGGTGTTCCAAAAAGGTTTGATTCATTTGCTTTAGTAAATCCAATTGCTGCCGCTGACTCTGGGGTGTCATCCCGGCAGGCATCTGCAAATTATCGATAGCAGGTCCTGACGGTTTGAGATGCGTTCCTTGATAAACGCCAGGCAAGAAGCCTGAACTCCAGTTAGCCGCATGACCTTTCGGTAAACCTCGGCCTTTCGGATCGCTCATCACCACAAACCCTGGCAAGTTGCGGCTCTCACTTCCCAACCCATACGTGACCCATGAACCAACGCATGGAAATCCCATGCGTGCGAATCCCGTATTCATCGCAAACAGGGCAGGGGAGTGGTTATTCGATTCGGTGTAACCCGAATGAATGAAGGCCATTTTATCCACATGTTTGCCTAAGTTCGGAAAGATCTCAGACACCATCTTTCCACATTCACCTTGCGGCTGAAACTTGAACGGGCTCGGCATAAGGCCACCGACCGCATCCTTGAAAAAGCCGGTCGTGTTATCAAAGCTCTTATCAAATTCCTTGATCGATTTCCCGTTCCATTTTTCAAGGCCCGGCTTATAGTCCCACGTATCGACTTGACTTGGACCACCATTCACAAAGATCCAGATGACATGTTTGGCCTTAGCCGGAAAATGTGCCGGCTTAGCTAACATCGGATCCAGTTTGCTGGCGTCGTTCGCTTCACCACCGAATATTGAACGGTCGTCGCACAACATATTGGCAAGTGCCAACAAGCCCATTCCGCAGCCGGTCTTTCCGAGCCACTCTCTTCGAGTCCACATCGATGAAGTCATTGCGCTAAGCCTTTTGTCATGAGTGTTTGGATACGAGCGTTGCATATCAACCTTCACCTTAATCCACGTAGATCAATTCATTCATCGACATAACGGCCTGACAAAAATCGATGGTCGCAGTAGCGTGCGCATCGCGATTTCCTTGCGATTCGTACATTGCAGTTTGCTCACGAATAAATCGCTCGCCAATTTCTAGTTCCTGATCGAGCGGTTCTCGGCCAAATGCGATGCGATACGCGCTGCCTACTTTTTCGCGATCACCGACATCCCCTAAACGCTTTGCAAACTCGGTCGCATATTGGCGAGCCTGTGGACTATTCATAAAGGCCAAAGCTTGTGGTGCGATGGTCGTTACCGATCGATTGCCGATGCCGACTTGATGCTCGGGCCAATCAAACAAAACCATCATAGGGATCAATTGACTTCGTTTGATAAAGAAATAGATACTCCGTCGCCGCATATTGGAATCGAGCGTACCTGGACCAAACGATTGTAGATCCAAAACACCCGCTACACTCAAGAGCGTATCGCGAATCGCTTCCGCTTCCAATCTTCGAACCGGAAACTTCCACAAGAAGCGATTCTCCCGATCAACTGTCGGTCGATCTGGCACAATACCTGCAGTTCGTGCTTCTTCGCCAACAACCAACGACTGGCTTGATTCGCTGGCTTGCATGTACACGGCACTAGTCATCATGAGCTTATGCAATCGCTTGAGCTTCCAGCCGTTTTGAACCAAGTCATTAGCCAACCACTCCAACAACTCGGGGTGTGAGGGCAAATCACCTTGCCGACCAAAATCGCTCGAAGTGGCCACCAGTCCTTTCCCAAAATGATGTTGCCAGAGACGATTAACGATGACTCGCGCCGCCAAATTCCCTGCCCCATCTTCAACGTCGGTAATCCAATTGGCCAAGGCCGCCCGACGGAACGAAGTTCTAGTCCAGCCTTGAGGTGGTTGAACTTTCCAATGGTCTTCACTCTTGCCGTTGCGCATCAAGATCTTCAAGAATCCGGCACTCGCCTCACCTTTCCGTTGATGTACGTCGCCCCGAATCAACTCGTAAGTTATCGGGTAAAAATGAGGGAAACCACGATCGTCTGCGTGATGCGGCAGATGCGGTAAGCCTTCCGTGGTGACCAGTACTTTTTGTTTGGCAGTGCGAGGCCCCTGGGCACGAATCTTGGCGACATCCTCTTTCAATGCACGATAATCGGCGAGTTGCGTCGTCAACCATGTTTTGGCAATGCGATACTCCGCAGAATCCATGGACCAGTTTTGTTTGAGTGCCGTTAAAGCCGCGATAGCAGCTGGATCGACTTCCTCTTGGCCCTCTGCAGCAGGTAGATCGCTTTGTGAACTCCACGCTAAACGAATGCGGCCTGGTGAATGAGCGGGATTCGGATGATTGAGTTTCAACACCACGCGCACTTCGGTGGGCTCTGTGACTTTCAAAGGCGTGGCAAGTTCAAAAACGGCCGCTTGATCTTTACCAATTCCACCTTGATCAACGGCCCAACCCGAGACTCCATCGGTATCTATAGAAGCAGCTACAGAAAGCGAATCAGCATTTTGTTGGTGCGTGGCAACCGCTTTAGCAAACCGCAACGTCTGTTCCTGCCCTGCGTTTCCTTGAGTTTGAACGAAGATATCGCCCAATGCAAAGTTTCCATTACCCGCGCGTCCTGGCCCATGGTTCGGGAGACGTTGATCAGCAAGAGTTTCCAGTCGCAAAGACTTCCACTCGCCTGGTAACAATTGACATACGACAGTGTAGGTCTCTTTGGGAGGAGCAGCTCCTTCTGCAAACCAA
>Ga0209174_10000053_pt1 | contig 82784 bp, 76 predicted proteins | sample JI91814BDNA_FD_187505 | JGI IMG/M metagenome (GOLD analysis project Ga0209174, IMG submission 187505) | Wastewater effluent complex algal communities from Wisconsin, to seasonally profile nutrient transformation and Carbon sequestration -... | ecosystem: Engineered > WWTP > Effluent > Algae...
CTTTGCACCCTACGGTGCCTTCCCTGTCGGCATGGAGAGATATCCGAAACTCACCATCCCGCACAACCATAGATACTGATCCACATGTTGCGATATTGGACTGCAGGTGAATCTCACGGTAAGGCCCTCCTAGCCATGCTTGATGGCTTTCCAGCGGGCCTCAACGTAGATACTGCCATGATCGACAACGAATTGCGGTTGCGTCAGGGAGGCTACGGCCGCGGCGGTCGCCAAAAGCTAGAAACCGATAAGGTCGACATACTCACGGGCATCTGGCAAGGTGTTACCCTTGGCAGCCCCATCGCCCTCCAAGTTATCAATAGCGATTACAAACTCGAACGGCTCAAGGAACTTGAACGCCCCCGTCCTGGTCATGGGGACCTCACTGGAGCGATCAAATACTTAGGAACGATTCGCGGTATTCTTGAACGAGCCAGCGCTCGCGAAACCGCTGTTCGCGTTGCTGCTGGAGCGTTAGCCCGACAACTGCTCCTTCAGTTCGGAGTTGAAACGATCGGTTACGTAGTCGAGGTGGGCGGCCTCAAAGTCGCTCCCACCACAGGATCTATTTCTGAACTTCGAGCCCGTCGCGATCAAAGTGCCATCTACAGTCTCGATCCAACAAAAGATGGAGAAGCGACCGCTCTGATCGACCAAATTGCGGAAGAAGGAGATACCGTTGGCGGAGTTGTCGAAGTCCGAGTCGATGGTTTACCTTTCGGCCTCGGTACTCACGCGCAATGGGATCGAAAGCTCGATGGTAAAATTGCTCAAGCGGTCATGGCCGTGCAAGCGATCAAAGGTGTGGAAATCGGCATGGGCTTCGAAGCAGCTCGTTTGAAGGGCTCCCAGGTTCATGATCCAATTCAATTCGATCCAGCCCAGCGCGAATCACCCAATCTTGGCTATGTTCGCCCCACCAATAACGCGGGGGGACTTGAAGCTGGTATGACCAATGGTCAACCGCTTATTGTTCGAGCTGCCAAGAAACCGATCAGCACTTTGCGCAAGCCGCTTGAATCCATACGCATGGATACAAAAGAAGCTCACCGCGCGAATTACGAACGAAGCGATGTTTGCGCCATATCGGCAGCCGCCATTATTGTTGAGCATGTGGTGGCCTTCGAAGTTGCCGCAGCGTTCGTTGAAAAATTTGGCGGAGATAGCGTAATCGAAATGAAAGCCCGCTACGATTTGTTTCAGAAATTAGCCCGTGAGGTTTAGCTGCGTCGGAAGTACTGAAGATTCAATGGAGCGAATCTGATATCTCTTTTTTGTTGAGTTATGCCGGTCATGGAAGGTCGTCATTCAGCTAGAAAACAAACGAATCGCCTTGCGGGCTTACCGCAATGGCGGATGCATGAAAGCGCTCGCAAGCTTTTGTGCCGAACGCTCGTTTTTTTCTGCGCCTTTCTACCAACCATGCTCACCTTGCTGTGGGTTATCTGGGCACAAACACCGTTCAGTGCTTATTACCAAGCCTCCATCTGGCAACAACGTATCTCGCATCAACTTGGTCTCGATGTGGAAGTTGACTCAGCTATCGCACAAAGTCCACGAATCTATCAAATTCAAGCGATGCGTTGGAAACATCCTGAGACCAAGCAAGTGATCGGAACGGCACACGGCGTTTTGCTGACCGTATATGATCAAGGCTGCTCCATTGAGCTTCAAAGGCTTGATTTAACAGCTGAGGAATTGGCTGGAGCCATGCATTGGCTACATGATCAATTGCTTTGTCGCGCCGCAACTGTACCCATCAATTCGCGTATACACATTGCAGATTTGCGTTTAGTACACGGGCAACGAGAACAGCAATTTGCCGATGTTCAATTGGATTGGAAAACTGGCGATCAACAATCAGCGATCGTCCTAAAAGCTTTACCCAAATCAAGTGAAGCCACCGAAAAAGTGGTCGTCCAAATTCAACGCTTTCACGATCGCAGTGAACCTCGCACACAATGGAATATTCAATCCAACAGCAATCCCCTTGAGTCCTCGCTGCTGGCCGCTTTCTGGCCCCAAGCTTCAAAGCTCGGGGCTGATGCGGCCTATATCGGTGACCTGCAAGCTGAAGTTAGTCAGCGACATTCTGTCTGGCGAATTGATGGCCGAATTGAAGATCTTAGTTTTGATGAGTTAACACGCGGTCTACCGCAGAACCTTGCAGGCAAAGGCTCGATCCATTCCCTTCGAGCCACCATTCGCAATGAACATTTAGTTCAAGCATCGGGAGAAGTTGCCATTAATGGAGGCGGCAGTATGCCTCGTGAGTGGTTGGTACAGGCCCAGTCCATTTTCGGACTGCGGCTGAGGGAAGAGTTTCAAACGACGGGCTCCACTCTGATTCATTTCGATCAGTTCTTGTGTTCGTTTGATTGGGATTTGGCAGGTCTCGCTTTGCGTGGTGGTATGACGAGTCGAATGGGGCCAGACAATATGCAAATCAGTGGGATTATCGCGGCTGATGGCAACGGGCCAGCGTTTGCCGATGCAGGTGTGGCCCCCGAGCTTCTACCTCGCGCCAATAGTTATCAAGTATTGCAATGGCTCACCTCACTTCCAAACGCTAATCCAGACCCTCAAGCCGTGATGTGGCAACAGGAACTCGCCATCAGTCTGGGACGGTATCTCCCCTACCCTGCTCTTCCGACGAATTCCAATTCGCCAACCACCTACCAAGCTCGTCAGTAATGGCGAGAAATGCTGGAAAGCCAACTGCGATCTGTTACGCTGCATTTCAGCGTGTAATACAATGGAGATTAGCCCTGTAGATTCAAGGGCTCCTTGTCGTTGTGTTTCTACCATTGCCCATCGCGATTCCCACCTGATATGAATTCTAAGCTCGCACTGTTGTTCGGCTTGCTCGCGGGCCTCGCCGTAGCCATCTCGCTCTATTGGGTTTGGCCCAGGAGCATAAGCCGAGAAGAGAATGAAAAACGAATCGAGGCGGCGCTCGAAGCAAAAAATTTTCAGGTTGTCTTAAACGACTCCGAAAAGCTACTTACCGCCAACCCCAATGATACGCGCGCTCAATGGTGGAAAGGCGAAGCGCTGGAAGGCTTGGAACGAAATGCCGATGCTTTGAGCATCTATCAAAACGCACCTGTCATCGAGGGGGATGTATACAGCGCCCGCTGTAAACTGCGTTGCAGTGAACTTTATTTCGAACAGGGAAACGCCAATGAGGTTGAACGTTATCTTCGCTTGGCGCTCAAAGCCCGCGAAGATCTTGTTGAAGCCAACTATCAAATGTATTTGATACTGACCTTGCAGGCTCGTCGTTGGGAAGGTGAGCCCTATTTGATCCGCTTAGCCAATCTGGGTGAAGCCGACTTGGAAGACTTGGTGTTGATGACACTTTCGAGCCTGTACATCAGCGACAAGAAGGGAAGAGAACTTTTTCCATTGTCCACTCCAGGCAATGAACGTTTTCGCTTGATTGATGCGCGAATGGCCTTCGATCGTAATGCACTCACGGAGGCAGAAACCATTCTGCGAGGAATACTCAAGCAGAACCCCGAGTTGCCTGACTGTTGGGCCTGGCTCGGATGGACCTTGCTTCAACAACGCAACTTCAATGGGCTGGCAGAATGGGACAAAAGCTTACCTTCACGAGCCACCGAACATCCATTGGTGTGGTTAACACGCGGAATGTGGTATTTGCAAATGGAAAATGAAGAGATAGCCGCGCGTTGCTTTGCAGAAACTTTACGTCGCGATTCCATCAACAGCTCGGCAACCTATCAGTTAGCTATTCTCATGAATCGATTCGGCGATGTAAAAAATGCTGAGGCCATGAGTAAACGATCGCTTGTGCTGCATGACCTGGAACAATTGACGCATAAGTTGTACACGCGCAAGGCTCAACCTGAACTTTATAGTGCGCTGAAGGTCCGCATCGATACCATTCCCGATACGCTTGAGTCGATTGGTCGTTTTATTGAAGCGGCCGCATGGCAACGCTGGATTGCAAGTCGTCAGCCAGAAGATCAAGGAGCTAAGGCCAAATACGAACGATTGCGGAGTCAGGCGAGTGGCGTGAAGCTCAAAACGGTGGAAAAACTATCGCCGTTAGCCGGGATTGACTATCAGAAGTGGCCACTTCCAGCAATCGCCAGCACGACAATCGATTCGGGATCGAGCAAGGCTGAACCTGCAAATTCAAAATCACTTCCTGCAACGCGCTGGCAAGATGTCGCTCAACAAATTGGCATTAACTTTATCTTCGCCAATGATCGCGACCCAAAAATTGAAGGGATTCCTATCAATAAGGCCACGGGCGGTGGGGTTGGGGTTATCGACTATGATCGAGACGGCTGGCCTGATTTGTATTGGACTCAAGGCGGCTCCGTGGCAGATGGCAAAACGGTGCAACTCGCTCGCGACTCGCTTTATCGAAACATCTCAGGGGGCAAGTTTACCGAAATGAGTGAACAAGCATTTTTGGTGGATGGTGAGTTTGGGGCAGGCTTAGCCGTCGGAGATTATGACTGCGATGGGTTTTCCGATTTGTACATCGCAAACCAAGAACAGAATCGCCTGTTGCGGAACAACGGTGATGGAACGTTTGAAGATGTTACGGTGTCGGCCCAATTAGTCGCGCCCAAGTGGACCACGAGCACATTGATGGTGGATGTGAATGGAGATTGGTTGCCCGACTTGTTCGACGCAACCTATGTTGAGGGAAATGACTATAAAGTGAAATTGTGTGTTACCGATGGACCGCCACGCGGTTGCGGCCCGACGGCCTTTACGGCCACGCAAGATCGTTTATGGATCAATCAAGGTAATGGCACGTTTGTGGAACAAGGACGTCAAGCAGGTATTCACGCGACAGGGAGTTACGGTTTGGGCGCGGTCGGGGCCGATTTCGCTCAGAAAGGACGCATCGACCTGTTTGTTGCGAATGATGAAAGTGCCAATTTCTATTTTCAGAACAAGAGCAAAGCGGTACAGGATACTCCGGTAGAGAATATTCCTCCGGCTGAATTTGTGGAACGTGCAGTGCTAGAAGGCGTCGCGTTTGATCGAGATGGTGTCGCCCAAGCCTGTATGGGAGTCGCAGTGGATGATGCAGATGGAGATGGGAAATTGGATTTGTTCATTACCAATTTCTACAATCAGGCGAATATCTTGTACTTGCAGAAATCGAATGGATTTGTCGATGCGACGAACGCCGCCGGAATTCGCACGCCAAGTTACCGTATGCTCGGATTCGGAACACAGTTTGTCGATGCTGATTTGGATGGTAATTCTGACTTGATGGTGACCAACGGACATGTCGATGATTACACCTACAAGAGCGTGCCATTCAAAATGCCTGCCCAATTCTTTCGCAATCAAGGTAAAGGAAGGTTTGTCGAAGAACGAGCAATTACTTTGGGGACTTTTTTTGAACAGAAATTTTTGGGCCGAGGGATGGCAATTTGCGATTGGAATGGCGATGGAAAAGAAGACGTCCTCATATCGCATGTCGATGCTGCCGCTGCCGTACTGCAGAACGATTCGCCCGATGTCGGAAACTTCATTGCTGTAGAAATTGTAGGGACACGTTCGCCGCGTGATGGTTACGGGACTATTGTGGAAGTTGAGGCCAAGGGTAAGAAACGGACTCGGCAACTAGTGGCTGGGGGGGATACCAAGCAGTTAACGAGCAAAAGCTCATTCTCGGTATTGGCAAAGAGACAACAGCAGATCAAGTCAGAGTCCGTTGGCTATCGGGCATCGAGACTGTTGTTCATGATGTTCCTGCAAACTCCCAGTGGATTGCGATCGAAGGAACGGGTGCGCTCCTGCGAACAAGATGAGTGATGCGATAATCCACACATCGATCGGTGACAAGCTTTGGATCCACACCGTTTCCGATGACTGATTAACACCTAATGCAAAACGAACAGCGGCTTTCAATATAACCGCTGGTCGTATTCTATTGGTCACTGCTGAAGCTGGCTTCAAACCGATGCCGTGTGTTATTAAGCCTTCTGTGGACCACTTTTCTCTAGTGTCGATTCGGAGAAGATCCAACCTGCCAGAATGATAAGCAGGTTGAAGCCGACAAATAGCCCCAGCAGCATCAAGATTCCGCTGGTGAAACCGTAGCTATGCAAACCAATACCGAGTTGATTAGTTCCGAACCAACTCCAAGCGGTAATGATGTTACCTGCAATGGCAAATAGGGCGAGACCGCGTTGTCCTATCAGTCGATCCCAGCGCGCGTGCAGTACGGCAGCGTTCCACAACACAATCATCAAGGCTCCATTTTCTTTCGGATCCCAGCCCCAGAAACGTCCCCAGCTATCGTCGGCCCAGAGACCGCCCAAGACGGTACCAATAAAGCTGAAGAAGATGGCGAAGCAGAGGGTGCCGTAGATCATACGATTAAGTTGTTCTTGAACGAATTTCTCTTCCTTGAAGAGTGCTTCAGGCAGCGGTGGGCGATTGGTGGTGAAGAGCCATCTTGCGATCACAATCAATCCCAAGAAGCCCGCCAAGAATGTAGCGCCATAGCCAAGGGCGATCGATATCACGTGGGTTGTAAGCCAGAATTGAGTGTCCAGCACAGCCTGTAACACGTGCATCGTGTCGCTCGTATCGAGACCATAGGCAACCATCAAAGTTGAGGCTCCGATAATGGAGGCGACCAAGTTACCAATACCGAGGCGGAACATCACTTCGATACCGAGGCCTGCCAAAACACAAGCCCAACCGATGAACACGGCAGACGAATACAGGTTGATGACCGGAGCACGTCCTGTGATTTGAATTCGACTGTAAATCGCGATTGAATGTAGCACGAAGATACCGATCAACATCCAAAATGCGAAGTAATTGATGTGTTTTGGCCACACCAAGAAACTTGTAAAACAGATAATGCCCGTGAAGACGTAGAGCCAAGTGGCTAAGTCTGTAGGATTGAACTGATTGATCCAAGCCTCGTAAATCGCTTTCCCTTCCGATTTTTCAACTTCAGGGAACTTACGAATTACCTTCTTGTATTCGTTCACTGCTTTTTCAAAATCTCGTGGTGTCTGTTCCGTGGAAGCCAGGATATTATTGAACGCCATGATGGCTGGGTTCGCTTCGAACGTTTTTCCATCTGGGCTTGCTGCAGCAAAGATACGATCACGCAGGGCGTTAACGATAGCTGGATAAAGTGATTGCCAGCGAGGTTTCTCTTCATCGTTTAGTTTGTCATCACTCTTTGGATCAATCGCTTCAACGGGAGGAATAATCGCAGGTGGATTACTGCTTTCAAGCTGTCTTGCAATACTCATGATCTGTTGAATTCTAGCGACGAATTCTTGCTGCTTCCGCGGATCACCATCCAGTTCGGGCAGGTCGGGCGTTCGGTAGCTGAAGCCCAATAAGTTATAAGCCATCAACTTACGATTGATCTCCAGGAATTTGTTTTCCAGGAAGGTCAACTGATCTTCAGGCTTGTCTGCATCGCGGATTTCTTTGACCTGAGCTTCCAGTTTATCGAAGCCTCCCTTTAGATCATTAAAGCTATAGCGATGTCCGGGGCGTTGGTTAATGTCGAAGAGGTCGAGGACTTCCTTAACATCGATTCGAAAGACGGGGGCATTGTCCATTTGCTCGTCACCGGCCAATACTCGAATGAGCCATTGCGAAGCTGGCATCGATTTTTTGTCCCAGCCCATCATCTTTGCGAAGTCGCTTGCGTCCGGATTGGGCATGGAAACCGAAGCACGGTTGCTCAAGAATTGCAGTGTATTGCGTGCAACCGTGTCAAATGGCTTGATACGACCTTCGTGCAAAACGGGAATGGTGCCTACAGCTTTCCAGTCAAATTCATTGGGTTTTGTCGATCGAGGCAGTGCAGCCGAAATCCCGATCGAACCAACCAACAGCACGGCAATAACGGGAGAGATCAACGACAGCCACCATTGTTTTTCAGGACTGGTTGGACGAACTGGATGATGTTTCGAGGTCTTGGGACGATCCGACTCTGATTTGTCCGCTTCAAGTCCATCTAAGCCTTTGCCAAGATCCATACGATCATAGCGGTCGGCGAAACGAATAAACGTTCGACCGAAATGAGCTAACATTCCCCAAAACGCTAAAACACACGCGACATACGGAATGAGCCAGCCGGCGTTTTCAACAACTTGGAGGCCTGTCATTTCCGTTACACTACCGTCAGCCAACTTAACTGGTGAGTATTGGCTCTGATAAAACGTTTCGCCTTGGTAGCGAACTGGATTATTCATCCAGATTCGACCTGTTTGTGAACGGTTTGATTCTGTATCGCGGATGGTTACATACGAGGAGTAATCTCGAGGCGTTTCTGAGGCTGAGTAGTTGATGCGTTTTACATCGGTAAGAGTTATCTCATACGGTTTGTATTCGCGTCGATAACGCAATTGCAACTGATACGGTTTGCCACCCACATCGATCGTATCGAGCTGATCACCATTGGCATCCATAAAGATCTGTGTTTGATCATTTAGGAATTGGCTAACGAGATAAGTACCGAGCGATTTGCCTCCGTTCTTTTCCAAAAGCTCGACATAAGCAGAGGTAATGTTTGGCTTGGAACTGACACCACCCTCAGGCGGTTTTTCTAACGCGATCCATGATTTTCCAAGGCCTGTAGTTGCCTCATTGGGTTCTACTGGTCCGGCGCGGCGCAAATCAGAGTTCACAAACAACTTCTGAATTCGAATATCAAACGGAAGAGCGTCCGCTTGAACAGGTGTGCCAGCCGCTGCATTTCGTTTCAGGAGCGTATCGGCGATTACGGTAACATGATCTGTTTCTGGTTCGCTAATATCGACAACTGCGAGCTCAAACTCATCGGTCTTGAATGCGACATTGGTTGTCTGACCTTCAATCAACGAAATGCGTTGTTCGATTTGGCGATCACCGAAAACAAATTGACCGACCATTACCAGACCGACGGCGACGTGGATCAGAACGTTTCCGCCACGGACTCCAAAGATCATGTTCAAACCGACAAGCAATACGATCGCGGCTACGCTGGCTTGCATCAGTTGCCACATGATACGCAATCCCGATTCGTTCATCACATAAGATTCGCCGCCGAAGAGTACAAGTCCCGACAGAATGGCCATCAACACAGAGCTTACGGTGAGCGTGATGAAAGTTAATCTCTGTTGATTCTTGTTGGCGATCGTCGCTGCCACTAAGGCCACGGTAATACCCAAGCACGTCAATTGCAGCAGACGCCAAACCGATGCGTAGCCAACGGGAGGTCGACCTTGCAGTCCATCGGAAAGGTGCCCTGACATCAGCACGATTCCTGTTAAGGCGACTCCAATAAGAGAAACAATAACGCCCCAGGCTAAGCGGCTTCCCTTGGATGAGATGTGAAATCGTGTGGCTTTGGCAGCAATCAAGTTAAACATCAGGATGAAGCCAATAGAAGCTCCACCAAGAAACGGGAAAAAACCCTGAATATTTGTTTCGCCAAAAACGGTAACTGGCACAAAGTCCCGCAAGTAAATCCATGTGAACCAACTATTGAAGTAGGTGGCTTTCACATCGGGTAAGTTGAGTTCATCTTGGGCAAGAGTGCCAATGAACAAGATGAACACGCCCGCGAGAAACATCGCCACTGTTATCTTGAGCGAGCCGCAAATCTGCAAGAACTTCCAGGCCGGATGTGTCTTGCCATGAACTCGAACATGAATGTTTGCTCGAGGAGCATTGTCGCTCTCTGTCGTAGGTATTGTTCCAACTGCCATTTATTGAATTCCTAAATCAGGACTATTTGCTTCTTGAACTTAGCAAAGATTACTTCCAGCGAACGGATTCTACGAACTTGATGAAGTTCGCTTTCTCCGCTTCTGCTGTGGCCGCGTCACCTTTGTATTTGATGAACAAAGAACTCTGTTCATCCATCGGAATGATCGCTGCCATAATGGACTCTTTAGGTTGATCGGGTGAATCAACTAAGAAAACAATCTTCGTTTCAATTCCATCGACTTTGGTCACCGTCGCCTTTTCGATGGCTTGCGTCACCATCTCATCGGTCACATTCTGCGAGATTTGTTCCTGCCAGCGTCGAACGTTGCTGGGAAGATCGCCCGAGGCAGGAATAATGGTCACTTCATTAACGGGATCTTTTTTATCACCAATGATCATGGTAAGAAGTCGCAGACCCTTGGAGCCAAGATCCTTCCAACCTGCTGGAGTTTCATACTTGAGTGGTGATGGATCACCGGGCTCGGTAGTGGCACCTGGAGGGGCTGCCATCGCACCACCTGCAAATGGAGCAAACGGTGGAGTGTTTGCCGGCGGGCTAGTTGCCGGGGTGCTATTGGCCGGGGTGCTATTGGTAGGTGCATTTCCACCTCCCATGGGTCCAGCCATCGATCGACTCGCATCCTGCTTACCTTCAATGTTGATCCAATACCCTAGGCGTGATTTCCCTTCGGCGGCAGTCTCTTTACCTTCGATCGGTTTGGCATACTTAACGATTTCATCCCACTTTTCATTAGCGAGAGAAAGTTCACCACGCCAGCGATTTACATTGCTCTCACAATACTCTTCCCAGGTACCATCAAAGATAGGAAGTTTGATTACAGATATGGGGATCTCTTCGTTGTTGCTCGTTGCGAGCAAGGTGGCAAAACGCATTCCCGATCCCGGTTGCTGCTTCCAGTTTTCAGGCAGTTGCCATTTAGGTTCCCCCGAATCTTGAAGCGTGAAGGAGCCAATAAGCTTCTCGAAAGAAGGAACTAACGCTTGAACGTTATCTGGAGTGCCCATCGCCTTGAGGAACCAAGCTTCATTTCCTGCTGGGATAATGGCCCCGAGCGTACGGCGCGGTTCAGCGACCGCCGGAGCTGTTGACTCTGTGGATGCTTTAGCTAACGGATTGTTCTTTTGACGAGGGACGTCATAACTACGAATCTCGGGTCCGGTGTCATTGCACCCGCCAAGGTTCACACACAAAAACGCAAAAGCGAGTATGCCCAGCCAGCGCTTCGAGGGTGAAGTGCTTCGGAAGGAAGTGCTTCGGATCAAGGTGTGGTTTAACATCAATTCGGTGGGTTGCATCAATGGAACTCGATATCTAAATCCGTACAGTTTTCGTACTGTCAAAAACCGACGCGGTTAACTTTCTGGCTGCCATGCTTAAGGCAGCTGAAGGTCGAACGGGAAGGTTGCATATGTTCCGATGGAGCTGAAAGGTGGGCCACAGCCAAACGGCAATGGTAAAAGGGGATGGCTTAGCCGAATCCGCTTTCTTCCTTGAAAACTACGCTATCGGGAACCGTTTAGTGCGTATGTAATTATATCGCACAATTGGTAAATGTGGGGGGGCAAATCCGAGTTACGGCAGATGAATCCGTTCATCTTTTGGACATCGTATTTTCGGCGAAAAAAGCGGTGGCATTTTCGGCGAAAATCGACATTTCCCAAGCAACCCGTCTGCTAAGTGAACGCCGTAGCGTCCAAGTTCGGCTCCAAAGAAATGGAGTTTCGGTACCGGACAGGATGCCGCACTAGGCGGCTTAGCGAAGAGGCGCCCCCTGAGGTCGCCATTGGATGTTTTGGTCTGAATTGCTCGTTTGCCTTCCAGGAAGACTTGCTGAGCCATTTAAGCCCCCTGGTGAGGCTGTTGTGGGGGGGTTGGCGGCAGATCGAGAAGGGATTCCGGAACGATCGGCGAGGACGCCGCCCGAACGCCCATTTCCATTTTGGACTCGAGCCAATAATTTTTCTGCTTCTGCCAACCGGGATTGAGATTCCTGAAATTTCCCTTCCAATTCGTCCGCCCGTTTTTTCTGGGCGCGAAACTCAGCCAACAGGCGATCGCTTTCCATCTGGCATTGTTTGATTTGGGCTCCTGGACTCCAAGACTGACAGCCGGTGGTGAACAAAAACAGCGGGATAAGAACTGCGACAGAAAACAAGAATCTGCGAGATGGGACGCCTAGGGAGTCATCCTCATTGCGCCGAATCGACGACGAGCGCGCGGCAATTTCCTGCGCTTGGCGATCGTTCCAGTCTGATAGCGGATCCATCCAGCCAATCACGTTTCAATTTCCTTGGCACAATTGCATAGAAAAGAGCGCATAAAAAAACCTGCCACTTTACTGGCAGGTTCCTTTATCATTTACGGAGATCTAACGGAAGATCAATATTGAAAACTGTTTCGCTGCTGCTGGATTTGACGGGTTATTTCATCCCAAAGGCGCTCAGGACGGCTGAGGTGAAACCACTGGTCATGTCGCTTTGACTATTCCATGCCCACATGTTGACGATGATGTCGGACACCATGATGCCGCAGAGGCACATCAAAGTCAGGGTGAGCATGAGCAGAACGACTTCAACCGTTCCCAATGGAATATCAGGAGCGGCAACTGCCACAGCTGCAGGGCCAGCGGACATTCCGCCACCAACGCCACCGCCAGCGGACATTGGAGCGGCACCGCCAAAGATATCAACGGCTTCACCGCTGGATGAACCCATGCCCATTCCACCATCGCTTGGGAGGGCAACGGCTGCATCGCCGAAATCACTACTATCTTCGAGTTCGATTACCTGCGAACCGGAATCTTCTTCCAATTCCATGTCGCCAGATGAAGGTGAAAGTTGGAACTCTTCATCTTGTTGGAAATTGACCAGTGAACCACTACCACTGGCCGACGCGCCCTTGCTTACCTTGGAGTCCGCCGCCAAATCCAATGCGGAAATACCGCTGTTGGCTGCAAGGTCTAAAGGTGCATCTTCCAGCGAGATACCGCTGTCTGATGGGCTCATTAAATTCAGGCCACTGTCTTTAGCCAAAGCTAAATCGCTGCCACCACCCAATACCAAGTCATCATCATCGGCCAATTCCAAATCGCTGCCGATGTCTGGATCACTATCACCGGTGATGATCTTGTCGGTCCCAGATGCTGGAGTCAGTTTGAGGCCGGAAGCTTCAAGAACATCGGAGCCTTCGCTCAACGAAAGTTCCAAGCCACTTCCCCCAGCAGCATCCAATGGAAGATCGCTACCATCAAGGTCGATCTTGATGCTGCTATCCAAACTGATGTCGCTTCCAATCTGCGAATCGCCGAGGTTCGTGCCGCTGCGACCTGCTACAAGTTTGACATCGCTGCCGCTGCCGGGATCTGCGATCAAGGAAACATCGCTACCGATGTCGGAATCACCAGCGTCTTGACGATTGCGGATCGCCTGCTGGATATCTTCCATCTTGAATTTCCAACTCGAGCCCTCGCGAAAACCGCGAATCTCACCTCGGGACCGCATTTCCACCAAAGCATCGGGAGCAATCCCAAGGAGTTTGGCTGCTTCTTCGAGCAATACAAAATTACCGGACATGCGTGGGACTATCTCCAGCGGAACCCAGAAGAGAACCCATCCTTGCGACTAGAAACGTGCATCCAGAGCACTAATCTAAAGGTAATCGGGGGGTGGATAGATTTCCAGAGTTGCAGCTAGATCGACCCTGATTTTTACCCTAAACCACCTATTTTAGGCCCGACATAGATCGGATTTCACCGGGTGTGGGGGACGTAGCGTTGAATTGTTGCATCTGCAGATCCCATTTGATCTCGCGCACGCTCCGCAATAACACCTTTCCGGTGGTCGGTTCGACTTCATAAATCGCCATGGTTCTGGCTTTGGTGTCGGTGATAACTACCTGCTGACGTCCGTCGGACAATAAGGAGGTAGTCATCAAGAGTTCACCATTGCCTGCAGCGGCAACCTGTGGAAAGTTGGGCCCCACCCCTCCCCCAGATACAGGCGACTGTGGAGTGAGGTTGCCAGGGATTGATTGCGAGGGAAACCCAAGACCAGGGTTGTCGGTGGCAGGAGGTTCTCCCGTTGGACCATTACCTATCTGCCCGCTCGGATATTGGCCCCAAGTGAAATAGCTGCCTGAGAGCATGAGGGCCACCAACAGCGTCAACACGTTCCATGGATTTCGCGCCATCGTCTTGTACCTTGTTCTCAGCGATCTCTGTTCTCAGCGATCTCTAAATCGTTCGTTTCACCGGACACTTGGTTAGGAGTTTAGGAAAAGTCGCATCATGGAAGCAAGAGTGATTCAAATCGCCAACCATGGAACCCAGCCTCTATCAACCAGTAATGAGCGTCTTCCCGATTTAATGAATTTGCTTTGCTAGCACAGCGAGATTTTCTTTTTCAAAATTCCCCTGGACGTGAAGACCGATCGAAGGAACAATCCCGCCACGCGTTGGTTCTGCGATTGTGATAGCACATGAGGTGCATCTCGATCGTGACGCAAGAGGCACTGAACCGCGCGCTGACAATCAAGCGTAGTGAAGTTCGCTCTTGAATTCGGTGAGCTGAGGTGAGCTACGTTTTCCACGGAAGGAATCTTGTGGTGACGAAGAAAACAAAGGTAACGGAAGCCTCCAGTTTTACGCTTCCATTGATGCCACCCATCATTTTCGGTGGCGCTTGCACCATCTTGCTATACAGCGCGATCATGGGAGGTCCGCTGGATAATCCATGGACTCGTCGTTATCTGATGGGGCACTGGGTCTGTTTCGGGACGGTGGCTCTGTTTCTCATTTCCGCATGGGCTCTCGTTCTCAAAGCAATTCTGGCAGCCCGTCAACATCGATGGATCAACTTATCGATAGAGTCGTTGCGAACGTTGGTTGGTGCTCCCGATCAGGTGGATGTGGCTAATAGGTCGAAGTGGCTCCTAAAGCTTTGGGCCTCGCAACCCGACTCGATTCGGCACAGTTGGTTTGGGCAGCGCATTGAAATGGTGGTTCGCAAGCAATCGATGCGAACCAGCGGTGCCAATCTAGACAACGATCTCAAGGATATCGCGCAACTCGATAGCGATCGACAATACGAAAGTTATGGCCTAGTGCGAATCGCGATTTGGGCGATGCCGATGTTGGGGTTCTTGGGAACCGTTCTCGGTATTTCGGCAACCTTGGGCGCGATGGATACCAAGGCGCTGGCTGAACAGTCCGACAAAGTGATGAATCAATTAACAGCTGGTTTGTATGTCGCGTTTGACACCACGGCATTGGCTTTGGTGCTCACGGTTATCGCGATGTACGTACAATTCGCAGTGCAGAAAATGGAAATGTCCATTTTGGGGCGAATCGATCATGTCTCATCCGAGTGTTTGATGGGATTTTTGGTAACGCCGGAACAGGCCGAAACAGAAGCGATGGAAGTTCACTGGCGTCAGCTCTCCAGCGAACTGGTGTTAGCCGTGCACAAAATTGTTGAACAACAAGCCGAATTGTGGAAGCAGACGATTCAAGCTGCGCATCACCAATGGGCCAGTTTGACGGGGGCTGCGGGTGACCAGATCCAACAAGCGTTGGGCGAATCTATTCGTGACGCGATGGAAACTCATGCGCTGCGAATGGCTGAAGTGCAGCGCGAAGGTGCCGAGCAACTAGAGAGTCGTTGGCAGCAATGGCAAATCGCTCTGTCGGATCAAACGCGTGCCATTCATGGTCAGCAAAAAGAAATGGCCAAACAAGCTGAGTTGTTGCAGAAGTTGGTGCATTCGGGAGACGCATTGCATCGCTTGGAAGAAGATCTCAATTCCAACATTCAACAATTGAGCCACGTGGATCGCTTCCATGAAGCGGCGATTTGTATGACCGAAGCCGTTGCGGTGCTGGCGACACAGATGGAGCGAAGTGGGTTGCTGGATTCTCGGCGAACAATGCCTGAGAGAAAAGGTAAAGCAGCATGAGCGGACGCGCTCGTCGCGACGAGGTCGCCCCATCTCTATTTCCCTTTTTAGCGGTATTGCTCTGTACCATGGGTGCCTTGGTACTGATTCTAATGCTGGTCGTGTCCAATGCGCAAGCTACCGCCAAAGAAATTGCCGCATCGGTCGAGGCGGAGCAAGTCTCTGAAGAGATGGTGGCCTTAAGCAACGAAATGCAGAAGGTCCGTGAAAACCAACAAAAGGAGCTCGATAAAAAACAAGGCGAGCTCGCGCATGTCGAGGATCACATCAATCGTTTGCAAAATCAGATTGAAGATCTAGTGGCCAAGTATGAGAAACTGGCTGAAGAAAGAGACCAACAGAACATTGAGCAAGCAGATTGGGAAACCAAAAAGAAAGAGTTGCTAGACTCGATTGCCAAAGCTGAGGAAGAGCTCAAAGAAAAGGAAGATGAAGCGAAGAACAAGAAACCTGCTTATTCGATCATTCCCTATCAAGGACCCAACGGAACATCACGGCGTCCTATTTATCTGGAATGTGTGGCTGATGGAATCGTCATTCAACCGGATGGGTTCAAGCTTACGTTGCGTGATCTTAAGCCTCCCTATGGACCTGGTAATCCGTTGGATGCGGTGCTGCGAGCAATACGAAGTCACTTAGAATCCATCGAAGCGACAGGTGGTAGTACCCCCTACCCTTTGCTCATCGTTCGGCCTGACGGTATTCGTACTTACGCGCTGGCTCGTGGCGCTATGGCGAGTTGGGACGATCAGTTTGGATATGAATTAGTAGGCGATGATTTGGATTTGAAGTATCCCAGCTTCGAGCGGCCTATCAATACAGAGCTCGAAAAAGTGGTTGTGCAGGCGCGAGAGCGACAGATTGCGCTTATTGCGGCTATGCCCAATCGCATGCGAGGCATGATGGATGAAGAGATGGGAGGCGACGGAGATTCATGGGGCCCCATCGAAGGCAATGGTGATGATCTTGGAGATGGAGCGGGTGAGGAAGGCGATTTAGTTTTTGCAGAAGATGCCGAGATGATTCAAAAACTCCCCGATGGTGCTCAATTGCCATCGCCTGGATCTGGCAGTGGGACAGGAGGCATGGGGGCGGCAGGTGCAACAAGCGGCTTGGCGATGAATCAAGGCGTTCGACCCAACTCGGGCAACGCACTAAATCTTGGCGGTTTGCCCAATACGGGAATACCCAGCGGTCTCACTCCAGGCGGTGGTAGTGGATTTTCGAGTGGTGGAGTGGTCGGACCGCAAGGATATTCGATGGGGTCTGGATCTGGTTCTGCAGGAGTCGGGCCATCTTCATTAGCTCAAGGTGGAACTCGCTCTGGATCGATGGGACTCGCCGGAACAAATGGTCAAAACATAACAGGGAGTGGGGCAAACCCAGCGGGTTCAAATGGAATGCCCGTAGATGGAAGTGAAATGGGGCCCGGTGGTGCGAGCCCGGATGGACTCGCGGGAGAAGCATCGAATCCAAACGCTGGTAGAACGAACGATCCGTCCAAGAACAATAGTGTAGCCAATAACGGACAAACGAAAGCGGGCGAATACGGATATGCCACCGGCAGCAACAGCGGTAGTGACTCTGGAAGTAGTACCTCTGGACAGCTTGCCCAAGATGGAAAAGTGAGTGGCCAAGCGCCGCCGGAAGATAGTGCGTTTCGCGACTCGCGTGGTGGAGGTGGTGATTCGGCTATGGGACCCGCTAGCGGAGAAGGTGGTGCTGGTTTCACCATGGCCTCCAAGAATGCTTCGAAAGCTTCGAAGCCATCGAGCAAAGAGGATGATAAGAATGCAAAGCCGCAGAATGATTCCGAATCTGGTCCCTCTGGCACAGGTGTCGTAGTATCGCGTGGTAATGATTGGACGCGGCAAAATATTCGAGGCACCGCAGTGGAACGTACCATTCGGCTCCGTTGCCAAGAAGACCGCTGGGTGATCCAGCCCGAACCAGGTCAACAAGGGACTAAGACGATCTTCCTTCGCAAAGGTTTAGTGCAAGCTCGCACCGATTTGTCGAAGGCCTTGCAAGGACGGGTTGATAGTTGGGGAATGGCACTGGCTGGTGGCTACTGGAAGCCCAAGATTGTCGTGACCGTGGACGCTAACGCACAGCAACGATATGAGCAACTTCAACGCGTGCTACAAGGTAGCGGTATCGATGTGATTTTGGAGGAGTCGCAAAATGGCAAGAAACCGCAATGATGGACTAGCGGTTGGCGATGACTCCTTCTTGGATACTATCGCTAACCTCGTTGGCGTGTTGATCATTCTGGTTGTCGTTATGGGCACGAAAACGCAACATGCGGCCAAAGAATACGGTGAGAAGCAGCGTCGAGAAGCGGCCGCACAAGTTGAAAAACCTGCAACCGAAATGATCGCGATTCGCAAAAGTGTTGCCGAACAGGAGCAGCGTTTAGCTCGTCATGAACTCGAACTGCAGTATCGCAAAGAGGAACGCTTGGCACTGCTGCGAAAGATTGGCGAGTTGGAAGAAGATCTAAAGAAGAAGCTCGACGAGTCGAGTGAAGATATTAAAGAACGCGTCGAAAAAGAAACTGAAATCGCCAAGCTATCCAAGCAGCTTGAGGATTTGAAGAATGCAAAATCGCACGGGGCCGAAGAAGAGGAAGCTCCAATTGCCTTGCAACATTTGCCTACACCGATGGCCAAAACGGTATTCGGTCAAGAAATGCATTTGCGAATGGCCAAGGGTAAAGTATCGGTAATTCCCTGGGATCGTTTGGTTGAAATGTTGAAAGAAACCGCGCCACTGGCGGCGCGTCGCGGGGTGAATCGCAATGTCATTGAGGACTCATTGGGCCCGATGGAAGGTTACCTGATGAAGTTCAGACTCGTGAATTCTAAGGGCATGGTTCAGGCAGGTGGCCGAGTCGGTATGGGGTCGATTGTCGAATTAGAACGGTTTGAACTCGAAGTCGTTGAGCCCAACATTGGCGAATCGATCCAAGAAGCGTTGGCATCTGGCAGTCGTTTGCGTGTGGAGCTTGCAGGTCGTCAACCTCGTGAAACGGTCATCACGGTTTGGGTATATCCCGACAGCTTTGAAGAGTTTCGTATGCTTAAAGAAGCATTATTCGAAGAAGGGTTTTTGACTGCTGCCCGCCCGCTGCCGGAGGGAATCTTGATCGGTGCTTCGCCACGCGGCTCTCGCAGCACAGCTCAGTAAAGTCTGAGCCGGCCGCAAGATGTTAGTGGCTAGAAGACCTGTGTATTTACTTCTTGGCGATACGTCGCAGCACTTCGATACCGCGATCGATCGTCTCGTCGGCAGCGGCGTAAGAAATGCGGAAATGCGAATCGTGTTGGCTAAAGATGTTGCCAGGAATGATTAAGAGTTCATTCTCGATGGCGCGTTGGACAAATTCACTTCCGGTTCCCCAAGGCGCTTTGGGGAAGACGTAGAAAGCCCCCTCCGGGATGGCGATTTCGTAGAGGTCTTTGATGCCGTTGATCAAGCGATCGCGTTTAGCCCGATAGCTTTCTCTATAACCGGTCATGTCAACATCCATCGCTGCCAAGCCTGCCCACTGAACAGGTTGCGGTGCGCAGACAAATGAGTATTGTTGCAACTTGATCATGGTTTGAATCACGGCAGATGGACCATGAACAAAACCGAGACGCCAACCCGTCATTGCATGGCTCTTGGAGAATCCATCGATCACAATCGTGTTAGGGTTGTAATCCGCTGGTGTCGGTAAACTTGGGGTGTAGCAAAACTCGCTATAGATTTCGTCGGAAACCAATGCAATTTGCTTTTCAGCCGCGAGTTGCGCCAGTGCTTTGACTTCGGCTTCCGAAGCAACCACGCCGGTTGGATTACCGGGGCTGTTGAGCACGATCAGTTTGGTTCGCGGTGTAATGGCGGCTTCAACTTTTTTAAGATCGATACGGAAATCAGGATAGGTATCGATAATGACGGGCACACCACCGACCAGTTTTACCAGCGGTGGATACATGACGAAATAAGGATCAAATAAGATCACTTCATCGCCAGGATTCACTAGGGAGAGCATCGTCAATACTAAACCGCCGCTTGTCCCCGAAGTTACAAAGATCGAGCGGTCCGAGTGTCCAAAGCGTTTGTCAACTCGCTGTTGCAGCTTCTCGCGGAGTGGCGCAATACCTTGGGTTAAAGAGTAGGCATTCTTTCCTTGTTGAATCGCATCAATACAAGCCTTCTTGACCGGCTCGGGGACATCAAAGTCCGGTTGACCGATCGAAAGATTGATCGGATTCTTCATTTTTGCAGCAAGTTCGAATACCTTGCGGATACCACTGCTATCGAAAGATGAGCATCGATCGGCAATCCAATTTGCACCCGTATTTTCTTTTGCCTCGGCGTCCATTTTATTCCCTAGATTCCAAATGAGTTTAGATCTTAGCTCCCACACCTCGGGTCAACGCCATAAAGGCCGACTCAAGGTTGATCTCTTCTTCGCCAAAATGTTTGAATAGTAACTTAGCTTCCAGCAGCGATACGGCAATCCCGCTGTAGTCGGTGACATTTTCTTTGAGTGTGACGCGAATTTTGGTGGGTAGCGCTTCGACCTGATCAATCAACGAATGTTGTTCCAAGTGTCGAGCTACGGTTTGCACTAACTGAGTATTGACAGGTTCGATGAGCAAGATGATGCGGGGCCGCACTTTGCGGAGAATCTCATCGACTGTGGCACATTCCTGCATTTGTCCACGATCGATGATGCCCACTTTGTTACAGACATCGGCGAGTTCGGGAAGGATGTGACTGGACACAACGATAGTTTTTCCAAGGGCTCCCAGCTTTCGCAGCATGGCTCGCATTTCAATACGCGCGCGTGGGTCGAGACCGGAAAGCGGTTCATCTAGCAGCAAGACTTGTGGATCGTGCAGCATCACTCGCGCTAAGCCCAGGCGTTGTGTTTGACCACGGCTTAGCGTGTTAGCATAGGCATCTCGTTTGAAATCAAGGTCCACAATTTCGAGCATTTCATCGCAGCGTTTTCGCCGAGCTGGGCCATTGATTTTGTATGCAGCTGCAAAGAACTCCAGATATTCGATCACGGTCATGTCGTCGTACACACCAAAAAAGTCGGGCATGAAACCAACAAGCCGTCGGATCTCTTTCGGATTAGTGTAAATCGAATGGTCGCATACATAAGCTTCGCCATAAGTGGGCGTAAGCAGCGTGGCGACGATTCGCATCGTGGTCGTCTTGCCTGCACCGTTTGGCCCAATAAAGCCGAACAAGTCCCCCTTCTTGAGATCTAGATCAATACCGCGAATCGCGTACATGTCACCGTACTTTTTGGTCAGATTGACTGTTCGGATCACGTTTTCACTCGCTCTCTTAGGATCACTTCGCAACTTCAATAAACTAGGGGCATGTAGCAAACGGTTCGGGCTGGCAGGTAGCTACTGATTCGCACGACTGATTGGCATGAGGCAGCGAATGTAAGTACTCGACTCAGGTTGAAAACTTGTTTCACCATTGGGTGCCGTAACTTTTATGACTGCTTCACTCTGACGAACTCGCGCCAACAGAATGGCTCGGTCTAAACTCAAAAGATCGCTCATGTCGAGCGAAGGCTCAAAGCGATGTTGTAGCTGCGTGTATTTTTCGCCACCGGCGGCTTCGTAGAAGAAAATCATTTCCATGAGCAATGGGATGACATTGCGATCTGCTGGATTCCACGGTGCAGTGATGTCTTTTCCATCTCGCGAAACGCGTCGAGTTAAGCGACGTTCTAAATCTTTGGGTGTCGAGAGAACGGTGAATTTTTCGCTTTCACCTGGCTTCATTTTCGCAGGGAGTACATAAACCAGATTATGGTAAAGAATGATTCCATCGAGTAATTCGATATCTAAATTGTTCTTGAACTCCCCTTGGATCATTCCCGATCCTGATATCTCACGAAGTCGACCAAAATCAAGCGGTTGACTTTGCCCGGTCCAATCGACACGCAGACTTTTGGTTCCGCTGGCTGGAAAAGGAATATCAAACAAGCTTGAAGTGCCAGAAGTCATTTCTGGGTTGATGAGAGAAGGACTAAGTCGAGCTATGTAAGGCGGAAGTGGTTCAAGACTGCGGATACCTGATTCAAGGCTGCCGATTCCTCGGCCTGGCAGTGGCTGCCAATCTGCGAAACTGGAACGAACGTCACCTTGTCCCACGGTTTTGACGTCGGCAACAACATTTAGTTGAGCAGGCGAAGAATTATAGGTGTGAAACCACACGCGTCCGCGTTGGTAACCTGTTGGGCCATCGATATCGATAACTTCGACGCCACGCACCAGCGGTTGCTTGGGCTTCCACTGATCATATTGACGAATGATCAACCCGCTAGATAAAGCGACGACTAAGACCAATGAAAGCCAAGTCCACCCCGATCGATTGATGCCGCGAATCCAGATGTAAAACTCGATGGGCCCCAGAATGAACAACAACAAAATGAGCAATACCGATAGATAACTGAACGAGATGTTTTTTACTTCGGGAAAAACATCTAAGCTCGCGCGAAGTTGTCCAAAAAGGTCGTCGTAACCCAAATACGAGTTGCTCGCTGCAGTGTTGACGCCCTGCTCTTGATCTTGAACGACCCATTGATTCTGAAGAAGACGCTGAATCAATGCCGGCCGATCCTCCCATTCGGAAATCGGCGGAAGATTTAGGTCGGCAGAAAAGGTAACAACTTGTCCAAGGCCCATTCCCGATCGAGAGATCACTTGAACGCGTTGGCGATCTGGCAAGGTGATTGAAAAATCACTCACTCCACGTGTCAATTGGAGAATGGGCATCGGCAGTGCATCAAGCCGCTGCTTGCTGGTTCCAATCATCGATTCAATGGTCGACGCATTTACATTGGGCACAACAGTTCGAATGGGGCCAGGCAACAAATCGGCAATCCATGGGAGCCGTGCCACGTCTAGTGAGTTCTTGCCAAGCGCGATAAAGAAGCGGCCACCTCCACGAACATGTTCGGTGATCGCGCGTTGTTTGTTTTCGGAGATTGCCTGAACCAAGGAAAGGTCCGAGGTGCACAGTGCGATGAGGTCCGTCCCTTGATACGCGGCAAGATCGTCGGGGAGATCCGCTACATCGGAAATTGTGCTCGTCGAATAGCGTGGTAAAAACGAACGAGAGGCGAAGCCTTTTTCTAATCCAAGTCGCAAGTCACCAATCTCGACGACCCATGGCTGATTCGATGGAAGTGGTTGGGACAGTTCAGCTGGGAAAAAGGAAAACAACTTTCGTCCAGCTGGTCGTTCTTGGCTGAATTCGATTTCTTGAGGCGAATCGACCCAGTGCAGGTGGGCTTCAGCATCCCCGCGTCCAGCTCGGAAGACCCACTCCAGTTTCGCGGTTTCATTAGCTTGGAAATGAATGTGTTGTGGATAAAAGTAACGAACAGGGACCCCATCCCCATCCACAACTTCTATGAACATGTAACCTTTCTGTTCTTTGGTTGGAAGGCAATCAATACGGACCAGTGTGGGACTACCCACCTTCCATTTTCCTCCCAACCCAATCGTTGTTTCGAACGATAATCCCAAATCCTCGATTTGAGTCTTGTTCGAAGTGTCTTGAGATGGGCCCGCTGGCAACGGCTCTGCTTGTGCGCACCAGGCTGTTGATGAAAGCAGGAACGTGCATAGAAGGCTAGTCAGCCAGAGCACGGAGCTGAGATGTTTCAACGTTGATCGAGCTTGGCTCGTCGGTTCCTTCGAGCGCGAACAGAGTGGTTGCGACCACGAACAGGTGGTCGCAACTTGCTTGGCATGAGTACAACTAGAATGACAAGTCGATTGGATCATCCGTTGGACAGTCTGGTTAGGAACCGTTAAGAGCCATCACGCTTTAAGAGGTGAATCTGAAGTTACGGAAGTCGCTTTACCTTTAGGTTGCGAAAGTAGACTTTACTGTCTGGATCATGTGCTTGAAGAGCAAAGGTGCCTTCACCCAAGCGTCGTTCAAAGTCTGCCGAAAATGCTGGTTTACCTTCTGGTTCCATATAGTCTGCAGTGACTTCACCATTGATCTTGGTGATGACGTGTCGACCTTCGACAATAATTTCTTGGGTATACCATTCGTTATCTTTGGCTGGTGGTTTGGCAACGTCTAAGGTTGCGTAGATACCGCCCGATTTCTTGGGATCGCTCTGTGTGATATTGACTTGGCATTCATAACCATACTTTGGCCACCCCGATTCTTGATATCGAGTATGGAAGTAAATCCCCGAGTTACTACCTGGCGTTGTTTTCACTTCGGCGCTGAAATGAAAATTCTTAAACGGTTTGTCATTAGCTACATAAAAAAGGTGGCTTCGCGGGCCATGGCAAACCAATGCGCCATCTTCAACCTTCCAACTGTCTGGACTTTCATTGACCTTCCAGCCTGTCATGGTTTTGCCGTCGAACAGATTGGTCCAGCCACCATCTTCCGCAATAGCCGATGTGGATATCGACATCAAGACAACCGAGACGCAGGATAATAACCATGGCAATTTCATCGCAAAGCTCCAGATGAGAAACGCTGAGTATTGTAGGGGAATCGTAAACTGGGTGAGTTACGAGGTTCGAGAGGGGCTAGAACCGGTACTCACATTATCATAAAACGAAAAAAAGCTGCTCGCCTAGCCATCACGCCTGTCGAGCAGCTTTTGTGGTCTCTTTTCACTCGATTTCAACGACTACTTGCCGTCTTTATCGCCGCCTGGTAGCACACCAGCCTTGATCTTTTCACCGAAAGTCTTGCCATCTTTGGCCTTCATTTCTTCTACCTTCTTGAAGGCAGCTTCGATTTCTTCCTTGCACTTTTCAGGCTCGTCCTTGAAACGCTTGGCTGGGAAGTCATCTTTCTTCAGCAAGCCTTTGAACGCTTCGCCGAACTCGTTCTTGACCTTCTTGTTTTCGCCTTGAACGTGGCACACATTGCACTTGGCTTCTTCAACCAATTTCTTGAACTCAGCCTTACCATCACCTTCGGTGTAGGTAAGTTTGAACTGATCATTAAATCCCTTGATCGCAAAAGCTGGCGTAGCACCGCCAACAAACACAACTGCTACCAGCGCGACCGCAACCAACCGCTTCATCATTCAAACTCCAGTGTAGGTACAACTTCGAGCCGTGCTCAACGCACCTAAAAAGCAGGCTCTGAGGGTGTCGAACCGGACCGATGTGTCCGAGCAGACTCTTCCAATAATCGCTTGTCTCTATACGAAATCAATAGCTGTACGATTCGCAGCAGTGAAATTCGCAAAATCAGAATATTGCACACCCAATCGATTTCCCTGCAAATTAGGGATCAAAAAATGTATTTTACTTACTGTGGGGTACTTCTTGCGGGTGTTTCTGTGGTGATTTGTCGGCTACTGGGGCGAAGATGTTGTGCCAACGGCGGCGGATGGTCCCGTCGGGGTCAGTCGCGGAAGTCGCGAAATTTGGAAACCGGGAATGAACATCGTACCACGCTGCAGAAAATTATCAGGGGTTTGTTTGCTGAGCGGTACAGTCGAAACCAATGGATTTACCCACCGGACACTTGTCTCCAAAGCTCGGTCTTGGAACCAATCGCTGGTCGCGTTGCCGAGCGAGTAGCGTTGAGCCGTTTTTCCGGCCACAACCATTTCGCAGACCCACTCCACCGTTGCATCGTAGGCATTGTCTTCGCCTCGCAATTGAAGCAGTTCAGCAGTCGGCCAAGTTGAAGCTTCTTTTTGTGAATATCGAACCAAGGGAATGGATGGTCCGACGGCAAACGAACAAGCATTGGCTTGACGCACCAAACAGATTGGCTGCTGCTGGCTTGATGGCACATCGATGGATGCTAAGCCATTGCGAGCTACGCATGTTACTCGATCCATGAAGAGACGAAGTGTCATAGGGCGAGCTTCACGCCGACTACTGCCACCTAGATTTAGTAGTCTACCACTGATGGCGATTAAACCGTTATCAAAACGGAACTCGGCGCGTTGGCTGTCAGGCATCGATAGCCAATCTCCCTCTCCGCGAATAATCACATCCTCGGCACGAAGCTGCAATGGATCTGCTTCGCGAGTACTGCCCGGTGTCACCAAGCCTGTCACTGGATCGATGGTCGTTCCATCGGCAGTAGAGCTAACAGCCGCACCATTGTTGAATGCTGCGGCTGCATTGACTTCTGCTAGAACTTCAACACCTGACAACAGACTTCGTTGCAGCGGATCATTGAGTGTGACGACGCATTGTTCGAGAGTTAGGTTGGCCCGCGAGGAGACTCGAAACAGTACGCCGCGACGCATACTGTCGACCGAGGTGAGGCGAAATTCAATCCCACGAAAGACGATTTGATGATGGCCAATCAAAATGGCTGCAGCTGACTCTACTTCTGCATTGCTGGCTGTCACCGAGGGCGATTCCACGGTGTAGCTGAGTATCGGAGTAAAGCCTTCTGCTGCTTCAATACTAAGGCCGCTGCGAGGAATTGAGATCCCCGCCAACTTTACGGAAGATGTTGCCAATTGAATCCGCTTAATGTCCGGAAAGTCTTTGGCTTGTTGCAGCGCTTCCTGCAGCGAGTTCACTCGAATCTGATTCGGTTGCAAAGGGGTTAAAGGATCATCGGCCACAACCAACGAATCAACGCTTTTCAATTTTGAACTGCTGTCCAACGGAACCGTAGCCCCGATGGGAGGTGGAGTTGCTGGCGAAAGTGATTTGTTGGCCGCCGTCGATTTGCTATTACTTGGTCCAGGACCGTAGCGTTCGTCCACCATCTTGATTGGCGTTGAATTATCACCCGGTTTCGGTGTTGTTGTAACGGGCGTTGTCGGTATGTTGGCTGTCGTGTTTGTAGAGCTATTGGAAACGGTCGGATTGGACGAACCAAGGCCCGGATCACTCGGCATCGCATCGCGACGCGGGTTAGATGATGAGGTGGTTGGGGATGCTAACGCAGCATCTGTTGAAGATTCGCTGCCACGCGGCGAGTTTGCCGAACGCGGTGAGAGTGAAGGAACGATACCTGAATTTGAACTGTCGTTGTTGGTTGATGTGGACTCGTTCCCGCTGCCAATGGTGTCTGGCGGTAAAGAGACTTCTTCTAACGCAGGGATGCGTGGTTGGGGAAGAGTATAGCTGGCAGACCAACTCTCCATATTTTGGATCCACAACGTGCTGACTACCAGCACAGCAGCGGATAGGAGCCATGGTAAATGGGTTTCGATCAACGATCGTTGAGCAATCGTGGGAGTGATGGTCATGGAGCCGGGCATGCGGCTTTTGGGAAGATGCTCGAGGTTCGCCAGCAAGATCAAGTCACCGACAAGCTCGGTTGGTTTTTGATAACGATCGGCGGGCTTCTTGGCCATCAATTTCATGATGATGGCGATCAGTTCATCGCCCAACTCTGGACGGAAGCGTCTGGGGTCAGGTGGCGGCTGACTGCCATGGCTCAACAACTTTTGTAAAGCGGTACCGTCTGGAAACGGTGGTTCGCCTGTCAGCATGAAATACAACGTGCAGCCCAGAGAGTACAAGTCGCTGCGAACATCGGCATCGCGAGGGTCGCGAGCTTGTTCGGGTGATATGTAGTCAAACGTACCTAAGGTCACACCACTGGCGGTCAGGTCTGCTGAGGACCGATCTTGGCTTGTCGAGCGGGCCAAGCCCATGTCCACCAATTTGACGTGACCATTGGCGGTGACCAGTAGGTTTGATGGTTTTATGTCGCGATGAACCACGTCGCGTTCATGGGCATGTTGCAAGGCTTCGGCAACTTGTCTTGTGTAGTACACCGCATCATCGACAGAGAGTGGTCCTTCGCGTTCGATGAGATCGCGGATATTGATACCGTCAATATACTCGAAGACAATGTAGTTCCACGCTTCGGCTTCGCCCACATAATACACGCGAGCGATGTTGGGATGGTCTAAGCGTGCCGCTGCTTGTGCCTCGGAGCGAAAGCGTCGCAGGGCGTCTGCATCACGTCGCTGACTGGGAACCACTTTGATGGCGATGGTTCGATCCAATCGAGTATCGCGGCCGCGAAATACCGCCCCCATTCCGCCGCCACCAATCAATCGCTCCAGTACAAAATGGTCGAGCGTACGGCCTTCTAAAACTCGAGCAACTTCAGCGATCGTAACAGAACGGAAAAGTTCATCTCGTTCTTGGGGTGAGTTGGGCTGGGACGAAATGACCGTCTTGTCGGCAACCACATCGGCGGGCAGATGCAAATCTGTTGCCGTTAGAGATTTTTGTGGCGTCGATGGATCGGTCATTGAATGTGAAGCCTGAATGAAGAAAAGAATCACCAGGTTGGTCGATTCGAAGCCATTCGAATTCCTGCAAGATGGATGATGCACTTCCCTTGCAATGACTCCCTGGTTCATTAAGCGTATTAACCTGTAGCGGTTGGGTCAATCTTTTGTATCCCGATTCAGCGGGGGATAGCTCCAATTGGGTAACGATTAAAGGGCATAAATTGCCGCCATACGAGTTTCGCTTTGGGGGGAGCAGGATCAATCGCGATTCAAAGAGGCTAAGGTGTCGAACTCGCTATCTTCATCAAAATACGATTTTCTGGCATAATCGACAAAGTCTACTGAATCAACGATTTTTGGTGAGGAGTCCTACATTGTCGAGCGATGCTGTTTCCGAGTTCGTTACCGTCGCGCGAGTGGGAGAGATTCCGGAAGGCCAAGGACAAGCATTCACCGTGGGCAATCGAATGATCGCCATCTTCAATGACAGTGGAACCTATTTCGCTATCGATGATTTTTGTCCGCACATGGGAGCTTCGTTAGCGGGCGGCTATATGGAAGATGGGGCTGTGGCTTGTCCGTGGCACGCTTGGCGTTTCTCCATCCGCGATGGAAGTTGGTTGGATAATCCCAAAATTCGTGTTGATAGTTTTGAAGTACGAGTAGTCGGTGATGAGATTCAGGTGAAGCCGCAAAAACGAGATACCACAACTTAACGCTATACCGCCATCGATTATCGAGACAATGTAAAGGCTTCGCCAACTTGCGGTGTTAAGGGAACGGCCGTCGTACGATTGCGAATCAAATCGCTCCAAGCCGCTGGATCTTGCTGGATCGGCGGCCAAGTATTGAAATGCGTGGGGAGTACGTATCGCGGTTGAATCAAGGCGGTGGCTTCAGCTGAATCGTCCGGTCCCATCGTGAACAAGTCGCCAATGGGCAAGATGGCGACATCGACTTTCTCGCGAGCCAGCATCCCCATATCGGAAAACAAAGCTGTGTCGCCAGCGTAGTAGATGTTCAGGTCGCTGGAAAGCTTCACCAGAAAGCCACTGGGGTTACCACCATAAGTTCCGTCCGGCAAAACCGAACTATGCCAAGCGATCGTTTGTTTGACGACACCAAAGGGAAGTTTTGCTGCTCCTCCCAAGTTCATACCAATCGCGCGTTTGACTTGGTGTTTTTCTTGGAACCAAGTCGCGATTTCATAATTGCTAATGATCTCGGCATTGCAACGATTCGCGATCGCGGCTGCATCGGCGACGTGATCAAAGTGCCCATGGGAAACCAAAATATGGGTCGCGTTGATATCTGCCGCCTTACATTTCGCACTCGGGTTTTGGTCCAAAAACGGATCGATCAAGAGACGATATTCGTTCGACTCAATCAGCCAGCATGAATGTCCGAGCCAAGTGATTTGAATTGTCATCGATCCTAGATCCCTTTGAGTGCGATTGGCTGAATTATTTGCGACCTAACAGACGGCTCATGTTTTTCTTGTAGGCTTCCACACCAGGCTGGCCGTAGGGGTTCATGCCTAGCAGGCGACCTTCCACCACAGTGGCCAGCATCATCATTTGGAAAAACTGTCCCATATAGGTTTCATCAATACGGGGCATGAAAAGGTTCGTTGTGGGACGACCATCGCTGCGTAGAGCTTCGTTGGTACCATCAATCGCTGCCTTCATGATTTCGGGGAGCGTTTTGTCTGCGATGTCGTTCAACGAATCGGGATCGCTGTTTCGTCGTCCGACCGGAAGTGGGTCGAAACGATATTTGTCGACGATCAAGTTGTTGATGACTTTGTCGCGTCGCCCTTGTTGATGTTGTTGATGACGCGAGTGCAAGTCACGTGTATTCACTGTAGTCAATGGCATAGCCCCCAAGAGGTCTTTACCAAGGCTTTCGGCGAGCAGTTGGTCGTACCATAGGCCAGCCGATTCTAGGGCTTTGCTCCAGACGCTCAAAATACGGACGTTGCATCCACGCAATGTTTCGAGCAAATGATTGACGGCTACATATTTGAGGACAATGTTTTCTTCAGGAGGCGCTTCGCGGAAATGTCGATTCATGGCAGCCGCACCTTCCAGCAGTTTGACGACGTCCAATCCCAAAATTGCGGCTGGAACTAAACCGACCGCTGAGAGAACCGAGAAACGTCCCCCTACACCATCGGGAACCGGAAAGGTTTCTGGGACTTTCAATTCATTCGCAAGGTTGCGCAGCTTTCCTGTTTCGCCAGTAACGGGAATCAAAAGTTTCTTGAAGGCTTCCACGTCACCGCCGCAACTCTTTTCGAGTGCGGACATGAATTGTCGCAATGCGGCTGCCGTTTCTAAAGTGCCACCGCTCTTGGAAATAACGACCAATGCCCAACGCTGCAATTCATCGGCAGCAACTTTTCCATGATGAGCACCGAGCAAATGGAGCAGGCCTTGCGAAGCATCATTGTCAACATTGTTTCCCTCGAAATACATTCGCGGTTTACTCCCTCGATCGCCGCGCGAGAGTTCGTTGAAGAACGGTTGGCAGCAGCTGTCCATCAGGGCTTTCGCCCCCATGTACGAACCACCGATGCCGAGCACCACGACGCGATCGACGGCCGCATGTAATTGATGAGCCAATTTGAAGATGCGGCCCAGTTCACTACCCTTTCGATCCGCTTGGTATTCTGCGAGCAATTTTTCGGGAAGTGGAAAAAAGGCGGCGTCCAGCGGATCATATTCGGTTGGGATGGGGCGTTTGCCGGCCAACATTTCACTTTCTGGTCCGCAGATCTGTTCGCGAATGGAATGTAAGCGGGGCAAAAGTGCCGTTACTTGGGCAGCCTGGAGCCCATGTTCACCCACATAGGCACCAGATGGATCGAAACGCAACATTTCCATGGCAATTGCCCTCCCTAAACCATTCCAAACTGTGCCCGCAGGCCCAGGTAAAAGTCCGCTTTCTTGAAGAAGTCCTAGATATCGACAAGATAACGCTTTCTGTTATTTCCCACTACTACACCCATGGTTTTTGCTGCTCGCCGCCGACAGACAAGCCGTGCGGCAAAACGCGGAGATTCCGGTTGGACGCCCCAGATTATGGGAGCGAGCGGTCGGGCGTCCCATTGGTAACAGAAGCAGAATGTGATAAATAAAGTTGCTAATTGGAATTTGTGCACTTGGATTAAGTTTTCTTGAGAGATCGTTTTCAATGGATATCCACGACCTAACCCGCGAGTTGTTTCTCACCAATTCATCCAAAATCGTCATGTTAGTTGCAGATGGTTTGGGTGGTTTGCCTATGGAAGTAGGTGGACCAACGGAATTGGAAGCAGCGAAGACACCGAACTTGGATGCCCTCGCCAAGCGTGGTGTCCAAGGGGCCAGTATTCCAGTGAAGCCAGGCATCGCTCCTGGTAGCGGCCCGGGCCATTTGGGACTCTTCGGATATGATCCTCTCAAGTATCAGATCGGACGCGGAGCACTTGAAGCTACCGGTATTGGATTTGAATTAAAGCCCGGTGATGTCGCGATTCGTTGCAACTTTTGCACGATCGATGCTAACGGCAATATCACCGATCGCCGAGCAGGTCGCATCTCTTCCGAAGAAAGTGCTCCTCTGGCAATCTCTTTGCGTCAGGTAAAGATACCTGGTGTTGAGATTTTTGTAGAGCCAGTGAAAGAGCATCGATTCGTAGTTGTCTTTCGCGGTGAAGGGCTGGGCGGTAACGTCTTTGATACCGATCCACAAAAGACCGGTGTGCCAGCGCTAGACCCGCGTCCAGCCGATGCTGCCAGCGCGAAGACCGCCGAAGTCGCTAAAGAGTTTTTGGCCCAAGCGAAGAAGATTCTGGCCGGGCACCCCAAAGCAAACTATCACACGATGCGTGGCTTTGCCGGCAAACCTGCCTTGCCTAGCTATAAAGAAGTTTATGGACTCAAGGCGGCAGCCATTGCCGTCTATCCGATGTACAAAGGCTTGGCACGGCTCGTGGGGATGGACATTATTGGCAAGGCTCACACGCTTGCCGAGCAAATCGATGTGTTAGAGCAAGCTTGGAAGGACTATGACTTTTTCTTCATTCACTTCAAGTACACCGATAGCACCGGCGAAGATGGAAACTTCGCAGAAAAAGTTCAACGAATCGAAGAGCTCGACAGCATTCTGCCTCGCATCACCGGCTTGAAGCCCGACGTGTTGATCGTCACTGGCGATCACAGCACGCCAAGCTACTTGAAGAGCCATTCCTGGCACCCCGTGCCAACCTTGTTGGTTTCGGATTGCTGCCGACCTGATCCGCAGCAGGCATTTAATGAATCAACCTGTATCACCGGTGGCCTAGGACACTTTGAAGCCCAATACCTGATGACGTTGGCTTTATCGAACGCAGGCCGACTCGGAAAGTACGGCGCCTAATTAGGAAACGCTGTACAACGTCCACAAAAGTCTTCAGGACGCTCCTCAAGTCATTCGCTTGCGGGGCGTCTTGTTATTTTGGCGACGATCGCTCTCATGGTGATGGGCGAGATAAAACTCAAATTGACAACGATCATCATTAAGCCAAAGGTGATCATACCTAACCCGATGGCTATTCCACCATGAACGGCAACAGCCAAAGCCAATGTCCATGGGCGTGAAAAACGGGGCCAAACGGTAGCACAATAAAACGTTTCCCAAAAGATGGTGATATGAGCCAGTGCTCCAAGCAGCGTGGGATAATGTCCTAACCAAACTGCGTCGATCGATTGATATTCCCAATTAACAAGCGCATACCACAACGCACTTCCATCCCACCACATCTCACCTCTCAGTTTGCTGATTCCGCCAAAGAGATAAATCACACACAAGTGCAATTGCATAAGTCGCGTGGCGACTTGCGTGGCTGAACTAGGAGTGGCATCAGGTAACCACCAACTTGGGCTTTTGCCAGCTTGCTTTCGTTTGCTTCGTAGCCAGGCGTCGATGGAATATACCGAACCGCAGGGGGCAAGCATTAGATACATCAGTAGCAACATCATGACTTGATCGAGACCAAACAAATGGCCCGTCAGCCGATGGCAGTACATCAGATTCAGAAACCAAGCCAGCGGAGCCGTGATACGCGTGCCGAGTCCCACTGCGAAACAAAGTGCGACCACCAGCATCAACAGATGATGGGCCCAAAGCATTGCAGGAGAATCGATATAGTTAAGGTACGACCACGTGTAGTCACCTTGATGAATCAAGCGAATAACCTCGCCCGTCAACCAGGCATCTGGTCCAAGGAACGACAGAAGATCGCTTCCCCAAACCAAGTGCATGTAAACCAGCATGGCACCAGTGGCAATTCTGAGAACGCCTAGCGTATGAGAAAACGCCGGTGTAAACCAAAATCGATTCCAAGCGGTGCTGAAATCAGACAGATAGCTCAGTGTGTTGGCGGTCCAAGTCGCCTGTGTGTCACGCGTTGCAATGTGGCCCGCACTGTTGGATACTTTCGGCTTCATGGCGATCCTCCCTCCACAACTTCAGCCCCTGAGTCATTTCGCAGTGGAAGTGGTGGGGATCCGATTGGCGCTAGTGGAGGATTGATAAGCGTCGGTGTTTGCTCGGCTAAACTTTCGGGCAAGACGATGTAGAGTCGTGGATCATTCAGTTTCCACTTATCTCGATAAACTTGGATGTCGTTGGGAAGTGCATGTTCTATGCGACGAACGATGACGGCCTCGCTCTTTTCGGAGATGCGAAAATGGTTTTCGATGGAAGACTTTACTGCGACATAAAGTTCGCGGTCTCTGCGCCACTGCTGGTCGATCACCGGATCGTTGATTGCTTCTGCGGGCTGTTCTGGTGGAGCAAATGAGTTATGAAGAAATTCACTCAGCATGAAATGGCGGTGATAGTACAGACGTGGCCATTGCACCGTCTTGTCGGGAATCACAATTTCTTTGGGTTGATTCGGAGGAGTAACTTTTCCGACTTGGGCAGAGATCAGATGGCTTGGACCGGGATTCGGGGCAAAGAAAAAGTACCCATGATGCAAATAGGTGAAATCGATGTAAGCCGAAAGCCAGCTGCGAATATAGCCGGCGTCAGGCGAGAAGGAGCGTTGACTGCTACGAGTAAAGAAGCGAAATGGCTCGGCAAATACGGCGACCATATGGATCGTTACAGCAATGCTTAAGATCAGTCGCCACTTACTGCTCCATGGAGAAGTGGAGACGGGTGCCGGAAGTTCATTGGAAGCAACAGACGCTTCTTGATGGTTAGGCGTCTTGGCTGTGTTTCGATCTTTCGCCATACAGCGATTTCCCAACGATCCAAGTTAGAGTGGGCTGAGTCATGACGTCTATGCGAAATGGCACATGCCCTTCGTCGCGTTGGAGTTTTTTATCGGACTTGAAGCATGGCGAAGCCGAGATAAGAGGAGTTGCTGCGACCGAATTCCGCAGGATGGGGTAGCCGAAATCGTCATTTCCCAACAAAGCTAAGCGGTATTTGCCATAACGGAACGAAGTTGTAACGACGATAACGAGTGCAACGAACAGAGAGGATTTGCTTAAGGGGTAAAGTGGGGGTGGCTAGTTGTGCTGCGGTCCGAAAATATCTGCATAGTAGGCGCGGATTTCATCTGCTTGGGGCACGGCGAAATTGGGCCGAAATTGAACCATGAAATATTCTTGGGGAAGGCTCGCGAAACCATGTCTGATGCCAAACTCTTCAGCGTTACTGAAGCCGTAACGCGAATAAAACTCAGGATCTCCGAGCACGATCACAAAATCGTCATTCTGTTTCCATAGCGTATCGAGACCTGTTCGGATCAAAGCTGAACCAATGCCATGGTTTTGGTATTCCGGAAGCACAGAGAGAGGAGCGAGCCCCTTGCCTCGCCATTGGTTGTTGTTTTGGCAAAGCGAGGCTTCTGTAAATAGAATATGTCCCACTATTTTTTCATCGAGCAGCGCGACCAACGAGAGTCGTGATATTCCGCTCCGCTTTGCTGCAGCGTCAAGATCGGCTTCCCCATGGTGTCCATGATCGCATTCTTCAAATGCTCGACGTACGACATCCGCCAACAGGACTTCGTCGCCGCTGATCGTTTCTCGTATAACAAGTTTGTTTCTTATCGCCAGCAGTTTTCGCAACCGCTCATGTTCATAAGTCGTTATCTCCAACTGATTGCCGTAAGGGTCATTGAAGTAAATCGACATCGCGGCACCATGGTCACGTACGAGTTCAGGTTGAACTAAACGTCCTTGGCAGTCGTGTAGGCTCAGTGTGGGAAGGCGATCCAGAAAGGAGATGAAAGATTTGGCGCTTGTCTTAAACGCGACGAGATGAAAGCCATTTCCAGCTTGCGAACCTCTCGTGGGGCCTTGGAATAGAGCAAGTTTTGTTTGTCCCCAAAGCGTTGCGATCATCAATGGGCCGCTTGGATCATGGGCCCAATGCTCTAATTCCTTGACAATAGATAGACCAAGCACATCGTTGTACCACATTGCTGCTTGGTAACGATCCGGCACATACAGTTCCACATGGTCGATTTGTTCAACATGAAATGACATGTAGTCTCGTTTACAGATGAAAGTGCTAGGGTATTTTCGGTGTTATAACGCAGCGGGAGTGGGTGGCCGAGGTGGACCAATCAAGATACCGCTTTGGGCTCGCAGGGCGGCGATATCGAGCGAGTCTAACCACCAAGGTAGGTTGAACCAAATCGCATTGAATCCAAACCCACCTTCGCGCATTTCACGAATGGCATCATCTTTGGTCCAACACTGTACGGCTATACGATACAGTGCCACCATGGCGCCCGTTCTATCCGAACCGTAGTGACAATGTACTAATACGGGCGTTCGCTTAGCATCCGTGACAATTTGAAGAAATCGAATTGCTTCCTTCTCTTCCGGATGCCACGCCTTCATGTAGATATGTTCGTAAGCTAGTCCGGTGGTACCGATTTCATCTCGATCTGAGCTAAACGAGCGCAAGTTGATTATGGTCGTGATTCCGCTGGCCTTGAGATGTTCCATCCCGGCTCGTGTCGGTTGTCCGCTGCGATAAAGTGCGGCGGAAACTTGGTGGAAGTTGGGGAGGTCGTTACTGGTTAATTTGGCGATGGGATCAGCAGAGGAAGTGATTGGTACCTGTGCCCGTAATCCTACCGCGTTAACGCACAAGGCAAGGCTAGTAAAGAAAAGTACCAAGTCGCGGCACGGTGTTTGTTGCATGGTTTGAAACCCCCAAGAAATTCTCAAAGCTTGCTCAGGGCAACTTCTGCAGAAACTGGTCTAAACGCTGAAGATACTCGGGTGTGAGCCAATCATTGTGGTCGGCTTGTGGTATTGAAACCATTTCTTTGGGAGGATTGGCTGACTCAAACAACTTTTTGCCAAGTTCGTACGGGATCGTGCGGTCATTCTCACCATGGCTTAGAAGTAATGGTCCGTTGTAACTCTTAATCGCTTCCGTGGAGACCAATTTGTTGCGTGAGACAAGCCACGCAAGGTTGGGGAAGTGGACTGCGGCTACTTCACGAAGCGATGGGAAAGTGCTTTGGAGAATCAATGCTCGCGGAGACGACTGACTCGCGAGCTGCGTAACCATGGCACCGCCGAGCGATTCACCCATCAAGATGATGTCTTTGTCGGCGACTTGAGCCAGTTCGCGGAGTTTATTGCGGGCCGCAACGCAATCGGCTAAAGCACCGCGGACCGTTGGTTTCCCTTCGCTTTTGCCATAACCGCGATAATCAAAAGCAAAGACGGAGAGTTTGAGTTGTTGCTGCAGGTAACGAAGCCAATCAGCTCTATGAGCGATGTGTCCCGCATTGCCATGCGCCAATAACACTATGCCACGACTGTTGGCAGCGGGGCAGTACCAACCATGTAACGTTGTCCCATCTTCTGATTGGAAGTAAACGTCTCGATAGGCTAGCTCTTTCGGCTCCCAATCTCCTTGCGGAAACTTCGACGGATAAAACAAAAGATATTCGTCGATCGATTTCATCGGTGGGAGCGGGTTTTTCGGAAGTTGAGCCCAAAGTGGTGGAGGTAGCAACGCAACCGATATCCAACCAGCCAATAGGCAGACAAGACATAAGTTTAAACTCACGGAGTTGGTTCGCATATGTATGCATCAGCCCTTAGTGTGAAGAGTCCCATTTCGTTCGCTGGTGTGTACTCGCTCTTTGAGTGGCCGATAGATACCCTTGCCCGTTGAATTTAGCGCGAAAAGAAAGAAAACTGGCTTCGATTTTGGTCGATGATGACTTCTTGCTCTCCTATAAAAACAGCTAAGGTGTTTGACTGCTGTGTCGTCTGGCGAAGGTTTCAGGTCCATCGTCGTGTATGGTGTAGTTCGGGGGCTGAAATTGGGCATTTGTAACAAGTCAAAAGAGCTGTCCCTGGGTGACTTTCGGCGACCAAAAAACGCCCAAAACAAGCCAGGTGTTATACGGAAAAAACGTCCCCATAAACAACCTTGTGTCCTTGTCCTCCCTGCAAAGTTCCCCGAGGAATTTCTTTTTTACACTCTCGGCCGCGAGTTCGTCTGATTCCAGTCGAGCAGCCTCATTGAGGAACAGCACACCGAGTTCCCAGTCTTCGCACATCGCTACGTGAGGCTTGTCACTATCTTCACATTCAAAAACGTAGTGAAATGTATACGGAATCTTACGGAGTGGTTTTTGTGCGGGTCCAAAGAGAGTCATCTGTGAAAATAGGTTCTTCCAATCTGGCTTCCATTCCTTATCTGCGTCCCGAATTTCAAGGTCCAGAATGCGTTGGGGACGAATAATACCGAGCGATGTCTTGTCCTTTTCGTAGGCAACCTCAAGCTGCTTGCGTGTGCTGTGCGGCATAGCGTCAATAATCGCACGGCGTTCTTCCCAACCGTTTCGAGTACTGAGAGGCTCGCCAAGAAGTTTAATTGAATCGAGCACGGGACGACGGCTTTCTTTGCGTCCGTCGTTGCCTGCTCCATTTGAATCGAGCTCAACTTCTATCCATTGATACTTGTGGAACTGTTGCTCACGGGGGCGATAGCGATAGTCTATTGGGTAAAGTCGAACCCACTCTCCGCTTCTGGTGATGCCTGCGGTGCAAACCAGCTCCTGATATCCACGTGAGGGGTGAGGGTAGGTCATAACGACCGTCAAGATTTCAACTTTTTCGGTCTGTGTCATCGGCTTGCCTAAATTAGATGATCAACTTTCAACTTGGTTTGCTTGGAAACATCGAAGGCCAAGTGGCTTCGATGGCAGCACTTGGGCTGTGCCTCCATGCAAACCAGAACTGATGGAGACTCTCTCACTAATTCCGACACACGCTCTACTGCTCGTATCTCATCCACTAGTGTCGATTTACGATAGAGCGCGAATAGACTTTCATAATCATCTTGTGTGTCAAGTGATTGTCGCATCTCAGATGGAATGCCCAGTTCAGGGAGGTGTGTGTAGGCAATGTCGAGCGATTCACAGAGTCGTTTGAGGGTCGAGCGATGAAAACCGTATCGACGGGCGATTGGGTTTCGTCGCACATCGATTAGGTGCTTGATCCCGGTCGTTATTAGGCGATTCAAAAATCCATCGATACTCATGCCTTCGTAGCCAGAAGTATAAACTGCGGGAACAGCAACTTTTCGGCTCTCAAGCCTGCGGTATTTGCTATTAACTGTGTACTCAGGAAACTTGGTGTAGATTTCGTCCAGCAGGTTGTCGATGTGACGATTCTTCAGCCTTTGAACCACTACCCTCACTTCTTGACTCAAATTCTTTTCGAGTGCAGGGAGTGCTATTCTTCCGGGTAGCCAATGGGAATCATCTCCCTGTGCGACGTAGCCTTGAGCGACCAGTTTGTCCATCTCTTGGTATAGCGAGAATGAGAACGGTCCATAGTGGTAGGGCAAGAAATCATAGAACGAATCTCCACCTCTAAAACACGACTCATTTTTGAGGACGAAAGACCACTTCGTAAGCTCCATGCGACTTACAGGACGATCTGCGAACCGAAGGAGGGTAAGTAATATTTTTTGCCGGGTAAACATAGGCTCACTTCGATAGAGGGGACTAACAATTGCAGTCTACCACAGGTCAATAATCCGCGGAAAGCGGGATTGCAATTTGCCTAATTCCAATGCCGCTACTTTATTCTCCGTTGCGAGTGATTACGTGATGTAGCGATTGTTTTTGTTGTGATTTTGCCTGCGCAGTTTTTGCTAGCACCAAGCTTCCCTTAAGCCGATAAAAGATCTATGCGTGCATAGTCTAGTGATAAGAAGACGATGCAGCGAATCGCAAAAAACTGGATACTTCTTACTGCAGGCCTCTCACCGACTCAGGATCTGGTTCGTAGCAGCTATCAAATCGAGCGTTACAATTGGACTACTAGAAGCTGGCAAGCGTTGGCGTACAGTAAGAAGGTCGCTCATTTAAGGGCGGATTCTAATGCCGATGCAAATGCGGCGGGGGTGGGCTCCGGGCCGTCACCATAGTTTTTGTGCGAGGTGGTGTCCCATTCGCACAAAACCGTGCGATCGCTTCCCTCCATCGAAAAGCCTTTTTCTAGGGTGTAGTAATGTGCCTTGATGGTTGAAAGATCTTTGGGGATTTCATCGTCAGTTCCGAGCAACGCCACAAGGGCCACCATATAGGCTTCCGCCATCTTTTGCGGTGCGGGAAACTCAACGATAGCGCATGGATACTCACCGAGTCGGAGGCAATGAATTTGTATTTGATCGGCTCTATAAGACGCTTTTTGTCCAAGCTGTTTTTCTACATCCTGGAGTAGTTCGGTCAAGAACTTCTTGGCATCGGGAGAAGCCAAGAGGCCCAGCATTTGCAAAGGCGACTCGAGAGCGATTTGTCTAAGTGCATAATGGGCAAGCACATAATCCGCTGATGGCCCCGCTTCCTCCGCAGCATTAGCTTTCTTTCGTCTGAAAAAATCGAACACACCCATCGCTCAATTACTCCCTGCGGTTGCTAAGTTGTTGTGATTCATCAACGCCACATATTTGATGATACTTACGGATTCGCTGGATCAAACGGGAGCCCACCATCGGCGCGACCATAAAGCGAAACTAATGTATCAAAGGAGATTTTGTCCGATAAAAAATGTACGCTTCCATCGGCAATCGCAACGTTTGCGCCGCCAGGATGCATCGAATACGGACCTTGGCTGTTGTCGTAGTTAACCCCGGTACCACTTCGGTGAATGGACCAAGCGAAGGTATTGCTGGCCGACCATCCCGTTTGGCCTGGATACTCGGCCTTGAGATTGTCTGGAGTGTAATGCGGTTTACCCTGTCTGTACGCGATTGGTTTGCCTCCACGCTCTGTAATCATGATCGTGTTGGATAAGCCATCTGTAACGTGCGCAAATTTGCCTCGATGATACGAGAACATTTTCGTGCCGCTGATCTCCGGTTTGTCGAAGATGGGCCAACCCCAAATTCCCCAACGGACAAATTCGATCGAGTTGGGATTTGTGCCCTGTGGCAACGGTTCGGGTAAAACCTGAATTCCCGCCATCGCATCGTAGTCACTACGAACGACGCGATAGTAGTGTGATTCGTCGAACGGCGCGGGAGGGAAGACACCGCGATCATGTTTGAGGCCTTGTCCCATTTGACTCGGTGATCCAGAACTCGGGCATAAATACAACGGAACTGCAGTTTGGCCAATCGGGAGATTCTCCTCCGCTGTCGCTAACTTATTCCAATCGATTTTTTCGTAGAGAGCATTTTGTTCAAAATAAGGTAACAGCATCACTCGCCACGAATGCATGTGGAATAAATCCCATTCGATTACGGGATAGGTTAGTGAGGTCCTGTTATAGAGAGACGGTAATTCCTTTTCCGCATCATGAAAGGCTTGCAGGCAGAAACTTGTCTGTACTAAATTGCCCTGGCAGTGCAATCTACGCGATGACTCACGAGCTTGTTGCACGGCAATCAGACTGAGTGAGATGAGAATGAACGCAATTGCCACAGCGACCATAAGTTCGAGCATGGTCCAGCCGCCGCGAATGGTTTGACCACGCTGAAAAGAGAATGGACGCATAGGAGTTATGTCCCATTAGGGAATTGGAGGAGGAAGAACAGGGACCAGCAATTGAAGAAAGACGGTCAAATAGGCCGGTGAGACGAGCCAGGCAAGGGCAACTTGCCAACGCGAAGATGTTGATGCAGGAGTGGGTTCAAAAGCAAATAAAATCAACAGCCACATCGCATAGAGTTGCAATGGAGGAAATAGTAAACCGATAAATGCCGCCTTGAAGCCGCGTTGAGCCAAACGATCCGCTTCGGTTTCGGACCATTCTGCTGAGTCGTTATCCGTTTCATCCTCCGGTTCCGCCTCGAAGTCTTCCTCCATGAACTCATCTGTTTCCTCGTTCAACTCTTGGTCTGTGGAGCCAAATTCAATCGGCTCCTTTTCTTCAAGAATCTTGAGAGCGTCTTCGGCATCGTCGGCACGCACATGCAATTGAATTCCACCAAACGCACTAGTGAGTTGCCAAGATGTTGTCGCAATGGCTTCATTCGAAATTGCCGCCACTATTCCAGCCGCCTCTAGTTTGTTACGAGCAATGTGAGCTTGCACCGCAGATTCAAACGTTGCGATTGTTACCATTTTGGGCTGCATCTGGCTGTTCTCTCTTGTGAAGCGGAAGAGCAACTAATGAGTAGCTTATTTTGCTCGCTTATCGGTTTCCCAGAATCTGATTGAGCGCTTCGATGAACTCGGGTTTCGTCTCTTCGCTAGACTCCCGCAAGTTGTGGTTGTCATTGGGTATTTCCCACAATTTGACAGTGTGATTGCTTTTTTCCCACAGTATTTTAAGACGCTCGCTCGATGCAAATGGAATCTTTTCATCTAACGTGCCGTGGATCAAGTGAACCGAAGTTGCGATATTCGGTTCGAAGGAATAGGTCGGAAAGCGGAATCGAATAAAGGCGTCGGGAATCAACCAATCGAAGTTCGAACTATGGCGAATGGCTTCCACAAAACTGTAATAGGGTGTCTCTAGAACGAGTGTTTTAGGGATCCTCTTGGAGGCAATATATGCCGCCATACCAGTCCCAAATGAACGGCCCCAAACAATGATCTCCTTTTCGTCATACCCCCTATTCTTCAGGTCGTCATACCACAATAGTGCGTCATCGAGCAGCAGTTGTTCTGTGACTGGGCCTTCGCTTTCACCAAAGCCCCGGTAGTCGAACATGGCTACGTCGTATCCTGAATTCAGATAGACATCGATTTGAAATCGGCACTCATATAAGTTGCCACGGTTACCGTGCAAATAGGCAACCAGTCCTTTTCTTTCTTCCCCTTCGACTAATCGGGCTGGGATAATTCGGCAGTGAAGGGATGATTTGGAAGTTGGATGATCTGAAGGGAGCAACGTGTAGTCGCGAGCCGGTGGACGTAAGGCGGCAAGCTCCTCCGCAGGTTTAGGCGAATCGGTTGTCGGCTCGTTAGGAACTACAAACAGGCCAAATTGAAAAAAATAAAACCAGCACAAGAAAATCGCATATCCCCATAGAAGTACGATCAGGATTCGTATCGATACCAGCCAGCGACGGTTTTGCTTAGTTTTTTTCTGGGCTGTAGTCGCCATTCATTCGTCCATAAAAAGTAGGGCAATTGGATTCGAAGTGATTGCTTCCAAAGGCTAAGAGTTTATCAAGACTGGATTTTATCCAAAACGGATAGAGGCATTGGGAAAAATGAGGAACAAATTGTCGCCGACAAAACAAGTTTCCCCAGGTATACAGCGAATATGCCAGCGCTCCAAGTCAGAAAACGCATCTCACAGAAACTGAAGCACATTGGAAATCAGCAGAATACAATGAACAGAGTGTACCATACGACGTACACAGAAAGTGTATTCGTTGAATGGGGGCGTTCGTCAGTTCGTACTTGGAACGGTGAGTTGTTTGGGGATTAGCCCATTCAAAATCCAGATGGCCGCCAAGTCGGATTTTCTCGTAACCATTCTTTGAGTATCCGGACTTCACCCTCATGATTGAAAGGTGCTCCGCAATTTCTTCGCATCCCCCTGCATCCCACACTTCTTGCTATTTTGAATTCCATGTCATGCGCGCTGGGCCTGAGAAATCAAAGAAGAAGTTGGATACAAAACTGTTATGGATCGATTTCACCCACAATCGCTTTACGCAAATAGATCATTTGACCTTAGATGCCGTTGAACATCGTCTTGCGAAAAAACAGATAGAGCAATAGTACGCCGAGTGTGGTCAATGCCAGATTGCGAGTAGCGGCTGGCCACTTTGCCATGCCAATCACCCCCAACATCATGATGATTGTTGGGCCAACATCGCCCCAGGGAATCATCGGATAAACGAAACCCCGATCGTTAAGTGGCCAAAATGGATAAACTTCCCAATGGCTCAAGCCATTTCCTCCCGATACTACCATATCGCACGGAAGATGAATGAGTTGGACGCCGATTGCCACCAATAACAGTAATGACCAAGGAATCGGCGCAGAACTTAAAGCGGGGGAAAGTTTTTCTGAACCCGAGGCTGAGTTCAGCTGCGGGAGCCAGCGGCCGATCGCTTGACCAAGCCAATGAATCCAGCGGAATTGATGTTGGGTCCAAACCAAGAGGCAAGACGAAATGATAATCGCAAAAATATTGTGCCCCACCACACGATGCCAGCTCTCGAAACGTTGCATATCAAAGAGCATCGGCAAACCATCCAGGTCGGGGACGTTCGAGCCTATGGCTGCGAAGACAACAATCGGCCACTTCCAACGCAAGTGCAAACCGAGCGCGAACGCCACGTGAATTCCTACCAGCGAATGCTCGGGTGATGTCATAGGGTTTGATAGCGATAAGCAAAAGCGAAAAGCTCAGAAAGCTTCAGTCAAATTGGATCGTAAGATCATCGATCTCGGTGGTCTGCTGGGAGGAGTTTGAACTTAGCGAAAGGTCTGGGCACCTGGTACCGTGCGCAGGGCAATCTTATCTTTCTTGCGCACCAAACACCGGCCTCGGATCATCGTTGCCACCATGCGGTCAACATGCCAGGCAGTGTGGCCCATTTTTTTTAACTCTCGGGCTACCTTCTTGATCAATTGCTCGCGCGTAATGTTACCGCCCGTTTCCGATACATTTATCAGGATGGCGTCGAAATACGCTTGCTGTCGATCTTCCCGCATTGAGGCTTTTGTCCAGCACATGGCATCGTAATCCGAAAGGAGACGAACTTAATCGGGTGGTTTTTGTGCAAATGACGTTAACGAAGATCTAGTTTAGGAGGGAAGTGATGCCACATGCAACCATGAAATGTGTTACGCGAGTGGCTCAACAAAAAAGGCCTCGCACTTTTTCAGTACGAGGCCTTTAACATTCTGGCTCATTTCTAGGAGTTTGCCCTTAGGCAAATTACTTGGAAGCCAAGCGATCTTTTGAGTTCATTCCAATCGACAATTCGATATTGTCACCAGCAATCAAGCGGATCTTTTCTCGCTTGGTTACCAACTCTTCGCCTTCTCGGTACTTCACAACGATTTCATAGTCGTCCCATACTTGACCAGGCTTCAATTGCATGGTCTTGAAGGTTCGGGTTTCCCCTTCAGCCTTCGTAGTGTTGCCGGCCAAGGTGATTTCTGCGTTTGCAGGAACAGTCAGCGTAAGAGCGGTTTCCACGGGTTTGTCTGGGCTAAGCAGAGCAAAAGCAACTTCTTCTCGCGAACCTGCAGTGAGAACCAAGGTGTGGGATTCTGTTACCGTTTCACCATCTCGTTCCATTTCAGCGCGAACTTCAAACTTGTAGGAACGACCGCCATCCAAACCGCGGCTCACATATTGACGAAGTGGACCAGTGCTGGTGGTCGGCTTGCCGTTTACGAACACGCGAGCTGCATCGGGAACTGCAATGGTCAGATGAGCTTCGTTGCCGATGGCATTGCCAGTTGCGGAGAAAGCCGAGTTAGCGTAGTGATTGGTGGTCGAAGCAGCGCTAGCCGAGTGATAGCCACCCGAGCTTCCGCCCGAACTGCCGTAGCTAGTAACATACGAACCTGAGCTGCCACCGGAGCTGCCACCCGAACTGCCATAAGTGTAGCCAGCATACGAGTGACCCGAAGATCCGCCGCTGCTGCCGTAGCTGCCATACGATGCACGATGATTGTGATGGAATAGGTTGTGAAGTCCGCGAGCGATACCGGACAAGATAGGATGACGATGTCCGCCGCCGCTTGAGCCATGAGTTACATAGCTGCCACCGGACGAGCCGTAACCACCCGATGATCCGTAGCTACCACCCGAACTGCCGCCGGATGATCCATAACTGCCATAGGAAACGCGATACGGAACGCTGTAGGCACCAGAGCTTCCGCCGCTGCTGCCGCCACTCGAACCGTAGCTACCATAAGAGCCCCAACCTGCTTCGGTTGCAGGAGCGGCATACACGACGACAGCCAGCATCAATGCTGCCAGACGCTGTACTCGCAAATCAAACTTCATCTCATTGTTTCCTTGTAAGTTCCAACTCGTAGTAACGAATGCTCGTTTCCAAATTATGGCCTGCATCCTGGCCCTCATCCTGAACCACAATGCGCGTCAAAGTTTGTGTAAACTGCGCAGCTTTGTGTCTCTAAAGGATACCCCTCTGGGCCTTGTGTTCAAGAAGCCTGCAAAGAATTTAGGGGTTAGGGGGAATAGGCACTCTTATAAGTGTAGGACAAAATCCGCGAGAATCGATGTGCGAAAATGGCTATTTTGCGACACTTTCGAGGGTTACGTTATCGAAACAGGCGGTGCCGGTGGCGCCGAATAAGCCGATAGAAACGATTGCTTCGCGTGTGCTCAATGGCACACGGAAGGTTTCGTGAACATTTTGCCACTTTTTGGTGCCGCGGAAGGGCCCAAGCCAGTGGATACCGACTCGTTTTCGATCTTCATCAAAAAACTGAATACTGATCGCAGGCAACTCATCGCTGGATACGCCTTGCTTGACGTTTTCCACCTTTATGGTGCCGCTGAGCTTGATGTGGGTCACGGCGCGGCCGTCGATGCCGACGCCCTGGAGCAAGCTGGTTGGTTGACCTGAAACTTCGTTATCGAAACGGACGTAACATTTGCCGGTTGGGGCTGTGCCATCGTTTTCCCAAGTGAGACCACGTTGGTAGTACCAGCCAACGACGTGTCCATTTTCGGGAAGAGGCATCTCAAAATCGCCATTGATCAAACTTGGATTTGCGGGATCTGCTTGTTTTTGGCGGTTCGCTTCCGCTTGGCCTGTCATGGGGACAAAAAGGGTTGGCAACAGAGCTTCTTGTTCGAGTTCCTTCCCTTTTTTACGCATCAGGTAGAGCGTTTGTTGATAACGTTCCCCAACAGGGATCACCATTAAGCCACCTTCGGCGAGTTGATCGACCAAAGGTTGCGGGACATCTTCTGGGCTGCATGTGACGATGATCTTGTCGAAGGGAGCATGTTCGGGCCAACCCAAAAATCCATCCCCAACCTTGACTGTAACGTTCTTGTATTTGGCCATGCTCCCCAAGAGTTTCTTCGCAGATAACCCGAGACTTTCAACGATTTCGATCGTGTAAACTTCCTTGACCAGCGGACTCAAAACGGCTGCTTGATAGCCGCTGCCTGTTCCGATTTCGAGGACTTTATCGGTTGGCTGGGGATCTAACGCCTGCGTCATCATGGCCACAATGAGCGGACTGCTTATCGTCTGGGCATCACCGATGGGTAATGCCATATCAAAGTACGCGCGATCGCGAAGTCGCTCTGGAACAAACAGATGACGCTCAGTTTGTTTCATTGCATCGATGACTCGCGGATTGCTTACCCCGCTGGGGATGAGCACCTCTTGCACGAGTCGTGTTCGTTTTTGTTCTTGTAGATCCGTACCTTGACCAAACAATAACGAATCGGAGCGGTCGGTGATGATGAAGGTCATGGTGGCGAAGATTGCGGATAAACGAAGCAGAGACATGGCAATTACCAATTCAACAGGATGATTCTGTTTTCGAAACGCCATAAAAATAGGCCGATGGATGGAAGTACCAGTTGGCGGGCTCGCCAACTTCATCGTTTCGTCAACAGACCCGATTCGAAAGCCAACTCGCTTGGTTCTAGTGTATCACACTCCCACCTCATTGTTCCAATTTCACTGAAAGCTATCCGTGACAAATCCGTTAGATATTCCCAAATCTGTCTCCACCGTTACAACGGGAATGACTGGTCAAAGTGGATCAAAAGGCACTACCGGACTCGCATTCGAAAAGTACGGCTGGGGACGATTGTTTCGGCTTTTATTGAACTGCACAGCATGTCGAAAGAGAGTGGCGTAACGGTTATTCTTGAGCAAGGAGAGACGGCAATGCTGACACATTTGGTGCAGACCTCCACCCAGGTTCGCGGTGCAATGATGTTTTCCAAGAAACAACTTTCCTTAGCTCTGTTGGTACTCGCAGGTAGTTGCAGTTGGGTGGACGAAGCACGGGCCCAGCAACCCGCACATCGTCACGAGCAGCGGGCTGACCTTTGGAGTTGGCCGCTCTATAACGCTTGGGTGCCCTATCGAAAAGAAATGAATCGCCCAAGATTTGTGGGGGGATACATCGCTTCCAAGATTGAGCCCACCAGCCAAGAAGCGATGTCATGGCGCGAACATCACGCTGAAGGAGCTTATCGCGACCATCGAGCAGGTTACGTCAAGACGTACTACTATCCTAAGCCATGGGAAGTGTTGCCCATCGATCCTCGCCCTGCAACTCCGCCGGCTGCTGATAAGGTTCCAGCCAAGAGCGACCAGACCGAAGCTGCTAGCCGCTATTAGAAATCTGCTAGACACCCGTAGCGGCCGTTATGCCTAACTCAATCGACTTGACCAGCAACTGAAGTTCCTCTTCGGTAACGGTCAGTGGCGGCATAAGGATGAGCACATTGCCGAGCGGACGAAGCCAAACCCCTTCATCCATCGCTCGTCGACAGGCGATAACACCACGACGTTGTTCCCACGGATAGCCGATTTTATTTCGTTTGTCGGCTACCATTTCAACGGCAGCAATCAAGCCGCGCTGGCGAACATCTCCGACATGTGGATGTTTCCGCAACGGTTCAAGTAGTTGTTGCAACAAGGCTGCTTTTGAAGAAACGTTTTCGAGAATGGGTGTGGTTTCAAAAAGTTCTAAGTTGGCTAGGGCTGCAGCCGCCGCCAAGGGATTACCACCAAACGTATGGCCGTGAAAAAACGAACGCGACTGTTCATACGGCCCGAGGAAGGCTTGCCAAATTCTGTGCGACGTCAGTGTGGCTGAGATCGGTAGGTAGCCTCCCGATAATCCTTTTCCGGCGCACAATAAATCGGGTTGAACGTCTTCTTGTTGGCAAGCCCACAATGTTCCAGTGCGTCCGAAGCCTGTTGCAATTTCATCCACGATCAGCAATGTGCCGAATCGATCTGCGAGTTCTCGTAAACCTCGCAAGAAGCCACGCGGATGCATCACCATGCCTGCAGCACCTTGGATCAAAGGCTCAGCGATAATAGCTGCGATTTGATCGGCATGTTCTTCAAGCAACTTCTCATACTGGGCCAAGTAATGACTCGCTAACGCAGCTTCGTACGAGGCGTCGGAGTTCGTGCCAGCGGCCGCATGTCTCGCTTCAAATACTGGAGGCACACGATAACTGTCCGGGCATGGACCACGTACAACGTCAAATAGCAATGGATCAAACATCGCATGGAATCGACTGACACCACCAACGCTTACGCTCCCTAATGTGTCACCGTGATAGGCTTGCCCCAAAGCTAAAAAGAGAGAACGTTGTGGTTGAGGTTGATCGCATTGTCGCCAATATTGAAAAGCAAGTTTCAATGCCACTTCAACGGCGCTGGCCCCATCGCTGCTGAAGAAAACATGTTGCAAGGAACTTGGACTGCGTTGCAATAAGCGATGAGCTAAGGTCGCGGTTGTCGAGTTCCCCATGCCGAGCGAAGTAACATGCGCGATCCGATGCAATTGTTCTTCGATGGCGCGATTGATGTGGGGATGGTTATGTCCGTGGATATTGCACCACAAACTGCTAACACCATCCAGAAAACGACGGCCTTGGTCGTCGATCAGCCAGTTTCCTTCACCACGTTCAATGAGCCAAGGTTCGTACTCGGCCATTTGAGTAAAGGAATGCCAAACATGCGTGCGATCCCACGTACGAATGTCCGAGAGAGAAAAAGAATGTGTCATGCAGTTGAATGGTCAGCAAGTCAAGCTGAAGTGAGATAGGGAGTTACCAACTCACTTCCACCGGGGCAGAGACGCGAACGCCAAGCATCATGGCGGCACTGTCGGACACCAAGTGCAATCGCAACGCATCATCGTTGCCCAAAATGGCAATTAACGTCATCGCTGGTTGAGCGTGATCGTCGCCGAAAATTCCAATAGTCTCATGTTCATCAACCACAACGCGAACGGCATCGGTCTTCCGCGCTTCGCCTTCAGGCAGACCTGATAGTTGTGAAGCGGTTATATCCGTAACCAAATCGCCGGTCGAACTGATGGAAATCACTTTACCTTGAACCCTGCCGGTCATGATGCCCAACTCCTGGCCGCGAGGGGACTTGTTCTTTTGGTTGTCATTAAATTCATGGTTGTCATTAAAACGAGTGGCAAGATGTACCTGCCCCTGTGTCTGCGTGGAACGCGATTTTAGGGGGGATAACACGTAAATGCTACCTAACCTGCCGAATTCCCGCCATTTTCATCATTAGAAAACATGAATTCTGCTACCCACTGAACGTGGGGGGGCGGCGGGGAAAAAACGCATGGGAGCGGTTACCGATAGAACGGCAAATCGTTACGATGATGAACATGCTTGGCCTTAGGCCGTTTGCTCAGCCGACGAAGGTTTATGAGCAGTTCTTCTTGAGCAATTTTTTCTGAGCAGTTCTCTCTGGAGCAGATCCATGGCACGCTTGTTAATCGAAAAAGAAAATCGCACGCTCACCGATGTCGCTGAAATTCGGGCCTATTTGCAGCCGCATGGTATTTGGTACGAACGATGGGAAACTTCGGGCCGTTTATCGGATACCCCTACCGACGCCGAAATTTTGGCCGAATTTGCCCCTGAAGTTGAAAAGCTCAAGCAACAAGGCGCGTTTGTGACCGCCGATGTGATCAATGTAAAGCCTGATACTCCCAACCTCGACGCGATGTTGAATAAGTTCAATAAAGAGCACACGCATAGTGAAGACGAAGTTCGTTTCACCGTATCTGGCCGAGGCGTTTTTCACATTCATCCTGAGCAAGGTCCGGTCTTCGCTGTGGAAGTTGAGAGCGGTGATTTGATCAACGTACCGCGCGGAACCAAACATTGGTTTAATCTCTGCGATGATCGCCACATCCGTTGCATTCGCTTGTTCCAAGATCCTACAGGTTGGACACCTGAATACATCAATTCAGGCGTCCATGGCGAATATCAACCGTTGTGCTTCGGTCCGAAATACGTTGCCAACCAAGGCGTGCAGCCGGTGATCAAACTATGATTCTGTTTGTCGGCAAAGTGATACTGCTGGACATCGAAGGAACCACTGCCAGCGTCGACTTCGTCCATGACGTGATGTTTCCGTTTGTGACTCGCAACTTGTCGAGCTTCCTCGATTCGACGTGGGGACAAGCGGAAACCATGGCGGCCTGTGAACGCATCGCTAAAGATGCCGGCTTCGATAATTTAGATGCGTGGCAGAAGGCGACCGGCAAAGGTCCGCGAGAGTTAGTCGAAGTTCAGATTGCCGAATTAATGCGTGGCGATGTTAAAGCGACTGGGCTCAAAGCCATGCAAGGTCTGGTCTGGCAAGCGGGCTTTGACAGTGGCGAGTTGATCGCTCCGATTTATGAAGATGTGTTGCCCCAATTGGAGTTGTGGCGGCAAGCTGGCATCGACATTCGCATCTACTCTTCCGGAAGCATCGCGGCTCAGAAGTTGTTCTTTGGTCATACCCAGCACGGCGACGTTCTGGCTTATTTTTCAGGCCATTACGACACTACGATCGGTGGCAAAAAAGATTCGGCGAGTTACCAAAAAATCGCTGCGGATATCGGCGTAAAACCTGCCGACGTTTTATTTGTCAGCGATTTGGAAGGGGAATTGGAAGCTGCTAGAGCGGCAGGTGTCCAAGTGGCTGCTGCGATTCGCCCCGGAAATAAGCCACTTTCCGAAACAGCCGATTTTCCAAGGATTTCGTCTTTCGCTGAGATCCGTATCGCTTGACCTTCGCAAGTCTCCCCGTATTATTCCACAGCTTGGAGCAATATTGGGGGCGACCTTAACCCCAAGAATTCACGGACGGGGCGTGGGTAGAGTTTAGTGTGGCGTTGGTAAAATTTAACGCCAAGCTTTGCACACCTTCGCAATGCCTTTGTTTGGAACTCTTGGGGCGACATGGATGAAGGACTTTAGCGACCAGATACGTTTGTCTTGAGCCAATTTTGTCTTAAGCAAATAGGACTGGGGGGCTCGCTAAAGGGAGCAGGGATTTCAATCTGAACTGCAGCACATCTGCTGCCGCAACTTTCGCCAAGGCGAAGTTGTGATTTGGAAATTCCTGTTGAGGTCGATATGTCTGCAATCATCTCTTTGATGCTGGCTCATGTTTTTTATCCACACGCTGCTGCTCGCGCCGCATCGTCAGCATCCGCTTGGCATTTTGCTTCCGCACGATCACTTTTGTTATGTCTCGCATTCGCTCAGGCCCTCGGCTTGGGTAACGCCAATATCGGCGTGGGACAAGAGCCCGTCCGCTTCGATGCGCCTCTTCTTGTTTCGGCAGATCCATTGCCTTGGGAGCACAGCGGGTATCAACCCTCGATAGCAGGAACGCGACTTGTGTCGATTCGCATTCGGATGTCGGCTCAGATTCCCGTCCGCACACAGGAGCGAATTGACGAACTTTTGTTTCAGGTTCGCTCCGGCTCCGGGCAAATGAAGGTTGTCGATCATTGGCCACGCACGCAAACCGTTAGTAACGTGCAAGGAGCGATTGATGTATCGAGCACGAATTATCAGCAGCAACATTTTTCTTTGCGAGCGATCGGTGGAAGCCCAGGAGTTGGGACTGCCCAAGGGACTTTCCAACGCGACGCGCTGGAAACACTCGAACGAAATTATGCTGAGAAGCCCAAGCTGGCAACGCACCTATCGAGTGGCACTTTAGATCGAGCCAGCGGAGTCTTTTGGCAACTTCGTCCCAGCCCTGAGCAATCGATCGAAGGGGATCGCGATTACTGGTTGCTCTGCGAAGTTGCTCAAAATTGGAAAGGTGATCTTTTGGAAGTGACCGCCAATGCGGCGGCCCATCCTGGGACATCAGGCAAGAACTCGCGTCCCCTGGGCAGCCGTCGTTTTATGGTGGCCATTTATCTCGCGGACAACGTTGATGCCTATCAAAAAGCAGAGCGATTTGTGGAATATGAACGACGCTTGCGTCAATCGGCCATCCGCTACCAAGATCAAATCAGCAAACGCCAAACCCCCACACCGCTACACCGCCTAGCACAAAGTTTAGACCTCTCGGAACCCACAATTCCCAAGCAATGGTTGGATTATGTCTTGTTCGAACCCAATTTGGACTATATCGATGATAAGACTGCCGAATTGCCGGTCGATGTGCGGGTTGCCATTCTGGATTACATCGACAACAAGCAGGCCTTATTGCAATTGGCCACCATTCGTTAAGAGTTTGGTAATGGAATGCTGGGACGGCGACTTGCAATGGGGAGGGATCAAGCCGGTTCGATTAAGGAAGGTTAGTTTTTACTAAACCCTAATGGGACATGGATGTCCTTGCCAAGTGGGTTTTTCGCGAATTGCCGATAGCACTCAGGGCACAAGTCAAACGAACGTTTTTGATAGAAATCGCTTTCTCCAAACTCTTCGCATTCTTCCATACGCCCCAGCATCTGATCGAGATCGGTCAGGTGATCATGATCATCTTCGAGTGTGGCTTCGGAAGTGATATCAAGTTGAGCCTCGATTTCCATTTTGACAATGAAGCGAAGTTCTTCACAGGGAAGTATGTCCCGTTTACAGCGGTCACAGCTATAGCGAATCATCGTATGAGCCTCAAGAATAAGAGATAAAAGGCCACATCTAAATTTCATCGTACTACCAACCAAGCGAGCGAAGCAAGGGTTGGAAGCGGCCTTAGTTTCAAAGTTGGGCAATTCACCACATACGAAATTTCCACCTGAGCTCCACAGATTTTGTCTCAAATTGAGCTTGTTCGGCACTGTCTTCGCGAACCAACTTCGTCAGAAGAGATTCAGACTTTAACAAAGAAATGGTGGTTTCTGGGAATTGCATCCTCTAAAATAGAAGTCTGTATTGAACCGCAATGCAACCAAGACGCTCTCAACTACGGCGGCAATACAACAAACTTTGGGAGTAGGCAGCGGATAGGATTCGATGTCGAGATGAGGTAGCAAAGATGGTCGACACTCAAGCCCTTGAGTGCAGCGTGTTAGTGCTCAACCGATTCTATATGGCGATTCGCGTGATCAACGTGCGTCGAGCTTTGACTTTGCTTTATCGCAGTGGAGCTGAAGTCATTGCGATCGAAGACGATCAATACGTCAACTATGATTTCGATTCATGGTGCGAGGTCAGTCAGTTGCATGGGTTAGACAAGCAACCTGATGAAGATTATCTTCGCACGCCGAATTTCGAGATACAAGTTCCACGTATCATTCGGTTGACGCGATACGAAAAGGTGCCCAAGACCGTCGTGAGGTTCAATCGTCGAAATTTGTTCGCACGCGATCAGCATCGTTGCCAATATTGCGGACAGCATCGACCGGTGAGCCTATTGAGTTTGGATCACGTGATCCCTCGATCGCTAGGTGGAAAGACGAACTGGGAGAATATTGTTTGTTGCTGTGTTTCTTGCAATTCGCGCAAGGGTGGTCGAACGCCCACTCAAGCAGGTATGAAGCTATTGTCCAAGCCGGTTAAGCCGCAATCGAATCCCGCCTTGGCCACACCGCTAAAGGACCCGCGTTATGCGAGCTGGAAATCGTTCTTGCCGCAAGCCGTTACTGTTCCGTTCGATAACGGTTGATGAAACAGAGATATTCTCAGTGGTACAAAATAAAAGACGGCTGGCGAAAACCAGCCGTCTTTTTTTGTTTGGACGTTTTTGTTTAGACGCTTTTATTGGGTATTACCGAGGAGTAACAGCACGCTCAGTTATTACCGCTGCGACACCTTAGTCGTTAGCCAAAGGCTTTTTCTTTTCGGTGATAACTTGGCTTTGTGGAGCCATTTTAGCGTTTAGTTCTACGAAGCTCTTCCATTCGCCTGGAACGTTGTCTTCGTGGAAGATCGCTTCGACTGGGCATTCAGGAACACATGCTTCGCAGTCGATGCACTCTTCAGGGTGAATGTATAGCATCTGATCGCCTTCGTAGAAGCACTCTACGGGGCAAACCACAACACAATCGGTATAACGGCAACCAACACAGGGTTGAGTTACAACGTGGGCCATGTCTCAAAACCTTTTCTACGGTATGACTATTGGGGACTTGTCCATTCAACTTCAGCGAATCGAACTGTTTTGGCAGTTCGACAATGTTGGCATCGTAGGAAGGATGGGGGGAGCTGTCAAGCAATCATAGGCTGCTTGGGGCGACTCCCTTCTCAGGTTCCTGTTTGTTCTTTGTCGTCGTTTTCTTGGCGGAACTTGCTTTTTTGGGGGAAGTTGTTGACCCCGTCGTCTCAGAGGGGGCATCTTGTGGGAGGGTTGGGCTTGGCGGGGTTTTGGGGCTGGCCTTGGTCGTGACCGAGCCACCCGAGGGCTTTGTGACCCCTTCTTTCCACAGAATTTCGCGGCGGGTCCGTAATAATTCTTCTGCAAAAGCGACCTCGGCCTTCACAGCCAGCAAGGCCTCTTCGCTCCGGGTTGCCAATTCGGCCAATGAAACGGCCAGGAGGCCCTGAACGGCAGAGTGGGCTTTCGGGACGTAGCTGCGAGCTCGGGCCCACTCCAGAAGTTCTAGGGCATTTCCAATCGATTCTGGGACGTCCTCACAATTCTGCGTGGGATATCGCGGTCTAATAAGGCCTTTCCCCTGTCGAATTTCGGCTGTAATCGGAATTTTGGAGAGCTCTAGGCGTGCGTTAAACGGGAGGTTGGAAACCAACGCGAAAAAAGCTCCCCAAGCCACGGATACAACCCCCGGATCCAGTGCCTCCCCGGCGGTTAACCAACCCGCTCGCACCACCGCAAACTGCAAGTTTTTTTGTCTTTTTTGGGCTTTGGTCAGGCGACGTTTGGCGTCCGCTAAGGCTCGGCGATACTCGCGAGCTTGCAGATGCAGCCAAGTGAGTTGCACAAAATCCTTTTCGTTTTTGATTTGCAGGGCCACAACTTCCTGCAACTTGATCATGAAATCGCCTCGAGCTTTGAGGAGATCGACTTCCGCGTCTACTTGTGCCTGAAATGTCGCTAGGTTGAGTTTGCCTCGATCGATATGGAATTTTCGGTTGCTTTCGAGCAGATCAAGTGCGTCCGACATGGCAGTGCTCCGGAGGAAGGGTAAGTCGTGGAGGGGAATGGGCTTGTGACGGTTGGGAGGGAAAGATTCTCTTAACAATTGCTAGCTGAAGGAGTGGTTTCTATTGCCTGCTAGGGCATCACCCCCTACGATGCATGAGTTGTAGGGGCCTGTTTTGATAGTTCCCATTTCTCGCCAAAGTTCACGCCGGGAATCGTTGTCGTGACACTTTCTGACACCGACCGAATACTTTTAGAGCGTTGCTTGGACCGCGCCCCAATGGCGTGGGAGGACTTCGTAGATCGGTTTTTGCCCCTCGTACTGCAAGTGGTCCAGCACACGTCGTTTCACAGAGGTTTACGGCTCGATAACAGCCAGCAGGAAGACTTAGTGGCAGACGTTTTCGTCGCCTTGATCCACGATGATTTCCACGTCCTGAGGCGTTTTCGCAAAGAATGTAGTTTTGCTACGTATCTCACCGTGATCGCTCGTCGCGTCGTTGCCCGACGTGTCGCACGGTACATCCCCGAATCGACCGGCGGTGACGAACTGGCACATCAAGTGACCACTGATGATGGTGTGGCCTTAGTCGAGAACCGTGATCAATTGGAATATCTTCTGCAACGGCTAGACCCCAACGACGCGCTGTTGCTGCGTTGCTTTCATATCCAAGGCCTGAGCTACGGCGAGATCCATCAACGGCTCGGTATTCCAGAGAATTCGATTGGTCCATCCCTCCATCGGGCTCGTACATCGTTGCGTCGACTTGTGGAAATGGGGTGAACCACCCGTTTGACTCTCTTCGGTTGACTAGGGCACAAATCAGCATTGATTCAGATTGGGGGGATCGCTACTATCCCGCCAAATCCGCCTGTAGGAAGCGGATCTTGCCGCCAGGATTGCGCGGCAAACGAACCAAGTTTACGCAATGGAATGCAAGCTCATGGTTACGCGATTTTTTAAGGTCGTTAACAATAATCCCGCCGACAAAAGATTCGCCCTCAGCGACTCGATTCATGCAAAGATCTGGCGGGCGTCATGGGTTTGTGCGATCACGCTTAGCTGCGGCCTATGGACGGGCTGTCAATCGACGCGGCTTGGATCGCGTTCTGATTCGCTCACAGCCTTGCAAAGCGAAGAAGCGGAAGATGAACTAGAAAACAAAAGTAACAAAGGTGGTCTTACTTCCTTCTTCACGCGTTGGTGGCCCACCGATCCCAAAGATGAAGCGTACGATCTCGGCTTGCCAAGAGTAGAAGAAGATTATGTTCTCTCTGATACGGACGCAGAAGAGGAAGCGTCTGGGCGTTTGAGCGATAAGCCATCGAGTAGCAAATCCAACTCTAACAAATCATCGACCAATCCAGCTGAAAAACGCAAGAATCAATTTGCGAAGAAGTTATCCACTGCTCCAACTGAAGAACCCGACGGCTTGAATCCAGCGCAACGCGATTTGTATCGCCGTCAAATGGAAGCGATGCGCCAATTAGGTCTCAATGATGGAGATCTCGGCGACATTCTGGCCGACAATACGGACGAAGATGGCTTGGATGGAATCGTGCAGCTTCCACCTACCAATTCGTCCAAAACTCCGACTGCGCCAAATCGTGCCATCAATAATGACACTCTGGCAGATACGGGCACACGGCTGAAATTCAGCGATGATTCCACACCTCCACCTCCACCAGCGGCAACACAAAATCCGCTTGCCGCAAATCCATCTGTACCACCTGCTCCACAGATGAATATGCCGCTGATGAATGCTCCGCAACAGACCCCAGCACTGCCATCGCCAAACACCAGTTACCCGATTAATGCATTCGCTAATGCACCAGAAGTAGAATCAAGCCGCACACCGAATACGGTAAATGTCGTACCAGGCACACTTCCAAATCCGCCTGCATCCACCTATGCGACTCCCGAATCGCGCTCCCTGGAGTTTCCGTCGTCGCTACCCATTTATAATTATGTGCAGAGAGCGGGCACCACGGATAGAGCGAATGAACCATCGGGAATTGGCAATGGTACCTATTTCGAAAATAGTGTTGCCAATAGTCTCCCTAACGCAGCCCCAACGCATTGGGAAAGCGACGTTCGTCAAGCGGTCATCAAGTTGCAAGATCGTTTGACTAATGACAAAACACTTACACCCAAAGAACGTACCAATTTGGAAACTCGATTGCGTTTGATGCAGCTTGCGGCAAACGATTTGGATGCAGCAATCAGCCCAAACCAAGGTTGGGGCAAAGATGCGGACCAATGGTTCCGCAGTACACTCTTTAGTATTCATGAAGCGACCGCATTGACTGGTCCAGAATCACCGAATCAACGTTTCACCTTAGTGGCCAAACATCAACGAGAAGCAGCACAACATTTGTTGTCACTCAGCGATTTGGAAGTGAACAATGTAACGTTCTGCACGGAAGTGTTGAGCTATGGCCAAGTGGTGAAGCGTCCCGCTAATGCGTTGACCGCAAACGAAGAAATTATTTTGTATTGCGAGTTCAATAACTTCGCGGCTCTCAAAGTTCATGACGGATACGAAACCGAATTTGAAGCTCGTTTTGAAATCGTCGACTTGCAAAATAATCGCATCTATGAAGAGAAGTTGCCAACGGATCGTCAAACCAGTGCGAATCGTCGGCGCGATTATTTCATCGCTTACCAAATGTATCTACCTAAGGATATCTCGCCTGGCCATTACCGTTTGAAGCTCAACGTGAAGGACGTCAAAGCGGGCAAGTTCGGTCAGGGAATCGTTGAGTTTCAAATCGTCAAATAATTTGGATGGGCTGCAGAAGTTCAACGGTACGAGTGCAGTAACACATACCAACTCCAGCCCCATCCCACGACAAATAGAATGGCTGCCAATCCGATAAGCGGGATACGAAACTGTCCCGCTTTAATGAATTGCGATTGAAATATAGAGAATCCAATCGCGATTCCCAAACCATTGGCAATCGCATCTTCCCAACTCGTGCCGCGTTCAAAAAATTTCTGGCTCACTTCGAGAGTGCTTCCGACGCCGAGCCAAAACAACGCAATCTTCCAGGTTCCACTTCGAGCCTTCCAGTCGTCTCGCCAAGCCCGCCACATCAAGCTGGACCAGGTTAAAAAAGCGAATAGAGGAAGGTGGGCCAAGTCGCAGAGTTCTCGCAGGCGTTCGTTCTCAAATGGGACAGGCATCAATAGCAGAATTGTGGCTGTTATGATCAGGCCGCCGAGTCCGAGCCAAAAAACGGTTTGCGAGAATCTGCGAGATTTGTTCGCTTCAGTTTCCGAAACTCCATCACTGGCCGCTGTGCTCGTTGATCCGGAAACTTCAGCACGTGGTGGAGGAAAAGAGGCCAAAGGAGCACTATCCTGAATTACAAAGCACAAAAAACAGCGAGAATCGATAAGAGGATACCGGGACGATCCGATCTCAGTTAAATTGTAGATCGACCAGATGTGACAAGCAAACGATTACTTCGGATGGAGTTAACAGCAATGAACGTGAATCGCCGTCTCTTCGGGATTTTGTCCTCTCTGACCTCGGTTGCCGTTGCCCAATCGGCCAGAGGTGCCATGCCCGCCGAAGGAACGGATGGCCCGCTATTCATTGCTACCTGGCCGTTCGGACTACCTGCCTGCAAACAATCACTGGTCTCGCTCACAGCGGGTGGATCGGTGCTGGACGCTGTCGAACAAGGTATTCGCGTGGCTGAAGCGGATACGGAAGTCGACTCTGTCGGCGTGGGTGGGATCCCTAACGCAAACGGTGTCGTTCAGCTCGACGCCTGTATCATGGATGGTACCAATCAAAAGGCCGGAGCTGTGGCAGCGTTGGAAGATTATCCGCATCCGATTTCTGTTGCTCGTAAAGTGATGGAAAAAACCAAACACGTTTTTGTGGTGGGGCAAGGCGCCAAAGACTTCGCCGCTCAACAAGGATTCGAGAAACAAGATTTGCTCACTCCTCAGCAGCGTGAAAAGTGGAAGCAATGGCTCAAGGAAAATGGCAGAGAAGTTCCTAAGGGTTCACATGATACGATCTCGTTGTTAGGTGTCGATGCTGAACGACGGATTGCAGGCGGTTGTTCGACATCAGGTCTCGCTTATAAATTGCACGGTCGAGTGGGCGATAGTCCGCTGATCGGTGGTGGTCTCTATGTGGATGGCGAAGTAGGTGCGGCAGGTGCAACTGGCATTGGTGAAAACATTCTGCGTTATTGCGGAACCTTCCTCATTTGTGAGTTGATGCGACAGGGCAAGACTCCAACCGAAGCGTGTGTTGGCGCGATTGAACGCATTGCACGAGGTGATCGCAAAAAGCCAGCGGACTTGAGTGTCAATTTCGTTGCTCTCGACAAACAAGGACGTTGGGGAGCTGCCGGTACGGACGAGGCTTTCGTCGCCGCAGTTGTCACTAGTCAAGAAGCCAAGATTATCAAACCTGAGATTGTTCGTTAACTAGCATGTCATCTAAGCCACTACCGCAGTTGCCAAAATTGAATCATCCGGATGAAGCGATTGAACGTATCTGCGGTTTATTGCCTAGATTGTCAGTCGAGCAAGTCGAGCAACACGACGCGCTCGGCCGTGTGTTAGCAGAGCCTATTCAAACCGACCGACCATCGCCTCCGCTTGACATCAGTGCGATGGATGGCTTCGCGTTTCGTTTGAGCGATCTGAAAGCGAAGTTGATGTTCGTTAGTGGAACATCACAAGCGGGCCATCCTGCGCCCACGCTTGTCACTGGCCAAGCGGTGCGGATCTTCACCGGAGCCCCTGTTCCCGCTGGCGCCGATGTCGTGGTGAAGCGAGAAGATACCAATGAACAAGCCCTGCAGTTCGAACTTCAGATCGATCCTGCGAGCTTGCGTTTGGGCCAGAATATTCGCCGCTGTGGTGAGAATGCAGCTGCTGGAAGTGAAGTGCTGTCATCGGGCGTTGCAGTCGGGGCGACGCATATGGTGGCCGTTGCTACGTTCGCGCCTCCGCTGATTAGCGTCTATCGCCGCGCTCGTGTGGCCATAATCAACACGGGTGATGAGTTGATCGAGGGTGGCTCCCCTGCCCTGCCCCATCAAATACGCGATTCCAATGGACCTCTCTTGGAATCTCTTGTTCGCAATCGGCCCTGGTTGCACCTCACATCGCGTTCACGCGTGGCTGATCGTTATGAGGCTTTACGCGAGCATATCGAACAGTTGCTAAAAGAGAACGATGCCTTGTTGCTCACGGGTGGTGTTTCGATGGGAGATACCGATCATGTCCCTAATGTCTTGCGCGACTTGGGGGCAGCGATCGTTTTTCACAAGCTTCCCATTCGCCCCGGTAAACCGATCTTGGGAGCTGTTGGGCCACAAGGTCAAGCCATATTGGGGTTGCCTGGTAATCCTGTATCTGTAGCCGCTACAGCTTTACGTATCGCCTTCCCCGTGCTCAAACATCTTACAGGTTTTGGGGACATCCTCCCTGCGATGCTGCCTGCGACACTCATCGACCCCGATCAAAAGAGCATTCCGCTGCATTGGTATCGCCCTGTTCAATTTTGCCGCGATTCCACTACGGGGGCATTGGAGGTGCGACTCACACCCAATCTAGGCTCCGGCGATGTGGTCGCATTAAGTGCTAGTGATGCGTTTATCGAAATTCCTCTGAACGAACCAACGCATCAAGGGCCATGGAATTGCTTTCGATTGGAGTGACGGCTTCCGACTATTTCGCTTCATCCTGCTTTGCTAACACCAAGATTCTAAAGTTCGTGTGGCAATCACCATTACAGGTCGAATCGGCGATGTGCATATTCATCAGGCCCGGCTTCGCGTCCGCTGAGGCTTTCACGGTCACTTCGAACGCTTGAAGGTTCTGCTCCTTGAGAAGGGCGAACTTTGGCAGATTCGAAAACTCAACCGCTGCGGTCCAACCAGGAATGCTGATATCGATGCCATCACGTCGATAAAGTGAACTGGACCCACCTTTTGCTTCGCCCGATTTAGGCTTCCCATCGATCATCTCAGAAAGAGAAAATCCACCTCCTCGCGTTCCGCCGACAGTACAGAAGGTCGTGAGTGTTAGGATCTGTGTTTCGCCAGGTTTGATTACCACGATCGGCAGAATCTCTGGAGCTGCCTCAAAAGCGGCATGGGGATCGGCCGCAATCGTGTTGGCAGGACGCGAAATGGCGCTGTTCAAGGTAAGCAATAACAGCCCCGAGCCGATTGCGAATGAGAAGACCGAGCGGATTTTCATGGCATTTATACTCCTGAGTGGCATGGATACGATGTGATGATGCGTTAGAGCTAGACAAGCAGTCGACGGCAGCGAATTCCGCCGACGATAAGAATCGGTACGAAAAGCGGTAGAAACAATATCCCAATCCCAAGCGTGCAACGAATGAATGTGGCTGTGGTAGGATAAGTGATTGGATCATAGACGAAAATAAAAAAAGTCACCACTAACAGCATGCATATGGTATAGGCCAGAATCGATACGTTCTGCAAATGGTCATCGCCTTTCCATATCTTTTGGAGCATGATCGAAAACACCACCAGAAGACCTGCCAATGCCACATACTTAAACAGCTTGATCAAAGCTGGGGATTGTAGTTGCTGTTGAAAAAAGTCTTTGTCAGCTGTTTCGACAAGACTCAAGTAGGGATAACGCAGAAGCACATACGTAGTGACGGCAAAAGAGACCACTGCGATAAGGGCAATTAGAGTACCGGCTACAATTTGGCCCCCTTGTGGCCATTGTTCTATATGTAGCTTTCGGAACAAAAAAAAGGCGACCACTGCCAAGAACATGCAACCCTGACTCAGTCGATAACTGAAGGGTAACTCTTCAAACTTCGGAAGTTCGTGCATTTGTATCACTCATTCTTCTAGATTCATAGAGTTCCCATCACCATCAATGGTAATCGTTCGAGTTACATGATTTGCCATCCCGTAATTTCACGGTAATTCAGATCTTTATTGCACCTAACTTGGTCTGCTATTCAACTTCACCACCGGGCAATTCAAATTTGATCCACCACGCAATTTCCGCCGCTTCGTGAGGTGAGGCCACCGTCGATAAAACTGCTTTGAGTTCCTTCCACCTGCTGGCCCGAGCCAAGAGCTTGCCCAGTTCCATTCGTTTCTGCGAAGGAGAACGCAATTTTCGAGCTTGCTCGATGGCGTGTTCCAGTGGATTGACGCTGGCAGTTGCAGCTAAAGCAGTTGATTGAGCTCCTCGTTTGAAGCCCTTATGTGTTTCTTGGGAGGCATGTTGTTCTGCGAGAGCGGCTAGTTCACGTGCAGCCTCTTTGCCTTCCAACTGTTCCACAATAGGAACAAATTCGGCGAGAACTGCCGTGGTTGTCCAACCTTGAATTACGCAACTCCAGTTGGCTGCACTTTCGGCGACTTGTTTGAACAGTTTTGTTGCCAGTTTCTTCTCACCGATTTCAAGTAAGCATGTCAACGCCCGCGTAATGCTGTTGATCGGGAAATGAATATTGGGGTCCTGCATCGTCAGCAATTCTTCGATGTTCTTCTCAACTTCTTGTTGAGCAAACTTGGCAGCTTCCTTTTTCATACCGATCATCGCATACACATCGTAACCGATTCGCTCATTGCGTTCATTCGGCGGAATCTGTTCGATCAATTGTTTGATGGCTTCAGGATTAGACATCTCATGTGCCACGCGAATGACTCGCTTGGTCCACATACTTTTGCGCCAACCTGGTTTCTCTCGTTTGATCGCTTCGTTTAGGTTGGCAAATTCCTTTTTAATCTGCGCTGTTTGTTTTGATTGCCTGGCAAGGCTCAACTGGCGAACGTGATAGTAGAAGATGGACTGAATATAGTCTTCATGGTCAGGGCTTAAATCGCCTGGTGCGATTAGTCCATTGCTCACTCTAAAGTCATGAACAAGTTTGGAGCCGAAGCCTTTATCGATTTTGCGGGTCACTCGATCATCCGCAGACCGGACTAGTTCCAGGTAGCTCTCCATACCCTGCATGTCCCCTGCTTCTAAACAAATCTCGGCCCCAAGTTCAGCCAACCGTGCCGATTCGAAACTGTCATTTTTGGGGAGCCGCTTGAGAAATTTCTGCAGATGCTTAAGAGCTTCGTTCGTATGCCCTAATTCTGCCAGTGCCTTGATCGGTAAATGGGCATCGCTGGCACCTTCTTCGCGTTTAGGATTGGCGGCGCACTTTTGGATACCGCACAAAAACCAAGCTCGCAAATCGGGAGTGGCTGGCCAGCTTGTTTGCCAGGGGGCCGGCTTGGCACTAACTTTTGTAGCGACTTTCTTTACATTGGTCTTGGTCTTGGTCTTGGTCTTGGTCTTGGATTTCGTTGTAGCCTTTTTTGAAGTCGCTTTAGTCACTTTTGCAGCTGATTTGGTTGCTCGACTCGATGCGGCTTTTTTCATAACGGAACCTAGAGAGTAGTTGGATAAGAGGAATCGACAAAGTGTATTGTGGTCGGCCCCCTTCCCCTAAAACAAGTCCCGGTTGTGGGATGTCTTCATTGAGTCAAGTTCTGCTGAGGCGAGCAAGAATCAGTGTCCCTTAAATAGCTCTCCAGCTCTCGCACGGTATTGGCAGACTTTAGCTCCGGTAGCTGTTCGGTTGATGCCGCAATTGCGACAGGACCAAGGGTCGACAAGAACTTGCGCGGCGAAAATTGTTTCGATTGAATTGCGGTGCTTAAGTTTGGAAGAAGCCTTGAATGATAGAGAGCTGGAAACGGAAGCCAGTCTTTGTCAAAAAATGCGATTGCCTGCGCATGTGGAGGAGCCTTCTCCAATGGATTGCACAACCGGTGATGCCACGCTTCGTCATAGTCAAGGAGATCGCAAGGCAAGAGGAGGATCCAGCCTTCATGACCAACCTTCACGATATGATCAATAGCTGAGTACAGGCCACCCATGGGGCCTAGGTCAGGATGCACATCCGTTATCGCCGGGATTGCGAAATCAGAATAACGCTGCGGTTCATTAACAACCAATGTGACAGGTCGCTGTGTGAGCAAGGCCACCTGCTGAACCAGACGCAGCACCAGAGGTTGGCCGTGAATCATGGCCCGGGCTTTATCCGAACCAAAACGTGAGCTGCGACCACCCGCTAAAATAAAGGTGCCCAAGATGTCGGTGGACATCAAGTTGTTCCCTCGTTACGGTCGCGAGCAAATTGCGTTTGTGCCCAACTCCAGGCAGCGACCGTTCTGGGAAATCCGACCGTGGTCATGCCGAGGAAAATGGCATTCTCAATTTCTGCTTCCGTGGCACCAGCCTCTTTCGCACGACGCACATGGCTACGCACAGCAGACTCCAGCCCCGCTCCTAACGAAATACCAATCTTTACCAAGGCAGCGGTCTTAGCATCCAAGGCTCCTATTCGGTCCACGGCTTCGCTCATTTGATCATGAGCGGCAGCTAGGTCTGGAAAACGCTCCACAATCTGCTGGTAGGTACCAGGGAGCTTGCGCGGAGGTGAAGGTGTGTCGCTCATGGCGGTTAGTGCTTTCAGAACAAAAATCGAAGGCTGGATCGGAGCTGCCAAATACACGCTTGTTCGGTCGTGCCACGTAGTCACCTCACTGAGGTACGTTATATTGTCCTACGTTTTGTAATTCCTCGCTACAAGAGGACATGCCACATCGGCAAAAAACGGGAAGTGAATCAAAGATGAAGTGGGAAAACGCAATACGAGCGGTCGCTTTCGATATGGATGGCTTGCTCTTGAACACCGAAGAAGTTTATCTGGACGTCGGGACGATACTACTGGAGCGAAGAGGTCGCCCTTATCGCGCCGAGCTGCGACGTGGCATGATGGGGCTGCCTGGGAAACTGGCTATCGAGTTGATGATTCGCGAAGAGTCACTCGAAGATGACGCGGATGCATTGCTGGAAGAGTCTGATCAAGTCTTTATGGAGCTTGTACCATCCAGGCTCGGTTTGATGCCTGGCGTATTGGAGGCTTTTGAGTGGCTCGAACGACATCGTTTGCCCTGTTGTGTGGCAACGAGCAGTCGACGCAAGTTTGCAGAGGATTGTTTAACTCGAGTTGGACTTAAGGATCGTTTGCAGTTCATCGTAACGGCAGAAGATGTTCCCCGAGGCAAACCATATCCAGACATCTATCATGCAGCGGCTGTTGGGATGAATGTCAAAGCGGATGAAATGTTGGCCTTAGAGGATAGCGGGCATGGTTGTCGAGCGGCCGTGACATCTGGCGCGTGTACCATTGCGGTGCCTGGCTCCCATAGCGCTGATCATTCTTTCGATGGTGCGTTTTACATCGCCAACACACTGCTTGATCCACAGTTGCGTGCGTGGTTGGACCGAGCTGTTTGGTAATCGTGTTGTTTCGTGCGAATTCGTTTGCTCAACTCGAAACACTGAACTTCAAAAACGAAAAAAGGCTGAATCGATAACTCGATCCAGCCTTTTGTTTTGTACGTGCGAAGTACTTCGTCAGTGCAAAGACTGACTTGAGATGCTTACACCATTTCCTTGAGCTTCTTCAATGCTCGAACCTTAACAACGGTCGAAGCAGGCTTAGCTTTGCTCATCATCATTTCGCCAGTCGCTGGGTTGCGAACAGGTCGAGGCTTCTGAGCTGGCTTGTGGACAGCCATAATCTTGCAGAGGTCTGGCAGAACGAATTGGCCAGCGCCCTTCTTGCTTAGCGAAGTTCCGATTTGAGCCTTCAGTGCGTCGAAAACAGCTGCAACTTGCTTGCGAGACAAGCCAGTTGCTTCAGCGATGCTTGCGAACACTTCGGATTTGGACGGAGCCTTCTTGGTGGCAGCCGCTTTTGCCATGAGTACAGTCCCTTTCTCATCAAAATAACGAAAACACGGTAGATCCACCGTGTAACCAGCAATTCGTCCACGATTTAAGACTCCTTCCCAAGAAATGCAACTGGGAAAAAGCCTAAAAAGGCCGAAAATGCCTAGAAAAACGCGATTTTTGCTAATTTTCCCAAGGATTTTTCAGCCTTTTTGCGATTTGGACGCTATTGGTAAGCCTTATCCATTACCCAAAAGTTGGTCTGCTGCCAAGCCAAATTCTTCATCATTGGCCTCTCCAACCAAGGCATTTTCCAGGTCCGAACTGAGCCGTAAAGCTGGAGCCAGTTCCAGCATGGCAGCATCCACAGCAGCTGGATCGGGTGTTGCCGTCGATGCCAATCGAGCGCGTCCCGTCATCGCTTGCAGCACAGCTGACGGCGAGCGATTGGTGCTATTAGAACTGTTTGCCGAGCCGGTCGACGAACTACTTCCCAGGTCAATTGCCGAGTTAGCATCGTACTCCTTCACAGCAGTGGACGAACTCGACGAAACGTCCGCTGACAAGTCGCTTCCTTCTCCCTCAGCCGACGATTCACCTTCGCCTGATGCAGTCACCACGGAGAAGTTCAATTCGGCTGCAGTCGCTTTGATATGCAGCAGCATCGTTCCATTGGCATTGGCCTTTGTTTCGACCCGCGAGTCGGTCATCGGCAATTGCGTCTGAACATTCTGGTTGCTGCTGTTGACAGCTTTGATAGTAAGTTGAGTACCGGCACTGTTGAGTTGCACAGTTAAGTTGTTAACGTTGTTCCAACCCGATTGACTGTGGTACCAGTCTTGCGTATTTCCTGGGGCAACCGCGACGGAGAGCTTGCGTTTGCGAGCTGAACCTAAGAAGTCGCGAATATCGACGATACCCGACTTGAGTGTCGTTCCCACCGCTAGGTTGTTTGACAACGAATCGCCATCAGCCGTCGCAGATTGCACGGTGATCTTCGCTGTTGAATCGTTCAAGAATGGAAGCGCGGGCTTGGTGATCTCGTAGGTGCCTGGAGCCAGGTCGGTAAACGCATAATTGCCTGCTAAGCTGGCTTGTGTCGCTTGTGTTACGGCGACGCCAAATTGATCGGTCCCCGACAAAGCGATCGGGAAGCCACTGACTAGCGAGTTGGTTGTCGCGCTGCTATTGATTAGCCGCAGCTCACCGCCAATATCGCGCGGTGTGTAGTCCACAACACTCAAGGTCACCGAAGCGGTGTCGGTGCCACCCTTTCCATCGCTTACCGTATAAGTAAACGTTACAGTCCCCGTAAATGTGGCAGATGGAGGCGTGTAGAGCAGCGATCTATTGTCCGAGGAAATTGCGACCGTACCTTTACCAGTTGCCGGTTGAGTGACTGCCGTAATGGAGAGAGTATCCGAGTCGACGTCAACATCGTTGGCCAATACGGATACTGTTTGGGCAGTTGTACTGCTCAAGACTTGTGCTGAATCGTCGCCCGCAATAGGTGTGTCGTTAACGGCGGTCACTGTCACGGTCACGGTGCCCGTCGCCGTCGCGCCCCGACTATCTCGCAACGTGTAGGTAAAGGTTTCTACACCATTGAAGTTTGCGGCAGGCTTGTAGCTAATCTTGCCTTGCGTATTGAGGGTGGCTGTACCACCTTTGTTCGTTGCCCCCACGGCTACGATCGAGATGGTCTCACCACTATCCGAAGTGCTGTCGTTGGCCAGTGCGTCGATGCTGATGGTGTCACCATCTTCGGCCATGGTCGCTGTATCGTTAACGGCAGTTGGAGGTGGATTGGCTTCAACCACGGTAACGGTAACGGTACCAGTGGCTGTGCCACCTTTACCATCGCTCAAAACATACGTCAGCGTTTCCGTTCCCTTGAAGCCCGCTTTTGGCGAATAGACGATGCTCAAGCCACCACTTCCTACGGTGACCGTGCCACCTTGGCTCGGTGTGCCAACCGACGTTACGGTTAACGTTTCGCCCGTGTCTGGACCGGTGGTGTCGTTGGTCAACACGTTGATGGTGTTATTGGTGGTGTTTTCGGTAATGGACACCACATCGGTATTGGCGACCGGGGGATCGTTAACGGCAGTAACTTGAACCGTAACTGTCGCAGTGGCTTCGGCACCATTCTGGTCACGAACCGTATAGGTAAACGATTCAGAGCCATTGAAGTTCGAGGCGGGCGTGTAATTAATGCTCTTGCCATCAGATGCAATGCTGGCGGTTCCGCCATTGGACAAGGCACCAATTGCGGTCACGTTGAGTACCGTGGAACCTTGAACCGTATCATTGGCCAGGACCAACAACGAGTTGCTCGTGCTGTCTTCGTTTACATTGAAGGTGTCATTGTTGACTTGGAATGCCAAGGCGATTGGAAGCGTGAGGCTGCCGTAGGTAATTCGCCCTGGATTGATCGGCGTATCAAGACCATAAAGCCCCACGTCGCTGCTCGAATCGTCTGCAGCATCGGAGCGGAAAATTGCACTACCAGAAGCTTTGGCCTTCATGGTGATTTCGACGAAGAGCCGTTCGGTTGCCCCAAGTTCCGTCAGGCTATTCGCAAATGCACCCATCTCATTCACCACGCCAGCCAGCGTTGTAGAATAGGTTGGCGTGTTCGTGTACGGAGCTTGGAAGGTTACTGGAGTGCTGCCAACCAACTCGATCAAGTCAGAATTGTATAGCACGTCAAGATACGCTGAGAAAACGCCCTTGGCATCCGCTCGAACGTCTTGTGTGTAAACTTGGAGCTTGAAGGTTTGGCCAATTTGCAGCGACGTCAGAGCTGCACCGGCTTCTGAAACAGCCGCTAACCGGAAGGCAACCTGCGCGGTGTCGTTGACCGTTGTGGTAAAGTTCTGAACACGAACATTACCTGCTGTATCGGTCATCGTAATGGAATAGTTTTGTGCTCCCAGCTGATCTGCTGTAGGAGTCCACGCCAAAACGCCAGTGCTCGAGTTAATGGTCATGCCAGTCGGGGCACCCTGCAGGCCATAAACGAGCCCCTCCCCTTCTTCAGCATGTCCAATATTCACGTCAATCGCTGTACCAACATTGGCATTGGTAGGAATAATGGTTGATGGGAAGGCTTCCGGTTGGGTGACGTCGTAGTTGATCGTCAGCGACGGAGAATTTTCGCTCGAAATACTGCTTTGTGTTTGTCGGGCTGTTAGGACATAACTTCCACTTCCCAACGCAGCTAAGTTGTTGGTGGTGATTGTGGTCGTCGTGCCCGTGGCTACTGCGCTTCCGAGAACCGTGGTTCCCATTCTTAGTTCAACGGTTGCACCACTCACAGTTCCGTTAACGGTGAACGCCAAGCTGCCTGCATTGGTTAAGTTGTCCGTGCTGCTGACGCCACTATCTGATATCGCTTCTAAGTCGATCGATGTTGGGGCAGCAGGTGCTACATTAACGGTAATCGTTTGCGTATCATAAGTATCCACCGTATTGGCTGTAGTGGATTGGCGAACGCCCATCAAGACTTGGAAGGATCCCACAAAATTCGAAGGAGGCGTAATCGTCACAGCGCCAGTAGTGTTATCCGTATTGACCGTGTAATTGGTCGACCCCACTTTGGCCGCGTCGTAAAAAACAACATCCCCTTCAACGTCTTGTGAACCGAGTTGCACAACGACAGGAGTATTGACGGTGGTATTGACCGTCGATGGAAGGGCTGTCAGGAACGGTGCGCCGTTAAATGTATCAGCCGCTACAGTTGCAGTGAACTGTTGGTTGACCGAATTGCCTTCACTATCCGTGACTGTCACTGTGATGGTTGCTGAGCCCGTTTGTGTCCCAACGGCCTTCAGACGGATAAGCCCGTTTTCGAGATCATCAAAAACGCTCATGCTCGTAATGATGACTGGATTGGTCGGCTTATCGTTATCGTCGACCGATGTGATGCTAATCCCTTCTCGCACCTTATCGCCTTCAACCAATTGGCCGAAGATCGAATGGTTGAAGTCCAGGTTGCGCTGGGCACCATCGGTCACAAAGAACTGCGAATCGTTGGTATCGTCACTGCTCTTGGCAAACGATAAAATGCCCGTTCGATTGTGTTGCAAATTTAGGTTGTACTGATCATCAAAGTCGCCCAAAGTTGAGCCACCTGTACCGGTACCGGTAGGATCGCCTGTTTGAATTACGAATCCATCAATCACGCGATGGAAAATGATTTCGTTGGTACCAACGTTGTTATAGAAACCTGCTTGGATCAGCTCGACAAAGCGACTGGTTGGCAACGGAGCTTCCGTTTCGAATAACTCAAAGACCATGTCCCCACGGTCCTTCACTGTCATCTTCACCGAACGTGAGCCTTGCAACACTTCGGCCGAGATCAGGCTTGGGTTGCTGCTGGTCACCGTGATGGTCAACGGATTTCCATTCGGGTCGTAGGCGTCCACCGGAATGTGCAACGGCGAACCAGTAAGAACGGTTTGATTCGCAATGGTCTGGAAGCTAGGAGTGCTCGATTGTGGAATCGCGATTCCCGTTTTTTGCGACAGTGTCGCAAGTGTTTGCACACCCTCTAAACGCGAGCCATCAGCGAACACCCAAGTTGGGTACGAGGTAATATTTTCATCGATTGCAATTTGATTCGGAGTGCGGTCCGCATTGGTGACTTCGACGAATGGAAGATAATCTGCACCATCAGCAAAAAGGCCCTTTTGCTCGTTGCAGAATTTGCACCAAATGCCGCCGTACATCACAGCGCCCGATTCCTTGATCGCTTTGGCAAATGCCACCAAGTCGTTGGCTGCTTCACCTTCCGCAAAGAGTGCAGCGGTATCGTCGTTGTTGCTGGTGTAGAGATCAGCCGCCATCAATTGACGGGACTCCAACGATTCAACGCGCAAGCCACGCTTGAGTGACTTTGATGTGCGTGCTTTTGCCCAGCCCTTCAACCAGCGAAGTTTAAGTTTGGATAACTTGGATCGAAAACTACGGTTGGTCATGCGAACCTCTGCGAAAATACTTGACAAGTTGGAGCTTCTGGATGAGATGGTTTATTCGTAATGAATAAGCGCTCGAGGTATATTTGCAACTCTACATGGCTCCGAACGCTCACTGTCCCTTCTACGGGCGGAAATCGGGCAAGTTTGTTACGCACCTCTTGCGTTTCCTGCATATTCGACCTAAACCGCACATCTTCCAGACGCTACGATTGTAACTTTATACTTCTTTTGGGGCGGTTTTGTGGCCAGGACGATTTGCAAAGGCCTGCAAATTTCGGCAGAACATGCCGAAAATAGCCAGCGTTCCGAATTGGACACATGGGTATCCAAGCTCTCCAAGGAGCCCCAAAAAGAGCCTCAGCGTCCACAGATCGCCAAAGAATGGAGAAGTTAGGGCGAGTGGGAGAATGACTCTCGTGATCTTCGTCGAGATGAACGAGTCGCCTCAATAGACGCAAAAAACAGATGGCCGTTTCTCACAACTCGCTTCTATCACGCCGAATCATTCGAGCGGATCTGAGTTCAGCTAGCCCCTTAGACGTTGGCCAAGCGATAAAGTTCCCCGGCGGCCGGGAAAAGTTCTTTCTTTTTTGCTGCTCGAGCGCTGGGCAAAAAGTGGCCAAAACGAGGGGGCCGGAAACGGATCGTGGCCAGGCTGAATTAGTGAACCACGAAAGGGACGAAAGGTGCGAAAACGGTGCAGCCCTCTTGCGAGTCGGGGTTCTAAGGATGCGGCTAAGCTACACGATAGGCTCGTCGAAATATGAACCATACGAGCAAGAGTGTTATGGCTGGTATGGCTTCGTAATGCGCGTTGTAAGTAAATCGCAGCCCTATTTGAACAAGTAGATATGGTAAGGCGATAAGATAAATGGGGAGGAGATAAAACAACGACAATGGGTGAATGTAACGATAGACTCGACGCTTCGCCACAATCACAAAAACGCGCGAGCATTTGCGGCAACGATAGCGACCCGAGGCGAGCGCAGAGTCTTTGGAATCACCGCAAAAAGGACAATGATGAGCATACTCACTTACGCGAGATGGCACTCGCGGATTCCGATGAATGAACGCCCAGTACTGGTAGCCACAATTCGTGCAAACTGGAACCGATAGGATATCAATCCTTGGAGTAGAATTCGCCGACTTGCATGAAGGGCAGTAACTGGTTTCTCGGTTTTCAGAATTGGAATTACTCATGTTATTTCATAATGAAGTTGGGTATAGCAAGGTAATGAGTTTCCGATGGGTAAACCCAACAACGAACTTAAATGGCGAAGCGTATCCATCTGCAAAGCGAATGCTGATTGCGGTTACGCTTCAACTTTGACACAGCGTCCATAAATGGAGTTGCGGTTTACCCAGCCGTTGATGCGGCCACGGTTATTGCCGATTTGAAATCGTTCGCCTTGCGTAGCTTTGACGAGATGCAGATATTCTCGGCCGTTCACTTTGCAAAGCACAATGTCACCGATAGAGATTTCATCCTCAGGTCCGAGCGGCACCACGGTGCAGAGTTGCCCGGATTCGATTTTGCCTACCATCGAATTACCCCGCGGACGAAACCGCACTGTTTCACCTGCGGACAAAGCGGCGATGTAGGTTGTCGCCCAGCCCATATTGTGTCTTGTATTCGCTTACGATTTGATTTTTTCTTTAACCTTACGCGTCGCCTTCTCAAAGCGACTACCGTAATACTTTTCTAGCTGGACTGCATTAGGCCAATTCAAGCATTGCAGCCATGGCAGAATTACAGGCATGACTCGATCGACATCGGGGCAGCAGATATGTATACCGAGTTTGCCTCGAAAAGTCTCCAGGTAGTCGATAGCCCCGAGGCAATCCGTATTGAGCATGGTTGCCTGAGATACGAGCAAGTCTGATAGTGCTTCAACAAGTGTCAGGCCATGGTTTTCTTCTTCCTTCGATGCTTCTCCTTTGGCTGTACTTAGCAGAATCGTGATGCATTGACCTTTGAGCGTTTTCACCGCTTGTCGGTCGGCTTTGCGTTGCTTGGTTTCCAGATCTTCCCACTTTTCGTCAGCAGCCAGCGGCCAGACCTTTGCAAAAAAGAACCCGTTTAGTCCAGCATTCTCAACGCGATCTTTGAATCGCTCGGTCACCATGATGGGTGTTGGGTCTTCCCGCAAGCGAAAGATGACATGATTCCCAATCTTCTCGGGGTGAAATTCATAGCGTTCGACGGAAAACGCAGTCTCTTTGCCAGAACTCGGCATAAACGTTGCGATGCTCTTGGAGGGATCAAATGCGTCTGACTTATGCAAAATGTTGTAGACGTAATATTCTCCGCTCTGCGTAATCGCGGGGAGAATTTCTCCGCTGGGCGTCAGTAGGTCCTTTAAGGTTTCGACAGCACGTCGGCTGAATATCGCGGTGTCACTCCCAGGAGAAGGGAAGTCATGGTACGGTTGTACTTTTCCCAATAAGCGACATGGTTTCCACAATGCCGCAAGCGACACAGGTTCCCAATTCAGTGTTCCCGGGTTGCGGCCCTCGAAGTCTTCGTAAAGATAGTCGTTTTCCAACAATGATGGTTCAAGATCAAAGTCGTAACGAGCAAACCGTGGGTCATCGAATACGGGCATCAATTTATATACAGGGGTTGTCATGTGTCTTTCACCTCGGAAAGGCTTTTTATTTTTAGGGGAAGTTACCGTCTTAATGGTCGTTGCCATTGTGAACCACGAAAGAGACGAAAATCGCCCGTTTCGAACGTTATTGTTAATGCCCCATGATATAGTGCTTTCGGTCAGCGAGACTTGGCATAAGCCATGGGCTCCTGGGGCACTAATTTTCCCAGCCGCCATCCCACCACACAGGAGTTCCTTCCTCTTCACCGAACGGCAAGAATCGCCCCGTCTGAAAGCCATCGATGAGCATATCCAAGAAAACGCCTAGGCTAGGAGCAAGCACGGCCAAATGGCAGGGTTGGGTATTCATCATAACCACTTGGCCGACATGTCCTCCCGGCGCAGGATTCATGTCAAGAAGAAGATTGTCGCTGTTTTCGCTGGCCGTGAAATCTATAAAACGATCGTGAAACTGCACTGGTCCAGTAGTCTCAAACGTCTCATCGGTAGATTCCAAATAGGTAGGATACAAGTCTCTCTTATGTTGTACCCATGAAACGATGTCTTCGATACTTAGCAACCAACCATACGAAGCTCGTCCTCGCCAACCTATATCCGCAAACCGAAAGCCTGGAACAAATGGGGATAATTCCTCCGAGAGGTAGGGTTGGCCATTCGCAAATAACAAGAGTTCCTTGAGCTCGCTCGGAAAATCTATCTGCAGTTCGTTTTCCGCAGCCCGGATATCTACTTCACTTGCAGGCGGATTGAGCAATGATATCAGCGGTGGCGTTAAAGACGCATGGATTTTGAGAAGTGTTTTTAGTTGGTCGGATATCATGCGAAGATTGTTGTGCTTGGACGTCGGGACGATGGCCACGTTAGGTGACGATACGGATTTGCAAAAGACTCATCGCCAACTTGCGAACTAATGCGACTGAGTCCATTAAGTCGAGTAGCGGCAATGGTAGCGACTCAACTCCATGTGCCGCTCCATAGATTTGACCGAACATAGAAGCAATGCTATCGGTATCCCCGCCCAGCCTCACCAATTCTTCAGTTGACGTCATGAATTCGGTTGCTCGAACTGCAGCGAGTATTGCCAAAGGAACTGAATCAGTGACGTATCCGGTCGTTGCAAATTGCTTGCCGTAATCCGCAACCGTGATTGCGTGATCTCGGCATGCCTTCAGACGATCGCGAACATTAGAGTCGGGTAGCGATTCGATCAACGAGGTGAATACTCCCGCATTCAAATGGCCACCCTGCATACAAAAATGTACGGTTCGAAATAAGGCAAGTGCTCCGATGTAGGCCTCATCGTTTCGGTGAGTAATTCTGCATACATCACGAAATGTTTGCCGATGTGTATCAATGTCGGGGTCGAGAAAAAACGCCAGCGGCGCGATTCGCATGGCTGCGCCATTACCAGCCGCTCGCTCCCCGGTTGCTCCTACCAGCGCCCAGTGCCCACCAGCATCTAACTCAGTGAGGGCTTTGAGGGTACTTGAGCCGATCCCCGTAATTCGACGTTCTCGAAACCACTTTACAAACTGTCTCGCAATCAACTCAGGTGTTACGCTGCAAGAATCGACGATTGCCTCGCACGTTGCAAGCGTTAGTTGTGTGTCATCGGTCACTCGCAGATCGGAAGGTAGAGCAAAGTCGGAGACAACGGGAGAACCTTCGAAGTGAGATCCAATCGCATCACCTAACGCACCACCGAGTAGGCAACCATGGATTCGAGCTTCACGTGTTAGGGCCAAGCAGTTACCTTTTCGAATGGGCGTCAATGCAAGCCGTAAGTACACTTAGCGAAATGACAACGAGCAATATCGTGCGTTTCGGTTGGTAATGTTGTTCCAAGGCTGGTGTCACATTGGCCCTATTTAGGAGGCGAGAGCGGTTGGATATCGAGCGTAGATGCGGGGTTCATTACTCCAAAATGCTCGTTGATTCTTTTGCGAATGCAATGTTCTGATGCAACCGCAAATTCTGGTAGACGGTGGATCGTCGTAGCGATCTTTTCGAACAGTTCTGGGGCTTGAGGATCAACGACAACAAATCGTTCACAACCATGCACCATCAATGGAATTGTGATATTCATTCGGGCGAATTTCACGCCAATCATGATTGCCGTTTGATGCGAGACACAATAATCGAGTGATGGAAGGAAAGGGACCTCATGGTATTCCGCAATTAGCGTGAGTAATTGTTCGTCAGTGGTTTTCCCCATTTTTCCAGCGAGAAAGATCTGGGTTGGTAATGCAGTGAATCGGTGATTGCATCGCGTACAGCTGCAGTAAGCATTCACTGCTCCAAACGTATGTCCACACTGCGGACAGTCACGCAATTGCACTAAGAAATCCTCGTTTACTCTGGGATGAACGACCGGACTCAAAGCTCATCGCTATTTTTGTTTTCGTACCAAACCGCGTGCAAGCCATACAAGTCACGCTGAAAAACGTGCTTCTCTTGGTTGGCTTCGATTTGGATCGTATCTTTGAGTTGGGAATCAATCCAATAGCTCACCGTCGAAGAGTCATCGGACCAAATGATAGGGTGATTCGGATGCTGGTTACTGATCGTAACCGCGTCTGCGTGTGGCATTGGAATTGAGGTTCGTACATCCCAATCGCGATTCGATTGATGAATCAAGTCGGCGTCGAGCACCTTGCGGCTTTGCCAGAGCGTCGAGTATTCCACCAATTTCAGTTGCAAACTCCAATTTCCGTCGGGAGATGGCGTTGCTGATTGACCGATCACCGTTTTTCGTTCACTTGATGCGGCAACAGTAAGAACGACCATGAACAAGGCTAAGCCAAGCCAGGCGATTATTGTTCGTTGATGTTTCATTATCGGAAGTTCCAGAATCTGTAAATTTATTCCACCAGCGATGGTAAGTCGAATCGGGTTTTAAGTTGTCCATCACCTTCCGTTGTACTTCTATTTTGCCATTCGGAGTTTCGATGTGCAATACGCACTGGATTCGTGTGCGGCAACTAAGTTGTTATGAACCGTTGAATTTTGCGATATCGCACTGCGCGAAGAAGTGCACGCTATTTTCTTCCCCTTCATCGATGAATCGAGCGATTTTGTTGAGGGGCATGGACATCGAGCCCTCATCGTCGACCAGGAAAGCACAGGTAGCTACGGTTCTCTCTGGAATCATCGACTTCAAATCTGGATGCTCTGCCATATAGTCTTCATAATCGATCCAGCGGAAGTAGTTGTCTGTTTCGTGGCGAATTACTTCGCCCACATACGCGCCTCCATACAGGATCGTACTTTGCCATTCGGCATCCTTCAATTTGGATTTGTGGCGATGCAAATGAGTCAAGTACTTATCCACAGCTTTCAAGCTTGCAAGCGTGAGATCGAGCTTACTCCGATCCAGTTTTTCTGAAAAACAAATCGGCTTGGAATCACGGAATGCGCCTGCAAAAGCACCTGCGAACTCATGGAATATGTCGTCAATTTCGGCCATAAGATTCCTCATTCAACGAACAGCCAACAAATAAGCACTCACTCATCGGTGAATTGCTGGTGATATCGAAACTCGATCAGCCCACGCTTCATCGTCGCACACAAAGTGCATTGCCCTCATAATGGTCAGCGTATCGAATGTGCGGCGGACGCACGTCACGGTGATCGGTGGTTGAATGCATCCACCCATTTGCGTAAGTTGATCCATTTTCAACTAAGGCTCAGGTGGACATGTTGCATCACCCGTGATGATCGCACCGCAACTTTCGCATTGGTTAGGGGAATGCAAAATCATCTTGCAATTCTCGCATGCGTATAAGTGCGTCACATCGGTTGTTTCTATCTTGCCCCGATAACTCATCCCATTTTGTAACTTCAAAAGTCGTATGATCTCGGCAATGCATCGAAACAACAACCATTGGGCAAGGCTTACGAATACTCCAATTAAGCACACGAATACACCCGCTATTGATGCGGTTATCAGAGGAATCAAAGAGATTACGATTCCAAAGATCATTAGGGCAACCGCCATAACATCGATCAACGTTTCCAGTCCGCCTGGAGTTACGATGGTACGTCGAAAAACGCGTTTGGATTCTAAGACCATATTGCCCACCGCTTTCCCGTGGTTAATGAATCAAAGTAAGAACGGATAATGTCATGTAAGTTTCCTACCATGCGAACGGATCTATTTTCATGTTGGAAGCGATAGACGTCGTCGTCGAGAGTAAGGAGTTGATCGCCGTTATCCATTTGGTAGAACCACAGTGCCTTATCTAAGTCCAGTCGACTGCTTGTTGGATGAGTCGGTAACGAAGATGCATCCAATCGTCGTTCGGACTTCAATCGGCTTACTCACCATCGGTTCACCTCAGCGGTAATTACGTCAAGCATCAGTTTAGGCGTCTGGTAGATCATGCTTGAAATTTCTTGCTGTTTCCGAAAACAGAGAAGTTACCGGTATAGATAAGGGCTATTCCATAGACGAATATGCTCAGTTCGAGACCTGCGGAAATGTGTTTCGTTCCCACTAGAACGGCCAGGAGTGATGGTGCACCAGAAATTACAACCAACGTGATACCGAAAAGTCGAACCCAGCGTTTAGTGCGATGCCAATAAAGAATATCCTTCCGCCGAATGTTAAGCTCAAGCAGCGTCTCGTCCGGATCTAAACGGCACTCAAGCAGGTAAGCCTCAACTCGATCTGGATGTGCACCGCGGTGGAGTAATTCTCGGAGCTTAATGAGTTGGGTGGTACTGATTGTTTTTTTCATGGAGTGTCACGTGGCGATAGAGTGCTGTTAGTCGACAATCGGGCAGTCGATTTTCTTGATCCATCTATAACGCGGCGCGTTTCTGTGCCCGCTGTGCCAGTCCCAGCTTCAGGGCTCTTGTTAATTGCTTCGAAGGATAACGCGGATCCGGCAAGTAGATCAGTTGCTTCACACCGTTGATGATTTGCCAAGTTGCTGTAACGATACCAAACCAGTGCCACCATCCAAATACCGCCGTCCAGAGAATGCCTTTCCGGACATGTTTAATGCCGCAGCGACGACAACATATTTTGGGCGAATCATCCCATTGAAAGTAGATGAAGCAGGATGTGGCGGTATGAGAGAAGTATAAGTCGATGGGACCCGCACCTTTGCAGAGCGGACACGCTTGACGATGGACTCGGGAAATCGTATTCCTGAGGAATTCATCATCGATTCCTTCCACAAGCGGACACATGAATCCATCTTCGTAGCAGGAGTCGCTGCAGAATCTTTGCTCATCTTGCCGGATCCCGCCTATGATCCACTTTCTACAATGGCTGCACCGTGGCATAGGATTTTAACTCGTGACCTTTTTGGCGAATTGAAACCACGCGAGATGGAGGGGGTAACACAGTAGCATTTGCGTTTTGTGGTGAGGCATCGGGACTTGGATTAGATTTTGAACATCCAGTTAATGCACCACATGCCTTTATGAAGAGTGTCGTTCGCATAGTACCTCCCGCTGGGCTTATCTGCAACCGGCGTGTTGTAAAGCGACGAAATGGATGTTGAGAGATTCTCGACCAGCATATCGGGAAGGGAGTGGGGGAGCTACAAAAATGGTTGACTTTACTTCGTACCATCAAATTGTATTGCGATGGCGAATTCTTGTGTCGTTGGACTGTACACGCCATAAAATTTCCGAAATCGGCCACCGTATGAAAAGAGTACCTGATGGTTCGGATCGGTGATAATCGAATCGACCAGAGGAACCTTCTGGAGTTCAAGATGGTTCAGTATGTCCACGCGGTTCTGAAGTTCGGTTCCTTCTCGCGACAGCGACACGTTGGCAATGTCGCTGAACTTGGCGATGGATTCCGATGTAGCTGTCCCCGTAATGGTGAATGTCCCGCCGCCATGTGGATGCTCAAAGCCAGTGAAGTTCGCTGGTCGAGCAAAATCTAATTCGGTGAGACTCTCCCCAACTATCGGAATGTCGGCAGCTTTGTTAGCGGTCCCACTGAATCGGGTTCCAGTTGCGCGGTACCCGACCCAGGCGATCAGTAAGAGGATAACGATGACCGCAAGAGTCTTACGCATGTTGTCAGCTGAAGAATGGAGTCAAGGGGCACAACGTGAAGCCCGTTACGGTATTGCTGCTTTCGACGGTCACGAAACACTTAACCCTGTACCGCGACAGTGTTGACATTTACCATGACCACCGCACCTTGGGCAGTTTTCGGAGTTTTTGGAACCTCTCCGAAGACAAAAGCATTGCCCCGAACCTTTACATATAGAGCAAGGACGCGCGGGCGGTTTGTCAGGGGCCGGTTCATACTCTTCATCTGGCAATTCTTCACTAATCTGTCCTGTCATGTCTGCGGGCAATGTTTCTTGCCATTCATCGAAGTACTCTTCGATCAACTCGCTCACGATGGTGTGGAATTCGTTTCCCTTGTCGCCGATGAGTATCGTGTTGTCGGGCACCGAAGTAGCATTAAGATCTATGAAGAACTTTGTAAAGCCAATCACTGGGTAATAGGTTTGCCCTTCGCATCGCAGCCACGCTTGGTCTAGCTTTTCGCAATGCGAAAGCAGAAAGTTCTCGCATAGACGCCTGCGGCTCTCTTGTGGAAGGCCTTCTTCCTTGAGTGCTTCGTTGAGATCTGAAACTAGGACGAGCAAGTGGCCTTTAATCAGAGGGAAATAATCGTCTTCGTTTTGATGGATTTTGAATGCCATGAATTATTTGCTTTCTGCAAATGGTGCGGCTCATTCGGTCGCCAATAGTGACTAACTACGTACTCCACCGCAAAAAGTTTCGGCAGCTGGATGTTCTTTCGTAGCTCGTACTTCGTACTCAGCGCAGCGGTAATTGTGATCGTCCTCGTGATCGTGATCGGCTCTTCAAGCTGCGAGATTTGCGTTTAGGGCCGAAGGTAGATATGTCACAGGCCAGTGCCGACAGGCACTGGATTCGATAACTAAATCTACAAAAGCTCTGTCGGCCCGACAAAATCCTCCGTGTATCGCCCCTTCAGGGCTTTTGTCTTCTTCGGTCTTTCCACCGTGGCTTATCAGCCACGGCAAAGGGTGTACCGGCCTTCCAGGCCTAAAATCCGATCAACAAAAGCCTCGAGCTGGAGGCTTGGTCAAGGGCAGTATCCGATCAACGTGATTCCCGATCAAGATCACAAACTGAATGGACATGATTATTATGAGCGGGCTTGTGGAAGCTGACTCGCGATGTCCTGTGCAAAAAGTTTGACAGGAGCGCCAAAGTTTCTAGTCAGCGAGAGTTTGATTTCCTCACCTGTCGACGTCACCAAATTCGACCACCCCTCCGAATCGGTGATCACTTCGGTGATGTCTTTCAGTTCAACATCGAAATTGGGACAAATTCGTTGATCCGGCGAGTGGCAGCTGATCCTTGATGTCGTCAAGACGAGTTCAAAGTCTGTTTTGTGGCGACAAGCGACGATTATCGTCCATGCATAGAAAATAGTGCATGCGATCGCCAACACGGAGCAGATCCACGTTGTCACGTTATCGTATTGCGACGCAACTACTACGACAAAAGCAAGAAGCCAACATCCCAGAAGAGATACAAAGTCGGTAAGAATGATTCGACGTCTAGAGCGATGGTGGGTGCGAATGGTTTGCATTTCTTTTTTAAGACAAGTGACCTTGAGTCAGTCACACTCGCTGACTCGGCAACCTCGATAGTTGATTTATTAGAGGTGCCAGGCGTCTGTTCAGAAGCTTGCTGGTAGGAGTTGTTTAGTTATCGGGATTCGATCCTTGTCTCTGCCAATTCCTTGGTCGTAAAGATACCAATTGGGAAGCTAGAGTTAGAACCATTGAAGCCTCAAACTGTTTGACGACTCGATTTCGGAGTGACGGTGGAATCAATTAGCTCTACGGTATTCCCGTCGAAGTCGCGTGTAACTGCCCGTCGTCCCCATTCGGTGCTGCGAGGTTCGGAGATGATCTTGATGTCGTTATTCCGCAGCGATTCAATCAAGGCATCAAGATCGTCGACCAAGAATCCCAATCGTACTTTGGTTCTGTGGGTGTTATCGCCGGCGTCGGGGTAGATTTCAAGCAGATATTGTGCAGTCAATGAAGCATAGTGCTCCGGGCCTGTACCATGGGCGTGAAGCGAGAACTCGATTCCTAACCGCTGATAAAATGAAACAGCCCGATGTATGTCGTTCGAGCGAATGACGAGCAAATTGAGTTGTGGTTGTGACAAGTGTCAGTTGCCGATCATTTGGCGAGGGTTGTCATCGAAAAATAATAGATCCACACGAGTGTCCACACGCTGTGAAGGATAGCGCCAGTAACGGCAAGTCGGCGCCGCGGAAAGACTGTTCGATGTCTTAGCAAGAAAATGATCGCATAGACCGCAACAACTGGAGCCAGTATACCCAATAAACTTGTCGCGAAGATATTGGTTGCTTCCAACGTGAGTCTGTTTAGCTCTGCCTCAGATACTTGGGGCTCCCGAAGTGACACTTGGGAAGGAGGAGCGTAAGGATTGGTGTCCGATGGCATGTTTGAGATTTCTGACGGAGTGAATCGATTCGGGTCGCGATAGCGTTAGCTTGGTCGACACTTCGTTCCCGTCGGTGGTCGCAAAGAACTAACGACCAATTCGCGCTTGGCTGGGCGTAAAGAATAGGTGTGAAGTGAAGTGCAGAAATTGTATTCTGTGAAACAGTTGATAGCTCCCAGCGAGAATGCGTTATAGTTGTGTGCTGCGTTCGAAGCCATCGAATTGCCGACTACCTATTGTCAACGCCCAAGCGGTTTTAATGGATGTATTATATAAAGTCAAATAAATCGACGTTACAGAGGGGCCTCATTGTATCGTTTAACCCGTACGCCGCAGGCTAGGCCGGGTTTGACTCGTTACCCAATAGATGTTGATGCAACGCGGGACGTCGTATGCAACGTGCGCAGCGCCAACGCTCAGCAATTGATGGTGAGTCTGGGGTAGCGCGGGATCAACCATGATTGCAAGT